>Ga0302301_1000043_pt1 | contig 149828 bp, 143 predicted proteins | sample III_Palsa_E1_2_FD_194544 | JGI IMG/M metagenome (GOLD analysis project Ga0302301, IMG submission 194544) | Peat permafrost microbial communities from Stordalen Mire near Abisko, Sweden - III_Palsa_E1_2 | ecosystem: Environmental > Terrestrial > Soil > Palsa > Peat permafrost | place: Sweden... | reverse complement strand
CTCAACTCGCACATTCGTTCCACCGTGAGGCCGCCTTGCCCGGCCCGCTCCGCGATCAACCTGCAGATCGCTTCCCGTCCACTTTTATGCGCCGCAAGGCTTCGCCGAAAAAATCCAGTTCCAACTCCTGCTGCCCTACTTTGCGTTCCAACTCCGCTATCCGCTTCCGCGCCGCCAGCAACTCCCCGCGTCCCACTTTCGTTTCCGCCTTGCTTCCCGCCTCCGGCGCTTCCTTCCGCGGCCTGCCCCCGCGCCGCCTCGCCAGGCCGGCCTCCCCCAGCTCCGCATAACGATCTTTCCACACGTACAGACGCTTGCGCCGAATCCCCAACTCCTCCGCTACCGCCCTTACGCTCTCCCCGGCTCGCACCCGGCACACTGCCGCCAACTTCAACTCCATCGCATACTCAGCCTGCCTGTGTTGTGACATCCGTTCTCCTCCTCGAGAACTGTCACCATTTTCCATGTCTCAGTTTTGGGGTCCACTCCACCACCCGATTGTCCTTATGGTTACTATGACGCAGCTCCTTATGGTTGCGCCCCTTACGGCTACTACGGCTCGGAATGGTTTACTGGGGGCGTCTTCATTGGCGCCGGCCCGTGGTTTCATGGTTCCGATAACTTCCGGGGCCAGGTAAATAACCGCTTCCATCCCGAACACGGCTATAAAGGCCCAGCCCCACAACGTGGCGAGAAAGCCGAGCCCTCAAAACGCGTCGATAAGGTTGCCCACTTCAAAGGAAATGAAGTGCGTGACGGGCGCGGCCACGCAGGCGGAGGCAAACGGGGCTAACAACGGCAATCGCGATGTGCCCCGAGCCACTATATCTTGCATCTTGCGTCGGAAGGTCTGGGGGCCGGGGCTGGGCTGTTGAAGAATTCGTCCCAGGACATTCGGCACGCCGGCCATCAAATCAATCCCTTGCTGCGAAGAAACTCCCGTGCCACTTCCCCCGCGTCGCGACGCTGACCATCGAGAGCGTAATTTAGCTTCTGCATCTCTTGATCGGAAATCTTGCCGTCCAGTTCGGCAATCGCCTCTCCCACTTCCGGATGCTGCTGCAACACATCTCGCCGAATCACCGCGACCGCTTCATAAGGAGGAAAATAATGGCGATTATCTTCCAGCACGAATAAATCCAGCGCCGGAATCAGGCCGTCGGTAGCGTTGCCCGCGGCAATGTCAATCTGACGATCCTTTAACGCCGGAGCGAGCAGGCCCAGGTCCATAACGCGGGGCGGCGCGGCAAAGTGAAGGCCGTACGCCGCGGCCAGCCCGGCGTACCCGTCGGGACGCTCCATGAATTCGTAGCCAAATCCAGCGTGCCATTGCGGAGCGAAAGCCGCGGCTTGCGACAGCGTCTTGACATTCAAGCGCCGCGCATCGTCTCCGCGGATTTCCATGGCAAAAGTATCGTTGAACCCAAATGGCGGGCTGAGCGTCAATTGATAGCGGGCTTCATATTCGCTTTTGACCCGTTGATACACACCGAGGCGCTCGCCAGCGACTCTCTGTTTCAAGATGGCGGTGAGCGCGGTGCCGGTATATTCGGGATAAATGTCGATGCGTCCCGCGAGGATCGCCTGTTGGCAGATGTAAGTTCCCGCTAGATAAAAGCGGCGCTCGACTTTCAGGTGCGTGCGCGCCTCCACAATCTGCGCGAGAAGTTCGCCCAGCATCAACGACTCGGTAAAGTTCTTGGATCCGATTACGATGCGGTTCGCATGTGACGGCGAACATGCAGGCTGCAATAGAGCCAGAAAAACAGCAAACAATACGGGCCCGCACCGCGTTTGCAATGGGCTGCGAGGTTGCGCGGGGCGAGATCTTTTCATCGCGGTTGCAGTCGCCTCTCCAGCCATCCCAAACCAAAATCCGCCGATAGCGCCAGCACCGCGGCGGGAATCGCTCCGGCCAGAATGAGCTGGTTGTTTACCATCGCGAGCCCGCGAAAAATAAACTCCCCCAGGCCTCCAGCCCCGATGGCGGCGGCAATGGTGGCAAGCCCCACCGAGACCACCACCGCCACGCGTACGCCGGAAAGAATCACGCTCACGGCCAGCGGTAACTCGACTTGAAACAGAAGTTGGCGGTCGGTGAGTCCCATGCCGCGCCCCGCTTCCACAACGGAAGGGTCGACCCCGCGGATTCCGGTGTAGGTATTGCGAATCACGGGGAGCAGCGCGTACAGTGTGAGCGCAAGAATGGCCAGGCGATCGGCGCGCGCGCCGATCCAGGGCACCGGCAACAAGAACCCGAACAACGCGAGACTGGGAACCGTCTGGATGATGTTCGCCGTTCCCAACACAGGCCGGTTCCACACCGGCCAGTGAGCGCTTACTATGCCGAGCGGTATGCCGATGAGCACCGCCAGCAGCGTAGAAACTCCAACCAGCCAAAGATGCTCCAGCGTGAGTTCCAGAATTTCTTCGTGATGCTGGAGAAAGAATTGAAAGATGTTCATTCCGCTCCTCGAGTTTCGGAAGAATGAGTTTCGGACGAATGAGTGGCGGCCGAATTTGGGCCCGCTCCGAAGGCTTGCGCATAGGCGGCGGCCAGTGGATCATTGGATTGCAAGAAGTCCTGCGCTGGAAGAACGGTGACTAACCGGCCCGCTTCCATAAGAGCGATGCGGGAACCAAGACGCAAAGCTTCGCGCAGATCGTGCGTAACAAAAACTACGGTTTTTTTCAGGCGCTGCTGCAGCGACAGAAACTCGCGCTGCAATTGATCGCGCGTGAGCGCATCCAGCGCTCCAAAGGGTTCATCCATCAGCAGGATCGCAGGATCGGCGGCGAGCGCGCGAGCCACACCCACTCTCTGCCGCTGCCCCCCCGAGAGTTGGTGAGGGTAGCGAGACGCTATCTCTTTCTCCAGTCCGACCATCTGCAATAACTCGTCCACGCGTGGACCAATGCGGTCGGAAGTCCAGCCTTCAATTCGGGGAACGAGACCGATGTTGCGTTCCACCGTGTAATGCGGAAACAAACCTGCGTCCTGGATGACATAGCCGATACTTCGCCGCAACCGAATCACGTCACTCCCGGCGGTCGGCAAGCCGTTCACTCGAACCTCCCCGCGGCTGGGGTTTAGCAGACGATTGATGAGCTTTAGCGTAGTGGTTTTGCCGGAACCGCTGCGCCCGAGCAAAACCAAAGTCTCGCCACAGTTCACTTGCAGGTTTAACGCCGGCAGTAAAGTTTGGCCGTTAGGAAGCACGTAGACGACATCGCAGAATTCAATGACTGGCTGGTTGGCAGAAGCTTGTGTCATGTTCGGATCGAAGGCGGACTGGTTCTTCATCGGCTCAGCCTCGCCAGAATGATTGCCCCCAAGCATACCGGAGCACGCGCAGGAGGCAGCAAAGTATCGCCGGAGCAGAACTTACTTTGGCGCAAGCCCGCATCCAGAGAGCTAATAGACGATCAGGCTCCCTGCCGCTACGATCCATTTGGAGTATTGTGTGCAAATTTAGTTTGGTCATGACTGTTTCCGCTTCGCGCAGTTTTATTTCCTGGATGCTGATCCTCCTGTTTCCCCTGTCGTTGTTGGCAGCAGACACAGGCTCCGCCATCGTGCGCGGCAGCGGCGGAATCTGGGTGAACGGCAACGAAGTGGCCGACTCCATTGCCATTTTCCCTGGCGACTTGGTGGAGACCAAGCCCGGTTTCATCGCCAATCTCGACGCGGAAGGATCGTCTGTCCTGATCGAGGGAGAGTCTTACGTAAAGTTTCAAGGCAATTTCCTGGTCCTGGAGCACGGCAGCGTTTCTGTCGGAACCTCCACCGAGTTCAGCGTCCACGTAAATTGCATGAAAGTAGATCCGCTCTCCAACGAGCGAACGCAATATGATGTGACCGATGTAAACGGAACGGTGCAGGTTGCCGCGCATAAGAACGATGTGAGGATACGGAGGACCGCTACGATCAAGAAACCAACATCGCAGGCTGGCTCATCCGAAAACGGCATCGTGCACGAGGGGCAGCAAGCAAGCCGCGAAGAATCCGCGGTGTGCGGCGCCGCGGCGCCCGAAGAAGCCGGCCACTCTCTGAATACAAAGTGGCTCAAAATTGGCGGAGGAGTGGGAGGAGGAGCTTTGGTGCTGTGTCTGCTTCTCTGCAAAGGTAAACCTCCCAGCAACGTTAGCCCTTGGCAGCCGTAGTTGCGGAGTTGCAGAGTTTCGCAAGTACCCGCGTGGCTACGTTCCGGCGAAACCTGGGCAGAATCTATAAATACGGCGTATACTGGAGGTCTTGACCTCGAAGACACCCTAGAACAGCACGTTGCGCCTTCGCGATTGAGAAGCTTCTCGGAAAGGCGAACTGACGTGATTCACTTGGGATCGCCGAAATTTTCTTCCGATCCCAACACCACTATACTGAAGGAGATTGCAAAGGGAATCTCGATCTAAGGTGTTTCTTTGCCCTTCGACTCGCCGCTGACTGCAACGCGGCACGCACTGAACGTAGCTTTAAAGAATACGCGGTTTTCATGACAATTGGCCCCTAGGGCAGGAGATTAAGTATGTCCGGAATCAACGGCGACAAGGCGAGATTCAACCGGCGGCGCAGACACAAAATCAGCCGGCGCGTCAGCAATCAGAAGATGCTGAAGACCTTGGCAGAGAAGCATCTGGTACCTGCGGGATCGCAGACGAACCAGAAGGAGAAAGTGGCGTGACCGATTCCCCGGTGACACTGCCGATCTTGACCGCGAGTGGCGACATGGCGAAGAAAAAACGCGTGCTCCTGCTGGATACCTCGCAAATTAAGCGCGACTTGCGGGCCGATGTCATGAGAAAACTCGGCATCGATGTCGATTGCGCTGCCGATGTGCTGGAGGCTCGCTGCTGGTGGCGTGCCGATTTATATAATCTGGTTCTGATTAACGCGAGCAGCGAGGTGGAGAGCCGCGACAAATTCTGTACCGACATGCGGGGTGCCAACCCGCCGCAGCGCATCGCCTTCTTCGTGGGCGGCCCCGAATACCTGGCGGCTGCACCTCATTCCGATGCAGATCCAGCGCAGACGGACGCGAACGCTCTTCACCAGGAGTTGGTTGCCGCCCTGCTTGCCCAACGTACGGAGAATATCTCGCAGCGCTGGGGGATATTGGAGGCCTGCAAACGAATCTCCTCGGTGCGCTCGGTGAGTGAGGCCCGGTCGCGTGCGATACGGGAAACACCCCAGCCATCGCGCTGGGCGGAAGCGATCGAGCGACATTCCGAACCCGAACCCCTAGATCGTCAACCAGCCTTTGCAGCAACAATCGCAGTCCAGAGAGAAGAACTATTATGAAGAATCTGTATGTCGGCAACTTACCCCACAGCACCACCGAGGCCGAATTGCGCGGTGTGTTTGAGGCGCACGGCGCAGTCGAGAAGGTCAGCATTGTTACAGATCGTGAAACCGGCCGTGCGCGGGGTTTTGCCTTTGTGGAAATGACCAATCCGGCCGAAGCGGACAAAGCGGTCGCCGCTTTGAACGGGAAGGAACTCGGAGGCCGCGCGCTGAAGATCAATGAAGCCAAGCCAAAGACGGACGCTCCCCGCGGTGGTGGTGGCGGCGGAAAGCGTTTTGGCGGCGGCAGCGGTGGAGGCGGAAGTCGCGACGACTATCAGGGCCACGCGCGCCAGCCCCGCGAGCCTCGCTGGTAAGTTCGAAGGATCTTATAGACAGTCGGAGCCGGTTGTACCCCGAAGATGCACACGGGTAGAAATGCACCGGGCGCCGCTGCGATTTGAAAAAATGAATATGGGAGATGGGTATGCCAGGACGAGGTCGATCAAGTTTTACCAAACGCCAGAAGGAACACACGCGACAGCAAAAACAACGCGATAAGGCCGAGCGCAGGATTCAACGCAAAACCGACGAGCCTGTGGGAACGACGGGCGATTCCAGCGAATTGGATTTGAGCGAGTTGCAGCGGCACGCAGCCGAGCAAGCGGCTCTCTTTCAAATGGGCGCTGACGATGCCGATATTTCCAGCCTCCCCCGCGAGCGAAGTTCAGAAGAAACCGAACCGTAAATATCGTCGGGCGTCATTAGAAAAGGGCACGTCCTCAAGACGTGCCCTTTTTGTAGTTTGTGGATTTCTGCCCTTATGCGAATACTTCGCCCGGTAACCTGGTCAGAGTCCGGCTGGCGAGAGTGTTCTGGACGACAGGCTGCGAGCGCTCCGCGTTGGCCCAATCCACCTGTTTGCGCTCGATACGCAGCTTCAGTACGCGCTCGATATGCCGGAGTTCGATGACTTCGGCTCCGGCCACCAGGCTGGACGCTAGTCCTTGCGATCCCGCCCGCCCGGTCCGCCCCACACGATGGATGAAGTCCTCGGCCATCTTGGGAAGGTCGTAATTGATCACATGCGCGACATCGTCAATGTGCAAGCCGCGGGCAGCAACGTCGGTCGCAACCAACACTTGAAACTTTCCCTGCTGAAATCCACTGAGCGCCGCATTGCGCTGTGATTGCGAGCGGTCTCCATGGATCATCGCCGCAGAGAACCCTTCGCGCGCCAACTCCTTGGCCAGGCGCTCTGTTCCCCGCTTGGTACGGGCGAAGATGAGCGTTTGTCCTTTCTCGGCGTAGAGCAACTGCCGGAGAACGTCAGCCTTCTCGGCGGGACGCACTTCGTACGCCTGCAGGCGAACGCTCTCAACCGGCTTAAGCACCGATCCGATAGCCACGCGGACTGGGTCGCGCATGGAATCGTTTACCAGACCGGCCACCGATTGCTCCATGGTCGCGGAGAAACAAAGTGTTTGCCGGCGTTGCGGCAATATTGCCAGGATGCGGCGAATGGCGGGTAGAAAGCCCATGTCGAGCATGCGATCGGCTTCGTCGAGGACGAGAATCTTAATTTCGCGCAAGTCAATTAACTTGCGGCCGATGAAATCTTGCAGACGACCCGGAGTCGCAATGACCATGGCGGCTCCGGAACGCACCGCTTGAATCTGCGCCTTTTCGGAAACGCCGCCTATTACCAGCGCGGCTTTTGAGAGTTCCCTGCCACGCAATTTTTCGTATTCTTCATTGACCTGAATGGCCAGTTCGCGCGTGGGCAATAGAACCAGCACGCGCGCTTTTTGAGCCGGTTCGCGCTGCAGCATTTCAATCACCGGGATCAGAAACGCCAGGGTCTTTCCGGTACCAGTCTGCGCTGTTGCTAGAACATCCTTGCCCTCAAGGGCACAAGGGATGGCCTGCGCCTGGATGGGCGTAGGGATAATAAATTGAGCTGTCGCCAGCCTCTGCTGCAAAGCAGAAGAGAGTGGTAGTTCCGTAAAACTTGTCATTCGTAATTTTTCTTTCCGGAGGGGCTTTGATTAAACTCTAGATACACGTGTCGTGAGTTCCCAGCCGCTCTTCACTAATTCTTGGATTTACGCTGAATAAACGGCGGGCAGGAAAAGCGGAGATGACTCTTGATCCAACAGGATCAACCGCGTCACGAGCAAACCGTGGCAGTAGCGTTGAAGTTATTATAGCACGAGATAACGATTTCGTTAACAGTTACGAAGGTACGGTAGTGGCCCAGTTCGGCTCGGGGCGGCGGTGTGCGCACGGGAGATCCCTCGTCCCGCTGGTGAAAACGCGGGACTCGGGATGACGCGGGAGAGGCGCAATCGTGAAGCAACGAAATGGCAACATTGTCCACCGCGACCACATCCCCCGGCACAACGCCTGCGTCATAACATCGCGCAATTGATCCGCTCCTGCTTGCCCAAGAATCCGCAGCAAGAGCAGAAAGGTATCGACAAGAACAGGAGCTGCGGTAGATGATTTCGGCGGTGCATCTTCTGCTGCCAATTATCGTTGCGGCAAGCATCTTGCTGATGCTGATTCGTCTCCGGAATATTCCGGAGGTGTACTGGATTGCCGGCGGGGTCCTTTTGTTACTTCTGCTTCGTTTGGTGTCCTTGGCGCTTGCGGTGCGAGCCATCCGGGAAGCAATGGACGTTTGTCTTTTCCTGATCGGCATGATGTTGCTCTCGGAGCTGGCCCGCGAGCATGGGGTTTTCGATTGGGTTTCGTCGGTTGCTGTACGCGGAGCGAACGGCTCCTGTTCCAGGCTGTTCGCACTGGTTTACGCGGCGGGAACTCTGGTTACCATCTTTATGTCGAATGACGCGACCGCCGTGGTTCTAACGCCGGCAATTCTGGCGGCGGTGCGGAGGGCCCAGGTACGGCCGCGTCCCTATCTTTTTGCGTGTGCTCTAATCGCCAACGCGGCTTCGTTTCTGCTGCCGATTTCGAACCCAGCGAATCTGGTTGTATTCCATGGCCGGATGCCGCCCTTGGGCCGCTGGCTCCTCGCGTTCGGAGTTCCGTCTCTTATCTCGATCGCAACGACGTTTATCGCGATGCGCTGGCTTTTCCGGAACGAATTATCGGACCGCATCGAGTTCGAAGTCGAAGTTCAGCCGCTGAGGAGCAACGGCAAACTGGTGCTTTGCGGACTAGCAGTGACGATCGTTGTCCTGATAACCGCGTCCTCGCTGAGCATGGACTTGGGTTTGCCGACTTGCCTGGTTGCTCTGGCGGTGACAGCCGCACTCTCGATCAAGGCACACACGAACCCGTTGGCCCTGGCTCGCGAGATCAGTTGGGAGACTTTGGCTCTTGTGGCCGGGCTCTTTGTAATGGTGGACGCGATCGAGAGCATCGGGGCGATGCGGCTCACCCAGGAATGGCTTGCATGGGCTCAGAATCTCGGCACGTCCGCGGGCTCGTTCGTTACCGGATTCGGCGTAGGCGTTGCCAACAACCTGGTCAACAATCTGCCACTTGGACTGGTCGCCGGGAGCACATTGCAGGCGGCACATGCAAATAGTTTGATTGCAGATAGCGTGCTAATTGGCGTTGACTTGGGTCCCAACCTTTCAATCACCGGCTCTCTGGCGACGATTCTGTGGCTTATCGCATTACGAAAAGAAAGGCTGGACGTCAGTTTCTGGAGTTTTCTCAAGGTCGGGGCGGTGGCCATGCCAGTGGCGCTGCTGGCTTCGCTAGGCGGGGCAATTCTGATGCATGTCATCTTCCTGACCTAGTGACGCTCCTAATACCCGGAGGCCACTCCGCATCTGGCCGGCCTGGATCGCCAAAAAAATCATTCTCGCCCCAGTTTCTCCAAGTGGTACGATATCCGCCTGCTGCAAGGCTGGATTCTAGAATCGACATGACGAGATCTTCGCACGCTGTGGCGTCGCCCCGCGTAGTTTGCATTGAAGACTTCCGTCCCATTGCGCGCCAAAGAGTTCCGAAATCTGTATTCGATTATCTCGACGGCGGGGCTGAAGCCGAGGTCACGCTGCGGGAGAATTGCCGGATATTCGATAACGTGACGTTTCGGCCGCGGCATGCGGTGGCGGTCGCGAGTTGTAATCTTTGTACCCGAGTTCTTGGCTTTGATCTTTCTCTTCCCTTCTTGCTGGCGCCGGTCGGCTACAGCCGCCTTATGCATCCTGACGGCGAAGTAGCGGCCGCGCGAGCCGCGGGCAGGGCGGGCACTGGCTATATTCTTTCGACGATCTCCGGACACAAACTCGAAAACGTGAGAGCCGCTTCGACCGGCCCGGTTTTCTATCAGCTCTATCTGCTGGGCGGTCGAGACGCAGCAGAGGCAGCCATGGAGCGAGCGCGAGTGGCCGGGTTCAACGCCCTCGTCGTCACCATCGATACTCCGGTATCTGGAATCCGCGAACGCGACTTCCGCAACGGTATGAAGGAGCTCATCAGCGGCGGGCCGTTCGAGAAAGTCCCGTTTCTGCCGCAGATTCTTTCGTGTCCGGGTTGGTTCGTCAGCTATTTACTTGATGGCGGACTTCCCGGACTTCCAAACGTCATTGTCCCGGGTAAAGGACCGATGCCGTTAGTTGATATTACGGCTGCACTCGCTGAGTCGGCTGTGACTTGGGATGACTTCACCTGGATCAGAGAAGTTTGGAAAGGGCCGATCATGGTAAAGGGTGTGCTGACGGGAGACGATGCCCGACGTTCGATCGATGTGGGAGCGGCGGCGATTTCCGTTTCAAACCATGGCGGGCGCCAACTGGACGGCGTTCCCGCATCTCTGCGGGCTTTGCCTGAGGTTGTCGACGCGGTGCGAGGCCGTATCGAAGTGTTGATGGATGGTGGCGTCCGCCGCGGCACTGACATTGCCAAAGCTCTGTGCATGGGCGCGCGCGCCGTCCTGTGTGGACGCGCCTACGCTTATGGATTGGCCGCCGCCGGTGAAGCAGGAGTAGATCGCGCCATAGAAATCCTGCGGGCTGATCTGGACCGCACCTTGAGATTGCTCGGTTGCTCCTCGGTTACAGAATTGGACCGTTCTTACGTGAATGTCCCGAAGGACTGGGAAGCAAGCTGATTTTCGGTTTTTCAGAGAGTTAAAGTATCGAGTTCGCGTATTCGATCTCTGTTGCGCAGCAAACTTCGCTAGGAGGTTGTGAATGCAGTGGACCCAGATCTACGATCCGCTCGGACATTGGTGGCTTTCCACGCTGGTTGCGGCTCTTCCCATCTTTGTTCTTTTCGGCCTGCTTGCCGGCCTCAAAGTAAAGCCGCACTGGTGCGCGATGGCGGGAGCAGCGACCGCCGTGGTGGTTGCGATCATTTTTTTCAAAATGCCTCCCCTGCTGGCCGCCCTGAGTTTTGGATACGGCGTTGCCTTCGGAGTCCTGAAAATCGCCTGGATTGTTCTGGCCGCCGTATATCTCTACGACATTTCAGTGGAGACCGGGCAATTTGAAATCATGAAAGAGTCGGTAGCGAACATCACGGCCGATCGACGGTTGCAGGTTCTGCTGGTGGCGTTTTGTTTTGGGGCATTCATCGAGGGAGCGGCGGGCTTCGGCGCGCCGGTGGCGATTGCCGGCGCATTCATGATCGGACTTGGCTTCAAGCCGTTTCATGCCGCTGCACTTAATCTGATCGCCAATACCGCGCCTGTGGCATGGGGCGCCATAGGAACTCCGGTTCACGCGCTCGCCGCAGTAACGGCGCTGCCGGAATCCGATCTCAATGCCATGATCGGCCGCATCCTGCCTTTCACCGCCATCATCGTTCCATTCTGGCTCGTGCGAACCATGGTCAGTTGGAGGGAAACATTCGAAGTATTTCCGGCAATCGCGGTGGTTGGAGTTTCTTTCGCACTCACGCAATTCTTCTGGTCGAATTACGTTGACAGTAACCTGGTTGACATCATGGGAGGTTTGGTCTCGCTGGCTGCGGTCCTGATTTTCCTCCGCTTCTGGAAGCCAAAGAAGATATGGAGATTCGATTATGACGACCAGCCGGTCGCCCTTCCTTCACCAGCGGCGGCGATTGCCGACGACATGGGCGGCGAATGGCCAGCGGAAAAGTTCGACGGCCTGATCAAAGTACACAGCTACACTGCCGGACAAGTATTCAAAGCCTGGACACCGTTTGCGATCCTCTCCCTGTTTGTGTTGCTGTGGGGATTGCCGAAAATAAAACTGGCCATGAACCAGGCCACCACTCCGGCATTTAAGGTGGTGCTGGCGAATGGTAAGCCGCGCCCGGGCCCGCCGGGTTGGGATGTGCCTTATTTGCACAATGCAATTTCGCGCGCGGCTCCGATTGTCACCAAGCCAACGCCTGAGGCGGCGCGATACGATTTCAACTGGCTTTCGGCCACCGGCACGGGATGTTTCTTCGCCGCCATTGTTTCCGGATTGCTGCTCGGCTTGGGCCCAGTGCAGCTGATCAAAATCTTTTGGCGAACGCTGGTGAGGATGCGGCTCGCGATGATCGCGATTTCGTTCATGCTTGGGCTCGGCTATGTGACCCGCTACTCTGGGCTGGACGCCGTGTTGGGACTGGCCTTCACGAGAACCGGATGGTTATACCCGTTCTTCGGAACCTTTCTGGGATGGCTGGGAGTCGCGCTCACCGGCAGCGATACTTCGTCCAACGCTTTATTTGGCAGCCTGCAGCGGATTACTTCTCAACAACTCGGTATCGATCCAGTCCTCATGTGCGCAGCCAACAGTGCAGGAGGGGTGATGGGGAAGATGGTGGATGCACAATCGATCACGATTGCCACGTCCGCGACGGAACAGGTGGGTAACGAGGGAATTATTTTTCGCTTTGTCGTGTGGCATTCCGTGGCACTCGGCTCCATCGTCGGGATCATTGTATTGCTCTACGCCTATGTCTTCAAATGGGCCGTACCGCACGGGCTGACGTTCGTGAAGTAACCATAATATTATCTCTCTCCCGCTTGCAATATCGCGGAATTCGCTTCTCTGCTCCGCCGCACGGCGCAAATCGGCAACCTGCGGTGCTATGACGTTCGTGATCTGCCCGCACCATGAGAACCTTCTTAGAATTGAGGTCGATTAGAAAAACTCAATTCGTACGAAAGAGACCCACTCATGGCTACCGGTGCAGCTCCCGCCCTCGATTCGAAGGCGGAGACTGAAGTGCAGAACTCTGGAGAACCGCACAAGGCGCAACCCGCAACTCTTAAAGAACGCGTGGTAGCTATTCTAAGAACAATTTTCGAAGGACGCGAAGACCACTTGGGATGGCGTCAGTAGCACGCCCGGCCGTTTGAACTGTCTTGTCGGCTACCTAATCTGCAAGCTTACGACTGCGCGGGCGATCTGCTCCAACGGTATAACCGCATCCACGGCGCCACGAGAGATCGCCTCTTTTGGCATTCCAAACACAACACAAGAGGCTTCGTCCTGGGCAATCGTGGTGGCTCCTGCTTCCTTCATCTCACAGAGGCCCTCGGCACCGTCGTCGCCCATACCTGTCATGATGACCCCCACCGCCTTCGGGCCAACGGAAATGGCCACGGACCGGAAAAGAACATCGACACTTGGCCGATGCCGCGAGACCAGCTGTCCATCGATAATCTGCACAACCAATTCTTCTCCACTGCGATTGATCAGCATGTGACGGTTGCCCGGAGCAATGAGCGCCCGGCCATCTTGTAAGCGGTCGCCATCCCGAGCTTCGGCAACTTCAATGGCACATTCCTTGTTTAAGCGCGCCGCAAACGCTTTGGTGAAGACTTCGGGCATGTGCTGAACAATCACAACGGGCGGGCAATCGGTCGGCAAGGCGGCGAGAAAAAGGCGCAAGGCCTCGGTTCCGCCAGTGGAAGCACCTACGGCAATAAGGCCATTGGGCGGAGAAACAAAGTGCGACCCGTTCTTGCGCGGAAGCACGGCATCAGCAGTAGCGCGAGGCGTCGTCTTCGGCCGGGGACGAATTTGCGCTTGAGCCGCGCTCCACACCGCATCCAGCAAAGTCACGGCTGACTCGTGGAGGAAATCACGCACGCCAACCTTGGGCTTGGAGATGACCTCGACCGCCCCTTCTTCGAGCGCGCGAAATGCCAGTTCAGTGCCGCGCGCAGCCAGACCGGAGCAGACCACCACCGGAGTCGGCATCTCCGCCATGATTTTCCGTATGAACGTCAGACCGTCCATCCGCGGCATCTCCAGATCCGTAATGACGACGTCGGGACATTCCTTCTGCATCTTTGCCCACGCAATCAACGGGTCCGCCGCGGCCTTGACACTGATCCGCCGGTCTGTAGCCAGAATGGCCTGCATCACCTGGCGCACCATGGCGGAGTCATCCACGACCATAACTTGCAGGCTATTTCCGTTCGAAGAATTATTCACAGGGGTCTCGGTCTTCATGTTTTGCTGTAGATTGTCGGCTCAAGGCTGCGCAGATCGGACGACATACTGCTCAAGTTTTCCGCATGTCCGACGAACAAAAATCCGTTTGCAACGAGATGACGCGAAAGACTCGCCACCACTCTGGATTTTGAAGCAGCGTCGAAGTAGATCAAAACATTGCGGCAGAAAATGACGTCGAAGGGACTCTCGGCGAGGTTCGCTTCCTGATTCAGATTCAGCCTTTGAAAATCGACCATCTGCTGAATCTCGACTTTCACTTTCATCTCACCCTGTCGTTCCGCAACCCCGCGCAGCACAAAATTGTGCAGGAGATCCCGGGGCAGCTCCGCCGCTTTCGCGATGGGATAAACACCCTTGCGCGCCTTCTCCAATACGCGGTTCGAGATGTCGGTAGCCAAAAGCCGCACATCCCACGCTTCCTGCGCGGGAAGATGTCTTTCCAGCAACATCGCCACCGAGTACGGTTCTTCGCCGGAGGAGCATCCAGCGCTCCAGATTCTCAATCGCTTGGGACGTAACCCGCGGTCTGCATCTGCGCGCCAGCGGGGAAACACAGTCTGCGCCAGGAAATCGAAATGCCGCGGCTCACGAAAAAATCGAGTTTCATTGGTAGTAATGGCATCGATCATGCGAGCGCGCTCTTCATGCTGGTCCGGCTGTGAAACGCACTCGTAATAAATTCCCAGCGAGGGAATTTCCAAAGCTCGCAGCCGTCGAAAGAGCCGTCCGCACAGGAGCGCCGTTTTTGCGCTTCCCAGCCAAATACCGGTTTCGGCGTAGATGAGCTTTTGGAATTTCTCAAACAACGCGGGAGTGACAGAAAGGTGCGGCAGTTGATCGAAAGGCGGATCCGATGAGCACGACGCGCGAGCCTTGCCCGCAGAGGTTCCGGCCGACACGGCCTAGGCTCCAGCCTCGAAGTGCGCTTTCCGCCTGGATGGTTCGCTAACGTCTGAATCATCCACGGAGGATTCGTCGGCAACGGACTCTGTGACCGCCAGCAATTCGTCGGTAGAGAGCACTTTGTCGATATCCAGAATCAGGCAAAACTTCTTGCCCAGCGCTCCCATTCCAAGCAGGTATTCGGTCTTAACGCGAGTACCGAAGGCGGGCGTGTCCTCGATTTCGTCGGCGGAAAGTTCGATGACTTGGCTCACGGAATCGGCCAGAACTCCCATGGTCAGGTTCTCGCCCTGAAACATCACTTCCGTGATGATGACGCAAGAAAATTTCGAAATGCGGCTGGCGGGCAATCCGAACTTTACCGCCAGATCGACCACCGGTACGACCCTGCCTCGCAGGTTCGTCACACCGCGGATCCATGGCTGGGTGTTGGGCACAGTGGTGACAGTCTCGTACTCGACGATCTCTTTTACCTTTACAATGCCGATCGCATATTCCTCACCCGCGGTCAGGAAGGTAAGATATTGGACTGTGCTAAGCGGGAGTTGATTTTTCCCTTGGTTCGCCGCTCCCATAGTTTTATTCCTCACGTTTCTGCAAGCTTGCCTCATCGAATGCGTTTCAGCAGTTCCGCACCGCTTAGAATGGAGCGAAGTTGGTCTCCTCTACTGCCTTGCCGCTGACCGGCTGCTTGTGGCTCGGCCGCCTGGAACCGCTTCGGAAAGCCGGGTTCAACGGCATAGAAACTTGCTGTTTGCCATCGCGCTCGGGATGAGCACTCTGTCCGGCCACGCGGAAGAAAGTCATCAACTGTTGCAGTTGCTCGGACTGTGCCGCCAATTCCTCCGCGGTGCTGGATAGTTCCTCCGCGGACGACGCATTGCGCTGGGTCACAGTATCCACCTGGGACATGGCTTGGTTGATCTGCGTCACACCACCGGATTGCTCGGTGGATGCCGCGGCCACATCCTGCACCAGGTCGGCCGTCTTCTTAATCGACGGAACCAGGTCCGAGAGCAATTGGCCAGACCGTTCCGCCACGCTGACGCTCTTCCCCGCCAGCCCGCCAATCTCCTGCGCGGCTAACTGGCTGCGCTCGGCCAGCTTTCTAACCTCGACTGCAACCACCGCAAAACCCCGGCCCTGATCTCCGGCGCGCGCCGCCTCGATGGCCGCGTTGAGAGCAAGAAGATTGGTTTGGTAGGCGATCTCTTCAATAACCGAGGTCTTGGCCGCGATTTGCTTCATGGCCTCAACCGTCTCCTTGACAGCATTGCCACTCTCTTCCGCCGCGAGCGCTCCTTTGGTGGCCGCCTGCTCCACTTGCCGGCTGTTATCGGCGTTTTGGCTGATGGAGGCATTCATCTGTTCAAGGCTGGAACTCATCTCCTCTACCGAGGCAGCCTGCTCGCTGGTACCCTGCGAGAGACTCTGCGATGAGACGGACACCTGTTGCGCCGCGGAAGCAACCGCCGCCGAGCCTTCGCGGACATCGCGGATGATGCTGGAGAGCCTGTTGCTCATCTCCTGCATGGCCTGCTGCAATTTTCCGGTTTCGGATTGATTTGTGACCACAATCTCTCTGGTCAAATCGCCGGCAGCGATGCGCTCGGCAAGCTCGACCGCTTGCTGGATGGGTAGAGTGATGCTTCTTGTGATACTGATGGCCACAAGCGGCGACACGATCAGAGTTATTACCAGGAGCATCAATGCGATTCTGCGACCGGTAGCGTAGGATTCCTGGCCTTCCTTCATGCTCTGCTCCATGGCGGCGGTTTGAAAGTCGATCAGCTTCTGCCATGACGCGCGATACTTATCGAGAGCCGGAATTACCTCGGCGCTCAACACGGCCAACGCTTGATCCCGTTTCTTGTCGGCCAACAAACCTTTCGCTTTTTGCCGGGCAGAAATGTATGCTCCGCGGTTTTGCGTGACCACTTCAAACAAGTCTCGTTCTTGTGAGGAATTGAGACTCTTTTCGATTTCCGCGACCTGCGTACTGATGTTGTGGCTGATCGCGTCGTTTTCCTGATTTAGCTTCTTCTCGTCCTCAGGGTTTGCCGTCTCGAACAACTGCAGGGTGATGCGAGCATTAGTGATTGAGCTTTCTATGGTCTGGTGCGTCAACTCAACCGTGGTGTAACGCTTCTGCATGGACGCCGACATGTTGGAATTTAGCCGGCCAAGCCAGCTCAGTCCGAATCCACCAGCCGCAATGACGCTCAACAGAATGATGCCAAAGACAACCCCGAGCCGTGTGCCAATTTTCTGATCTTTCCAGGTCTTCATTGTTCTCCGCCTCTCTAACCAATCCTCTTAGCTAAGCTTGTGGCTGCAAACTCGACTGCATCACGCCGCGCAGCAGACTGGGAACGTCGATGATCAAACCCACGCGTCCATCGCCGAGAACGGTTGAACCGGCAATGCCCGGAACCGCTCGAAATGCCCTGCCCAACGGCTTTACTACGGTCTGCATTCCACCCAGTAATTCGTCCACTGCAATTCCCGCGTAGCACTCGTTGATCTTTACGACCACGATGTTCTCTCTTTTTGGAGCGTCCCCGGAGAGGCTAAAAGCCCGCCGCAATCGCACATAGGGAAGAGCGTTTCCCCGCAGACTGAGGATCCCGCTGGCTTCCGAACTACGCTGGTCCGAAGGCAATTCGGTACATTCGGTCACATGTTCCAGAGGCACAACAAAGGTCTCCGTGCCAACCCTTACCGAAAAGCCTTCAATGATCGCCAGCGTCAAGGGCAAGCGGATGGCGATGGTACTGCCTTTGCCGGAGGTACTTGAAATCTCCACTGTCCCGCGCAGAGTGTCGATGTTGCGCCGCACCACATCGAGCCCGACCCCGCGACCGGAAAGATCGGTGACCGATTCCGCCGTGGAGAATCCGGCCCGAAACACGAGGTCGTAAATATCCTGGTCGCGAAAGTCATCTTTGGCGGATATGAGCCCAACCCGTCTTGCCTTTTCAAGAATCCGTTCGCGGTTGAAACCGGCTCCGTCGTCTTGCAATGTCACGATGATGTTTCCACCACTGTGCGCCGCACTTAGCTTGATTACGCCGCAGGGATTCTTGCCTGCGGCTTCGCGTGCCGCCGGCTTCTCCAGGCCGTGATCCACCGAGTTGCGCACCAGGTGCAGCAGCGGGTCCTTCAATTGCTCCAGCACGGTCGTATCGACTTCAACGTCTCCACCGATTACTTCGAGGCGCGCAATTTTCCCGTGACTTCTCGCCAGATCCCGCACCGAACGAACCATCTGCCGAAATAGCGGGCCAACCGGAACCATGCGTATGCTCATCACTTCGCTTTGCAGATCCATGTATAAGCGCTCCGCCTCGCGATGCATCTCGAGGATGGCTCGCCCCTGTTCGGTGCTGAGCTTCTCAATCATGCGGCGCAAGCGGCCTTGCGCAATTACAATTTCTCCAGTCAAGTTCAACATGTGGTCGAGCTTGTCGACATCGGCGCGCAGCGTGCGGTGCCCGGCGCCCGGCAGCGTATCGGCTCTTACCGCTGAACCGGATTCACCGCCAGCTCCGTTGGTAGTAACAGTTCTTTTCGACCGCTTCTCGACCTCGCGCCCGATTTCTCTTCTGATGTCGTGCTGTCCCGCCGTAAGCTCCTGATTTCCCGCGGACGCCGTCGAAATCATGGCACGAAGCTCATCCACTGCCTTCAAGAGCAACGAGATCAAATTCGCGCTCGGCAGCGTGTGTTGCTCACGAAAAACGTCCAGTAAATCCTCAACCACGTGGGCAAACCCGGCCAGTTCCGTGAGTTCCAGCGAGGTCGCATTTCCCTTGATACTGTGGGCCACGCGGAAAATACTGTGCACAAGCTCGGGATCGGAAGGACTTGACTCCATCTGGACCAGGACTCGCTCCATCAGGTCCAGGCCCTCTTCCGACTCGGCGAGGAACGACGCCAGAACCGCTTCACGATCAAAATCCGCTAAATCCATCGTTCCTCCTCTCGTAGTTCGTGCCAATCGGCACGGACCGGACTACACTTGCTCAAAACTCTTGATGGTTGTGATTCCATCCGCTACTTGAAACACCAGCCTGCGTCCGTGCTTTCCCGAAACTTCCTTTTCCACGATGGGAATGCCGGCAGAGCGCAGAAAACTCTCGGCAAGATCGACGTTCCTTGTTCCCACCGATTGCGATAGATCGACCGCGAAAGCGCTCGATCCACCGAAAACTTTGGCCTGCAGGTTTCGCATCTCGCATCCCAAAGCCAGCACCTGGCGCAGCAGTTCAGGATTGGCAATATTGCCGTAGCGCAGCCGGTTTGGTCCCTCCGCTTGTCCCTCCGGCAGCAGATAGTGGTTCATCCCTCCCGCCCTCTTATGTCCATCCCAAAGGCAGACAGCGGCACACGAGCCCAGAATGGTTGAGATTACGATCGGATCGCGGGTCGCGAATACCTGTCCGGGATACAGAAAATGCCGAGGCTGGCCGGAATCGGCGGGCTCAAAATTCTTCATGACCTCCGCGGGGAGGACTGCTGGGTTGAACTTGGGGGAATTCTCTCTCATACTGGCATCCCTGCTCCGTCGGTTCCCGGCATCACATGGCTGGCAGCACCAAATAAAGGCGTGGCAGCTTCGTCAGAGAGAAGTTTGAACAACTCCATGTCCGACTTGTCGAAGGCGACCTTCTGAGGAAGCAACCGTAGGATGGCGAGAATGGCGATGGTTTGGTCAGCCACGCTGATAGGAACAAACGCCTGAGCCTTATCCATTGCGCCCAAAGGTTCGCGAACCCCGAGCTCGACATGGCACTCCCCGCTCATCACGCGCTGCAAGCCAGCTTGGCCAAGAGCGCGCAGCAGATCGTACTCCTCAAGATCGATTCCGAAGGACCAATACACTTGAAAGGTCCCGGTACCGCGATCGAAACGGAATAGCCCCATCTCTTCCGAGCCGAGGAAGTTGGCCACGATTTCGCGTAGGCCCTCGATCGCGTCCTCTTGGCCGCTGCTGTCGGCTAACCGCCTCCGAGCCGCTCCCAGACGCAGATCGTTCATGGTCTCGGCTGCAGACTTCGCCCCAGCTGCACTGCTGTTGTCACCGTTCATGAAGATCCTTTGGGTGTTCTAATCGCCCAGATAGCTTTGCACCAGAGCCACTAATTCGGCTCCGTTAACCGGTTTCGTAATGTAATCGTTGCAGCCGCTCTGGAACCCGGCCTCCATGTAGGATTCTTCGCCGCGAGTAGTGACCAGAACGATGGGAATTTCGCGCGTGCTGGCTTGCTGACGCATCATCTTGCAGGCTTCAAATCCATTCATGCGAGGCATCACTACATCCATCAAAATAAGGTCAGGACGCTCCTGCTGGGCTTTCTCCACCGCTTCCTGCCCGTCATTCGCCGTCACGCACTGGTAGGTCGTACGCCGCTCCAGAATCTCGCGCTCCATCATCAAAGCAGTCCTGGAATCGTCAACCACAAGAATTTTCTTAGACATTCTTCTCCCCGAACTCTAAATTGGCAGGCGCGACCGCATGAGCCCGGCAAACCTTGGGTTCTCTTGCTATTTAGGCCAACATTAGTAATGTCTAACACAGGGGGGGTAACGCTCGATAGTTACGCGGGTAACGACAAAAAAAGGACGCTGAAAATCAGCGCCCTCTTTTGCAGTCCACTTCTACGGTTTAATTAAGAAAAGCGGTCAACCGTGCTTGATGAAGGTTCCATCCCGCAACTCGGCAACCGCCCGTTGGAGTTGCTCCTGGGTGTTCATCACGATCGGGCCGTACCACGCGACCGGCTCCTCGATCGGCTTGCCCGAGACCAGGAGGAAGCGGATGCCTTCGTCTCCCGCTTGCACTACGATCTCGTCGCCGCGGTCAAAAAGCACCAACGAGTGATTGCGGACGTCGTAGATAGGCGGTGCGTCCGGCTTCGCGACCTGCTCGGTCAGAACCGCGCGAGGACTCGAAGAATCGCGGAACGTACCCGAGCCCGCAAAGACGTAGGCGAAGGCGTTGCGTGTGGTCTCGATTTTGAGGCGCTTCCTCTGGCCGGGAGCTACTGAAATATCGAGATAATTCGGATCGGCGGCCACCCCTTCCACCGGTCCTTTCTTGCCCCAAAATTCGCCGCAGATCACGCGCACGTGCGTACCGTCATCGTCGGTAACCTCGGGAATCGCGCTCGCAGGAATATCCTGGTAACGCGGGTCGGTCATCTTCAGGGCCGACGGCAGGTTGGCCCACAACTGGAACCCATGCATACGGCCTTGCGGATCGCCCTTTGGCATCTCCTGATGCAAAATGCCGCTGCCGGCAGTCATCCATTGCACGTCGCCGGCGGTCATCTTTCCCTTGTTGCCGAGACTATCCCCATGCTCGACCGAGCCGGCAAGAACGTATGTGATCGTCTCGATCCCGCGGTGCGGATGCCAGGGAAATCCCGCAAGGTAATCGGCCGGGTTCTCATTGCGGAAGTCATCCAACAGGAGAAACGGATCGAACTCTTTAGTTTTGCCGAATCCAAAGGCGCGCTGCAGTTTTACCCCGGCGCCCTCGATTGTAGGCTGTGTTTGAATAACCTGTTTTACTGGTCTGAGTGACATACGATTCCTCTCTGCCGCCAGATAGCGCGCGACTTGTGCGCCTGGCGATTCAAATCATTCAAGCTTTTACGAACTGCACATCCAGCGTGATAGTTACTTCTTCGCCGACCAGAATGCCCCCGGTTTCAAGGGCTGCGTTCCAGGTAAGGCCAAAGTCTTTCCGGTTGATTTTTGTGGTGGCCGAGACCGCAATTCGCGTATTGCCCCAGGGATCTTTTCCAGGCGGAGTTGGGCCTTCCACGGAAAAAGTCACCTTTCGCGTGACGCCGTGAATGGCAAGGTCACCTTCTACGGCAAGTTCTCCTTCGCGAACCGCGCTGATGCGGGTGGACTTGAACGACAGTGTGGGGAACTTCCCCACGTCGAAGAAGTCGGCGCTCTTCAAGTGCGCGTCGCGTTGCGCGTCGCGCGTTTCAATCGAACCCGCTTCAATCTCGGCTTCGACCCGAGACTTGGACAGCTCGGATTGATCGAGAGTTAATGTCCCCTTGATCTTGGCGAATTGCCCTTTTACGTTGGAAATCATCATGTGCTTAACCTTGAACTCGGCGACGGAGTGTGCCGGGTCGATGTTCCAGGTTGTGGCAACGGCGGTGGGTGGCGATGCAGCTTGTGTACTCATCGGAATTTCCTTTCTTACTACCTAAAGGTCTTACTGCTTAGATGCGTTATAACGATATTCGTTGCAACACCTATAGGAGCCAAAACTTCACATGACTTGGCTGCGGGCGTCATGGAGTAACTCAGTCAGCGCCCCAAGCCGTTCCGCTCCCAGGTGCCCCAACTGCTGGCGATGGGCGGCCTGCACTGGTTCATCGAGGCGGCCTAGCAGTCTATGTCCGCTGGGAGTAATGCGAGTCATCACCATCCGCCGGTCCCTGGTTTCCCGGCAGCGCGAGATCAACCCACGCTTTTCCAGCCGGTCAAGCAGGCGGGTGATATCCGGATCGCGGGTAATCATGCGATTGGCAATTTCGCCACACGGGAGACCTTCGCTCGCGCCGCGCAGTATCCGGAGCACATTGTATTGAGTCGGCGAGAGATCTTCCGTCTTTAGAACTTCAACCAGTCCGCGGGACAGCATATCCGTCGTGCGCAGCAGATCCAGGAAAACGCCCTCCTCAGGGCATGCGGATCTGCGGAGCGGCACTCGCTTCTTCATGAGATAACATTAATCGTGCTAACGACTATTGTCAAGACATGCATTCAGGCGGTCGTCAACGCTGCCATTAGCGCTTCGTGGATCTCGGCGGGGACGCTATCTCGCTTAGGGCCCGATCCGCAGCTTCGACGCCACGGTATTGCGCTTCCTCGAAGATGGAAAATCCGCTGAGATCCGAGTTGGCGAACAGAATTCGGCCGTGCCCTTGCGCAAGATTGCGGCGCTCCGGTGAAAAAATGGCCCCGACCCTGGGCCGGGCCATGGCGTGTCCCATGCGCATGATATCGATGCGCGATACACACTGGCGGATATCGTGATGCACGCGCTCGAGATCGCAAAGAATCGCTTCCTTCCAGTAGTTCCACTCCTTGTTCAGCAGCAACTGCCGATTCTCCGCCGGCACTCCGTCGGCCAGAGCCCAATAGAATGTCCAGACGGTGCGGTCAACGTGCGAGCGGAGACTTTGATGAGTCGCATCCACGTAGCCGAGTGTCGGCGATTCCATGAAAACGTTGTCCCAAGTAGAATCCGCGCCATAGGAGTTGGGCAGGTGTTCCAGCGTAAGATTGGCGGTCAGCCACGGAGAATACTCGAAATCGCGCAGCGGGGCCATGCCCTCAACAATGTATGGCGCCAGGAATGTGGGCGCCGCGAAGATGACAAATTCTGCCTGGTATTCAGTATCTCCGGCCTGAACGTTGCACCCCGGTCCCCGTCGCGAGATTCTGTGCACCATTCGGTTCGTGCTTACAAACTTTCCAACGCGCTCCAGCAGTCGGCGCACGATCCAGCCATTTCCTTCGGGCCAGGTGAGTGGACCTTTTTCCTCCGGTTCGCGAGATGCAAAATACTGGATTCCAGCCCACGCAGACGTGTTGTGGGTGGTTGCGCCATAATCGTCGCGGCAACAGTAATTCATGTACCAGTTCACAATCCGCGAATCTATTCGCCGGGAGCTGAGCCAGTCAGCAAAGGAGAGTTGATCCAGGTCAGCCGTGGTGTCAGAGAGCCCGATCTCCATCGGCACGGTAAACTTTCCCGTGGCGCGAAACTCGTGAATAAGCTCTTTGAGCCTGCGAAATTGATCGCGGTCGGCTGCCGTTAATCCGATCACCGGCTCAATTCCTTCTTGCCACCTTCCATACAGAAATAACCGCTCCTGCGGCGAGAAGCAAAGATAGCGCTCCTCCCATTGCCCGTTCTTGAGCACTCCGAGATCCTCAAACAACTCGCGGACGTAAATCGCCTTCGGCCCGGGCACGGGAACATAGTGCGCGGCCCACGGGTAGGCAGTGATTTCGTTTTCGCCCCAGCGCGAGTTCCCACCGGCTTGTTCGTTCATCTCAAGCAGGATGAAATCGGTGAAACCTTTTTTGTGAAGCCGCCAGGCAGCGCTTAGGCCTGCAATCCCTCCGCCGACGATCACAACCGCGCGCTTTACGATCTGCCTGGGCGCAGAAAAGCTTGCCCGATCGCGCAGTTGATGGCCCAACTGGAATGAGTCGTTGACAAACGTACCGGCAATGGTCCGGCCTCCTTTAATCGACAGACCAATCAGAGCAGCGCAGGCCGATTGCAGGAATTGGCGGCGCGAGGTTTTCAATGACTGATGTCCTTCCAGTCCTGGTCGTAGGCGCGCACCAACATTTGATCATTCAGCCGATTCGCAGGCATCGGCAGCGGCGCCATATCCGGCGGAAACTGAAACAGCGCAGGCAGGCCCTCGACGCTCACAAAACGTAGCCCTTGCGGCATAGAGGTTGGAAGCTGATAGTCACGCAAACCTGCGATAACGAACCCCCATTCCCCGAACGAGGGGACATACACATGGTACGGATACGTGCGCAACCGTGCCTGTTTGAGCGTCTCGGCAATGCACCAGTACGAATCGCGCGCAAACATGGGCGAGGTGCTCTGCACCACCATCAATCCCTGAGCGCTCAAGTGACGCGCCACAGCTTTGTAGAAAGCGGTGGTGTACAGCTTTCCTAACGAATAATTTGTAGGATCGGGAAAATCAATCACAATGAAATCGAAGCTATCGTTATTCGAATCGACCCAGGGAAACGCGTCCGCGTTGATGACGCGAACCTTTGGCGACGACAATGATTTCTGATTGAGGGCGGTAAGCATTGGGAGAGCGGAGAATAGGCGGGTCATCTCTGGATCGAGATCGACTAACGTGATGCTTTCGATTTGCGGATACTTCAGAATTTCACGCACGGCCAGACCATCGCCGCCACCCAGCACCAGCACACGGCGCGGCGCGGGTATTGCCGATAGTCCGGGATGAATCAATGATTCGTGATAACGGTATTCGTCGCGCGAACTGAACTGTAAGTGGCTGCTCAGAAAGAGCCGGATGTCATCTTTAAATCGCGTCAGCACGATGTGCTGATAGCGGGTGTCACGAGCAAAGATAATCTCGTCCGCATAAATGTTGTCTTCCGCCGCGATGGTGATGCGTTTGGCCTCGGCCAAACCGATTCCCAATCCGCACAGCACAATGATGCAGATAATTCGGAGCGACCGCAGCGCAGCCAGCTGCTTTGCAAACAGAAAAGTGCTCCACAGGGCAACCAATACATTGACGATCCCAAACAGCATGGCGGAACGCACCAGGCCGAGGTAAGGAACCAAAAGAATCGGAAACAAGAGCGATGCCCCCAGCGCACCCAGATAGTCGAAGGTCAGGACATGCGCCACAACATCGCGGAAATGATAGCGCTCGCGAATGATGCGCATCAGCAGAGGAATTTCCAGGCCGACGAGAACGCCGATGACGATCACAAGAGCGTACATCAGAAGCTGAAAGCCCTGCGTGTAAGCGAAAGCCACAAAAAGCAACGCCGAGGAAAAACCTCCGATCACGCCCAGCAGCAGTTCGATCCACACGAACCGGTAGGCCAGTCCATGATCGATGTAGCGCGACAATGCGCTGCCAATCCCCATCGCGAACAGGTAACATCCGATGATTGTGGAGAACTGAAGAACGCTATCGCCAAGCAGATAGCTGGCAAGAGTTCCCGCGATGAGCTCGTAGATAAGCCCACAGGCAGCGATCAACAGCACCGTAATGAAAAGCAGGATGCCCAAGGCTTAGTGAACCGCGGATGCAATAATGATGCAAATGCCGATGGACATCGTCCCAATCAGGATGGCGAGCGCCGTATTGTGCTCCTGCACAATCTCTTTCCACAGGTTATAGGGCGTCACCTTATCGATGATAAGAAACGCCGCGGCAAAAACAACAATGCCGAGCGCCGCGTAAATCACTGCGTTCACCACGTTGCCAATCTGGACGCCCATTTACTTGCCTCCTGTGTAGTGATGGTAGTAGCCGTAGACCGAGCGATAAGAGCCGGGGTTGTCACGCACGGACCGGGGAACGTTCTTGACTTCGTCCACCGAAGCTAAACTCCATCCGCGGTACTCCGCTATCCCCAGCGTTCCGAGTACCATGATCCCGTAAAGCACATATAGATTTCTAATCATGAGTCGTCTCTCTTATCTCAAATGTTACCCAGCGTAATCGGCCGATCGGGATTGTTGTCATCTTGGTCGCTATCGTCCGCCGATGTCGCGGGCGCGTAGTCACTTTCTGCCCAGCGCAAGTGTTCGAAATTCAGCGCTCGCCAGGTAATGAGAGCGGCAGGCAACAGCAAAGCCAGGAACGCCAGCCCATAGAAACTCATCTGAGGAACGTCACGCGTCACAGTAATCGAATACCAGATAGCTCCCCGGCCAAAATCAGACTCCGGTTCCACGCGCAGGTAGTAGTTGCCCGGCGGCACACTAGGAATCGCAACAGTATCTTGCTGGCCGCCCTCCGACCAGGAACCATCCGAGTCGTAGCCGTGATAGTAACTGACCTCACGGCCAAAGTCGTAAGCCTGACCCGTATTCTGGTTAATAAGTGCGTAGTTCAGATAGATCCAGTTGTTATCGACGTTCGAAGTACTCTTCAACTCAAGATCGGAAGTGTGTCCCTTGAGTTCGAACCCATCCGTAACGAAGGATGCTTCTCCGCGGGCGTTTGTGTTGAATTCGTAGTTCCCTGTTATTACCTGCTCGTTCCGTGCGAAAGATGAAAACCCCATTAGCATCAGCACCAATAGGGCGATGAACCCCGCACACGCAAACCATATCGCGGAAGTATCCGCGCTGAGCGGAGACGGCTGATTTTCGTACACACCAATGCGTTCGGGCGGATCTCCCGCTAGTGCAAAAGCCTTCCAAATATCGCGCCCTGAAATGTACTCGCCCATCGACCAGGTAACTTCTTTGCCGGTCCTTTCGCTGGAAATTACGCGGGGTGGAGAAATGTAATCGGATACGGTCGAAGATTCGCCGACCCGCACCTGCCAGGGAAACTCTCCGAGAACAAAACTCGTGCCCGCCTGCGCGGTTTGAAAATGTTTGTAGGTTTTCCCGAGGTAGGTTACGGTCGCTGGGCTGACGTTGTCGTTCACGGTAGGCAACGACCGCAAAATGCTGGTGTCGTTCCAGTGACCGTTATATTCGGTCAGATAGCGAAATCCTTTGTAGGGATTGAAGAGAACGTATTCGTGCCAACTGTACGGCAGACCTTCGACATGAATCGTCCGGCGCTGAAAGCCGATGGCTTCGTATGCGGTACCGCGAATCGTACCACGTGCACCGAGCGGGATAAGTGGCGGATCTTCGCCTACAGCTTTTGTGAACTTCTGCAAAATCGTCAGCCGCGGGTCCTGCGCGTCTAGAATGGAATGGCAGTGATCGCAAACCACAGTGACCGCCTGAGTGAACGATCGAAGCGTAATCGCCGCGCCGCATCCCGGACAATTCAGCGACTTCACTTGCGGCGTTCCAGGCGGATTGGGGCCGCTTGCGCTCATGACCACCCTTCGAAGCTTCGCAAGTTCTTCAGCTTCAGAGAATCAAAGTCAACCGACTCGCCTAGATATAGCGCGGGCGCTTCGTCACTGTAGTCGACCGTCGCGAATTTTCCACTTGCAGACATCAAGTCCACGAAGACGACCTCCTGCTTGTCCCAATACTGAAAAGGCAATTCTCCTTCTACGCCGCGGTAGTCCGCTTTGGTGATCGTAGTAACGGTGTAGGTCTCGTTGTCCCAGGTGTAGTACTGCTCAACCTTGCACTGAGTTGGCAACTTCCGCCCCGGCGCCGCGAAGGTCACGACATAATCATCCTGGGCGTCTGAGAGCCAAGCGCTGCCGTTGTTCAGCACCAGATGCCATTCGTTCCATGTGCCCAGATCGTATTCATAAAGAATTCGTCCCACCACCGTGAAGGCTTGCCGGTTATAGATACCCTCCGTGCCCACCTGAATGGGAGAACTGTTCGGCGGCAGGTCAGCAACCTGGCCGACTTTCTGTAGATCGATATCGGTTCTAATAAGGATGGACTTGCAGTATTGGCAAACGGTCTGAACGCTGCTGGACCAGCGGAAAATAATCTTCGCGCCGCAGTTTGGACAGTTCGCGGTAGGCTGAGTCATCCGTTACGACTCTTCTGTGAAATTGGGTTCCTCTCAGTGGCGGGTTCAATAGTAATTCCGTTCGCAAAACCGTAAGGCCTTATGACGGTGCGCACGGTAACGGATGTGGCGCCGAAGGCATTCGTAAGCTCGCCGTCAAAATTCCATTTTTCCCGCGGAACACAGCAAAACAAATTCAGACAAAGAGAACCGAACTCCGGGAACGTATGACACGCGATGTGCGATTCCGCCAGCAGACAAAGACCGGTGATTCCGCCGGCGTTTGGAAACTCGTGCCACTGCGTCTCCCCTACCGGCCTAAGTTGAAGGTCCGAAATGATCCGCGCAAACAACTCGCGAAGGATCTCGACGCTGCGAAGCGACGCGGCGGAGCACCCATGCGCGTCAACCACCCATTCAATTCCATTCATAAATGTTGCACGTAACTACTGTTGGGCGTGCCCGCACTCGGAACAAAACTTACTGACTTTAGGAATCGGCTTGCCGCAGTTGATACAGAATTTCGTTTCCGGTCCGACCGCCGTTCCGCCGGCAGAGTTCGGAGCTGCGGTTACGGATTCTCCAGCGGCAGGAGCAGCTCTCTTCAGGGCATCCATCATCGCCTGCCCCATGGCGACCCCCGCGCCAAGCCCCACGCCCACTCCAGCAGCACCACCGCCTTCGTTCGCTGCTGCAATAGGAATCGACTGCGCAACTTGATACTGCGTATACCGGCCCATGTCGCCAACCATATTCATGCTGATCCGCTGATCGAGAACCTTCTGAAGTTCGTCGGGAAGCGACAAATTTTCAACCACGAAACTGTCGAGTGAAAGTCCGAAGTCGGCGAACCCTGGTTTAAGTTGCGCGATAATTTTCTCGGACAGCGCCACCTGATTCGCAGCCATGTCGAGGAAGGGCACGTTGCTGCCCCCAAAGGTGTCAGTTATTCGTCCAATGATCGTATTACTCAATTGCCCTTCGAGGTCGGCAACGAGATAGGTATCGCGTGTGCCGCTCACCTTCGAGTAGAACACCTTCGGATTGATGATGTGATAGGTGTAGATCCCGAATGCTCGCAGACGAACCGCACCGAACTCCGTGTCGCGGATCGTGATGGGATTGGGTGTCCCCCAATGCTGATTCGTCTGAATTCGAGTCGAGAAAAAATAGACATCCGACTTAAATGGCGACTGGAAGGCCTTGTCCCAGTTCATCAAGTATGTGAGGATCGGCAAAGTGTGAGTGTTCAGGGTATATAAACCGGGACCGAACGCGTCGGCAGCCTTCCCTTCGTTCACAAACAAGGCCATCTGCGAATCGCGAACGGTAAGCTTGCCGCCATTCTGGATCTCACGATCCTGCATCGGATAGCGGTAGGCGAGAATTCCATCATCAGGCTCGACCCAGTCAATAACATCAATGAACTGCTTGGACAAGAAAGTTCGAAGACTCATGGTGCACTCGCTTCCCAGCTCGATTTTGGGTTGCTGAATTCGTTTGAGAAGGGATGCTACGGGCTGTACTGGCTTCTGTCAACAGCGGCTCATTGCAGGTGGTTTGATTCGTATTGCAGATTGCTAACTGGCGATTGGATTCTTCCAACAAGTCCGACAAGTACCAACAAATTCAGCCGGCCTGCCCCTTTTCGGCGACGACCGGCCGATATCGCCGATATCAATGTGCGGTCATCCGCGCCATCCCGAAACTTATCGCATCAGGCGAGGCAGAGAGGGAGGCATTACCTTGACCGGTACCCGGCGATTGCTGGAGGTTCCCATCCAGCCCAGCGGCGATTGTGTGCCGATGGCGTGGCTGCCGCCCATCCAGCCAGTCGAAACCGCCACGTTGTTGTGCAGTGCGGGCGAGTTCACTTCGGTTGCGATCTTCGACCCGGCTACTGGCTTCGCCATGGTACCAACCACCGGCACATGATCCCAGATGCGCAGATCAGACCCTCCCGCCGCTATCGCGTTCGAGTGTCCCAATCCCGCCACCATGATGGGCTTGGCGATGATTGACTTGGCGAGCTTGCTGGTCCCCACAGGGCGCGCGGTGCTGGCTAGCACGGGCGCCTTGCTCTTGCTCGCGAGGGTGGTCGTGGCAACGATGGCCTGCGACGAAGCGGGCTGACTCTTCGAGCCGGGTCCGGTCACAGAAGTCAGGGTGAGTACCACACTGTTGCCAGTGTAGGAAACGGTAAATACGTCGGTGCCGGAGGTTACGGTTCCGTTAGTAAATGAACCCGTCAGCGTTCCGGTCGTGGTTAGAATCGTGAACGTGTCGCCGATGTTGGAAGCGGTCAGCACCAGGCCGTTGACGATCGCCGCGGTCAGCGTGCCGCCCAGGCTGGTATTGCCACTGACGCTCAGTGCGCTGTAGGTACCCGTGGTCAGGCCGCCGATGGATACGTTCATCGTGCCTGTCGCCAACTGAGTATAAGTTCCGGTAATGGCCAGCAAGCCCGCCTTGCCGCTGTCGCCCACGTTCAGCGTGACCGCTGCCCCGGTTACATTGCCGACTGTGGTGTTACCTTTCAGCGAGCCCGCTCCGAAGATCGATCCACCGGTCGCGGTGATGTTGGTGGCCGTAAGGGTTCCATCTACCGTGGTCGTACCCGCGGTCTGCGTATAGGTATGGCCTGTTCCGTTCAGCGTAAATGTTGTGCCAGCTTCAACATTTATGGTGCCCGAGTTAGTAAAAGTCGAGGCGGTGGTTGAAACGTTGTTGCCAGAGCCTGCGATGGTAAAAGTCTTGGTATTCTTAGCCAGCGCTGCCAGGGCGTTAACACCGTTCGAATTGATAGTTCCGCCTTGCAGAGTCAAAGTAGCAGAGTTAGTGGTAACGCTAATGCCGGCAGTGGTCAGATCGAGATTGCCACCCAAAACCAACGTTCCACCCGACAAAGTCGTACCGCTGATCTGGGTTAGCTTCGCCGCGGTGAAACTATCATTATTATTGATACTCAGCGTTCCAGTGTTGCTGAAGCTCGCCGCCGTGGTGGATACATTATTGCTTGCGCCTCCGATGGTCAGCTTACCGCTGTTGGTCGCCAAGCCCGCTAACGCATTCGTGCTGTTCGAAGTATTCTCGATCGTTCCGCCCGCCAGCGTCAGCGTAGCGGCATTCGTAGTGATGGTCTGCGCGGCACCGGAGAGGTTAAGATTCGAATCCAGCACATAGGTTCCGGCCGTCAGCGAGCTCCCACTGATCTGACTCAAAGAACCAATCGTGAAGCTTTCACTTGGCAGAAGGGTCAATGAGCCCGCGTTGCTGAATGCGCCGGCATCGGTAAACGCCAGTCCGCCGATGGTCAAAGACCCCGCGGACGTGATGCTCGTCAACCCCGCCAGCACGTTGCTGTTGCATCCGGTGCCGGTGCAGGTGTTGAATAGCTCTCCGCCGCCCTCTTCGGTTACGCTGGCGGCCAGCGTCGTAATGTTGTTCGCCCCTGCATTCCACTCGATATTGGCCCCGTTGGCGATATAGGTCCCGCCGGTTAGCGTGGCGGTGCTCTGATTATCGTTGGTGAGGAAAGTAACACCCGGACCTTCAATCGTCAATGTGGCGCCGTTCGCTTCCACCGTTCCGGAATTGCTGAAATTCATTAAGCTGACGTTGATGACCAGGTTGCCGCTGGCGTTTGCGATGATCGAGCCTGAGTTCACCAGGCCCATCCCGCCGTTGCCAATGTTTCCGGCTCCCTGAATCGTCGCCTGGTTCGTCAGAACCTCCTCACTGGTCGAGGCCAGGATGTAATTCTGCGAGTTACCGGACATGGTGATCGTTCCGCCGCCGAGCGTGACATTGCCCCGGATTACCAGCTGAGTCGTATTGCCCGCAGAATTCAACTGCACGTTTCCGATTTGCGAATAGGTTCCAGCATCCAGGTACAAACCGCTGTTGTTGGCGAGCGTTATGGTTCCACCTGCGGAATTGTTGATCGTGCCGCCCAGAAAGTTGTTGAAGCCTGACGCGATATCAATGGTCCCAGTCGAACTGTTGGTCAACGTGACACCGTGAACCGTTCCGGTGTTCAGTTGCAGCGTGGAAGCTCCAGTCACGTTGATGGTGCCGCCATTAATCGTCGCGCTGTTGACCTGAATCGTGCCCGTGTTCGCCGAGATCGTTCCGCCAGCGTTGCTTACCGTCGTGTTCGTGAATATTAGGTTCCCGCCCGCGGTTTCCTCGATCGTGCCGGTGTTGACTGCGCCGCCGTTGGGATTAATGGTCAGGCTCGAAGACTGGTTGGCGTTGATCGTGCCCGAGTTAACGAGCGTCAGCGAATTGTTGCCGATGTCTCCCGCACCCGAGATCGTTTCCTGATTGGTCAGAGTATCGGCTCCAGTTCCGCCGAAAATGTAGTTCTGGGTGTTGTTCGACATGGTGATCGAACCGCCGCTCAGCGTGACATCGCCGCGGATCACAAATTCCGACGCGTTGCCCGACGAATTCAACTGCACCGCACCCAGTTGTGTGTACGTTCCGGCATCCAGGTTTAGGCCGCTGTTGTTTGCGATGGAGAGAATCCCTCCCGCCGAGTTGTTGATGGTTCCTCCCAGGTAGTTGCTAAAACCCGAGGCTATATCGATCGTCCCGGTGGAACTGTTGCTCAATGCCACCCCGTGGACCGTCCCGTTGTTCAGTTCCAAGGTCGAGGCACCGACCAGCGTAACCGTGCCTGAGTTGATGGTCGCGTTGTTGACCTGAATCGTGCCCGTGTTGGCGGTGATTGTTCCGCCGGCGTTTTCCACGGTTGTATTGGTTAACACCAGCGACGATCCCGCCGTCGCCTCAATCGTTCCGGTATTTGTGATCCCGCCGTTCGGGTTGATCGTCATTCCCGCGGACTGGTTGGAGTTAATCGTCCCCGAATTGACCAGCGTCAACTGGTTATCGCCAATCGTTCCAGCGCCCGAAATTGTCTCCTCATTCGTCAGAACGTCGGTGCCGACGCCGCCGAAAATGTAGTTTTGCGAATTGTTCGAGAGCGTGACCGAGCCGCCCGTCAGAGTGACGCTGCCCTGGAGCTCCAACTGCGACGTGTTACCGGCCGAGTTCAGCTGCACTGCTCCAAGTTGCGAATACGTTCCGCCGTCCAGGTTCAAGCCGCTGTTGTTTGCAATAGAGAGAATTCCACCCGCGGAGTTGTTAATGGTTCCGCCCAGCGTATTGCTGAACCCCGAGCCAATTTGGATCGTGCCCGTGGCGCTGTTGGTTATCGTGCTGCCGGCATGGATGGTCGCGTTGTTCAGCTGCAAGGTTGACGCGCCGGTCAGAGTTACGCTGCCGCCGTTCAGGGTGGCGCTGTTCAACTTGATGGTGCTGGCATTGGCGGAGAGCGTTCCGCCGGCATTATCGATGGTTGTGTTACTCACATTTAGCGTCGACCCGCTGGTGGCTTCAATCGTTCCGGTGTTGGTCACGCCTCCATTAGGATTGAGCGTCATGCCGGTGGACTGGTTGGAATTGATCGTTCCCGAGTTCACCAGTGTCATCTGGTTATCGCCAATCGTTCCAGCGCCCGAGATGGTTTCCTCATTCGTCAGAATGTCCGTGCCGAGGCCGCCGAGGATGTAGTTCTGCGAATTATTCGACATGGTGATCGAACCACCGCTCAAGGTCACGCTGCCTTGCAGAACCAACTCGCTGGTATTGCCCGCCGAATTCAGCTGCACGGCTCCCAGTTGTGAATACGTGCCTCCATAAAGATTCAGGCCGGTGTTGTTCTCGATGTTCAGGATGCCGCCAGCGGAGTTGTTGATGGTTCCGCCAAGGTAGTTGCTGAAACCCGAAGCGATCTGGATCGTTCCCGTGGAACTGTTGGTGATGGTTCCACCCTGGATCGTGGAACTGTTCAACTGCAGGATGGATGTTCCCGTCAGCGTCACCTTCCCGCCGCTGATGGTTGTACTGTTTACCTGCACGGTGCTGCCGCCGGTGGCCGTGATCGTTCCGCCCGTGTTGTTGATGCTGTTGATGTTGAACAAGATCAGAGTGTTTCCGCCCGTTGCCTCGACGGTGCCGGTGTTAGTGAAACCATCGTTAACGTCAATCGTGATTCCGCCAGATGCGTTGGCGTTGATCGTGCCCGAGTTCACCAAAGCCATCTGCCCGTCACCGATGTGGCCTGCGCCTTGGATCGTCTCCTGGTTATTAAGCTGGTCCAGCGAGTTGCTGCCAAAGATGTAGTTGTTGGTGCCGTTGGACATGGTCAGCGAACCGCCGCTGAGAGTTACGTTCCCGTCGAGCACAAGCTCAGTGTTGTTCCCGGTCGAATTCAAAGTGACGGTCCCACCGAGGGTGGTCGCTGCGACATTGAACACACTGTTGTTGTCCACCGCGATCGTACCCATGTTGGTAGTGGCACCCTGTACGGTCACGGTTGCACCGGTTGTGCTACCGATGTTCAGCGTTCCCGAGTTCGTGAGGGTGCCGCTGTCCGTCAGCGTCTCGTTGCTGACGTCCAGGATGTCGCCTGTGCCGAGTGTGAGGGAGCCAGCCGCGCCCGCAGCGCCTGTATTAAGGTCCACGGTGGTTGTGGAGGTGTTAATGGTGACCGCATCTGAACTGGTGGGCACCCCGGCGCTCCAGTTGGTCGATGTGTTCCAGCTGCCCCCGCTGGCGCCCGTCCAGGAGTCGGCTGTGAGCGGAGGCGCTGCGTTTCGCTGTGCGGCCCCTGTTGCCCTGTTGGTTGTCGCGGGACTTTGATTCGGCACCGCCTGCTGCGAAAGCTTGCGCTTCGACCCTGCGACGACGGTCTGCGCCGCAGCCAAGCCATCAAGGCTGATAAGGACTGCGAAGATGCAAACGGCAGTAGTCAGTTTGGCAAGGCAAGACTTCGATAGGCGCATAGGACTCTCCGGAAGAAAAATTTTCGTGCTCAGCGAACCGCTTCGTGGCACAATGTTCCGGCCCACAGTTGCCGTCGGATGAGGAGATTACATCATCCCCCTTCTAAATGTCCTCATGAATTTCTTAAGAATTCTAAAGGGTGGCAAACCCTATGGATTACAAACAAACTATGCAAGAAGTTGCACATTCTTCGGGCCGGGTATGGCGCTTTGCCGATTATGAATTTGATGAACTAAACCGTGAACTGCGCGTTAAGGGAAAGCCTGTCGAGTTGGAGTCGAAGCCGCTCTACATATTGCTGCAGTTGCTTCTCCACGCCGGCGAGGTTGTCACCAAAGAAGAATTACTTGAATCGGTCTGGCCCGATGTGTCGGTAGTGGAGGGATCGCTGGCGACCGCTATCTCGAAGCTGCGCAAGGCCATGGGAGACGACGATCATCCGGTGATCGTCACCGTTCCTCGGGTCGGCTATCGTCTGGCTGTGCCGGTATACTGTAAAACCATCGCCGCAGCGGTCGGACCGGAACTGGGTTTCAAAGCTGGTGACGCCGTCCCCGGGCGCGACCAGTGGCGACTAGCACGCGCCATGGATGTATCGGGATCCAGCGAGGTCTGGCTCGCCGAAAATCCCAAGACACACGAACAGCGGGTGTTCAAGTTCGCCGCCGACGGGGTTCGACTGAAAGGTCTTAAGCGCGAGATCACAGTCTCCCGATTCTTGCGGGAGTCCCTGGGGGATCGTCCGGAGTTCGTGCGAATCCTCGAATGGAATTTCGAGACTCCTCCTTTTTCGCTGGAAAGTGAGTATGCGGGAGCAAACCTGGCGGAGTGGGCCGATGCGCAGGGCGGTCTCTCTAAAATTCCCTTCGCTACCCGCCTTCAATTACTTATTGATGTTGCCAAGGCAGTCGCCGCAGCGCACGACATTGGAGTGCTGCACAAAGACTTGAAGCCTGCCAATATTTTGGTCGTGCCTGCCGCCAGTGGAGGATGGCAGATCAAACTGGCGGACTTCGGCAGCGCTTCCCTGTTCGATCCGTCACGGCTTCACGCGCTGGGCATCACGAATCTCGGATTCACACAGACAGCTTCGCTCGAGGGTCAGACCCTGACCGGGACCTTGATGTACCTGGCTCCGGAGGTATTAGCAGGACAATCTCCCAGCGCCGCTGCGGATGTTTATGCCTTGGGCGTGATGCTCTATCAGTTGACGGTTGGCGATTTCCGCAAGCCGCTGGCGCCTGGGTGGGAAGCGGAAGTTACCGATCCACTGCTCCGTGAAGATATTGCGGACGCCGCCTGCGGCGATCCCGCCAAACGGATTAATAGTGCCGCAGTTTTAGTCGACCGGCTACTCACCCTCGATCAACGCCGGATTAAGCGCAATGAACTGGAAGCCGCCAAACTTCGCGCCCAGATCGCGGAGCAAGAACTGGCGGAAACACGCGCGCGAAGACCGTGGGTCGTGTTCGCTCTGATCGTATTGGCCGTGGGAGTTGGCGTTAGCCTTACGCTGTATCGCCGAGCCATCCGCGAGCGCGACAATGCCAACCGCCAGACCGCGATCTCCAGCGCCATCAACCGCTTTCTTTCCGAAGATTTGCTGGGCCGCAGCAATCCATTTGTAGGTGGAAAATCGGGCGAGTCGCTCATGGACGCGATCAAGCAGGCCTCGCCCAGCATCGACCGCAAATTTAAGGATGAACCGCTGGTTGCCGCTCGTCTCCATCTGACGATTGCCCATGCTCTTGATAATCGGACGGACTTTCCCGACGCGCGCCAGGAATTTGACCGCGCAGTTGCTCTCTTCAAGCAAGTCGATGGTGATTTGTCACAGGACGCGATTGTGGTTCAGTTGCAGCGGTCCACGCTGGAAGCCCGCAGCTACGAGAAGGACTCGCTGCCGCTGGCCAAATCGATTCTCGAACAGCAAAAGACTTTGATTGCAAAACTAACGCATCCGCGGCCTGATCTGCCGGTTTGGCTTCACTCCGCGCAAGGCATGATCGCGCTCATCGAGAACAACGCGAAGTCCGCGGCCGAGAACTTCCAGGCGGCATTGGACGGCGCAGCAATTCTTCCTGAGTTCGACGAAGCTGCGCGATTGACATTCAAACAAAGGCTGGGCTTCGCCTATATCCGCATGGGCGAGGGAGCCAAGGCGGAGCAGACATTTCGCGATCTCATCGCCGCCTTCACGCGGGTAGCCGGTCCGGATAGCCCTAATGTCTTAAGAGTCCGACTGAATCTCGCACAGGCCTTGATGATTCAGAATAAGCATGCGGAGACGGTGCAGGAAGCCAATGCCATCTATCCGGAGTTCTTGTCCCGCCTGGGTCCGGATCACGAACTCACCATGCAATTGCTGACCACGCGGGCGCAGTCCGAAGGCAGCCTTGAGCGTTGGGACGACGCCATCCGCGACGACTTTGCCATCCACGAAATAGCCGTGCGCAAGCAGGGTCCGCTTTCTTTTTTTGCCGTAGGCACGCTAGCTGATGGTTCGCTCGCGCAGTGCCGCGCCGGACACTATCGCGAGGGCGCATCCAATGCCCGCCAAGCCTACGAGTCATCGGTAAAGGCTTTTGGGCCGCGCGCCGGACTGACCGGAGGCGCCGCTTATAGTTTGGCCAGTTGCCTGATCGGCTTGGACAAGTTGGACGAAGCGACTTCCCTTTTGCAGAATATCGATGTGAACGCCGTCGCCCAACTCGCCGGCGATCCCGACTGGGGAGCGGGAGTGACGCTCGCCCAAGCTCAGATTTCTTATCGCCGGAGACATTTCGCCGCAGCGAAAGCGGATGTTCAGACCGTTGCACCGGTGTTTACCCGCAAGGGTGCAGAACCGTATCAGAAGCGCGCCTTCGAATCTCTGCAAGATGCGCTGAACCAACACTAAAACGGGGAGCAGTTTATGAAGCCCGCGTTGACGGCATCTTGGCATAATCAGAGCGGCCAATTGACTGCTTCAATCCGCTGGCACGCGCGCTTGGCCGTCCTCTGCCGAATGTCAGCCACCACATCGGCCACCGGTTTCTTTGATTTCACCAACGGCGAGCGCGCCAGGTAGCCTTGCTCCCCAAAAATGGTCAATAGTGACCAGTCGCAAGTTCACTTTCGTTGAATACTAAACAGAGCTGACCCTTAAACCATCCTAAGTGCTTGTTTGCGGCCCCTAAAAGGGATCTTGCAGAAAACTGTTTACGAGAAGTTTGGGAAAATGGCAATACCAATCACAGTGTTTCCAAATCGCTCCCTGGAAGTCGTAAGTCCCCGTGCGCTCGTGCGGGAAAGAGCAACAAGCCACCCGCGATTACAGACGAAACCATCGCTGCCAAGTCGAATCGCGGTGATCGGAAATTATCTGCCCCGGCAATGTGGAATTGCGACGTTCACAACCGACCTCTGCAGCGCGATATCTGCGGAGTATGGAACATCTCGATTGCTGGCGCTCCCGGTCAATGATACGCAAGAAGGGTATGACTATCCGGCGCGGGTGCGATGGTCGCTTGCTCAAGACGACCTGACCTCGTATCGGGACGCGGCTGAATTTCTTAACTTCAACAATATCGACATGGTGTGCCTGCAGCACGAGTATGGAATCTTTGGCGGTCCGGCCGGAAGCCACATCCTGCAACTGTTGCGCGCATTGAAGATGCCCCTCGTGACCACGCTCCACACGGTTCTGCGCGAGCCAGACCCTGGCCAACTGAGGGTGATGGAAGAAATCGCAGACCTGTCGGATCGCCTCATCGTCATGAGTCAGCTATCATCCCAGTTCCTGCAAGAAATCTTCAAAGTTCCCAGCAGCAAGATCGACATGGTTCCTCATGGCGTTCCGGACCTGCCATTTCTGGATCCGAATTTTTTCAAAGACAGGTTCGGGGTGGAAGGAAAGGCGGTTCTTCTCACTTTCGGCCTGCTCTCTCCGAACAAGGGAATCGAGAACGTGATTCAGGCGCTGCCGCAGATTTTGTCCAAGCACAAGAATGTCGTTTACATCGTTGCCGGAGCAACGCATCCTCATGTCTTCCGCCGCGAGGGCGATAAGTATCGAGCCAGCCTACAGGCATTGGCTAAGGAAGTAGGCGTGGAATCGCAGGTAATGTTCCACAACCGTTTTGTCAGCCCGGAGGAAATGGTCGAGTTCATTGGCGCCGCAGACATTTACATCACACCCTATCGGCATGAAGCACAGGTTGTTTCTGGAACGCTCGCCTATGCATTGGGTGCGGGCAAAGCGATCATCTCGACTCCGTATTGGCATGCGATTGAGTTGTTGGACGACGGGCGGGGCGCGTTGGTCCCATTCCAAAATCCCGAGGCCATCGCACAAAAAACGGTCGAACTTCTGGATACTCCTGCGCTACGCCATGCGATGCGGAAGCGGGCCTATCTATTTGCGCGCGAGATGATCTGGAAGAGAGTGGCGCAAGGCTATATGGAAAGTTTCTCGCGGGTGCGTAGCGACCGCCTGGAACGCCCACGAGTTCAGTTCTCAGCCCGCGCCACTCACAAATCACTCCATGAACTGCCAGCCCTGAACCTGCGCCACGTAAATCGGCTGACCGATGATACAGGCATTTTGCAGCACGCGATCTTCACTATCCCCAATCGAGGCGAGGGTCACACCACCGACGACAACGCTCGCGCCCTGATTCTTGCGGTGATGATGGAACACTCGGCTCTGGAGCAGCAGTCAAGCGATGAGCGAGAGAAAACAAATCGACTGCTTGGGGATTTCTCGGGACGTTATTTATCTTTCCTCGAACATGCATTCGACCCGGCGAGAAGTAGATTCAGAAATTTTCTTGCGTATGATCGCCGATGGCACGAAGCTGAGGGTTCTGAGGATTGTCACGGACGCGCGATCTGGGCCCTGGGCACGGTTCTGGGGCGGTCCAGCGATCGGGGACTGCGGTGTGCCGCCGGCCGCTTATTCGAGTCTTGCCTGACTTCAGTCGTAGAGTTCCACAGTCCGCGGGCCTGCGCCTACACCCTGCTGGGAATTCAAGAGTATCTCGATTCGTTTTCCGGCGACCGCGACGCACAAAAAATTAGATCGGTGCTCGCCGGGCGACTGCTTGCGATGTATGAATCGATCCGCCGCCCGGATTGGAAATGGTTTGAGAACATCCTGGCATACGGAAACGCAAGATTGCCCGAGGCCATGCTGGTCGTCGGCTCGGCGTGCTCGGACGATCGAATGGTTTCCGCGGGGCTCGAAGCCCTAGACTGGCTTACCGTAATTCAACGCTGCGAAAGCAACGGCCACTTTGTGCCGATTGGATCGCAAGGTTTTTACCGGCAGGGCGGCGAAAAAGCCCGCTTCGATCAACAACCGCTTGAGGCTGCCGGCGCGGTTTCGGCGTGTCTGCAAGCCTACCTCGTCACCGGTGATCGTCGCTGGGGAAACGAAGCCTGGTCGGCATTCAACTGGTTCCTTGGCGGCAACGATCTCCAGGTTTCCCTTTATGATTCCGTCACCGGCGGCTGCCGCGACGGGCTTCATCCCGAGCGCGCGAATGAAAACCAGGGAGCGGAATCGACTTTGTCGTTTTTGATGGCGCTTCTGGAAATGCACTCGCTGCAAAAGTTTGAACAAACGAAAAATCCCTTATGAACATCGCCATACAAAAACCGAGTTCCGCGAATACTCGCTACCAACCATTACTGCTGCGCCATCCTGCCAACCCAATCCTGACCAGTAAAGATTGGCCTTACTCCATCAATAGCGTCTTTAATGCTGGAGCGACGCGACTGGCGGATGGCACCACCCTGCTGCTTTGCCGCATAGAAGATCGCCGCGGACTATCCCATCTTTGTGCCGCGCGCTCTGCGAACGGCGTCGATGGCTGGCAAATTGACGACGAACCAACATTGATGCCGAGTCCGAATGAATTTCCCGAGGAAATCTGGGGCATTGAAGATCCTCGCATCACATTCGTGCCCGAACTTCAGCAATACGTGGTCACCTATACTTCCTATTCGCGCGGTGGCCCAGGCGTGTCTCTCGCTCTCACCAAGGACTTTCGAACCTTCGAGCGCTACGGCGTAATCATGTCGCCGGACGACAAAGACTCGGCGCTTCTGCCCCGAAGAATCAACGGATACTGGGCGCTGATTCACCGGCCGATGACGAACCTCGGGTCGCACATGTGGATTTCCTATTCGCCCGACCTCCGCCATTGGGGCAGGCACCGGCTCATGTTGGAGGCGCGTCGAGGAGCTTGGTGGGATGCAAACAAAATTGGTTTGTCGCCGCCGCCTATAGAGACCTCCAGAGGATGGCTCGTGCTCTATCACGGAGTACGGCACACGCCGTCGGGCTGTCTGTATCGATTGGGCTTGGCCCTCTTCGACCTGGAGAATCCGGCAACATGTCTGCTCCGGGGGGACTCGTGGATCTTTGGACCGGAAGCAGAGTATGAGGTTCATGGCGACGTCGACGATGTTGTGTTTCCTTGCGGATATACGATGGACGCCGATGGTGACACGCTTAATATCTATTACGGGGCCGCGGATTGCGCGATTGCCCTGGCCCGTGCAAGTGTGCAGTCTCTGCTGGGTTGGCTGGATGCGAATGCAAGCAGCGAGCGCAGGCAGCGAACACAGCATTTTTAACAGTATGCGGCAAGGATGTTTTGCCAGTCTCCGCATGGTAGCGATCGTTGGCGAAATTGATCCCTTCCTCTCGACGATTTTTTCACTGAGCAGTTTTGACCATTAAGAAACCGGCGAAACGCCTATAAAGAAAGCTGGCTCGAAATTCAAGGAGCGACAACATGCTTGGAACTATATTGATCGTGATTCTGGTCTTAGCCCTGATTGGCGCGCTCCCTCGCTGGTCGCATAGCCGGCAGTGGGGCTACGCCCCGACAGGCGGTCTAGGCCTGGTGCTTTTTGTCGTCGTCATTCTGCTGCTTCTTGGGCGCATCTGAACCACGCGCCAGGCGGCACTCTGGCTCGTCGCATCGTCAAGCCTCGGTGGCTGCTTTCTGTCCGTGTGGCGACAACTTATTCTCGCGGTGCGAAAGTTCGCTGGAATTGGGCTCCGAGGGAGAGAATGCGGCAGCCGCAACCTGGGAGTGGACAGTGCAAAACCTTCTAGCGGCCATGAAAAGTTCCCTGCAGATGCAAAACGAAGCTCTCGTATTCTGAGGTTGCCAAAGAATTGCCATAACCTTGGCCATTCATGCGGGCTTCGAGGCAGATTCCGGCCGCAACTGAGGCAAGCTCACGAGGTGTTATCGTTTACCGGTTTCTTTTTCCACGGCCTCAGCCGCGGAGAGTTTCCGGTCTCGGTGCGGTTCGGTACGCGGAGCGCCCGTATGCAGTTCACAGACTTCGCCGATTGCGGCGCCGCAAATATTACAAGGTACGGATAACATCTGTTTCAGCGTGAGTTCCTTAGCTTTCACAATCACATAATGCAATGTTCCTGGCTGCAGGAATGCTCAATATTGCTCATTTTGAAAGGTCGGCTGACGGCAAACCTTCACTTTGGGTATACTTTCTTTTTTTGACAATTGTGAGCAAAGAGGACATCTTTGGCCATCACGACTCTGGCACAATTTTCAAGAGTGTCATGGCAAGCGTAGGCCCTTCTTCTCCAACTCTGCAACCTTATCGGTTCTTAATTCTTAAGATCGGGTGCGGAGAATCATCGACTGGTATCGACGGCAACGGCAACTCCGTAGGGAGGCAGATCGACGGTGTTTGCTGACTTGCCGTCGAACGCTAAGTTCATGGTATGAGGCAGAATGACCCGGCGATTTTCCTGTGAGTAGTTGATGAGCACGAAGATTTGCTTCCCCGGACTAACGCGGCGGCTAACTTCCACGCCCTCGGGCACGGGGCCAAAGACAGGCGTAACGCCAGATTTCTGCGTCATCCATTCCGCGGCTGCGGCCGTCAACTTATCGTCCAGCACAGCTCCGATGTAAGTGATTCGGCCTTTGCCGAAGGCACGAGTGATGACGGCGGGCTGATCGTCGAGCCATCCGTTGCTCTTGCGATATTTAAGAAGAACCTCGTCGCCGGGAGTCAGACCTCTTAGTTGCTCTGCCCAGATGCTGGCTTGTCCGTCGCCCCATGCGCCGGAGATGGGAACATCCTTTTCGAGCGCGTAGTATTGCTCCACGCGCACCCCCAAGGCATCGACGAGATATCCCGGCTGCCGTTGAGGCAGGAGAGCGTTGAATTCATCTTTCATGCCGGAACGCGGACCGAGAACGAGATGGCCTCCGTTGTGAACGTATTCCAATAAATGATCGGCAAGATCCTTGGGCAGAACGTTCAAGCTCGGCGCCGCTACGAGCTTGTAACCATCCAGTGGAGCGTAGGGGCTGACCACATCCACGCCCTGTGAAAGTTTTCGGAGTGCGCTGTAATAGCTCTTCAGCAAAGCGATGTCGTCATACTTCTCGGTGTGTTTTTGGAATTGAATCGCCCAGTGGCTGTCGTAAGAGTAAAGCAGCGCAACCTCAGAAAGCGGCGCGGTATCGCGAAAAGCGCTTTCAACTTTGGCAAACTCGTGGGCAGTCTGCGCGACCTCATCGTAGAAAGGGACGGGAGTACCATCCGGACCTAAGAGGACGCCGTGAATTTCCTCCTGGCCGTTGAGCGCGCTCCGCCACTGCCAGTAATTGACGTCATCGGCGCCATGGCCGATAGCCTGCCACGCCATGGCTCGAGCTTCTCCGCGATTTAGAAAATTGTTGAGCGCAGACCAATTCACCGCGCCCGGCTGGGTTTCCATGACCCAGAAATTCTGCCGCTTGAAACCGCGGGTCAGATCGTGAGAAAGGCCGTTATAAGCGGGATCGACGTGCCCGGTGCCGACATAGTCGTCCCATGACGCGAAAGTCAGGGGCTCGGTGATCGGGTAGTGATCGAATCCGTCGAAAAATCCCATCAGGTTCCCGGTGATGAACTGGCGCGCCCCGGCGTGTTGGCGGATTGCGTCGATCTGATTCTGCTGATAGGCGGTCCAGGTATAAGTTACGAAGCGCTTCCAATCGAGCATCAGCCCAGGGTTATGGCCGCCAATTGGAATCGGTATTTCCGCCCAACTATCGTAGGTCTGGCTCCAGTAGGAAGTTGTCCAGCGCGCGTTCAGGTTGTCGAGGGTTTTGTATTTCGCTTGCAGCCAATCCTGAAATTGGCGGCGCGTGACATCGTCGTACGACATCTGGGCATAACCGTATTCATTGTCGATTTGCCAGCCCACCACGTTGGGATTGTGTCCGAAGCGAATTGCCATTTGCTCGGCCATACGGCGGCAGAGGTCGCGGTAGTGCGGAGAAGTGGCTGAGGCATGCGCGCGGTTGCCGTGGGTGACGCGTTGACCATCCGTTTCGATTCGCAGCACATCAGGATATTTCTTTGTGAGCCAGGCCGGAGGCGTAGCCGTGGGAGTACCGATAACGGAAACGATGTGATGTTTGGCCGCCAGGTTAATCGCGCGCTCCAGCCAGTCGAAATCGTAGTGGCCTTCAGAAGGCTCCATGCGGCTCCAGGCAAATTCGGCGATGCGAACGACTTTCAGATCGGCGGCTTCCATCAGGCGCAAGTCTTGTTCCCAACGCGATTCGGGCCACTGCTCCGGATACCACGCCGTGCCCATCAGGATTGCGTTCTGCCCCGGGATTTGCGTGGGAATGGGAGCTTGCGGCACGGAGGGCGCGATGGATGCTGTGACCGCGATGAAAACAAAATAAGCGATGGGACGAAGAAAAAATGAGCGGCACATGAGCGGCTCCTGAAGGCGGCTAAGGAGTAACTGCGATTTGCGTTCCTGAGTACTCTACGACTTTGTCCGGATCGTTGGAAGGCGCGATACCCACTCCGTGATTTTCCGTGACGAAAACGACGCGGAATGTGCGGCGGGCGAGCATTCCGGGAAATTCGCCCTGGCGGTCGTCGATCGTAAGCAGTTGTTTCGCTTCGTCCCAACGGACGGGAATGACTGCGTACGCGCCTTTTTCGTAGTTGTAGTTATCGCTTTCGTCTTCGTAGAGTGTGAATGCAGCATCCGCGCCGCGATAGACGCGGAGTTCGATTGGATCGGCAGGTCTTTGGGTCGACCACTCGATATCCGGTCCTAAAGAAATGATCGAACCGGCGCGAACGTACAGCGGCAAACGATCTAAGGGAGCCGGAGCGGTTATTTCGCGCGCGCCTTGCGCCACGGCTCCGCTCCAGAAGTCGTACCACTTCGCATCCGGGAGATAGACCTGGCGACTGGTGGTTGCGGCCTCAGTCACCGGATTGACCAGGAACGACGGACCGAACATGAATTCATCGCCTGTGTTCTGCGCGCGCACATCGGTCCGGAAATCCATGACCAGAGGGCGCATGGGCGTGTAACTACTGTTCGTAGTCATCCATGCGAGCGAGTAGGTATAGGGCAACATGCGATAACGTAAACGATCGAAAGTGACCAGAATTTTCTGCGCATCGGACCCGTAAGACCAGAGTTCATTCTGATCGGTCTTGCGAGTTCCATGAACGCGCAGGATGGGATTGAAAACGCCGAACTGGAACCAGCGAATGAAAAGTTCGCGGTAGGCGGGATCGTCCGGATCGCCGGAGACGAAGCCGCCGATATCAGTGGTCCAATAAGGAATGCCGGAGAGCGCGAAGTTCAATCCGGCGGGAATCTGGCGGCGGAAGCTGAGCCAGTCGGAGTTGATATCGCCCGACCACGCGGTGACGCCGTTGCGCTGCGATCCGGCGAAGGCGGAGCGCGACAGAATATAAACGCGCTTTTGATCGGAAGCTGAGCGCTGACCGTCATACACCGCAGCGGTGTCCAACAGAGGATAGGCGTTCACGTACCGGTCACCGCTGCCGATCGCTAGCTTGTGGCCTAGCAGAATATTTTCCTCCTGGCCCTCGGTCTCCGGCTCCGTTGTGTCCATCCACCAGGCATCGACACCGATGTTGAACAAGCCTTTGTCGACTTGATCCCAATAAAACTTGCGCGCCGCGGGATTGGTTGCGTCGTAAACGGCCATCGCATCGGTGTGATACGGCGGCTTGGCGTACTTGAACTTGTCCACGAACCAGCCCTGCTTGTCCATAAAATCGTAGTTGGCGGAGCCCGGCTCGAAGAACGCCCAGATGGAAATCATGAGGTGGAAGTTCTCGCGATGAAGTTCGTCGACCATCGCCTTGGGATCCGAGTAGTTTTTGTTGAATACAAATTCACCCTTGCGATTCCACCAGAACCAATCCTGCACAATGTTGTCCACGGGAATGTGCAGCTCGCGATATTTGCGGGCGACGCCGAGAATCTCCTCCTGCGATTTGTAGCGGTTCTTGCACTGCCAGAAGCCGTAGACCCACTTGCCGAACAGTGGAGCGTGGCCGGTAAGCTCACGATAGTCGGCGATGACTCTATCCAGTTCGGGACCGTAGAAAAAATAGTAGTCGATTACGTCGGCGACTTCGGAGCTGATGTAGAGATAGTTGGCGAAACGGTTGTTGAAGCGGCTGCGCGAATCGTTGTTCCAGAAAATTCCGTAACCGTTGCTCGACACCAGCAACGGCACGGCGATGTTCGTGTTGTCCTGCGAGATGTCGACAGACTCGCCGCGGTAGTTCCACACTCCAGCCTGGTGCTGGCCGAGTCCGTAGAGAGCTTCCCGAGAGCCGTAGATATTCACAAACGATTCCGCGCGATACGTATCCTCGCCGTTCACCTTTACCGGGGTCAGCTTGCGGCTGGCTTCCTGCATCAGTTGCTTGCCATCGAGATCGCGATAGGCGATCGCTCCATCCTGGCGTGTGATGACGATCTTCAAGAGCGTTGTTGCCAGCGTGACTTCATTAACTGTGGATTCCGTCGTGAACCTCGTGGCGGGCCAGCTTTGCTTGATGACGACGGGATCGGGACGGCTGGGCGGCAAAGACGCCGTCGCCGAGTAGATCACATGAACGATCGAATCCGAACACACCTGGATGCGAAGAGTGCCGCCCTTCATGGTGAAGACAACGCCGTCGGCTTGCGGCTGCATTGCGATCACTGGGTTTCGTGGTGTCCACTGCGCACTCGCGGTTGGCGCCGTCGCGAAGGTGAAGAGAACCATTAATAGAGCACGGAGAACGAGGGTGGGTTGGACGCGCATCCTGCCGAGGCCTCGAAGCAACAAAGTCTATTCTGAAGATGCTTTGCGATTGGAAACGCCGCAGTTCAACACGGTACCTAAACGTTAACGAAGGTAGACGGTACGTCGTTTTGCGTCAATAACATTTTGTGGCTCGGCGGGCACGGCCAAGCAAGAGATCGCCCTGCTGAGCGGCGGCGATCACCTCCTGTTCCGGATCCATAACCAATTTCCTTTCTTAGTTGAGCACAGTGAAGTCCACCCATTCGGGCGGAGCCTGGATGCGCTGCAAATCGTGCTCAAAAATGATGAGGTCGCCAATTTTGTCGACTTCCTTAAAGGCACCGAATTTGTAGGTGACAAGCATCATGCGGTTCCTTCCATTGGACCGGAATTCGGCCCGCAACCGAACGCCGGCACGACGGGCCAGCATGAGAATGTGGTTCATCAGAATGGTGCCAACTCCGCGCGACATGACGCGACAAGACATGAGCAGCAATTTGATCGTCCACACGGTGCTTGACTTTTCTACCAGAACCAACCCGATCTTGCCGTAGTTGCCGAACTTGTCGTCCAGGCTCGCAACAAGTAAAAGGTGTTCAGGAGATTGGCGAAATGCATTAAGTTCGTCATAAGAATAGGTGTATCCAGTGGTATTGAGTTGGTTGGTGCGAACGGTCAGCTCCTCTGCACGCTGCAGATCATCTTCTTTTGCAGCGGCTATCGTGAACTTCATGCTTAAAGAAGCAAGGAATTCTTCCTGCGGGCCGACAAATTCTTCTTCAGCTTTCGTGCGTTCGATGTCAGCCTGATACATGTGACGACGGCGAGAGGAATCCTCCGTAATGAAAGTAGGCATGAATTCCCTTCTCTGCGTCAGTCCGGCGGCAGCGTCGGCGTCGAGGATCAACAACTCGGGCAAAGAGTGGCGAACTTCCTCGCGCTCGAACTGCTGATCATCGAGGAAAGCGACTACATCGGCGCCAAAATTCATTAATTTGACGATGGTTTGAATATTGGCCGCCTTAGAATTCCAGTTGATCTGCGGATAGAGAAAATATTCATCGATGCCGAACTCCCGGAACTTCCGAAAGGCTGCCTCATGATCATTCTTGCTGGCAACGGAATGTAGAATGCCCCGTTGGTCAAGGACCGCCAGCGCTTCCCTGATGCCAGGCCGCAGACAAACATTGTCTCCCTCAAGCAGAGTACCGTCCCACAAGGTATTATCCAGATCCCATACTATAAGTTTGATCGTTTTCCGTTCTATTCCTGACCACTCCAACTTAGTCTCCGCACATAAGTCAGCATTGACTCTAATGGGGTTAGTCGTAGCCATACATCCCTCCTGTCATAGGACAGCGCAATTATATCTTCCCTCCCGGCTCGCAGCTTATAACTCAGCAAATGCGAGTTTGGCTATGGTGATTTGTTGAATCTCAGTGCTGCCCTCAATTACTTCCATAACCTTGGCATCGCGCAGGTAGCGCGCAACGTTGTACTCTTCCGTCAATCCATTGGCACCGTGAAGTTGAACGGCGTCATTCGCAGCGCTCACAGCGATCCGGGAAGCAAAGTATTTCGCCACCATAGTCTCGGGGATAGCACCCGGATCTTCAATCTCGCGCAAATAGCCGGCACGGCAGCAGAGTAGACGGGCGGCCCTCGTATCGGCGATCATTTCCGTCAATTTGCGCCGAACGAGTTGGTGCTCCCGAAGCTGCACGCCGAATTGCTTTCGCTCCGCCGTGTATTTCAGACACGCGTCGAGGCAAGCCTGAGCGATGCCAACGGATCCCCAGGCGACGCTGTAGCGCCCAAGATCGAGAACGCTGGACACGACGTGCGAGAAACCGAAGCCGATCCGGCCCACCAGATAACGCATGGGAATCCGGCATTGTTCCAGTTTTAGTTCCGCCAGCAAAGCAGCCCTAGTGCCCACGATGCCGGTCATCGGGACGCGGGAAAGACCAGGAGTGGAGGCGGGAACCACAAATGCCGCCAACTGTCCCTGGCAGCGCGCGAGGACAAGGAACAAGCCTGCGATCTGGCCAAAGGTGATCCATTTCTTTGTTCCTGTAAGGGCATATTCATCGCCATCGATAATGGCTTCCGTGGAAACAGCCGCGGCATCGCTGCCGGTTTGCGGCTCTGACACTGCCAGGGCACAAAGCACCTCTCCCTGAGCCACAGCTTCGCCAAACTCCTCTTTCAAATCGCGATTGCCCCATCTCCAAATGCCAAGAGCGACCATGTCATGCACCGTGAGTAACGATCTCACCGATGAGCATCCACGAGCAATTTCCTCCGTCAACAAGCCATAGGTCACAGGATCCATTGGACCGCCAGGATGCCGGGGATGAGGAGCACCTAGATACCCTTCGGTGCGGAGTTGCCCAACAATCTCTGAACCCACCCGCTGGTCGCGGTCCCACTGCGCGGCGAAAGGAGTAATGTGCTGTTGCACAAAATCGCGAAAGCGGAGCCGGGCTTCCCGCTGAACTTGAGATAAATCCAGTCGCATTCCACTATTCTCCATGTGCTCTCAACTTATGACCGTCTCCTTATTAGAGTTAGCGGCCCGGCATATCTCGCGGGATTGTAACTCAGGAGTGCCTTAAGACTATCTCTAAATATTATTGAAGAGTTAAGCCGGCCAATGTCGTGAACGGGGTTTTGAATTTTATCCAAACCATTCTTCTCTCCAAAACCGAAACTTTGCAATCGGTGATCAACGCAGTTCCGCGGTTTTCGGTAGTTCGGACACAGTCATCCTCCTCCGAGGGCTTTGATCAGCAGTACGCTGGCATCCATGCGGCGCCTCAGGATGTCGACATCGTTTCGTTCATTTGCAGAGCGATTGTTTGTGCCGTGAGAACCTGAAGGTAAGGGTCCGCTCCGCCGATGTAGCGATCGGTGAAGATCTGCAGTGATTCTTGCGCTGAAGCCGTCGCTTCCTTTTGCTGCCGCGACTCCTGACTGAGGATTCGCAGTGCGGCGAGACTGTCTTCCATCTGCTGAAAAGCGGTGAGCGTATTCTCACGATAATTAGCGACGGTGGCGTCATAGTTGGCGCGTGCGGCGGTTGAAGTCGCACGGCGGCGGCCGCAATCAAAGAGAGTTTCAGTCCGTCCCGGTCCTCCGTCGCAATCCGAGCGAGGCCCGCCGTGAGCTGTCTCTACTCCGGTGGGAGCTCGTTCCATCGTGGGCGAAAGACTCATCCGGCGCCGCAGGAATGATTAACGCAAGATCGGAAACCGTGGCCATCAACCCTTGGGTTTGGCACAAGATCGCCCGCGAAGATTGCAAACGTTGATGGGACCGGCTCCCCGTTAACTAAAGCTGTCCATTGCTTGCAATAAAGCTCTAAAGGAATTCTCAGGTGCCGTTTTCTCAGGAATAGCCCGGTCCACAAGCGCGCGTGGCGCAAAGGTCGCTTCAGGTACAAACGTTTTTCTCCCCACAAGAACCGCCGGATCATCAAAGCAGCCGCGAAATTACAATCCCCAGAGTCAAAACGCCAGATGACAAGCCACCCTGCGGCAACTCGGAAGTCTTGCAGCTCGGTCCCTCAATCATTTTGTTCCAGGAGCCATGAGCGCGGCCTTTTCCGCATCGTCACTCGCCAGTCTCATGAGGTAAGGGAAAAAGGGCGTGATCTCGAACGGCCTTTTCTCGCGGGCCAATTCCAAAGTTACAGGGTGGGCCTTCGACAGTTCAACCCGGTCGGTCCAAGGATCGAGCTTGACCCGTCCGCCCAAGGGAAGCGCGGCGATCTGATCGATGCGGTGCTCGTCGAGTGGCGGAGCGGTGGCGAGCAGGACGGACATGCGGATGCCTTCACCCGCCGCCAGACTGTTCCCGAGATGGGGCCGGATCAGATTGGGCAATTCCGGTGCTCTCTGCTGCAGCGCTTTGAGGAACAATCCGACGTTGGCCAGTTTCTCTTTGTAGGGAGAGTTTTTCAGCAGTTCCAGAGCTTTGGCATCGGCCTCCTCTTCATCGGCGGGGCGGCGTTTGAAGTCCAGGCGCTGAAACGACTGTTCGTCGGGAAAAAACATGCGGTCATTGAAGGCCAGCTGGGGGTCGAAGCGATGTCCGAGGACAATGTGGCTTAGTTCATGCGCCAGGACCATGGCGAGCGAGGGTTCATCCGGCAGCACGTCTAACAAGCCGCGACTGACCACGATGGTATGCCCGATGGTAAACGATTCCAGAGGGGCGGTGAGCAGAACGCGGCAATGCACATCGGTTTGCAGATCGATGCTGTTGGTGAGCAGGAGATTATTGACGACGGTCTGCAGCACCTTGTCAAGGTCGCCCGGAGGGGCCAACAGACCGACCTGCTGCAGGCGCTCAATCGCATTGTCCTCCGCCTGGTGTTCCCACATCCGTTCCGCCAGCACCGGAGTCGCATCTGCGGGAACGCTGCTTTGATCTTTTACGGGAGGCTGCGAATCCACCACAATCTTGGTGAACTCTTCATTGCGGCTTTTGGTCATATCCTTCAAGTCGTAGCCCCACAGGCGGGTCTGGGCTTTAAGGTGAACGTGGCCGGAACTAGTCTCCAGATTGGATTCCTCGCTGTAGACATACGCCGGGAGCCAGACGCCGGGCTTCAGGTTCAGCCGCCAGCTATCGAAATGCAGATACACCTTGTTCTGGGAAGTGCGCAAATACGTGCCGTTGAAGCGGACAATGCTGTAGTCGTGGTCTTCCACCCAGATGCGCCCTTTGAAGCGCCCCGCCGGGGCCTTCGGTTTGGGTTGAACATCAATGACTAAGCAGCGCACTTCGCCCAGAAATTCGCGACGGACAAAGCTGAAGTCGTAGTTCTTCTTGTAGAGGTCGGTGTCGGGCACAACCATCTGGGCAAAGCCCAGGGCCTGGAAGCGAAGGGAAAATATCCCTGTCAGCTTACGGAAACGGTCCCGGCCATTCTGCCCCACGAAGGAAACGTCCTCCGGACCATCGCTCATATCCAGACGTCCGAGAAAATACTGGTCGTTTGCCGGAGCCACATTGCCGTTCGCATCCGGTTTCAGATTCTGCAGATAGGTTTCAACCAGGGGACGCAGGTTGTGCAGTTGTGCAAGCAGTTGGTGTTCCCGTTCCACCACCCGGTCAATGACTTCATCGAATGAGCCGGGAGCGGAGGGCGCCGCCGGCGCAGCGGGAGTGGACGCGCCATCCTGGGTGCGCGCTGGCAAGGCGGCAGGGGAAGCCCGTTCCACCGGGCGGCTAATGACTTCACCGAATGAGCCCGCAGCAGAGGACGGTGCCGCAGGAGAAACGGTACCGCCATCCGGGTTGGGAACCGGCGAAGAGGCCGTATGTGAATCCTGCGCCGTGGCGGGAAAGACTGGAGCCAACAGCAAGAACATCGCGAAACAGCCCTGGATAAACCTGCGCATACAAACATTTCCTTTCGACGAATCGGGCGAACGGACCCACTGCACCCTGTTCTGACAGCCGCTTCATGCAGTCCGCGGGTGGTACCGAGGATGCGGCCTGCCGCATAGCAGGCAATGCGACAACCTCTTAAGCAAGCAACCAGCCATTTTCGAATTAGAATTTCTTAAGCGGCGAGGGGCTCGGGGCGAAACAGAGTTCTGCCCGCCGCTACGCAGGCACCAGATTTTCGCTTGGCCTCTTTGACTCCGCGAGTGCGAATGCGCCCTCGCGCCTCGGGTTCTCTTTCCAACGGACGTGGCAGCCGGAAGCTTGATTCGAATCGAGGACAGCGTCCGCACGAAAGCTCGCGAACTCTTTTCCGATTTCACCGGCATGAGAGTGGCACGCGATTTGCTTTCGGATGCGATGGGAACAATTCTTTTGAGAATCCTCTCATACTTAAAAACTCTGTCTTAAAGACTTTGTGAGCCCCGTTTGGAGCAGGTGCGCACGCTATGGCCAGGACTAAGACTTTCGCCACCCTGTTGATTTCCCTAGCGCTCGTCTTTGGCCCGTCGCCGCTTGCGCACGGCAGCGATGATTCAACCATCACAACCTTAAATGTGTCGGCGAGCAACCCGACAGCCGGGACGGCAGTGACGCTGACGGCGACGGTAACCGGGCAGTTCTCGCCGGTAACGAAGGGACAAGTGGTATTTTGCGATGCTACAGCGGCGCACTGCGACGGGGCGGCGGTCTTCGGAATCGCGCAGGTGACGAGCGCCAGCACAGCGGCAATCACGCGAACGCTGGGAGTCGGCAGCTATAGGATTCAAGCAGTGTTTTCGGGCTTCGTCGGAGTCGGCGGCAGCACATCGTCGCCGCAGGTGATCACGGTGACGGGCGCAGCCAATTATGGCTCCAGTACGGCGATTGCCGCGAGCGGGGGCGCGGGCAACTACACGCTCACTGCCACCCTGACGGCTTTCGGGGATCAGACGGCAACCGGCACCATTTCATTTCTTGATACGAGCTACAGCGATGACGAAGTGGCGTCCGCCGCGCTGGATCCGACTACGCTGGCTACGGCGTTTAGCCCGGCATCGGGATCGCCCCTGTCAGATAATTTTGCCCATTTTGTGGTGAGCGCAGATTTCAACCAGGACGGAATTCCCGATCTGGCCGTTGTGAACCTCGCTGTCAGCGGCACGATTAGTGTGTTCCTCGGCAATGGCGATGGCACCTTTCAATCACCGGTCAACTATAGCGTCGGCGTGAATCCGCAAATGCTCGCCGTGGCGGATGTGAATGGCGACGGCGCGCTCGACCTCATTGTAGCCAACGAGTGTGCCGACACCTCCTGCAGCGGTAGCTCGGTGAGCGTTTTATTGGGCGTCGGCGACGGCACGTTCCACACGCAGACCTCGTTCTCCACGGAATGTTTCGCAAGCTTTATCGCTGTCGGAGACTTTAATCGCGATGGCTGGCCCGACCTGGCGGTAGTGAATCAGCAAGCGGGAACGGTAAGTATTTTCCTGGGTACCGGCGATGCCACACTCTTTCAGTCGCCGACCACCTATCCGGTCGGCTCGAATCCGCAAGGCGTCGCCATTGGGGATTTTAACCAGGACGCAATACTGGATATGGCCGTCTCGAACACCAGCGATGGCACGGTGAGCATTCTGCTGGGAAATGGCGATGGCACCTTCCAGGCGCAGCAGATTGTCCCGCTGCCCGATTCCCTACGTCCCTATTGGCTGGTTTCAGCGGACCTGAGAAACATCGGAACACTCGACCTGGTGGTTCCCGACAGTGGCGCCTCTAACAATGTCTATGTGCTGCTGGGCAATGGTGACGGATCGTTTCAGCCAGCGGTGGGCTACGCCGTCGACGCCGGCCCCCACGGGGTGTCGGTGGGGGACATGAACGGCGACGGAATCCTGGATTTAGTGGTACCGAATATCGCTGCAGACGCGCAGGTGAGCGTGCTGCTGGGTGAGGGCAACGGTACATTTGCGGCGAAGACGGACTACCCCGTTGGCAACAATCCTACCTTCGTGGCTCTGGCGGATTTTAATGGTGATGGCCTGCTGGACATCGCCACATCGAACAGCGGATCTTCCAACGCAACAATTCTGTTGCAGGCGCGCACCGAGACGGCGACGGCCACGGCTGTTGCGGTATATCCCGCGGGAACGCACAACGTACTGGCTAGTTATCCCGGCGATGCCGACCGGGCGTCCAGCCGTTCCACCACCGTCGCTCTGACGGGAAGCTCGCCGACCCCGACTTCAACGACGCTGGCGGCGTCTCCCAATCCCGCCATGGTGCTGCAGACGGTCTCGCTCACCGCTGCCGTCACTCCTGCGCCCGCCGGCTCTGCTCTGGGAACGGTGAGCTTTTATAACAGCGCCACTCTCCTCGGCAGCGTCAGCCTCAACTCGTCCGGGGTCGCCGCATTCTCCACCACCAATCTGCCCGTCGGCGTGGACAGCCTGACGGCGGCCTATTCGGGAAACATCGCCTTCGCCACTTCGACATCCATCCCGATCATGGAAACCATTACCGCCGTGACCAGTACCTCGACGACGCTGGCGGCGTCTCCAAATCCCGCCGCTGTGTTGCAGACGGTCGCGCTCACCGCCACCGTCACTCCTGCGCCCACCGGCTCTGCTCTGGGAACGGTGAGCTTTTATAACAGCGCCACTCTTCTCGGCAGCGTCAGCCTCAACTCGTCCGGGGTCGCCGCATTCTCCACCACCAGTCTGCCCGCCGGTGCGGACAGCCTGACCGCCGTCTATTCGGGCAATGCCGCCTTTGCCACTTCGACATCGAACCCGCTCACGGAAACCATCTACATTGGCAGCTCTTTTGAATCCACATTCATGGTGACGACCCAGCAAACCTCAATCACAGTGCCGGCGAGCGGATCTGTCACGATCAACGTTAGCGTTCTTCCCAGCGGAGGGGCATTCAATAACGTTGTGACGATGTCCGCTAGTGGACTTCCGCCCGGAGCAACTGCCAGCTTCAATCCGCCGAGCGTAATACCAGGCGACGCGGGCGCACAAACCGTATTAACCAGTCAGTTGGGAGTCCTCGCCACCCGCGCCGATCCACTGCGAAAGATTTCATTCGGCTCATTTGCCCTCACCCTGGGCTTGTGCGGCATGGGCTTCCGGCGCAAACGTTCCTCCCAGAGGTTGAAGCGGGCATTAGCGCTTATATCTCTTGCCTGCGTCGCATTCACGCTGGTTGGGTGCGCGGGTGGCGGATTCTTACACACCTCAAACCCGCAGCCGGACACTTATGTCGTTACCATCACTGGCACAAGCGGATCAATACAATCCTCGGCCTCGGTCACGGTGGTGGTGCCATGAAAATTCCAGGCCTGCCGCCGATTCCAGGAGAAACAAGAATGTTAAGGCCAGTCCATGCCACAATCCTGCTTGCAACCTCGTTGGGATTGCTCTGGGTGAGCCTGTCCGCCGCATCCGCGCAGACCCCTGCCATGGAAGTAGGTGCGAATTTTAGCTATGTAAGAGGGAATGCGCCTCCTGGAGTCTGTGGCTGTTTCTCCATGTACGGAGGCAGCGGGTGGTCAGCTTACAACGTCATTTCCAGCCTGGCGCTCGTAGGGGAAGTAAGCAGCGAGCGCGCCTCAACGATAGGCGGAAACCCTGCTGGACTGACTCTAACTACGTTCGTCGCCGGACCGCGGTATTCCTGGCATCACGCCAATCGCCTTGTGCCCTTTGGCCAACTCCTCTTGGGAGGAGCCCACGCGTGGGGAGGCCTAACGTCCGGCACCGCCGGCCTCACCGGATCGGAGAACTCATTCGCAATGACGTTAGGCGGCGGCGTGGACGTGCTGCTTAGAAGCCGGGTGACCCTGCGCGCTCTGCAAGTGGATTACTATCTGACAGGCCTCGCAAACGGGTCGAAGAACAACCAAAATAGTGTTCGCATCGGAGCTGGCATAGTATTTAACCTATGGCAAAAACATAGATTAGCTCCAGCTGCACCAATAAGCTGGTGACAGAGCGGTGCAAATCCTCGCATACGAATCTGCTGAAGCGCGACAAAGTGAGCCTGGACATCCCTCTCCAACACTGCTGCAATTTTCAGGTTCCCCGTCGAGATCCTAAGCCTGCGCTCCCAGCGTTTGTAACCGTTTTTCGAGACCCTGAGAGCATGTTCCCAGTCACTATAGCCAACGTGGATGGCGACGTTTCGCGCGGCTCGCCAGATTCCTCACCGCGCAAAGAACGCTTGTTCGGAATGACAATCAAACTGCACCACTACCGAGATCATTCGAGACTTGGCGACGCCACAACAACCAGTGAGGCCAGATATCCACGAACTTGCCAAGGCAGTTGTAAGGGAATTGCGCGGCTCTGGTGTGGAAATGCGTCCAAATGATTGATGCTGGAACATTCAGAGAAGTCAAAGAGTGCCGCGTCGAAGTCACCACCTACCTACGACGCATCATGCTTACGACGATTACGGGAAAATAAGAACGAGCGAAAACTGCGAGCGGTTGACCACAGCTCGCATCCAGAGATGGGCACAACGACGCCGCAAGGGTTGAAGATTGATTAGGCGAACGCGCGGGGTTTTGGCCGTCCGCTCACCGGAGAGCCAAACCATTGCCGCAGTTTTTTATTCATGCTTTCCGGCGCGGCAACCTTTGCCTACCGCTCTGAATGTCGAAGGGGGCACTCCCGCGTTTTCAGTTTTGTCCTATAGTCGTACGCCGGACCAATTTGAAACCCACCTAGCACGCTGCGCAGACTCCCACTGAACTTCTGTTAAAGAAGCAGGAAGTCTCCACCGATCAAGTCTATGCAGACAAACTTTGATGTTTGCAAAATCTGAATCTGGCGATCCTGGTCAGACTCAGTCTCGAACCGGCAGCAACGGAGGACTATCTGACAATCGGCAAACACAGCCCGTTCCCCTTGCCGGACGATGCTACCGAATTCCTCAGCCGGCAAATGGTATTGCTGCCCCACTCCGATGTGGCGCAGGAACCCGCTACGCACCAGGCCAGCGTGCCCTTGCGGGCGTTGGTTGAGGCACTGTTCCGGCAGCAGCGCATATTTATCGGAGTTTTCGTTACGGTGATTGTGGCCACAGTCGCGGTTACGGTCTTAACTCCAAAGGCATACGAATCGCGGATGAAGATTCTGGTGCAGAACGGACGCAGAAACATTTCGATCACGCCAGAGAAAGCCGAGCGAGTGATTACTAACGACGTGGTTACCGAAGAGGAAATCAATTCCGAAGTGGAACTCATCGACAGCAACGACCTGTTGCAAACGGTGAGCAAGCAACTGGAGCCGGCGCAGACGACGCCGGTGCAGCACGAAAAGGCGGTTCGTTCTTTGGAGAAGAGTCTCAAGATCAACCCGATTCGCAAGTCCAACGTCATCGAGGTGGAATACTCGGGTGCATCTGCGGAGCGCGCAACCCATGTGCTGCAGCTGGTTGCGGCGGAATACATGGAGAAGCACTTGCGCTTGCAGCGTCCCACCGGCGGCTATGATTTTTTTCGCGGGGAGGCGGATCGCTACAAGCAACAGCTCGAAGAGGCGGAGGCTCAACTGGCGGAGTTCGAGAAGGCCAACAACTTTGTCGGCCTGGGCGAGAAAAAAGATGCGCTGATGAAGCAGATCAACCAGGCGGACGACGACATCCGTTCCTCAGATGCGACGGTGAAGGAGATCGAAGAGCGGCTCAAGGCCAACCGGTCGCTGGCGGACAAGATATCCCCGCGAATGCCCACCCAGACCAGGGTGATGCCGAACCAGTACGCGGCGCAGACGCTGAGCACCATGCTGGTGGATTTGAAGAACCGGCGCACCGCGATGCTCACGAAGTTTCAGCTCGATGACCGCCTGGTCAAGGAGTTGGATCAACAGATCGCGCAGACCTCCGAATCCCTGGACGTAATGACCCGGAGCAGCGCTACGGAAGCCACTTCGGATGTGAATAGCGTTTGGCAGGAGCTCAACTCGGTACGGGCCAAGGACGAGATTATTCGCAAGGGGCAAACGGCGCGGCATGAGGCTCTCGCCGTCCAGATGCGGGCGAGCCAGGACGAATTGGCCAGCTTGCAGGCGCTGACCGTGCAGTACGACGAGCTGACCAGACGGGTGCAGGAATCCGAGTCCAACTATAAGGCTTTCGCGGAAAAGCGTGACGAGGCGCAGATTGCCGATGCCATGGACCAGCAAAAGCTGTTGAACGTGGCCATCGCCGAGCCCCCGACTTCGTCGGCCATTCCGGTTCGCCCGCGGCACCTCATCAACCTGGTGTTAGGTTTTTTTACCGCATTCTTCCTGGCGTGTTGCGCGGTATTTCTCGCCGAAGTTTCGCGGCAAGACATCTGTACGCCGAGCGAACTGCAAGCCTGGGGAGGATTTCCAGTGCTGGCGACTACGCCGTTCCGCCAGCCGCAGGAAGCTTTTGCTGTACGCGGCTATCTATTGCTGGACATTGGGAAACGCAAGGCGGCCGCACGCCGCCGTCTGCGGAGACCTCAACCCGCCAACCCCGCAAGGGCACAGTTGACACCCTAGATATCGAACAGACGCCATGGGACAGATGCCGAAGACGATCCATTCCGAGGGGCAGTGCCGCGAATTTCAGCGGCTGATCTACGCCTTATTTCAAGGACAGCCCGAGGGGCAGAAGCAATCCACTTGCGTGGTCTTCACCTCGGCGTTGCCGGGGGAGGGAGTATCGCACGTGGTGCGTGAGATTGGCCTGCAACTGACCAAACACCAGAACAAGCGGACGCTCATCGTGGAGTCAAGGCTTCTTGAGAGTCTGGGTCCCGTCGATCTGGATTTCATCGAGGAAGCCGCCCAGCGTGCAACGCGCAATCGCCTATGCGTGATCGACGAGAGCGGGCGGAAATTGGAGGGTGCCAGTTCACACTGGCAATCAGAGCCTCAGTTTCGTGAATACTGCCTGCAAACGCTGGCCAAATTTTTCAATTACATCCTGGTGGACTGTTCCGCCATCTCGACTTCCGCCACGGTGGTGAGTCTGGCCCCGCTGGTGGACGGTGTGGTGCTGGTGGTCGAGGCAGGGCGCTCGACGCGCAGCCAGATTCACTTTGCCCAGAATTTCCTGCATTCGGCCAATGCCGAGTTTTTGGGATATGTGCTGAACAAGCGGAAGTATCCGATTCCCGAATGGCTGCACGCGAGATTGTAGAGATTGGAAACACCGGAGCGGAAAAGAAAGTTGGATCAAAACGATGAATGCGGCGAGCCATAATCCGAAAGCCTTGCTGGCGCTGGTAGTCTCTCTCGCTGTGTCCTTGGCTGGGCAACAGCTGCAATCGCGCCCCAAATACCACATCCTGCCCACCGACGTGATCGAAATCCGTTTTCGTTACACCCCGGAGTTCGACCAGACGGTCACCGTGCAGCCCGATGGCAATATCTTTCTCAACGTGGTGGGCGAGATCTATGTCAGCGGAAGCACGGTGGAACAAGCGCGCCAACTCGTGCTCAGCAAGGCCGGAGAGCGATTGAATCAGCCCGAAGTCACGCTGGTCATGAAGGACTTCCATCGTCCCTACTTCGCCGTCGCGGGACTGGTCGAGCACCCCGGCACTTTCGAAATGCGAGAAGACACCACGGCGATGCAGGCCGTTTTGCTGGCGGGAGGTTTCAAAGAAAACGCGCGGCCCTCACAGATCGTGGTGTTCCGCAAGATCAACAGCGACACCGCGGAAGTAAAGCTGATCAACCTGAACAATATCAGGCACGCGGGGCAGTTGGAGCAAGACATCGCGCTGCAATCGGGCGACATGCTGCTGGTGCCGGAAACTCGTCTCTCGAAGATTTCACGCTTTATGAAGCTGGCCAACGTCGGAGCTTACATAAATCCATTCGCCTATTAGCGCGAATGGCCGGACGTTAGGCAGAGAAGAACACAGACTCGTACCACCAGGGAATACCGATTTCGCAATGTCAGCTTCGGCCTATCCTCGATCCGCGTACGCGACGACCGCAACTGGGGAAAATCTTCCCACGTTCGCCGCGCCGGTGCACAACCGCCGCAGGCTCATGCTGGCCGACGCAGTCGTGCCCATCTCCGTGCTGAGCGGAAGTTATCTTATTCACAACGCGTGGCTGTTTTCGACCGGCCTTACTGCATTTTTCGAACTTAGCCTTACGCTAAAGAACCTGCTGCTGGTGGCTCTCACCATCGTCTGCTGGTGGGGCATTTTCCAAGCGTTTGGTCTCTACGACTTCGAGCGGATCAGAAATCACGTATCTGAGACGGCCACGGTAGTCCTGGCCAGTGCGGTATGCAGCGCCCTGTGGTTGATTCTTTGGCCGGTCATGCTATCGCATCATCACAGCCTCAAATCTACGTTGAGCGCGTGGTGCGGCACGCTGATCGTCGCTCTTGCGGTGCGCTACTCGCTGCGCTTGTATGAGATGCAGATCTCCCCGCGTCTGACGGAGCAGCGCAACATACTGATCGTAGGCACTGGCCCGCGAGCGCAGCAACTTTATCAGGAAGCGGCGAAACGCAGCTGGAGCGTGCTGGGATTTGTGGACGCGGTGGGCGGATATCGTTGCCCGCCAGACCTCGAAAGCATGTTCCTGGGTCCGCTGGAGAAACTGGAGCGCATCCTCATGCGGCAGGTGGTGGATGAAGTCCTGATCGCACTGCCCATACTTTCCTGCTACGCGCAGATCCAGGAGGTGATCACGGTTTGCGAAAAGGTGGGGGTTGAGGTCCGCTATTTCCCCCATGTCTTCGAGTCGCGCCTGGCTACGCTGCGATATGACCACGACCCCAAGACTCCAGCCGTAGTGCTGAAGATGGTGAATCATCATGCCGGCTGCAAGTTCCTGAAGCGAGCGATGGACATGGTGGGAGCGGCGGCCGGGTTGCTTCTGCTCTCCCCGGTCTTCGCCCTGGTGGCCATCGCGATTACTCTTACCAGCCCGGGGCCGATTTTGTTCGCCCAGGAACGCTATGGGCTCAACAAACGGCGCTTCCGGATGCTCAAGTTCCGCACCATGTGCAGGGACGCCGAGAACCTGCAGAGCAGCGTGGAACACATGAACGAGGCGGCTGGCCCAATCTTCAAGATTCGGGATGATCCCCGGGTCACGCGTTTGGGCAAACTGCTGCGCAAGACCTCCCTGGACGAACTGCCGCAGCTCTATAACGTGTTGCGCGGCGAGATGTCTTTGGTCGGACCGCGGCCTATGTCGATTCGCGACGTTGCGCTGTTTTCGGAAGCCTGGCTGATGCGCCGGTTCAGCGTGAAGCCCGGAATCACCGGTCTGTGGCAGGTCAGCGGGCGCAGTAATGTCAGCTTCGAGAGGTGGATGGAGCTGGATCTGAAGTATATCGATCGCTGGTCCCTGCGGCTGGACCTGGAAATCTTGTTAAGGACCTTACCCGTGGTAGCGCGGGGAACGGGAGCACAGTGAAGCGCGAAAGCGAAGACCGAGCATGACGAAACTAAAGATCGCGATCGTGCACGATTACTTCATCCAGTCGGGCGGAGCCGAGCGGGTCGCCGAGGCGCTGTGCGCCGTCTATCCCGAAGCCGCCGTGTTTGCCACCGTCGCTCTAGCGGACCGGCTCTCGCCGGAACTGCGGCGGACCCGCGTGCAAACTTCGTGGATGCAGAAGCTGCCCGGAATGCTCCGCTACTATCGCCACTACTTCCTTTTCTATCCTTCGGCCGTAGAGTCGCTGAGGCTGGAAAACTATGACGTGATCATCAGCAGTTCGTCGGGATATGCGAAAGGGGTCAAGCGTGGCCGCCACGCCGTGCACATCTGTTACTGTCACACGCCGATGCGTTGGGTGTGGAGCAGCGCCAGCTATCTGCAGCGGCGCGGGCCGATCGCCAAGGCGGTGATTTCGACGGCGTTGCGCCACCTGCGAAACTGGGACAGCCAGGCCGCGCAGCGGCCCGATTATTACCTGACCAACTCGCGCACCGTTGCCGGCCGCATTAAAGACATTTACCACCGGCACGCCGAAGTCATTCCGCCCCCGGTGAACGTAAATCGCTTTGCCCCTTCCACGGCGACGGGAGACTTCTATCTGGTGCTTTCCCGCTTGATCGCCTACAAGCAAATTGACCTGGCAGTGGCGGCCTGCACTGAATTGGGAAAGCGCTTGATTGTTATTGGCGAGGGGCCAGAACTGGAGCGGCTACGCTCGATGGCCGGCCCCACCGTCGAATTTCTGGGACGCCAGCCCGATGCCGTGGTGTCAGACTACGCCCGCCAGTGCAAGGCGCTCCTGTTTCCCGGAGAGGAAGATTTCGGCATCGCTCCCCTGGAAATTAACGCCGCCGGACGCCCCGTGATTGCCTTTCGCGCCGGCGGCGCTCTGGAAACGGTAGTCGAGGGCGTGAGTGGAACTTTTTTCGATCAGCCTGCCTCTGCGTCACTGGCGGGCGCTATCTTGCGCTGCGAAAAACAGGATTGGAACGTAGAGGCGATTCGCGCCCATGCCTTGCGCTTTGACGAACGCGTGTTCGCGGCACGGGTGCGGGTGTTTGTCGATCAGGTCACCGCTTCGCCCGTCTTTCCGGGAGCATTCTGTTGAGCAGCGGAATCCTAAACCGGAGCGGGTATTCGCGCGGCGCCGCCTTCGGCTCGAACTTGCGATCTGCAATCCTGCGCCCCAGTCAGGGTCCGCACGCGGTTTTGCAGACGCTGGTAGCCAAGGTTTCGATTCTCGCCCTCAATGCCGCCACCGGAATTCTTACCGCACGCATGCTGCGGCCGGCCGCTCGCGGAGAATTAACCGCCATCATCTTGTGGCCGGTTTTTCTGGCCAGCCTGTTTAGCTTCGGCCTACAGACATCTTTGGTGTTCCATCTGCGGAAATGCCCCGAGGAACAAGGTCCTCTGGTTTCCACCGCGCTGTGGGCGGGGTTGGTCTCCGGCAGCATGGCGGCTGTGGTCGGCGCCATATTCATTCCCCTCTGGCTGCGCCAGTACCCGCCGCAAATTGTTACCGTGGCGCGATGGTTTCTGCTGAGCGCGCCGCTCTGCTCTCTGATGATCATGGGCCGTTCCGTGTTTGAAGGACGCGGCGACTATTACGCCTCGAATCTCGTCCAGCTGTTTACCCCCGTGCCCAGCCTTCTGGCTCTCCTCGGGCTCTCGGCCTGTCATCGGATGACGCCGTTCAGCGCCGGCTTGGCTTATCTCCTGGGTGGCATTCCTGTGTTCGTTTGGATGATGCGGCGTCTCCTTAGCGCTTTGTCAAATGGAACTGGGCGACCGCGGTTTGCTGCGAATATGCGCAGCCTCAAGAAGCTGCTGCACTATGGCGGACGCTCTTACGGAATCGATCTGTTGGGGACGCTCGCCCTGCAGGTCGATCAACTGCTGGTGATTGGCCTGCTGGCCCCGGCGGCGATGGGGGCTTACGTGGTGGCCCTCAGCCTATCCCGTGTGCTCAATGTGTTCCAGCAGTCCGCGGTCATGGTCCTATTTCCCAAGGCTGCGGGGGCTCCCGTCGACGCGGTCATCGCCATGACCGGGCGGGCAGCGCGGCTGAGTACTATCGTCGCCGCTGCCTGTGCGCTCCTGCCGGTTGCTTTCGGTCCCATCCTGATTCGTCTGGTTTACGGTTCGGCTTACGGCGCGGCGGTTTCGGCGCTGCGCATTCTGGTCATGGAAGTGGTGCTGGCCGGATTGACCTATGTGCTGGCCCAAGCCTTCATGGCGCTCGGCCGCCCCGGCGTGGTCACTCTTTTACAGGCTGCCGGATTGGCCATCAGCGTTCCCCTGATGCTGTGGTGGATTCCCCGCTTTGGTATCGCTGGAGCCGCGCTGGCCTTGCTGTGTTCCACTGCGGCGCGGCTGCTGCTGGTGATGACAGCTTTGAAAGTAATGTTCCGCCCAGGCAGGCTTTCGCTGCTGCCACGGGCTGAGGACGTACGTACATTATGGGACACCATCACCAAACCAGTGCCCCTGGCCCTGGTACCGTCGGGGGAATTACCATCATGAGCATCGCCTTCACCATTCCGCGATCCCCGTCCGCGCCGGGAAACACCGCGGCATTCGCTGTTTGTGGCTGCATGGTGTTGTTGATTGGCGCTTGCCTGCTAAGTGGCGCTGCCGGGACTCTGGGTTACACCTTTCCGTTGGCGGCGGTGGCGGTGGGCGCGTTTCTATACCTACTCTATCCGGGTTTTTATGTTGGGTTCGTCTTCTGGCTTTGGTTTCTGGTTCCGTTGCTTCGCCGGCTGGTGGACTATCGCAGCGGGTATGTCAGCCCCAACCCACTGCTTCTGGCGCCGCCAGCCGTAACGCTGATCACAGTTATCACGATGGCGCGGCATGCCCGCGACCTGACCCGGCCTCCCGGCATTTTTTTCCTGATGGCGCTGGCGGCGATTGCTTATGGCGCGGGCACAGGGTTGCTCCGCGTGCCGCCGCAAGAGTGGTTTATCGGCATCGTGAATTGGGCAGCGCCAGTTTTCTTTGGCTTCCATCTCTTCATTTGCTGGCGCCATTATCCCGCGTTGCGCACGATCACTCTTCAGCAGTTTGTCTATGGATCCCTGGGGATGGGATGTTACGGCGTTCTCCAGTTCTGGACGCTGCCGCCCTGGGATCGCGAGTGGCTGCGGCAGGTCATCGCCGACGGCAGCGGACTTTCTTTCGGATCGGCCGAGCCTACTGCGTTTCGGGTCTTCAGCACCATGAATTCGCCCGGAGTTTTCGCTCCGGTGCTCATGGCGGGACTCCTGTTGCTTTTCACCTCGCGAGGCTGGAAACGATTCCCGATTGCGCTGGTGGCCGTGACAGCTTTTCTCCTGACTTCGGTGCGATCCGCGTGGATGGGCTGGACGGTGGGATATCTCGTTCTTTTTTTTCACTTCACGCGGCAGCAAAGACTGCGCCTGGTTTGCGTACTGCTGGTGATTGCGCTTTTGGCAGTTCCATTGTTTACGATTCCGACTTTCCAGGAAATGGTTCTCGGGCGCATGCAGACCTTCGGCGAACTCCAGCAAGACGTCAGCTTCATGTCGCGGGTGAAGGGATATCAGCAGCGGCTGGAGGAAGCTACCACCGAGCCTTTCGGCGGAGGCATTGGAGCTCTGGACGCGGCCGAACGTATAGCTCCTAACTATTTACTGGGAGCCCGGGACAGCGCCCTCATCGACATGCTGGTTTCATTGGGTTGGTTCGGCGCTGTACTCTACGGTGCCGCCATTGTGCTACTGCTGCTTTCGGTGGTAAGGGGAGTGGGATCGGACGCATTTGCCGTTGCCTGCTCCGCCTGCCTGGTTGGCCTAGTGGCGCAATTCGTGCTGGGAAGCACCATGCTGGGCGCGACGGGAATCGTGCTCTGGGGTTTCGGGGGGCTCGCACTAGCCGGGCGCAAGTATAACGCTGCCGGCAACGCCGCCAACAGAGGCGCGGAAATGTTGGCGAAACCGCTGCGGGAATTGAGGCTGACTGAATGATTGCTTTAAGGAAGGACGATTTTCAGGAGTATCCGGGGTGGGAGACTCTTTCCTCAAGTGCGGCGGCGCGACCGAACCGCTCCAGCGGTCTGGCGGACAGGAAGAGGACCATCTTTATTGTGCATGCGTCCGATTTTCTTACCGACTACCGTTCTCACGGGGATGGCTTGGTGGCCTTCGGCTTCATCAAGCATCTGGCGGCTCGCGGTCATCGCTTGCTGGTGGCCACCCGCCGGACGGCGTTGCGCGGACCACTGCCCGCGAGCGTCACCGTCTTTCAGCTTCCCGCCAAAGTCCGCATTCCGTTGTGGGACCGGATCGAATATATGGTTCGAGTACGCCTGCTATTTGAAGAACTCAGGCGCTCCCATTCGATCGACTTAATTCACCAGATGAATCCGGTATTTACCGGAATCAGTCTTAGCATGGCGGGTTCTGGCCTGCCGCTGGTGCTAGGCACATTCGTGCCGCAATGGCCTGATAGCATCGAGGCTCACGGCCCGAGGCTGCCCGGAACCGTGCAGGTGCGGGCTACGGCAAAGAAGTTGATCTGCCGGTTGCAGCAAAGGATGGCCTCGGCGTTGATGCTGACTTCGCCCGCCGCATTGCACCGTATCCCGCGCCGCGAGGAGATGGCCGCCAAGCTTTTTTCCTTGCAGCACGGCATCGACACCGACTTGTTTTCGCCCGCCCCCGACACTGCACCGGCGCCGAGCCGCACCGCGTCCCCCACCATCCTTTTTTACGCCAATGTGCTGGCCCGGAAAGGCGTGTTTGTGCTGCTGCGCGCCTTTGACCAGGTGGCGCAAGCTCTACCCCGCTGCCGGCTGGTAATTGCCGGAAGCGGCCCCGATCTGTGGCAGGTAAAGCGAGACGCGGAGAACATGGAGGCCAGCTGCCGTATCGATTTCCTTGGTTTCGTCGATCATTCACGCGCGCCCGAACTACTGCGCCAGCACGATGTATATTGCCTGCCCTCATTAGGCGAGCCTTATGGGATGACCATATTGGAAGCCATGAGCTGCGGACGCCCGGTGGTGGCGTCGAACGCCGGGGGCGTGCCTTATCTGCTTCCCGAGGATGGCGGCCGTCTGGTGACAGTGGGAGATGCTCCGGCGCTGGCTGCGGCGTTGATTGAAGTGGCTGGCGCCCCGGAGTTGCAGGCTGCCATGGGAAAGGCGAACCGGAAGCGAGCCGAGGAGATGTTTGCGTGGCCCCACGTCGCAGGCGAGCTGGAAAAAATCTACGAGCATGTGCTGCGTCACGATCAAGGCGACGACGATCGAGATTGTGTTCCAAGTCGGATTCAAATCAAAAGTACGCGCAGTTCCCGTCTCACAAGGAGCACCTTATGACCGTTCGCCGCCTGATTAAAGCTATGACACCGGCCGTTCTGCTTGATTACCGCTTGCGCTGGCTGGTCTCCAGAACCCGTCGAAGGAGCCGTACGCGGCCGGTGGCCGAGGTCTTTGCGGATGCTTATCGGCGACGACAGTGGACGACTACGGATGCCCACCAGGAATTTTCCTCCGGTCCCGGTTCGAGCATTGATTATGCGCAGCCCTATTGCGAATGGGTATCGGCCTTCGCCCGCAAAAATAAGATCTCGCGGTTAGTGGATTTGGGCTGTGGAGATTTCAGGGTCGGTCAGCGCTTGCTCGCGGGCGGGGATTTCGACTATGCCGGGGTCGACATCGTACCTGGCCTGGTCGCCCACTACAGCTCGCGGTTCGGCGGTCCCAAAGTTCGTTTTGCCTGCTTGAACATTATCGAAGACGACCTTCCCCATGGCGAACTGTGTCTTATTCGCCAGGTCCTGCAGCACCTGTCGAACCAGGAAATTCACGCGGTCTTGCAGAAGTGTTCCGCCTACGCTTACGTTCTCATCACTGAACACATCTACGTAGGAAAAGATTTCCGCCCTAACCTGGACAAACCGCATGGCCCGGACACGCGCGTTTACGACCGCTCGGGAGTATTTCTAGACCGGCCTCCGTTCGACTTGACCACTCGAACCGTTCTGGAGCTTCCCTATTCTGACGGTGAAGTGTTGCGATCAGTTCTGTTGGAGAATCGCTCATGAATTCCGTGAAGACCAATATCGCAACGGCAGACTCTGCCCATTGGCCGAACTGGCCCGCGCTCGCGCCTCGGGATCCTCACTGCGGAAAGCCGCGGATTCTCATCGTGCCGAATGTCTCCTCGTGGATCATAGGCCAGATGGCGCTGCGCATCGTTCGACGTTTTCAAGATCAGTATGAGTTCTGGATGCTGACCGACAAGATGATCCGCTTGCGGCCGGATTTGGTGCGAGTCCTGGTGCAATCGGTCGACTTCATTTTTCCGCTCACCGACAAAAGCTTCCAACTTCTGCGCGCCGCGGTTCAGCCGCAGCCCTTGCCTCCTTCGATTTTTTGGCTGCATCACGTCACCAGTTGGAACCCGCCCATGTGCGCGGCGGCGGGCGAGGCGGAAGAGTTGATCGCGTGCACTGCAGAGTGGAAATCGAAGATCGAAGAACAATTTCCCAATCATCCGATTACCGTCGTTCCCCACGGCGTGGATGCGAACTTCTTCCATCGTGTAGAACCGCAGCGGGCGCGCTTCGGGATTCCGGAAACTTCTTTTGCCGTGGGCTTTATCGGCAACAAGACCAGCAACCGCGATCAGGGCCGCAAGGGCCTGGACACCCTGGCAACGGTGATCTGGGAGGCGCGTTCCATGATTCGCAACTTGCACGTGTGTTTTCTCGGGCTTGGCTGGGACGACGAGGTTCACCAATTGCGACGTCAGGGAATCTCCGCCAACTACACCGGATTCCTCCCTCAAAGTTTGTTGCCTGCGTTCTATTCGTCCATTGACGTTAACCTCCTGACCTCGCGCATCGAAGGCGGACCGGTCACGGTTCTCGAAGCCATGGCCTGCAAAACTCCGGTCCTGGCCACACGTGTGGGCTTGGTGCCCACCACTATTGTGGATGGAGAGAATGGCTTTTCTGTCCCGATAGGAGATATCGGGGGCATGGTAGTTCGGCTCCGCCGACTCTCCGAGTCCAAAGGCTTGCGTTTCCAGATGGGATCCGCGGGGCGCGCGACGGTTCACCCGCGCCTGTCCTGGGAGGCGACTCTGGCGCAACTCGAAGCGCCATTAGCCCGCATGCAAGCTCGCAGCACTCGCATCCGGACCCGCACCTCGCCGGCCGCCTTGCGCACTGGAGCCCAATTGGCCGCCGCCGTCCACACCATGGATGGACTTCTCTGGGCCGTGGTCAGCTGTTGGCAATCGCTGCTCTCCCCGTTTGTGGCCGCGCGCATGATCGGTTCGTGTTGGGAGGGCTTCGACACCATGGATGTGTTGCGGGGCCTGGGGCTGATCACCCGCTGTGCCTTCCGCGCCGATTCACTGAGCAGGAAACTTTCGTCCGGATAGGAGGCAGCAATGATGAACCAAATCACGCAGGAAACTTCGAATGCGAAGCCCGGCTTGAGCCGCCGCCCGCACGGCATTCCGCCGGAGCATTCCCTGGCCAGCATCGTCATCCTCAACTACAACTACGGCGAATACTTACGCCAGTGCATCGAGAGCGCCCTTTCGCAAGGCTACCAGCCACTGGAGGTCATCGTGGTCGACGATGGGTCCACGGACGATTCGGAATCGGTCCTCGCTTCTTTCGGGAAGCGCATTCTTGTGTCACGCAAACAAAATGGCGGCATGGTTTCCGCCATGAATCATGGTTTCGGCATCAGCCAGGGCTCGGTCGTGATTTTTCTCGATGCCGACGATTACCTGCTTCCGGGCGCCGTGTCGGCTCATGCCCAGGCGTTGCGGGACTGCGAAGTGGTTCGATCTCAAACCTACTTGACCGTGGTGCATGGCACGCGAACATCCTCGACAGAAAGAATGCCCGCAAAGCGTGTGGCCGAAGGCGATCTCCGCCAGTTGACATTGCAGCGGGGGCCAGGGGCTTATGTGTCTCCACCCAATTCGGGGAACGCCTGGTCGCGGAATTTTCTGGAGCAGGTTTTCCCTTTGCCGGAAGACCTGAAAGCCATCGGCGCCGAAACATTTCTTATGGACACCGCACCTCTCTTCGGCAAGATCGTAACCCTCAAACACTTGCCCAGAGCGGCCTACCGTTTTCACAACGCCAACATGAATGGCAAACTTGCGGCCATGAAGCTGGAAAATGTGACCAAGGTGATCGCCCAGCACGAGATCCGCGCGGCCCACTTGGAAAAGGTAGCAGCCGCGCGGGGATTCGACGCCCAGGCGTCCAAGTGGAAAGCGGGCAACTGGAGGCTGCTTACGTTGGACTATCTCTACCATCGGCTCACCCGCTCCGGTAACCCCCCCGGGTGGATGGAGCACATGGCCTCCGCCTTCAGGGTCAGCGGGAGTTTCCTTAAATGGCTCGCCTTGGCCTGCATCATCCTGGCTATCCGGGCCACCCCCAGGCAGCTATCCCTGCTGCTGGCCGGACAATTTATCAAGTTGCGCTACATGTGACCGATGAAAGATGAATAGAGAGATGAATGGAGAAGGAGTGACAACCTATGGCAGCCCCCGCGAGGTACGACCAGTTTTTTTTCGAAAACATTGAGGAAGGTTCCCGCCGATCGGCGCAGAAAATTGTGCCCTTAGTGCTGTCTCTGCTGAAGGCGAAAAGTGTGGTCGACGTCGGGTGCGGCGATGGCTCCTGGCTGGCGGAATTTCTGCGTCACGGAGTCCACGACGTGCGCGGCCTCGATGGCGCTTGTGTGCCTGCCGCAGTGCTCAAGATCCCTGCACCCTCCTTCGCCCGCTGCGATCTCCGCCGCTCCTTCAGCCTGGACCGGCAATTCGATTTGGCCATCAGTATGGAGACTGCCGAACACTTGCCAGTGACTCGTGCAGAAGGCCTGGTAGCGGACTTGGTCCGCTCGTCTCCGCATGTACTGTTTTCGGCGGCGATTCCTTGGCAGCGAGGCCACTATCACCTCAATTGTCAGTGGCCGGACTATTGGCAGAAACTGTTCCGCAAACACGACTATTTGGCTTTCGATATCATTCGTCCGCAAATTTGGAACGACGATACGATTGAGTTTTGGTACCGCCAAAATTCCATTCTTTACGTTCGGCGCGATCATGCCGAACAGAATTCCGCCTTGCGGTATCTGGTGGACGACGTTGAATCACCCTTGCAGCGATGTGTTCATCCCCGCCTGTATGAGACCTGGGATGGCTACTCGGTTCGCGAACTGCTCGCGATGCTTCCATCCACGTTAAGAAAGGCGCTCACGCGCCGAAGGCGATCGCATCTGGGGCAACGTTCGCCCGCGACGTCTTCTGCGAAATCCGTCCAACGCTGGGCCGATCGAGTATGGGACACGCTAAGATTCTGGGGCATTCAGCGCAGGTACAGGAATTTCACAATGCTGAAACCTTGGGATGTGATCGCCAACCTGCACATTGCGGCCAAAGCGGCCAGGGTACCTGGTTGTGTGGTTGAATGCGGCGTATGGCGCGGCGGTATGAGCGCGGCGATGGTGGAAGTGCTCGGCCAGAATCGGGACTACTTCCTCTTCGACAGCTTCGAGGGGCTTCCCCCGGCCAAAAACATCGATGGGCAAGCCGCACTCCAATGGCAATCCAATTCTAAGGGTCCTTCCTATTTCAACAACTGCACGGCGTCCGAGAGCGAGGCCGAAACCGCCATGCAAAAGAGCCGCGCCAGCCGCTACACCATCGTCAAAGGATGGTTCGACCGCACGCTTCCCGCGTTTCAGCCGCCTTGCCCGATTGCCGTTATCCGGCTGGACGGAGATTGGTATGACTCCACTATGAGCTGCCTCACCCATCTGGTGCCCCACTTGGCTAAAGATGGCGTGGTCATCATCGACGATTACTACACTTGGGATGGTTGTGCCCGGGCGGTGAATGAGTTCCTCGCCGCGCACTATCCCGCGACGCGGATTCGCCAACACTGGAACTCGGTGGCATATTTTAAAGGATGACGGACTGCAGCTTAGCCGAGGAGGTGCGCGCCGTTATTTCAACGATGGTGTTATTTCGACGGCGTTATTTCTACGACCAGGGCGTGATCGGGAACATCGAGTTCGATGCGATGCGGGGCTTCGTCGTAATTAACGACACGAGACGATTCAAGAGGAAGATAGGTGTTGACCTGGCGCGCTTGAGTTAACTCGAGAACCAAATGGCGGACGGGAACGAAGGTGTCCGACTTCGACGCGATGTCGTAACTTGAGACTTCCTGCCAAAGGATCAGATAAAAGCGTCCGTCCCGCTTTTGCAGCAAGGTGTGGTGGACCCCGGAAGTGTCGCCCCGCAGCCGGTAATACAGTTGACCGGGCGTAAACGGCTGTTGGGAGTCTGCCGCTGGTTGCGTCTCAGTCACCAGATAAATCAGGTTGCGCAGCGAGAGATATGCCGGATTCGGTTCGCCCGCGGAAGTAAGCAGTCCAAAGTTGTGTTCCGGATTAATTCGCCCGGGGTCCGGCTTCTCGTCGCAGAGTTCGTATAGATACGTGCGTGCGAATCCCTGGTTGAAATATTCCAGATACAACCGGGGCGCATACTTGGCAAAGGCTTGATCCGAAATTCCAGGCTGGCCGGAACGGCTGGCTACCGCTGTGTGATATCCCGTCTCCGTAGGAATCAGGGGCCGGGTGCCGCTGACGGCGCGAGCACTCGAGATTTCGCTCTCGTTCCGGAAACTGGAAGTCGGAATCTTTCCGCCCGGATAGGAATGCAGGTTGCCGTAGTCGAGGTAAGGAGCAAGGTCGCCAACCGCATCCCGGCTCTCGGCATGAACAAAGGACGGACCAATGACCGGCAGCTCGCGGATCGCGGGGTCCGCCTTTACCGTTTGATAGAGAGCGGCTTGGTATGTGCGCAAAGTGTACGCCCAGTTGCGGTCGGCACTGTTGTCGTATTCGTTGGGACCTTCGACTGCCTCCAGGGAATTGCCTGCCAAGGTGGCAACCGCGCTCAGTTTCTTATTCGTCAGTTCTCCCACGCTGGAACGGGGATCGAAGATAAGGTCGAATTTAATTCCTGCGCTGGCTAGATCTTTGAGCCGGCCATAAAACATGTTGTTGTAGTTGCGGTCGGGAGTAAATTGAGCTCCATCGCGAAGATGGCGCACGCCGAGATCCAACAGTCTTTTCTTGATGACGTCGAAATTCCCGTAGCCCGTGTCGAAATAGGTGAGGTGAACGTTGACCCCGAGGCTTTCCGCAAACGACTCCGCCGTCCTGGCTGATTCACCGCTGGGGGGAGTGCCGTTATCTTCGACGCTTGCGGCGGGCGCCAGTGACGCCGCGCCCATGACTCGCCCACAGTTCGTGGTCAGTAGGAGACACGCGGTTAAGAACAGAGCGGCTGACATGTCTTGATCGTAGTACGAACTTATGAGGTTCAGCTGAAGTCCCGGGCGCACCAAAGGTCGCATCCGGTCTCTTCCGGGAAAACGCAATCCTATCGATCCGTTCTTGTCCTCGCGTCATTTCTGGCCTGTTGGGACCTTTAAGTTCTCCCCCCACTTGCCGAAGTTGTAGATCATGAGCCAGACACCACCTGCAACCGACAGTCCTCATCTCCGCATTTTGTTCTTCGATCACACAGCGGCCCTGAGCGGTGGGGAAATCGCTCTACTCAACCTTGTCTGCCATCTTGATCCGAGGAAAATCAAACCAGTCGTGGTTCTGGGGGCCGAAGGCCCGCTGGCTGAGCAGCTTCGGCCCATTGTGGAGACTCACGTTCTTCCTCTATCTTCGCGCGTGACAGGGCAGCGAAAAGACACGCTGGGAATCAGAACGCTGTTTCGTTTGGCGGACATCGCAACGGTCTGGGTTTATGTGCGAAGGCTGATGCGATTCATCCGCGACCACAATATCGACCTAGTGCACACCAACTCTCTCAAGGCTGACATTATCGGAGGCCTGGCTGGGCTGCTCTCTTCACGCCCCGTGGTCTGGCATGTTCGCGACCGTATCGAAGACGATTATCTCCCGCCACCGGTGGTCCGGACTTTCAGACTGCTGTGCCGCGTCGTCCCCAGTTATGTGATCGCGAACTCCGCTGCTACTCTTGGGACCCTTCGTCTGAATCGTGATTTTCACAGCATGGCCGTACCTTCAGGTGTCGAACTGAACCGAGACGTGCGGATTGCGTCGGTGGTACATGACGGAACCAATCCCGAGTCGCCACCAGCCACAGACCCCCTAGCCCAAGGGCTTTTCCGTATTGGTTTGATTGGAAGGATCTCCCCCTGGAAGGGGCAGCACGTCTTTATTCAAGCGGCTGCGCAGGTCACCCGGCGGTTTCCCGGGGCCAAGTTTCTGATCATAGGCGCAGCCCTGTTTGGCGAGGACGAATACGAACGCGAGGTGCGGCAATTGGCCCGCCAGCTCGGCTTGGAGAACGTCGTGCAGTTCACCGGCTTCTGCACCGACGTGAAACAGGCCATCTCCGAACTCGATCTTGTGGTCCATGCCTCCACGAAAGGCGAACCCTTCGGACAGGTAATCGTCGAAGGAATGGCGGCCGGCAAGCCCGTCGTTGCCACAAATGGAGGAGGCGTTCCCGAGATTGTGCAAGATGGCATGACCGGAATTCTCGTGCCCATGGGAGACGTGCCCGCGATGGCGGAGGCCATCTGTCGCATCTGCGCTGACCCCGTGTCGGCAAGAATCATGGGTTCGAATGGAAAAAAGAGGATCGCCGAACACTTCACCATCGAGCAGACCGCTAGAAAAGTGGAGTCAGTCTACGCCTACCTTCTAGCGTGAACGACCGCGTGCCTATCGGGGCCGCGCGCTCCTCCAGGGTCTGACTCAGCAATTCAATGGAAGTTCTGGCTAAGCTCTCGGATTTCCTTATCCGCCACGATATTATCGAGCCCCATCCGTCCGCAGATTGCGCGTACCATCTGTAACACTTTCGTGATCTCCCGCTCGGATAACAGGTCGACTTGCAAATTCAGGTGGTCCCGACGGTCTCCCCGGCGCATCATTCGGTGCTGACGCATGAGAATGAAGCTGGAAAGGATAACAGCCTCCACCGCGACAATCACTCCGAGTAACTGGAAAGGATAGGGATCGAACGGGAGGATCCAAGGAATCTTGTCGCCATTGATCAACAGCCAAGCCGTGAATAGTACAAGGTGAAGGAGAATGAAAAGGGGGCTTCCGGCGAACATCCCGACAGCATGAGCGAACCGTTCAACGCCCGATCTCTGTTCTAAGTGCTTCTTCCTCCTGTCTAACAATCGAGTCTATGTGCGACGGGTTGTGGGTGGAGTTTTCGCTCATGTTTCCTCAGGCGTGAGATTGCTTCCCTGGAACACTACCTTCTACCGACCCTAAATCTCGAACAAATCGATTGCAAGGCATGCCTTCGGGCGTGCCGCAAGATGGCGCAGACTACGGAGGCTTAAACCTGCGCCGCGCGGGCGGTCAAGGCCAAGGGACCGCCCAAAAGCCAAATTGTCGGTCTCAGGCGAACGCCGCACCCGCTTCTCCTCGCTGCATGTTCAGAAAGCTGGCGATGGCTTGTTTCAACTGCGAGTCCACCTCGTCGGCAAGAATCATGATATCGGACAGTACCGAACTGAAGTCGACGCTGGCCAGGTTGCATTGGATCGTCTCGAAGATGCTGACCTGCAAGAGGCGTGATTCCTGCACGATCAGGGGGGCGGTGTAGCCCTGGCGATAACGGGATTGTCCGTGAATCACGGCCGCCGGGGAGGGGTTATCGAGGACTTCCAGATGGCGGTTGACGCGGAGCCGCGCGATAATGCTCTTCATCATCTCCGGAAGATACGCGGTGCGGTCTCCGGGGGTGAGCGGGAGGGCAGCCAATTCCGGCACCTGTTCCACGCGCGCCAGCCAGCGCTGCATTAAGAGAGCGAGATCGCGCTCCAGGATGGAGTCGATGCCTTCCTTGGCTTGCACGAGTGGGAGAAGAGAGTCCATCCTGCTTCTGTCCATGAGTCCCGCCAGGCGCTTGGCGTCGAAGGGCTTGACCGATACCTCGTCGGCCTGGAGAAGCACAGCATTCATCGCCTTCTGCACGTCAGGATAATCGCTCACCACCAAGGTTAACGCCCCGGGCTGAGTGTGACGCATGGCGGTTACAACGGCAAAACCGTCGCCCGGGGCCGGCATGTGAAGATCGGTGATGAGAACGTCGAAGGGTTCCGTTGCAATCCGGTGGAGAGCCTCCGGGACGCTGGTGGCCGAAACGACTTCACAATCTTGCTTTTCCAGCGACCTTCGGGTCAGAACAATATCATTGTCATTGTCATCGACCAGTAGAATTTTAGGCCGCGCTCCGGGAGTAAGCAGAGGCGTTGTTGCCGTCGTTGACAGCGTTAGAGGATTCGAGGCGGCGGGTGCGGTAGGCGCAGGATAGGGTTCCCTGAGCACGGGATACGGTTCTTTAGGAAGCAGCATGGTGGGTCTCCTAGCCGAACTTTAGAGCAGGGTTAGCAACGGAACTGTTCAAGAAAGCACATGTCGCTCGAACTAAAGTACATCGAGCTAACGTGCGCTGCGGCCAGATCGCCTACAAGCCGACGGTCCATTCCGCGGAGCGGCACCGGAAGGCGGACGAATCGGACTGCCATGGGCGATGAGGCCAAGCGGGCCGCCCAAAAAAAGGGAGAGCCGGCGGCCTCAGTCGAACCCGGCGCCGGCCGCACCGGTTCCGCCCTGCATGGTCAGAAAGCTGGCGACGGCTTGATTAAACTGGGAGTCCACTTCGTCGGCGATGATCATGACATCGGGCAGTACGGTAGTGAAGTCGATGGTCGCCAGATTGCGCTGGATGGTCTCGAAGATACTGACCTGCAAGAGGCGGGACTCCTGCAGGATCAGAGGTGCGGTGTAACCCTGGCGATAGCGCCTTTGTCCCAGCGCCACGGCCGCGGGAGAGATGCGGTCGATAGCTTCGACCTCGCGGACGTCGCGCAGCCGTGCGGGAATGTTTCTCACGATTTCGGGAAGGTTGGCGGCGCGCTCTTGCGGGGCCAGCGCCAGGGCAGCCAGTTCGCGTACCTGTTCCACCCGTGTGAGCCAGCGCTGGATGAGGGTGGCGACGTCGCGCTCCAGAATACAGGCGGCGTCTTCTTTCGCGCGCTTGGCGGCAGGACCGGATACCCGCTTTCTTTTCTCCCTCAGTCCAGCCAGCCGGCGAACGTCGAAAGGCTTGGTGACAACTTCATCGGCATGCAAAAGAATGGCGTCCATGGTTTTTTCCACGTCGGGAAAGTCGCTGGCTACCAGGAGCAGCACGCTGGGCTGGCTGTGACGCATTACGGTAACTACGGCAAAGCCATCGCCCGCCTCCGGCATGTGGAGATCGGTGAGCAGCACGTCGAACTTTTGGGTCGCAATCTGGCCGATCGCGGCAACCACGCTGTTGGCGGAAACTACGTCAAAACCTTGCTTTTCGAGTGACCTTCGCGTGAGATAAAGCTCATTCGGGTTGTCATCGACCAGAAGGACCTTGGGCCGCGCCCCGGGAGTAAGCAGATTGGTGGGGGTAGCGCGAGGCAGCGAGGGACGAGGGCACACGGGTTCGTCGGGCACAGAATAAGGTTCGTCGAGCACGGGATACGGTTCTTGAGGCAGCAGCACGGTGGACCTCCTGGGGAAACTTTAAAGCAGGGAAAACCGGAGGTGCCACACAAAAAAGGCAAATGCCGACATTTTGGAGGACATCGAGTGCAAGAAGCGGAAAGTCACAGAACAGGAATGATGGGGGTGGGCGAGGGTTCAGCAAGCAACGTACAAGCGCGAGACGCAGGGACCGAGAATGACGCTTCCAGCACAGATGAGTTATAGGCCGGAGTGCCCAGAGTCATACGTCGCTCCGGATCAAGCTGCGGCGTTTCTAAAGACAAATCGCCCGCCGGGTCCGGAATTTTTTCGATCTGGGTTTTGCCCACGTTGAGCATCACGCAAGCCAATATTCGCCACCGCTTCCGCCCGCTATCCTAGCACAAGGGAATTGGTGCGGAGAATGGCGGGACTCGATTTGCCGGAATGGCGCAAATTCGTGTGCAGCGTGATGATCGTACTGATCCCGTCATCGCTCCTCGCCCAAGGCTCTGACCGCGCCCTGCTCCACAGTGATGGAGGCACCTGGCTGAACGGCAACCCCGCTCCCGACACTTCCGCGATCTTCCGCGACAACCTCATTCAGACTCAGAAGGCTCACAGCGCAAGAATCGATGCGGAGGGCTCGTCGGTAATCGTGCAGCCGGAAACCGTCGTCCAGTACGAAGGCGACGAACTCATGCTCGACCACGGCAGCCTGCAGCTCAGCACTGCGAGCCAAATGAAAGTGCGCGTCGACTGCATTACGGTGATTCCCGTAACTGCGGATCGAACGCAGTACGACGTAACAGACGTGGACGGAAAAGTAAAAGTCTCAGCTTTCAAGAACGACGTCAAGATCCACTATGCAGGCGGCAATTTGCGGAAATCAAAACAGAATGGATCCTCCGATGTAATCGTGCACGAAGGTGAACACGCCACTCGAGATGAACACTGCGGCGCTCCCATCAAGCCCAGCTCAGGTCTGGACGCCGACGGACCCATCTTGAACAGCCCCTGGGCCCGGGGGGCTGGGTTGGCAGCGGTTGCCGTAATTACTTGTTATGCGCTGTGCCGATCAACCACCCCCGTCAGCCCATGGAAGCCATAACTTTAGCTTCCGCCATGCACTCGATCAATATCAGCGTTAGTGTAAACATGCGTCGAGTGCCGAGGATGCGATTTGCCGTAGGCCGCCGCTTCCGGGAGGGTCACGCCGAAGCCTCGTTCGCGTAGCGCCTGCGGAGTTGTAATCTGCCATACCCCTGGGTCCAGAATGCTGGCGGGAAGTTCTCTGCGCGAGGATGACTCTTCGTTGAAGCTAATTTCGATAACGTAGGGCGCGCCATAGTAGAAAGAAAAGAAGTTCACCGGGGGCAGAGCATCAGCAGGCTGTACCGTCACCGTCTGATTCTCGGCGCCCACAGCCAAGTCTCCCGTAGCGCCTGTTGCCCCCACTTGGAGCGGCGGCCCAGCTAGCGACAACGACGGAGTGGAAATCGGCTGCGCAAACATCGTCGAACCATGAGTCATCAGATATTGCGGGCCGGTGGAAAAGTTTGTGTCCTGGCCAAAAGCGGCCGCCACAGCCGAAAGCACGATCAGAGAAAGCAAGAAGCCCTTGCGCATAAGTCCTCCGCGAACAATTTCGCCGATGATTATGATGCAAAAGCAGAGAAGTTGGCGAGAGTCGTTCGACTCTAATTGCCGCCACCAGCGCGGGTTTCGGCAGCCAATGCGTTCGCTCGATTCATTCGGCCAGTGCGCAAAAGATAGAGCATGTAGCACACGACGGCCAGGTTACCCACGAATACAGCCGAGCGCAACCACGTCACACCCCGAATTAACTCCCGGATCTCGATCGGCATGAGTAAGGTTCCAGATCCAAAGGCAACCCACTCGGCCCAGGTCCGTTGCTTCCACAACCCGTAGGCTTCGATAAAACGCAATGCGGAATAAACAAAGGCCAGCTTCACCGCCGCCCACAGGCGGGCGTCCGTGATATCGTCGGCAAAATCCAGGAAGAGTTGGGCAGAACGCCGGTCCGTGCTGATGTGGAAAAGCGCAAGCAGGCTTTCGGCCATCACCCAGGCATCTTTGTGGACGAGCAGAATGGCGATCACGCCCACCAGCAAAACAAAAACGCCTTTGATGAACTCCACGGAGGCAACCGCCCGTAGAATGCGCCGACGCGCAGGATGGAGGTCGATTTTCGTTCCAGGAGAGGACATGCCGCGGCGCTACGGATTTTCAGAATACCACGGCAATGGCGGAACTCAGTGGCAGGGATCAATGATCAGTGGCAAGTGGGCAGTCCGAAACTGGCAGCACAAGACGAGCGATTACTCCCGTCTGTACGCTTCTTCTGATCACCAATCTTCTGATCACCAACCACTAGCCACTGAACAACTGCCGCTCATCGATTGCCCGCGCGTACCGCCGCTCGCAACTCATTCACGATGTCGCGCGACGCTTTAATCGCTTGCGCGTGCTGGTTCACATTGAAGGAAATCGCGCCCACGCGCGCGTGTCCTCCGCCGCCGTAGCGCTCACAAATTTTCGCCAGATTGACCACCGGTTCCTGCGGCGCCCAGGGATTCGATCCCACCGAGACCTTCACGCGAAAGCTGCTCTTGCTCAGCCCCACACTATAGATCGATTCCGGATGCAGATAGTAAGGAACAAACTTGTTGTAGCCTTCCAACGCCTGATCGGTGATGTCGAAAAAAATCGTGCCATCCGTGCACTCGGCGCGCTGCCTAAGTATCTCGATGGAAATCTCGTGGCGCCTTAGCAGAGGCGGCAAGAGCGGCGCGATAAACGGCTCTTCCAGAATCGTGGCCAGCGGCTTGGCCGCCAGCAATGGAATCAGGCTGGGGACAAAGCCATGATCCGGCGCCGATTCGATAACCATGGTCAATTTCATGGCCGGAGCTTGCATCTCCACCGCAGTCTTGGCGTCGGGATAGAGCGCCCCATCGATAACGTCGGTCCAGTGGACCAGATCGGCCAGCGGGGCGGGATCGAAGCCGAAACGCTGCTCGCCGATCATGGCAATGAAGCTGGTGCAGGACTTGAACGCCGGATCGTAGAACTTCCGGTTGCTCTCATCGCGTTCAAAGTGCGCGGCGTCGGCCGCTGAGAGGAATGCGCTCTCATGATGATCGAACCACCAGGTAATTTTCGGCGAACTGGAATACTTAAAATCGACGATGGCGTTTTCGTCGCCGGTAAAATGCGACTCGTCGAACAGCGATCCCGCACGATGCAGCAGCCCGGAAAACTCAAAGTCCACATCGCTGCGGATACGCTCGCGGTAGAAGCGGGAGAACAGCGCCGCAGAAGATGCTCCGTCGAAACACTTGTCGTGATAGAAGACTTTGACTTTCAATCCAATCCCCAGATGCTACAAATTTCCGCCGCCCGAATCGCCACAGGGTACGCGATTCCGCCTGCGAAGTAAAAGCTAATAGGAATGACAGCTTAGAGGGCGAAAGTCAAGGGGCACAGAGCAGTAAGGTAGTGGTGGAGTTTGAAAAATCTAGCGATTCTACCTTCCCGGCGTCATCCCGAAGGCCCGCGTTTTCACCAGCGGGCTGAGGGATATCCCTAAGCACACCGCCGCTCGGGTCAAACTGCACCGCCACCGAGCATAAATAGCGGCGCGCCCGCCCAGAAACGAGAGGAAGCCTAGTTTACGCGCTCCGGAAATATTTTCCCGCCGCCTCGAAATATTAGCCAGCCTGCTTTTCCGACAAGTCGCCGATTATCGGCAACTTATACATTTGGCCCTGGTTAGCCTTTAACAGCAGGATGACCCAAACAATAACCGCTCCCAAGAAAACCAGAAGGTGCAGAGGCCCTGTGAGAAGAATCAGGAAAGGCACAACCGTCAGAAAAGACAGACAGACCTGAATGGCGAAAACTGCCACCGAGAAGAAAATACTCTGGAAGGAGTGGAAACGGATGAACCGGCTCTGATTGTACGGCGCAGTCACCAGAAAGATGATGGCCGGAATAAAAGTGACATAGGCCAGCATGCCCGCCACGTTGTCTGTAAGTCCCGAAGCATTCGCCGCGGGTGAAACCGCGGCTCGCCCGCTGCATGCCGCACATACCGTCGCACCATCGGCCACCTGAGCACCACACATATTGCAGAACGCCATTGCAGTCTCCCCCTGGATTAAATTGCGGCCGCGCGAACCGGTCCAAACAACGTCGCCGCAAAATACCAGAAAGCAGACGGAGAAGCAATTAATTAAGTTACAGACCTGAGGCTGAACTCGCCGCAGCCTGTTGTTCGGCGAAATCGCCGATCAACGGGAGTCTTAACATTTCTCCCTGCAGCGCTTTCACAACCAGCACCACCCAGAGGACGAAGAACCCCAAGCTTACCACCATGGAAAGCAACAGCACCATCAGGTGCCCGAGCAGCGGCACAAAGAACAGCAAAACTCCGGCGACCCTGAGCCCCGCTCCCGCCACCAAGGCACACAGCGAGAAGCCAAGGCATTGAAAGGAATGAAAACGCACAAAGCGATCCTTGCGATATGGATCGACCAGAAGAAAAAATATGGCGGGGACGAGCGTGCAGTAAGCCAGAGCTCCGGCGATAGTTCGAGGCAGTCCGCCCACATTGCCTTGCGCGCGCTCGATCGGCTGCCCATCGGGCTGCATATCGCGGCCACAGCCCGGACAAAACGCGGCTGTTTCTGGCATGGAGGCGGCACACTCGGGGCAGGAAATGGACATGAATCAGAGTAACCCGTCGCCGCGCAACGTTACCAGAAAGCAGTACCGGCAATCAAACCCCGGGTTAACTCCGGTAGTGGCTGAATTTGGAACGCTCTTGGGACATAATCTGCCTGAGAATTCTAATGTTAGAGGCCCGGACTGGCACCCGGGCTTTTTCTATTTCCAGCCTAAGTTGTGTCAAATTGCCCTTTGGTCTGTGGTTTCTTTCCCGTGAGTGCTGAAATGTAGCACTCCTCATGGACGGCCTTTCCGTGTTCGTCCACCTTCGTGGTTTCCAGCATTACAGGTTTGTGGCAGATCGAACAAGCTGCATATGGCGGTATAGTATTGGACACGGATAGCCTCCTGTGCAGAATCGGCAGAATTATCAGATTGCACAAGAGACCGACGCCACGAGGGCACGGCGGAAGGATGTGTAAGCGGACTCGCAAAGTCTACCACTTGACCACACACAGCGCTGGTTCGATATCGTACACTTGCAGCAATTCTTTAACCACTCCCGCCAAGGGACGACACTCAGTGTTCCTCCAATAGCAGTGAGTCGGAATCGGCGTCTTACCTAGCATCGGCTGGATTGGCTTCCTCTTTAGGTGACGCACCAACCAGCAAGGCGGGGATTCCCGTTCTAGCTGGGGCGGACCGTAACTGCATTGGCGAAAAGTCCTATATAATTCTCCGACCAAACACAATGGACTTCGATCAGCTCATTACATTTCTGGAAGTTGCCCGTCAACGGAGCTTCTCTCGTGCCGGAGAGAAGGTCTTCCGCTCGCAATCCGCGGTCAGCGCACAGATCCGCCAACTGGAACAGGAGTACGGAGATCGCCTCCTTGACCGCTCCGGCAAAACGGTCAAACTAACTCCGGCTGGACAAATCTTCTACGAGTACGCCTTGCGGCTCAAAGCCTTGCGGGACGAGTCGCTGGTCGCCGTGGCCGACCACGGGCAAACGCCGCGGGGCACGCTCATGGTCGGAGCCAATGAAGCGACTTGCCTCTACGTTCTGCCCGAAGTATTTGGCGAGTATTGCCGCCATTATCCCGACGTGCAGATCAGCATCTACCGCAACTTCACCTACAAGATCGTCGAGAAGTTGGAGAACGGTTCTCTCGATGTGGGCGTGTTAAGTTTGCCGATTCAGTCGCCGAGCCTGAAAGTCCAACCGATTTTCCGCGACCGCCTGATGCTGATGGTGAGCCCGAAGAATCCGCTCGCGAAGATGAAAGCCGCGCACATTAGCGAGGTGGTGAAACACCCGCTGCTTTTGCCCAAGACCGGTCACACGCGCCGCTTGCTGGATAAGCTCTTCCGCGAGTACAACTCGGAGCTCAAAGTGAGGATGGAGTTGCCGAGCATCGGCATGATCAAGAGTTTTGTGGCCGCCGATCTGGGCATTTCGTTGATTAGCGCATCGTTTGCGCGGGACGAAGTTGCCGCCGGCAGAGTCAAGTTGATCGAACTGGAAGGCGCGGAACTCTGGCGCGAATTGGGACTGGCGTACCGGCGCGACCGCACCCTTTCGGTCGCAGCCAAAGCCTTTATTACTGTGTCGCGCCAACTGGCCACTCACCCTCCCAAGAAGGCTGAGGCTCCGGCGCATTCCTAACGGCTAGGCGGCCTTCGCGGGGCGCCTTTTTACGCTCTGGACAACGGTTGCCGGAAGTTGCAGCACTCGAACGGTCGAGTTGCTTTTCGTCTTAACACGGACTGCAATGCCGTCGTCTTCCGGAAACGGGTCTGAAACCACCTCGAAGTCCTGCCCGTAAAGCCGGATGTGGCCGGAAGCCGCATAGCCGAGATGTTTGACCTGCGCACACATTTCAGAAGTAGATAGGGTTTCAAGATTGCTGGTTACCATAATAACGTTATTGTAGCCCTTTTCAGGCCTTCAATCTACGTAACTGAATGATAACGTGGATATTACGTCTTTCGAATCTGCTGTTTGCGGCGGAGGCCGTATCAGGAATACACTCTTCCTTCTTTTGATCGCGAAAGGATTCCGCGCGTGCCTCACGACGATAAAGCTGGTTATAACCGCTTTCTGCTGTTGGTAGCTGGACTGGGCGGTCTGCTCTATGGAGTCGATGTCGGGATCATTGCGGGCGCCCTGCCCTATCTGGAAGCCACTTCCGGGTTGAATGCGGGCCAGCTTTCGACGGTGGTAGCCGCCGTCCTGCTGGGCAGCGTCATCTCGACTTTATTCGCCGGCGCGCTGGCGGACTGGATGGGACGCAAGCTTCTGATGACGCTCAGCGGAGTGCTGTTCGTCGTCAGCATTCCGGTCATCGCGCTCTCGCACGGATATCAACCGCTGATTCTTGGCCGCCTTTTGCAGGGGATCAGCGCGGGCTTGATCGGCGTGGTGGTCCCGCTCTATCTGGCGGAGTGCCTGGCGGCCTCGAATCGCGGAAAAGGCACCGGCGTCTTCCAGTGGCTGCTAACGCTCGGGATTACCGCGGCCGCATTTGTTGGAATGTATTTCAGTTTTCGGGTCGACGAGGTGGCAAAACTCGGTGATGCCGCCACGCTTCTCGCCTTTAAAGACACGGCATGGCGGAGCATCTTCTGGGTTTCGTTGCCGCCTGGGATTCTCTTCGTTATCGGCAGCCTCATGGTGGCGGAGTCGCCGCGCTGGCTGTTTCGCCGTGGCAAGCGGGACGCCGCCTACGCGGCCCTGCTGCGCTCCCGAACCCCGCAGCAAGCGGATCTCGAACTCGCGGAAATGCAGCAAACCGCGGCTGCCGAGAAAGGCGAGACCTCGACCGGAACCAAAGTCAAGGAATCGCTCCTGCGCCGGAAATATGTAATTCCCTTTGTCCTGGCCTGCGTGATTCTGGCTTGCAATCAGGCCACCGGCATCAACTCGATCATTGGCTATAACACCAACATTCTGCTGCAAAGCGGTCTCTCCGATGTTCAGGCTCATTGGGGCTACGTTCTCTTCACCATCGTGAATTTCCTGGTGACCATCGGGGGCGTCATGCTGGTGGATCGCAAGGGACGCAAATTCCTGCTCTCCCTGGGAACGGCGGGAATCATCCTCTCGCTCATCTGCACAGGCCTGCTCTTCCGCCAGACAGAACGGCTACGCGTGGATTCCAGAGCCCCGGTTCAGTCCATGGTGAACGCGGAGCAGAAGCTCACCCTGACCTATAACCAGACGCTGGCGGCGCAGTTGCTGAACACAGACGGAAGCGCCACCCAACCAATCGGCAGCCAGGCAACTTCGTTGGTCGTCATCTATTCCTATGGAGATTTCCGCGCCGCCACCAAAGCCGCACGCTCCGATGACACCGCCGCTACCCCCATCGAAATCACCCGCGACAGCTGCGTGCCCGCGAATAAAGTGGTCGCGTTTTTTTCCAATCCTTTTGGCGACCTCGACGCCGCCCGCCAGGCCCCGCTGAAAATAGATAACGCCCTCATCACTCCCCTGCCCAGCGAGCGCAGCGGATGGGAGGTCGCCATCACGCTTTTCGTGTTTATGGCTTTCTATGCCGTTGGCCCCGGCGTATGTGTGTGGCTGGCGCTCTCCGAACTGATGCCGACCCGCATTCGCTCCAACGGCATGAGCATCGCCTTGCTGCTCAATCAGGCGGTTTCCACCGGCATCGCCGCCGTATTCCTGCCAACCGTCGGCAAATATGGCTACGCCACCATGTTTTGGGGATTTGCCATCTGCACCGTGGTTTACTTCGTGACCGCCGCGTTTTTCCTGCCTGAGACCAAGGGCAAGACACTAGAAGAGATCGAAGCGCACTTCGAAGGGACAAGCCAAAAGCCGGGACTTACACCAGCTTAATCGGATAGTTACGAGTAACTTCCATCGAACCCTTAGTACCTTGACGCCGGTACCGAGATATAAAGGCACTCTAGTGGGGGCCTATAGCACGACGGTGCCATTTACCAAATCTAGCCCATGCCGTATCTTCCTAATTGAGCAGCACTTGGGGGAGGGCTGATCAACATACGTCCCACGACTCAAACGAGTCTGGGGCGTTTTGTTTTGCGCTGAAATATTGACAAGCGCCCCAAGGCTGCCTGACCATCCTGATAGCAAACCTAAGTGAACCGGACCGCAAGCATCCAATACCTTATGAAGCCCCGGCTTTCCATCGCTACCGCCAGCCTTTTTATCTTCTCTGCACTCAATTTCAGCCAGTTGGCCCTTGCCGACGCCGTGCGCGGGACGATTGTGCACGAAGAAACCATGCGCGTTGCGCCCAGCGCTGACGCGGCGAGAGTCGGCGACGTCAAGCGCGGGAATGAACTGATCATCATTGAGACCAGCCGCGACTGGGTTCATGTGGAAGCGATCCTGCGCGCACCCAGCAATGAAGAAGGAGCGACCGAAGACGAATCCGAAGGCAAGGCTATCACCGGCTGGCTGCAGAACCGCTCCCTGGTTCAGAGCACAACTCAGGATGGCGACAGGATTATCTTTGGCGAAGCCGCCGACTCCGAAGACCAGGCCAGCCGGCGCCGCGGACGGCGCGACGCCGCCCAGGATGCCATGCGTCTTTACTACCGGGTCTACGATCTGATGCCGGCCTCGCCGCTCGCGGCCGAGTCGCTTTACCGCGCCGCCGATATTCGCTGGCAGATGGAGCGCGCCGATGTGATGACGCGGCCTTCCGCGCGTGAACGCGACTCCTACATGCGCGGCCAGATGAAAGAAGAGTGGATGAAGCTGGTCATCAAAAAATATCCGAACACGAAGTGGGCCGACCTCGCCGCCTTCCGCCTGCTGGAAAATAAACTGTGCGGCGACTGGGAAGGTTTGTCGAAGTGTCCCGACAAAGAAGCGGAACTGTACGAGACGTATGTGAAAGATCACCCGCAGTCCCCGGCAGACGCGGAGGCTTTGTACAATGCTGCATGGCGCCGCGCGGCTCTGATCGAGATCTACAAGAACGAACCCAATCAGAAGAAGGCCTCCGAATCGAAAGACCGCGCCTTGTCGCTGACGCAGAGAATCGTCAGCCAATATGGACAGAGCGATTGGGTTTACCGCGCGCAACGACTGGGCTTTTACATCCAGCACGACATAGCCACATTCGGAAACGCGAGCGACTGATACCTAAATTCATTCACCACAAAGAACACGAAGTTACACGCAGCAGATCCCGTGGTTTTCCTTCCTGTTACTTTGCGTCCTTCATGGTTCTCAGGCTGGTACGGAACTCCTCCAATAAATCTCCTCGCAAGCTTTTTCTGCGATACTGTTTTCTTGACTTTCGGAGGTTGATTGAACGACTACCTGCTATCGCTCATCTTAGGAATTGTCGAAGGCCTAACGGAGTTTCTGCCGGTAAGCTCGACTGCACACCTGCGAATTTCCGAAGCGCTGCTCCACATCAGCCTTTCGGACGGCTACTGGAAGATGTATACGATCGTGATCCAGTTGGGTGCGATCCTATGCTTGCCAGTGTATTTCCGCGAGCGCATCGCGAAACTGCTATCGACGTTTCCCCGCGGCGAGCGCGGAGATCGCACCGCGCTCACGCATCCTCTCGGTCTGACCATGGTAGCTTTCGTGGTTACGGCGATTCCCGCGTTTCTTTTGACTAAAGTAATCGGCAAGCACCTCGAAAGCCTCACCATCATGGGCACCGCTCTTCTAGTGGGCGGAATTGTAATGTGGATCGTGGACGCCATGAATTCCAGCTCCGAGGCGGCCGGCCCATCTGCCGGCGGAGGACGCATCCACACCTGGAAAATGGAAAGCATGTCGCTGGCGCAATCGGTGTGGATTGGCGCATGCCAGATTCTGTCGGCAGTTTTTCCCGGCACGTCGCGGTCGATGTCAACGATCGCCGCCGGTCAACTGGCGGGCATGTCGCGCGCCTCGGCGCTGGAGTTCTCGTTTTTTCTATCCATCCCGACCATGGTGGTTGCCACCTGCTATGACCTGCTGAAATCGTTGCGCGGCAAGGGAGCCAATCCCATCGGCGTTTCGCAGATCGATGCCCACGGTTGGATCGTGCTCGGCATCGGCTTCGTAGTTTCGTTCATCGTGGCGTACGCGTCGGTGGCGTGGTTCATGGGCTACGTGAGAAAGCGCGGATTCGCGCCGTTCGCGCTGTATCGCATCATCGTGGGAGCGCTGGTGCTGGCGTTTGCGTCGAGGCTGGGATGAAGAAGCACCGCACAGACAAAACCGGGAAGGGCAGCCGCTAGCCGCTTCAAAACGAATCCGGCTTCAGCCGCTGAGGTTCTCCCTTAGACCAACTCCAGTCGAATTTGCCGTCCAACAACAGCCGCAGCCCTTTTGCAGTGTACTTAACGTAATGGCATCATTCTCGGGATCAAGCAGCCGGTCGAGAGCGGAACGGCTGGTGCGCATCCGCCGGGCCATCTCGACCTTGGTCAGGCCTTTCTGGAGCATGGCGGCCTCAACCTGCCGCGCCACGACCCGCTTGATGGCGGTCGCGCTGATTTTTTCATAGAGGCCTTCCTCACGCAGCCAGCTATCGAAGGTCGAGCCGATGTTCTTTTTCCTCATGCTCCCGTTCCCTTCTTGCGTCTGATTGCCAGATGTCATGTAAGCGCCCGATTTGCATCCACGTCTAGGCCTGCGGCTTTGAGTTCTTTCACGAGGTGTAGACGCCACGCCCCGTCGTCTAGACGGATGTAAACAACTCCGTGGATGTCTGAGGGCAACACCACGTCCTTCTCGACAATCGCGAAAGTGTGTGCTCTGCCTAATTTGGGTAGAAATATACTTGACTGACCGCGCGTTTCGTGCGATAGTAACTGCATGGAGACGCCAAAGACTCTTCAAGAAGCCATCTTGCACTTCGCCGATTTCGAGAACTGCCGTCAGTTCATGATTGCTGTGCGCTGGCCGGATGGCAAAGTTCATTGTCCCGCTTGCGGAAGTGATCATGTCACTTTTCTAAAAAAAGCGCGTCTGTATAAATGCTACAACGATCATCCGCGCCCGAAATTTTCTTTGAAGGTTGGCACTGTATTCGAAGATTCTCCCATCTCCCTTGAGAAGTGGCTTCCCGCTGTATGGATGCTAGTTAATTGCAAGAACGGAATTAGCTCCTATGAGATTGCCCGCGACTTGGGCGTTACGCAAAAAACAGCATGGTTCATGCTGCATCGTATTCGACTGGCGGCACAGGTTGGTTCTTTCGGGAAGCTGGGTGGTTCTGGAAATGGCGGATCGGGCGAGGTTGAAGCCGATGAAACGTTCATCGGTGGCAAAGCGCGAAATATGCACCTTGATGTAAAGCAGCGCCGCATCACAGGAACGGGCGGCAAAGATAAAACCGCAGTCATGGGAATTCTTGAACGTGGTGGAAAGATTCGCACGGTAGTAGTCCCTAATCGCCGGAAAGATGCGTTGCAAACGGAAGTTAAAAAGCATGTCGAAGCGGGAGCCGCTCTGTACACAGATGCTCTGCTGTCTTACGAAGGACTGGCAAGTGAGTACGCCCACAAGGTTGTCGATCATGCCGTGCAATACGTGGATGGGCGCGTACACACAAACGGGCTAGAAAATTTTTGGAGTTTATTAAAGCGGGGAATCAACGGGACGTATGTCAGTGTCGAGCCGTTTCACCTGTTCCGCTATTTGGATGAGCAAACTTTTCGCTACAACAACCGCAAAGAAATGAACGATGGAGAGCGCTTCCAACTAGCACTATCGCAAATTGTAGGGAAGCGATTGAGCTACGCAGAACTGACTGGCAAAACAGAACAGCGCCTCTTCTAGCCCTTATCGTTTGCAGCGCGGAAAGCAGCGACTTTAGATTTTCGGGTCCGCTTTCTCTTGCGAGTAGTGTTCTCCTCGTCAAGTCTCGCCTTAATTTCTGAGTGAGGAACCGCCATGAGCCGGGTCATGAAACTCTTGAAGAGTTCAAATTCGCCGGGGAATTTTTTTTCTGGTCTCGCCATCGGATGTAACTAACGTACAGTAGACGAACGTAACAGCCGATTAAAATCGTCTCAGTGCTGAATATGGTCAGTCAACTGTTAGAATGTTCGGTGAGAGGTCAAGGGCTGGATGATTCAGTATCTTTGAGGAATCAACCACCCACTCACCTCAGAGATATTCTGCCGCATCTAAAGCCCTCGCCTCTCTAGGTGGGGCCAGATCAGGGTGACACGTGAAGGGCTGAGACCTTCGCGGGTCGGTTCAAGTCCGATTGGCTCCACCACTTTCAAACTTTCTTTTTGGGATACGATGACTCTACCGTTTTCTTCGCCATCTTTTCTAGGTCACGAAAGGCGAATGTCCCAGAGGTCAAAGTACTTCCGTAACTAAACTAGCATAATGGTGCCATTCTTGCACCAAAATTACATGGTCAGCGAAGTATATTTATACCCTAATTTGCCGACAAAGTATCCAAGTTCAAGGATTACGTTTTGCCGTGCACGAAACTCCTTCTGCTCAGGATTTGCCTTCGGATGCGCCACGTCATCGGCGGTGAGAATAACGACGGCACATCGCACGTCCGCCGCATGGGCCTCGAATTTCTCGATGACGGTCTTGCCCCGATCCGCCTGCTCGTGCAGGATGATCGGCTCAATATCCAGTTTCCCAAGGAATCTCGCCACTGTTTCCTTATGGCCGTGGTCGTGGCCGTGCACGACAAAAATCCGGCGAGAATCGGAATGGCTAGCGGTTGATGAGGCAGCTGGACGCGGGCTCTCCTGTTCTGCCCTCTCGCGCAGATCGTTGATTCTGGATTCCAGGAACCCGGTTGCCTCATTTAGTCCGGAGTTGAACGCCTTCACAAAATCAGAATCCGGCTGCCCACTGTAGGTCACAGCCGGATAAAACCAGATTCCGTCGAATTCTCTGAAAATCAGTGAACTCTCGCCGTATAGTTCCGCAAGCACGATCTTTACATTCCCCTGCCAAGTAGAGATCGTGGGAGAGCTTCGCCCGCTCGAGCGTATTTCCGATACTTGGTTAAGCAGCTTTTGCAGCCGCCGCAGCGCTAGCTCAGGCGCGATGGTCGGCTGGTGAGGTAGGGGGGCGGCACCGCGCGGAGTCCTAGCCATTTCTTCGACCTCTGAGGCCATCAGAATACCACCGCCGCTCGACTCTATTTCGGGAGCCGGGGCATCTTCGTCAGAAGCGGTGGATCGCGCGATGAAATCGTCCCATACCTTATCGAAGTCGCGTATTTCAACGATACTTTCGGCGATCTGGAAAGACGCGAGTTCGGTTTGGTCGGCGTTCATAGAGAAACTAAGCAGCGCGCCCATGTTGCGGGCCAGATACAAACCCAATTTAAGCGTCTCTGCCTCGGGTCGAGGTTCGACAATCTTGTTGGCCTGCGCCGCTAGGTCCTCGGGTGTGAACTGGGCTTTATCCGGCTCGGCATCGAACAGACTTTGCAGAGTGCGAAACACGATGGAGACGGATTGGCGGGCGCGCCCTTGGACTTCCGGATCACCGCAATAATGGAAGGCCAGCGGCCGTGGCATGTACACCTCCTCGACCGTGGGCAGGCCGGCCGCCGTGTTCGTCAATATCCCCGAGTCTGTTAGCCGATAGAATTGGGTGAACCTGAACTTCCGAGACAACAGCTTGCGCGGTGAGGGTTTGTTCTCCTGGAGAAACCGTTCGACGACATCCTTGGTTATGTCGCGCTCGATAACGTTCAGTCGCATAACGAGAGCTTATACTTTTCATCAAGTAAGCGGCTAGGTACCCTCGATCTCCGAACAGCAGGTTCCTCACCGGGGCCTTCGGACTCGTTCGGAATGGCAAGGGTTGGTCTAGCAGGCTGCTGAAAAACGCAATTTTCCTGCTAGAAGTACACTCGGCGGCTAAAGCCGCTGTTGAAAACAGGCCGCTTATCGCAGCGCTGAAGCGCTGCGCCACCCAAAATCAAGGGCGCGACCGAGTTTCTCAGCAGCCTGCTAGGCGGCTTTGCGACGGAGGACATTTTGATTGGGACAAGATTTCGCCGGGAAGCCAACTGTACACTCCCGCCCAATTCCCCCATTGCCCGCGCCCCCACTTCTTGGCATAATGATGAGGCTCTGGCCGATTTGCGCCACGGGATGGTTTTATATCCGTGGGAACAACGGCCCACATGCGTTTTCTGGCAAGCATCTTTACTCCCACGGGCAACCGGCGGCTGAATGAGCTGATCGGTTTTCTGTTGTGCGTCTCTGCGCTCCTCCTCTTCCTCGCGCTGGCTTCTTATTCGCCGCTCGATCCTTCGCTAAACAGCGCCTCCGTGTTGACCGGGGCTCGCGCCGCTCGCAACTGGATTGGCGTGGTCGGCGCGCTCATTTCGGACATCACGCTGCAATTCTTCGGCGTCGGCGCGTTTCTGCTGCCGATTTTTCCCTTCATGCTCGGCATCCGCTGGTTTGCTTCGCGGAAAATTCAATCTCCAGTCGCCAAGAGCCTGGGTGGAATTTGGCTGGTCATGTTCGTTCCCGCGCTATTGGCTTTGCTGCCCGGGAACCTGCGCTGGATGCGCGTGATCCCCATCGAAGGCCTGCTGGGGCGCGTGGTGGGTGATGTGCTCATCCATTACTTGAACCTGGCCGGAGCTTATATCGTCTGCGCCAGCGTGCTGGCAGTCGCGTTGTATCTCTCAACGGCATTTTCGTTTTCCTCGATTCAACTTTGGGTTCCGACTCGCTTCGCATTTGTGACGGCGCTCTGGAACCGCTATCAGGATTGGCAGGAAGAGCGCGCCAAACGGCAGCAGCAGAAGGAACTGGACAAGCGCCGAGTCTCGAAACCGGCGGTGAAGACGCAGTTGATTCAATCGCGGGCGGCTGCTAACGAGCCGACCGTGCAGGCGAGAGTTGCGCCGGAGCCGCGCCGTACCGGCATCGAGCGCATGCTCGATCCTGAACCCGAAGTAACAAGCGCGCCTGCGCCCACGGGCGGAATTCTGCCTGAATCTCTCGCCGGCGAGCCCGTTGATCCGGAAGTGACGCAGCGGGCCGACAGCGATCACAAAGCCAAGACCACCATGCCTCGCATCGCGGCCGGCGGATACAAGTTGCCCTCGAGCAGTTTGCTGCAGCGTCCTGACGAGCAGCAAGCAGTCGACGCCGATGAGCTCAAACTTCTGGCGCAGGTGCTCACAGAAAAATACGCCGAGTTCGAAGTGCATGGGCAGATCACGCAAATCAATCCCGGCCCGGTGGTCACAACGTTCGAGTTCAAACCGGACGCCGGAATCAAATACAGCCGCATCACCAATCTCACCGACGATCTTTGTCTCGCGCTGAAGGCCGAAAGCATTCTGATCGAGCGCATGGCCGGGAAGTCGACGGTGGGCATTCAGGTGCCGAACCGGCAGCGGGAAATTATCTGGCTGCGCGAAAACATCGAGTCGCAGGAATTCATGGGGACCAAGTCCAAACTCACGATGGCTTTGGGCAAGGACATCAACGGGCGCATCGTCACCGCCGATCTCAACGGCATGCCGCACCTGCTGATCGCCGGCTCAACTGGCTCCGGCAAGAGCGTGGCCATCAATGCTTTCATCATGTCGATCCTGTACAAGGCAACGCCCGACCAAGTGCGGCTAATTCTGGTGGATCCAAAACGGCTCGAACTGGGCAACTACGAAGGCGTTCCGCATCTCTACACGCCGATCATCACCGAGCCCAAGCTGGCGGCGAACGCGTTGCGCAACGCTGTGCGCGAAATGGAACGGCGTCTGAAGTTGCTGGCTGCTAAAGGCGTTCGCAACATTGATCAATACAATCGGCTGTTCGAAAACGGCACACCCAGCCTGTTTGAGGAAGAATCCGACGATAAGCCAATTCCCTTCATCGTAATCATCATCGACGAATTGGCCGATCTGATGATGCTCGATTCGAGCAATGTGGAAGAATCAATCACGCGCCTGGCGCAGATGGCGCGCGCGGTTGGCATTCATCTTGTGCTGGCAACGCAGCGTCCCTCGGTCGACGTAATTACGGGATTGATCAAGGCAAATTTCCCGGCGCGCATTTCTTTCCGCGTGGCCACGAAGGTTGATTCGCGAACCATTCTCGACGCCAATGGAGCCGAAGCCCTGCTGGGCAAAGGCGACATGCTGTACCTGCCGTCGGGATCGGCGCGTGTGCATCGGCTGCACGCTCCACTGGTGACGGAAAAAGAAATCGCCGCCGTAGTTGAATTCTGGAAAGCGCAAGGCTCTGCAGAGTACCAGCAACAGTTCCTCGAAGCTCCCAAGGACGAACGCGAAGCCGGTAGCAGTACCGAGGGTGTCGAGGGATCGGGCAGCGGCGAGGATGATCCGCTCTATCAGGACGCGGTGAAACTTGTAGTCGAGTTCGGCAAGGCCTCGACTTCCCTGCTGCAACGTCGGCTTCGCATCGGCTACGGTCGCGCGGCGCATCTTATCGATCTGATGGAACAGGACGGAATCGTGGGCGCGGCCGACGGTCCCAAGCCGCGCGAAGTGTTAAAGCGTCCCGACTGGATTTCGGAGATCGAAGAAACAATGCGCTAGTTACCTCGCGTAAAACCTCTTCATGCCCAAACGCAATCTCAAGGTTCTAAAGTGGCTCGGAACCGTACCCGCTGTTGCCGCCTGCCCTCTTTGCAATCGCGAGTTCAGAGTAACATTGGCGGATGCAAAACACCTGTCAGCCGCTCAGGACAGCCTTCAGCGTCAGTTTTCCGCACACGATTGCGAGCCTAAAAGCTCCAACCTGCCCCAATCTGGCGAGAACTAAACGCCAAGGTCCTTACCGATGATGACTCTCGCGCGGAGGCGCGTGGCCCATTCGCGGCGCACGGCGCTCTTCTTGGCTGCGCGTAATCAATCGATGACCTTCTGCCCGCCGACCCGCGTCCCATCGTTGCACTCCTCCGCCATACGGATGTGCGTAGAATCCTCGGTTTACCCAGGTGCGTCCCCAAGGCGCGTTGCCGATGAATACGGCGTGCCCGCCCCAATCGAAACGCGAATATCCCCAACCCCAGGGGCGAAATGCCACTCCCAAGCCAACGCCGAATCCGAACCCAATCGCTCCGCCCACAAAAAATCCCGCCCGCGGCGGACCAAAAACAATCAGCGGATCGTAGGCCGGAACCACCATAAAGGCCGGATCAACGGGCTCGATATCGATGTACGGGCCGCCGCTGACCGTAATGTGATCGTTGCTACGCAGATAGCCATAGTCTTTCGCCTTTTGCCGCATACGCTGCACCGCGTCCATTACGTCCTGTCGCTGCGCCAAAAATGCGTTGCCCAGGTCCGACGTCCAATCCATGTCGGAGGCCATCGTGTCCAAGATCGAAGGAAACGGAAGCATTGCCTGCACACTCGGATCCCACGGCAGATGATCGTCGGAAATAGCGTGAGCCAGTTCGTCCCCGGTCAGATAGTGATGTTCGTCCGCCCATTTGGCGGCGTCGGGAATCTGATCGGGAAACGTGGCAGTCGCGAGAACCTGCGCCAGCAGCGGATCGGGATAGAGCGCAATTCGCGAGACGAGTTTATCGAGCTGTTCGGGCGCGTACGAAGGCGGGGGTTGGCTGGGTCCCTGATCTTGCGGAGGCGCGCCCTCGGGAGCCTGAGATTGTGAGGGAGCGGGTAATAATCCAACCGCTAATAGCGCCGCTAACAGACTTGTTGTGACCTTTGAGAGTCGCAGTAGATTTTGCATCGCTTTCTCCTTGCTGTTTAACCATTTAAAACTGGATTATTGATGGATGCTTGGGGAGGAGAAATCGTTGCGAGAGTTGTACCGACGGGTCAAACAGGCACCTTCCAGGAGATGTTCAGATCGCAGCGAAGGGCGGCGATGGCAACCCGCAACTGCGTTTGTCAGCGAATCTCGTGCTTACGCCAGGCGCGAAGATTCACGGCATACAAGGCAATGCAGAACACGTTTGCCGGAATAAAACCGAACTGCGAGGTGCGAAATCCAATCAGGCAAACGACGATGCTGTTGATAGCAGCCAGAACCCAGCCCTCCCAACATCGCCGTCCCACTAGAATGGTGGAAGCAACCGTAAGTATGCAGGATAAGTAATCAAGGCGGAACAGCACGGAACTCCTCCCGAGATAGTTCGAGTATGCGTGAGGAGCGGACGAATTTTCCGTGATTCTCCAGCGCTTGGGGTAACGGAAGCAAGCGGCCAAAAGATCACGCAGTCTCGGATAAAATATGTATGCACCAGGAGCCGAATCCTTGAAAGTCTTAACCGAATACTTGAAGTTTCACACCAAAACTCACCGAGCCTACGTGCATATAACGCCTCAGGTCGAAGAAATTGTGCACCGCAGCGGAGTCAAGGAGGGCATGGTTCTGGTTTCCGCTATGCACATCACCGCGGGCGTTTACGTCAACGACAACGAAAGCGGGCTGATCGAAGACATCGATCAGTGGCTGGAACATCTGGCCCCGTTTCGCAAAGACTACAAGCATCACGAAACCGGCGAGGACAACGGCGATTCCCACCTGAAAGCTCTGCTCATTCATCACGAAGTGATCGTGCCCATCACCGCCGCCAAACTCGATCTTGGAACCTGGCAGCGAATCTTTTACGCCGAGTTCGACGGGCAGCGGGATAAACGAGTCATCGTGAAGGTGATGGGCGAATAACCGCAACAGTATCGATCTTCAGTGGACATCGAGAGGCGGCCACCCTCCTGCCGATTGCAAGAAATTGCACTTTTCAGGCTATAGCAAATTCACGAAATAAAAACTGGACAGCGACCATGCACAGTGTACAATTGCGCGGTTTTCGCTGGTTGCTGAGGGGGCAATCTCAAACCACAGGAGTTTCTAAATGACTCGCATGCTGAAGTTTGCAATTGCCGCCGCTTCTTTGTTGTTCTGTTGCGGGATCGCGCAGGCCACAAATCCAATCCCTAACATTACCTCGCTTTCTCCGCCAAGTGCTTACGCGGGGGGCCCGTCTTTCACTTTAACTGTGAAAGGCACGGGCTTCATCTCCTCGACCGTGATTTACTGGAGTGAGTTCGATCCGCCGCTAACAACCACGTATGTCAGCAGCACCCAGGTTACGGCGCAAGTTCCCGCCGCTTATATAGCAAGTCCCACTTCAACCTACATTTATGCCTACAATCCGCCTCCTGGAGGAGGCGATTCGAGCCAGGTGACGTTCTCGATTATTGCCCTTGACCCAGCGATCAACTCGGTCGCTCCTGACGCCGTCGTGGCAGGAAGTGGGGCGACGGCATTCACCGTGACCGGTAGCAACTTCATGGACGGAGCCTTTGTTCTGTGGAATAACAAGAAGCTTCCTACGACTTACACCAATTCGGGCCAGCTTCAGGCGCAACTCACCGCTACTCAGGTTGCCAAACCCGAGATTGTGCAGGTCTCAGTCTCGAATCCAGCCCCTGGCGGAGTATCGTCAACTTTGAACTTCGATGTTTCCTACCCTGCTTTGGTCAGGATGCTCAACATTCCCGCAAACGATCTGGTCTGGGATCCCAAGGCACAGCGAATTTACGCATCGCTGCCGAGTAGTTTCGGAACTAACGGAAACAGTATCGCTGTAATCGATCCAGCCAATGGCAAGATCAGCGGCTACTATTTTGTCGGGAGCGAGCCAAACCAATTGGCGCTATCGGCCGATAGCAGTTACCTGTATGTCGGACTCAATGGGAATGGATCTGTGCAGCGCATGATTCTGCCGAGCTTCACTCTTGACATTAATGTGAGCCTTGGAAGCAGCGAATACGGAGGTCTGAACACCGCCGCCGCCTTGCAGGTTTCTCCCGGCGATTCGCATACTTTTGCCGTTGCTCTTGGCAATGGCGAATGCTGCGGTTACGGAGGAACACTGGAGTTCTTCAAAGACACGACTCTGCTATCGGGTTCGATTACCTACCCCACGGTCAGTTCCATTCAATTTGTTAGCGCCAGCACCTTGTATGGATATTCCAATGACACGCTCATTCAGGTTGCGGTGAATTCCAACGGGGGGACCCTGACAACACAATGGTCCACTCTCAGCGGCTCCAGTACCATTTCCTACGACGCTGGGCTGATTTACGGGAATTCCGGCGAGGTTTTCAATCCTTCCACAGGTGAATTGACCGGAGATTACGACGTAGGAGCAGGATACTACGGCACAACAAACGCTCTTCTGCCCGAATCCGCGATCAATTCCGTCTTCGTCGTCGGAACTACGCCGTTCTTCGATTCGTTCGGAATCACCAGCTACAATCTGACGCGTTTCACTCCCAGTGCCGTAATTAATCTGTCGCAGTTCAGTGGTGAATCCGTGACCCCCTCGTCCTATATAAGTTGGGGCAACAATGGATTGGCGTTTGTGGCCTACACCGGGTGCTGCGGCACCGAATACTACCAAACGATACTGGTGCAGAGCTCGATGATGCAGCCGCCCGCCGGCAAAAACTGAAAATCCGGCGGTGGGCAGATGGCAAACTCCGTGTGTCAGCTCGGTTACGGTCAGCCGGACTGATATATTTGTTCCCACCGTAAGAAGCGACCAAATACAATCCCGATAACACCTGTTGGCAAGTCTGGCCCGCTTACCTTGGCGAAACAATCGCCGATTGCGTAATATCCAGATTCATCGAGCCGAATGGAGTCGATACGCGGTTTTCAGCGAGGATCAGAGCCTATGAGTGACGAGCTTCAAGAACTACAGGAGCATGCCGAACATGCGCAGCACCACCCCGATTTGGCACCGGTCTCCTTGACCATGGCGGTGCTGGCCGTAATGGTGGCGGTAGTGACACTGCTGGGGCACCGGGCGCACACCGAGGAAGTCGTCCTCCAGGCGAAGGCCTCCGACCAATGGTCGTACTACCAGGCCAAGAATATTCGTCAGCACGAAGACGAATTGTTCGCCGACCTCAGCGCGACCATGGCTAACACTGACGCCGGAGCGACGGCCAAGTTCCGTGAAAAATCCGCGCAGGACGCGGAGCGCTACAAACACGAAAAAGCAGATATCCAGGATGAGGCGCGCAAACTGGAAAATGAAGTCGCCATGGAACGGAAACGCGCCGACCGCTATGACTTGGCGGAAGTGTTTCTGGAGATTGGGCTGGTCATTACTTCCATCACCCTGCTCTCGGGAAAGCGAATCTTCTGGCATTTGGGAATCGTGCTCGGCGTGATCGGAGTGGTTATTGCGGTGACAGGAGCGACGATCCATTGAAGTCAACAGCCTGATTCGGGCGTTCTTCGGGTAGGAAAGCCGAAGCCCGCAAGCCGAACCTTCGGCACCGTGCCGACGTATCGGCAGCAAAGTTACTAGGGGCAGGACGAAAGATCGCTGTGGACTGGGCATCCCGCCGAAGAGGATTTGGCAGGCCGCGTGCTTGAATCGTGCAATCTGGCCTTCTGCGAATTCCCCCGCAGTCAAAACTTGCGGATCGCGGAAGAGGGGGTAAGTCATGGTCAGCCACTGCGCCAATCCGGAATGCTCAAAGCCTTTTCTCAAGCTACGCGAGGGAAAACTTTTTCTGGTAGAGACGATTGCCGTCACAGGTTCCGCTGTTGTTAACGCACGAACAGATGTTCCACAGCGGAAACCTCCAAAGCGGGTGGAACACTTCTGGCTGTGTGACGATTGCGCGCCTTCCTGGACATTGATTCAGGACGGAAATCGGGGCCTGGCGCTGGTCCCGATCGCTGCGCAAGCCGGCGTCAGGAAAGGAACGCCAGCCCAAACCTATCGAGATGTTATCTAACTGGCGGAACCTTGGATCTCTTACGTCCGATCGCGAGGATGTCGGAACTTGCCCCGAGTAACGCGGGTTCGTATTCGACCTTGCGCAGCGTGGCCAGCAGGCGATCCCGCTGTCGAGGAATGCTCCAGATTCGGTCGAAGTCCTGCGCCAGGCGACGAGCCGCGGGTTGGCCCCAACAACCGCGCTCGCAGGCTCAACCGAGGCCAGGCAATTGGGCAGATTGAAAACTTTGCTCCGGCCCGAACACGGGCCGAATGCGGCTTGCCCGCCGATTCTGGGCGACTCTCCGCACCCACCTGTACACATTGAGACCCGCCTAGAGGAGATGTTGTTTCCGTCGAGGATTAGAGCCACTCGCAGGCATCGTTTCACAATCGACTCCTGGTACTCTCAAAAATTACCGGCAGCCGAGCCCGTCATATCAGTCCGCCATAGGTCAGCCCCGAAACCGCCAGTCGCCTCTGCTATAATCGAAGCCGCCCCTGTGGTGCTGTTTCACATCGTGCGGAAGTGGTGGAACTGGCAGACACACCATCTTGAGGGGGTGGCGCCGAAAGGCGTGGGGGTTCAAATCCCCCCTTCCGCACCAATTTTAATACTGTAGATTGAATAGGTTACAGGCAGCTACCTAGTTTCGTACAATTATCGTACAATGCTTCCGGTGGGCTCACCTTCTCCCGGAGGCACTTATGTTGAGCGTCTACACTCGTCACTACCCTCCTTGCGCGCAGTCAGATCCCTATTACAGACGTTGCCGCTGCCCGAAATGGATCATGGGCATTGTTGAAACGACAGGCGCCTTCGTGCGCGTCAGCGCCCGCACTCGCGCCTGGGAGAAGGCGGAAAAGAAGGCGCGGCTAATGGACGCGGAGGCGGCCGACCCGTCGCCGGCCCGTGTCACAGTAGAGGACGCGCTCAACGCGTTCATTGCAAGGAAGCAGGGACAACGGCTCTCGCACAGCTGGCTCTACAAGTTCTCGCTGATGCAGCGTGAGCTCGTTAGCTTTGCGCAGGGTCGAGGTCTGACCTACATTGACGAATTCAACGACGACGAACTCGGTCTGCTCACTCGATCTTGGAAGGTCGCACCCATCACCGCCCAGAAACGGCAGGAACGCTGGCACTCCTTCTTCTCCTACTGCGTGCGTAAACGCTGGCTAAAACAGAACCCGGTCGAAGAATTGGGCGCGATCAAGGTCAGGCCCGTGCCCACTGATTATTTTTCGCAGGACGAGTTTCAGAAGTTAGTGAACGTAACTTACGATCTGTCTCATTGGAGCACAAACCCCGGACACAGGGTCCGGGTACGGGCACTCTTGCTTCTGATGCGCTATAGCGGGCTCCGCTTAAATGATTCGGTCACACTTGAGCGGGTGCGGCTGACGGGAAATCGCCTATTTCTTTACCAACAGAAAACGGGGCTGCCGGTATACGTGCCATTGCCGCCTCACGTGGTCGAACTCTTGAGCACAGTGGAAAACAGTAATTCTCGCTACTTCTTCTGGACTGGTAATGGTCTGCACTATCGGGCCAGCAACTGCTGGCACGCCAGTCTGCAGCGGCTCTTTAAATGGGCTAAGCTCGATAAGAGGGCCCATCCGCACATGCTACGGGACACGTTTGCGGTCGAACTCCTGTTGGCCGGCGTTCCCATCGACCAAGTATCTATTCTGCTGGGGCACGCTAGCGTGAAGACTACAGAGCGGCACTATGCTCCCTTTGTCAAGGCCCGACAGGAGCAATTGGTATCGTCGGTAGAGAAGAGCTGGCAGATCCAGGGGCTACGCCTAGTGGAAAAGCACGCTTAGCAACCCCGCTGTCAGCTTGCTTTGCGGAGCTTCCGATGCACGCGATGAAGAACAGTCTCTGGCACGCGTAACGTTCGATAGCCGCGCTTGTGCAGCGTCTCTTCCCTGCTCCAGTGAATGACGCCTGGCTCCCGTTGGAAGATCCGTCGAACTGTCTTCTCACTGAGAGCCCAGAGTTTGGCAATCTCGTTAATCGAGTAGTGCTTCTCATTCGCGAAGTCAGTAGAGCCTATGGGTGACCCGGTGGAAGCCGGAGGGAAGGCCCGAGCTGGTTCTATTGGTGTTCGAGCGAATTCAGACATGGCCTGACTCCAACCACCGCTACATGTTAACCAACTTGATTCCATGCGCGGCGATTGTCCAATGAATTCTCGGGCGACACCTATTCCCAATGGGAATAGCTCGGTTAGAAGTGAATGAATGTGCGGCGCAGGCGGGCTTTTTCTTGATCGGCTGACGCAAGTCAAACCGGAAAACCCGCGCCAGCGAGGACGCCAGCGCGGGCTTAACTTTGATTAGTATTCGTTCGGCAGATGGATCACCTTGTTCGCGAAGTACAGCGCAATTTCGTCCAAGGGGAAATCCGTGTGCTCGATCTCCTTGGTACACACGATGTTGCCGTTGCCATCATCGCAGGTGAGCGTAGCGCTTCGGTCGGGACGTACGGCCAGCTTCCAGACCTGACATTCCTCGGCGGTGACGGCCTTGTTGTAGGGCTGAGTGATCGCAATTTCGTCCAGGAGCCAATGTGCGCCACCGTGCTCGGCGACGTACTGCACGCCTTCGGTGTAGAGAACGTTGCGGTTGATCCCGTGCCGATACCAGTTCTCGCTCCCCGTAAACTGCGCGAGGTCGCTCTTGCTGAGAGTCTTCTTCGTCATAATGTTACCTCTTTTCTTCATGTGATCCCCTAGTCGGGGCGAGAGAGCAACAGGAACAGCCGCACGGAAGGCGCAGCCTCACAGGCAACCGTGGAATAAATGAGGGGTAGCCCGTAGGGAATCATCGTTTATGCCGCGAAAGTGCCTTGACGTTAGCCTGCGGCTGTTAGGTTGACTCCGAACCCGTCCCAGTGGATCACCGAAGAGGCGGATCTTGACGAAGACGGCACGTAGAGATGCGGACGACAGGGCACAGATACGCGGATATAGACAACGGGATGTACTCCGTACCGGCGAGGCCGTCCGGTCAACGGCGCGGCATCGGGTTAGCCTTTTTGATACTGACAACTCGGGCGGACAGGGGCAATTCAATTGGCTTGGGCGGACGCCGCTGATCTTCAGATCGGCGCAGAAAGGACCGGACGAACTCGTTCGCCAATCGTGAATCGTCGTCGGATCGCATAATCACACACGTTTGGAAACACAATGAGGCATCAGAAAGTGGCTTTAACGTCACGCCCTCAACGCGGAAACCAAGGGCCTTCGGTTTGGTGAAGATGGCTATGCCAACGTGCTCAGATACCAAGTGAACCGCTTCTTGCGGTGTCATTGTGTCATGTGCATGTTTCGGAGTGATTCCCTCGCGTCGTGCAGCGTCCATGATCGCGTCATGAACCACGGGATAAACTCGTCGCGCGAACAAGATCCATCGATCTTTGGCGAAATCTTCGAGCACGATTTGCTCCTTTTGAGCAGCCGCATGATTCTCCGGGAAAGCCACATAGAGCGGTGCCGGAGCGAATGGTACAGCGGTGATCTGAGGGTCCGCCGGCGGCGCCGTGACCAGGGCGAGATTCAGTTCCCCGGCTAGAACACTGCGGACTAATTCGACAGAGAACTGACTGATCAGTCGAACATCGAGGTTAGGGTAAAGGGGGAGACGAATAGCGAGAAGGTCCGAAACCCAGGACTGATCGGCTTCGTGCGAGTGTCCGATCGTCAAAACGTTGTCTGCTCCGTCATGGGCGGTACGGGCGAGATGCACAGCCCGCTCCATATGTACGAGCGAGGACCGAGCCTCTTCAACGAAGACTCGCCCTGCCTCGGTGAGCTCCACACGGACAGTACGTCGATTGTCGCGAGTGAACAGGCGAAATCTGTTTTGTTTTTCGATCTCGGTGATTTGTCTGCTGAGCGCGGATTGGGTGAGGTGCAATCTGAGAGCGGCCTTCGTGAAGTTCAACTCTTCGCCCAAGGCAATGACTGCGTGCAGGTGGCGTACTTCAACGTTGGGAAACACGGCTTCAACCCCCGCCTAAGAGTTAGGTGATGCCCGGCATTGCGTCTTGTCCTTATGTGTAAAGCGACGAGTGGTTATGAGCTTGGAACCCGGCCAGTTCTGAAAAGTTTCCAGAAATGGCAGCAAACTTTTGAATGACTTGCATCTGAAACCAGCTCCAGGCAGGGGTTCTAGGGGCATAGGCGTGTCACCGCCGTGAAAGAACAACCACGATAAGGAAATACAACGACTTGCAAGAGGCGGGCGGCCACCTAAGTCGTTGCTAGTCTGTACAAGCCAACACATTTACGTACCGTAATCCGTACCGCGAAAAGACGCTCTCTTTGAAGCACCAACTGCCGGTAAGGCGTGTTCGCCGTTTTTCTTTTGGCGCGCCTGAGGTTGCACAGAACTAACTGTTAAGACCAGTTTGGGCGATTAGTCTTGGTTCAAGGCGCGATTGAATCCTCAGAGTTCACGGTACATCACGTAAGCATCTGTGTAGCCCATGTCGGGATGCAGAAAAGCTTTTGGAAGATGTCCAACGATCCGGAACCCATTCCTCTCCCACAGCCGGACCGCACGTGCGTTCGTACTAACAACAAAGTTGAACTGTATGGCCTTGAAACCTTTCTCCCGAGCTCGCACCAGGGAATGGGCGCACATAGAGCCAGCAATTCCACGGCCGGCTGCTCTTGGCGCAGTCATGTATGCGCAATTCGCCACATGGGAGCCTCCGCCTCTTTGATTGACACGTAGATAGTATGTGCCCACAATTGTGTTCTCGTCTTCCGCTACGAAGACTTCGTGGTCCTTCGAAAACCAATATAGTAGCGCGTCTTCTCTACTCATATTCCGTGGCAACGTATATGTGTCCCCTGAGCGGATGATCGGCTCGACGATAGACCAGATCGCATCGCGATCTGCAGTTCCTGCAGGACGTATGGTCAACATATATTCATGCAGTCCGTCGCCGCGAAAGAGAAACCATCGAAATTCGCCGTCGAAACGACGGATGTGCCCCTCATCGATCCAAAGCAAGCCATTCTATTTCAGTCCTTCCAATTCTTCTCGACATGATTCGGAGAAACTCCGCAGAGGATCGAATGCGTGTTCATAGACCATCGCACGGAGGTCAGCAAATGTCTTATTGGGTTCCGGGTATGAGCGCACGATCAGTTGTCCGACTGTTTCGGCTTCTTCGATCACCTTCGGCGATGATAGGACCCGCATCCGACTGATCAAGGCATAAAGGGCAACTAGCCTGGTTAGATCAGGCGTATCGCGCGTGAGCGAGTCGATATATAGCCGCGAAGCCTCATCAACGAACTCACGGTACAACTCCTGCCTACGACCTTTGTCGTTGAGGAACAGCTGCGACCTGAGCTGACCGCTTTGGCCTAGCCACGAACTGAAAAAGGAAGTCAACCCACCGACGGCAGAACCGGAGAGCGCGGCGAGCGCGGAGAGGGACGCGGGATTCATAATTGATTTAGTTTCCGTGGTCCCGCAGCTCATGAACAAATCTGTCCACGAGCGCGCATTATCCATAGCGCCGACACGGGATATCCCACGTGTTAGGGCAACCGTCTAGCTCTACCTCTCATTTAGAGAATCGCCCTTACAACGCCGCCATCTACTCGCAGTGCTGCCCCGTTTGTCGCTGACGAGAGCTCACTAGCCACGTAAATCGTCATCGCCGCGACTTCGTCCACAGTGGCAAAGCGCTTCAATAGAGACGATGGGCGCACATGCTCAAAGAACTCCTTTTCGACCTCTGCCTTCGACTTTCCCTGCTGCTTTGCCATCGCCTCGACAAAGGCGCCCACGCCTTCGGACTCTGTCGGTCCAGCAAGAATGGTGTTCACCGTCACGCCGGTTCCGGCCACCGACTCAGCGATCCCGCGCGCTACGGCAATCTGCGCAGTCTTGGTCATTCCATAATGCACCATTTCCGCCGGAATCTGGACCCCCGATTCGCTGGATATGAAAAGAATGCGGCCCCAGTTCTGTTCCAGCATCCTTGCGAGATAGTGCCGCGAGAGCCGCACTCCGCTCATCACGTTTATCTCAAAAAGGCGGTACCAGTCCGCATCGGGAATCTCCGCAAACAGCTTCGGTTCGAAAATGCCCACGTTGTTCACCAGGACATCCACCGCACGAAATTTTGCAATGACCGCCTCTGCGCCGACTGAACCCGAAAAGTCCGCCGCGATGCCATCAACCTGGGCCGCTGAAACATGTGTTCGAATTGCCGCGACCGCCGCATCGACGCGCTCTTTTGTACGCCCGTTAATGCAGACACGCGCACCTTCGCTCGCGAGCGCCTTGGCGATCACAAACCCGATCCCTGCGGTCGATCCTGTTACCAGGGAAACTTTACCAGTGAGTCTCAGATCCACGTCGTCCTCCACCTTTTCATTTGGCGAGTTTTCCGATTTGCTGCTGCAAAGTTAGATTGTCCTCGATGTGCCAATTCTCAACGACGCGTCCGTCGGCGATCCTGTAAATGTCGGTGGCGATAAAATTGATCGTCTGACCTTGGCCTTGGATCTGCCCGAAGCGTCCGGTGAAGTGACCGCGGAAACGCAGGTGCGTGACGACACGATCACCGGCCACGATCATCTGCTCGATCTCACAACGGAGGTCAGGGATTGCGGCACGCATCAGCTTCGAAGCCGCCAGCGGTCCTGCAAGTCCCTGAGGGCGACCGGGCGGCAGCGTATTGTCGATGAAGGTCGGAGCAAGCGCGGCACGCGCTAAAGCTTCGTCCCCGGTATTCCAGAAAGTATCGTAGCGCCGCGCGGCGATGACCTGAGCCTCGACCTGTGCTCTTGGCAAACTGTGATCGACGATTAGGCTGTTCGGCTCAATCAGTGAAGTGTCTGCCGCGAAAGTATATGCAATCGTGATTACCGACGCTGCCACGAGCATCGGCAGTTTTCTACAAGAACGTGTCACTTGTATCCCTCCTTCTACCGAACGTGCGATGCAGCTTCTTCGATCACGGCCGCAACCTCCTTCGAATGGGACACGTAGACTGAGTGGCTGGCGCCAGGGACTTCGACTTTGTGGCTGTTGGCTCGCGTGGCATACCAGCGTTCGAGATCGGGGTTGATGGTTCTGTCGCTTCCGGCTACCAGCATCCAGCTTGGTTTACTTCTCCACGCAGGCGTGGTGATGATTCCCTTGAAATTCTCAGCCTTGTTCATCACCTGCGATCGCGCCATGAAGGCGGCTTGCTCCGCCGGCAGATCAGCTGCAAAGTATTCGTGAAACTGCGCCGGGTCGAGGTAAGTGAAGCCGTCAGCTGTCTTTTTTATCGCGTTAGACTTAGCGAGATCGCTGGGAAAGCGCTTTCCGTCGTCAGATTCATTCTCTCCGGCATCCGGCATGTGGGCTGCGATGTACACCAAACCGGCCACGGATGGATCCGTGCCCGCTTCGGTAATGACGGCTCCCCCGTAACTGTGGGCTACAAGAATGCACGGTCCATCTTGTAGGGCAAGGACGCGCTTCGTTGCTGCAACATCCTCCTGGAAGGTCGTTTCCGGTTCCTGCACCATGGTGACGTTGTACCCGTCTTTGACGAGAATGTCGTAGACGCCTCTCCAGCCAGAACCGTCTGCCCAGGCACCATGAACCAGAACAATATTCCGGACATGATTGTCTTTGTTCTGTGCGTAGAGCCAGACGCAGGTCAACAGCAACAGCACTATACAGAGGGACTGAAACATTCCTTGCACGACTCGCATCCTCTTCAGTGAATTCCTCATTCTTGTTGCTCCTTTTGTGAATTAAATGCCTTCTCGCACGGTCAGCGGGCTCTCCAGAGCAAAGCGCGCAATCTCATCTTTACGCATGAAGGCGACACCCGGATGAGATTGAGCGTAGGTGATGAACTCTTCGAGCACCCTGGCGCGAGATGGTCGGCCGGCGATGCGATCGTGCGCGCTCACTGACATCATTCGACGCCGCGTCGCAGCCTCAGCATAGAGCGCGTCGAACTCTGCCTTGAGATCATCGGCATACATGGCCGTGCTGAAGTATCGAGTTTCATAGTCCACAATGTCGTTCATGTGGAGCGTGTAGGGCACCACAGCGAAGGGTTTGTCCCGCACGTTAACCAAAAATGGTTCGTCGCGGCTTACGTCGTCAATGTGGTAGATGAAGCCGAGGGATTGAAGGATTCCCAAGGTCTGAGGAGTGCCGCGCAACCAGAACGCGTTGAAGCCCACTGGCCGTGTGCCCGTCGCTCGCTCAATGCTCTCAATACTCTGCTGATACGAGGCGCGCTCTTCATCAGGAGTCATGGAGAATTGTGCGGTCCAGGTTTGCCCGTGTCCGGTTGCCTCGTGCCCACGCTGAACAATCTCTTTCGCGAGTGCGGGATGCAGGTCGACTGCTGCGCCGACCATGTGGGAAGTGACCTTGATCTTGCGCCGGCCAAAAACGTCGAGAAGCCGAGGCAAACCCTCTTTGAAGCCGTAGTCGTACCATTTGCTAGCAGGCAGATCTGGATACTTCGGATCGATCTTAGGCATAGGGCTTTCGGCTCCGCTGGCGGGTTGTGCGCCACCCTCCATTTGCATGGAGACGGAGATAATCATGCGCGCGCTATTTGGCCAAAATGTTTTTTCTGGACTCATTTCAGGGGCCTCCGATTGTCTGCTTGGTTTGGATACGAAGGGCAAACCTGCTGCCAATGCAGCGGTAGCGCTTGCTCTGACGAAATTGCGGCGAGTTATCACGGTTGTTATCGACAATCGTTATTGTTGGCTCTGCGTCAAGGGTGCCTGATGTCGGTCGTCTGCTGCTTCCCATTTGATCCATTTCAGATCGAGTACAAAAATCGAGTAAAAGACTGGGACGAGTAGCAACGTGATGAAGGTAGCGACGGCGAGTCCGCCGATCTGGGCGTAGCACAGAGGTTTCCAGAGCGGCCCACCTTCGAGTGCAAGAGGAAACAAAGCCAGGATCGTTGCGCCCACGGTGATCATCACGGGTCGAATACGCTCAATGCCGGCATCCGGAAGAGCGCGCTCCAGCGGTTCGCCCTTTTCGTGCATCTCCTCAATGAAATCGAACAGCACGATGACATGGCTCACGATGACTCCAATGAGGCTGGCTACTCCAAGAAATGCCATGAAGCCAAAAGGGGTACCCATGAGTGCCAAAGCAATCAGTGCTCCGATTGCTCCATAGGGAGCGGCCGCAAAAACCAGCAGAGGCTTGACTGCGTTATTGAACTGAATCAGCAGCGCCAGGTAGATGCCGACCAGAGAAATCAGAAGAACGACGGCGAGATTCGTGAACCCCTCGACTTGTTTTGCCTTTTCTCCACCAATCTGCAGTTGATAGCCGGGCGGGAGACTGTTCTTGAGAGCAATTAATTTAGGTTCGATCGGTGCGAGCACCTCCGAAGCCAGTACGCCGGACGCCGGAAAGCACAAGATTGATAAGGTACGAAAATGTTCGCGACGCCGAATCCGTGCCGTCTCCAGAATGTCTTTCAAAGTCGCTACCGAAAGCAAAGGGACTTTGACGTTCTCTTGTGATGAGTTGACGTAGAGATTTTCGATCTGCGAAAGCCGCGCGCGATCCTGTGGCCGGAGGCGAACAACAATCGGGATGTTCTTGTTCCCCTCCTTGTAAATGCCTACCGTGTCTCCACTGATTCCTTCGACCAACGCGAACAGAAACTAACGGACGACGTTCGCCAATCGTATTACCAAATTCTCCAGGAGCAGATCGAATATCAATCCCAACAATCGATGGTGGAGTATCTGGAAGAGCTGCTGAAACTCGCGGACCGGCGCTTCAGCCAACACGCTGCGCTGGAAGCGGACAGATTGAGCGTCAAGGCAGAAGTAGCCAAGGCGACTTATCTGCTAACCACGATCGAGGACAAGCTTGCGGATTGCAAAGAGGTCCTCAATCACCTCTTAGGACGGAGCGTACAGACGGAGTTTTCCGTGGAACTAGTTCCCGCGACGCTGCCCCAACAAGTGGACCTTTCGGCAGCCAGAGCGACCGCTCTCAAACATCGTCCGGAAACGAAGATCGCAGAAAATCGCATGCGTCAGGCTGAGCTGGCGACCAAAACCGAAAAGACGCATTACATCCCAGACATCGCCATCCAAGCGAGCTACCTCAGTACGACAAATATCTATTTCTTGCCCCAAAACATAGGTTCCGTTGGAGCCTTGTTTACCTGGCAGCCGTGGGACTGGGGAGAGAAGCGTCACAAGGTGAAAGAAGCTGCCCTCACAGAGAAACAGACGGCACTCTCCGTCGAAGACACACGTGAACAGATTCTTCTGGACGTGGATTCGACCTTCAGGCGTCTCCGGGAAGCGCGTGCGCACCTTACGGTCGCAGAAGCACTCCGAGACGCTGAAACCGAGAAGATGCGGAATCAAAAGGAAGCGTATTCCCAGCAATCGATCTTACTCAGTGACTTGCTGAAGCAGCAGTCTTCCCTGGCCGATGCGGAGAGCCAATACCATCAGGCGGTTCTTGCCTATTGGAGCGCGCGGGCTGATTTTCAGAAAACGCTGGGTGAGGAGTAGAGCCGTGAAGCCTTTCGTGATGTCAGGGCACAGATCGAACATACCACTCGTCCTCATCCTGTTATCAATCGCTGGAGTATTGAGCGGATGTAATCGAGAATCGCAGAAACCCTCGCAGCCGCCTAGGGCTGTTCGACTCGCGACCGTGGCAGCGCCGCAGATGGCCGGAGAGACATTGCGTTACTCAGCGTCCATCCTCCCCTATGCGCAGGTAGACCTTATGTTTCGCTCCTCCGGCTATGTCACCAATGTAAGCCAGGTGCGAGGAGCGGATGGACGAGCGCGCGACATTGGGACCGGAGACTACGCAGAACAAGGCCTCACTCTTGCGCACATTCGCCGAGAAGACCTGCAAGACCAAGTGGCGCAGGCACAAGCCCAACTCGATCAAGCGGTGGCGCAACACAGCAAGGCCGATCAGGACTTCGAGCGGGCGAAAGCCCTCTATTCGACGCAGAGCCTCACCAAGCCGGACTACGATCAATCTCAGGAAGCCTTCTATACAACCCAGGCTGCGCTGGACAATGCGAAGGCCGCACTCCTTCAAGCCAAGTTGCTGCTTGGAGACGCCGACTTGAAGGCTCCCTTCTCCGGATACATTCTGAGCAGGAATATAGACTTAGGAACTTTGGTGTCTCCGTCAACGAATGCTTTTACGATCGCCGATATTGGTCGCGTAAAGGTAAGCTTTGGCGCCCCCGACTATGTTCTCAGTCGACTACGTTTAGGGCAGGAACTGACGATCCAGACGGAGAATGACGCCGCTCCTGTAAAGGGGCAGGTTACAAGCATCTCTCCGTCTGCCGATGCACGAAACCGAATCTTTGCAGTTGAAGTTACCGTAAGCAATCGCGACCGTCATTTGAAGCCGGGCATGATCGCTTCGATTAGCCTCGGTGAAGTTCCTCATCCGTCCATCTCGATCCCCCTTAGCGCCATCGTGCCGTTTCCTTCGGAACCGGATCACTTTGCAGTGATGGTCGCGCAAGAGCACGTTGGTACGCTGGTTGCGAAGCGCTTTGCATCTTGGGTCGCAGTGGCACTGGCAAAAGTGTCACTCTCAAACTGATGATTGGACTGCTCAAGCCAGACAGTGGCAGGGTTTGCATCGATTCGGAGGATATCGCTCATTCGGGCGAGGAAGATCTGTCGCGTGTTCGGCGGCATATGGGCTTTCTTTTTCAAAGCGCCGCTCTGTTCGACTCGTTCACGTTAGGAGAGAATCTAGCTCTGCCGCTCCGCCGCCTGGATAAGTCAAAATCTACCTCAGATGTCAAACGAGCTGTGGACGAGGCACTCGAACGTGTGGGGCTTGATCTGGACATAGGCAAGATGCCGGCTGAGCTTTCAGGAGGGATGCGCAAGCGCGCTGGTCTGGCGAGAGCGCTCGTTCTCCATCCGAAACTATTACTGGTCGACGAGCCCAGCAGCGGACTCGACCGGATTACGGCCTCGGAGATCGACGACCTCCTCCTCAAAGTAAAGAAGGAGTATCGTGCGACGCTTGTGATCGTAACCCACGATGTGCGGGGTGCGCGAAGGGTCGCTGACCGCATTGCCGTGCTTGACCAAGGCTGCCTGATTGGCTTTGGCACAGCAATTGAATTGGAGAAGAGCGATCACGAGATCGTACGACGACTGGTAACGGAGTCCTGAATGAAAATCAACTATGCCGTCGTGGGCATATTTGTCCTGTCTGCTGTGCTGTTGTTCAGCGTTGGCTTGTTCCTGATCGGGAACCGGCACAAGGCTTTTGCTCATCATGTGGACTTCTTTACGACATTGAATAATGTGAACGGACTCTCGCCAGGGTCTAAAGTCCGAGTGTCAGGCTTCGAGGCGGGCCAAGTAACCAGTATCGAGATACCGGATCGGCCATCGGCGAAATTCAGGCTGAAACTACACGTCGATGAAAAACTTCGTAATCTCATTCGCAATGATTCATTTGTGACGGTGGAATCCGATGGCCTGGTGGGAGACAAAATTCCTGCTGATTCACGAGGGCAGCGATCAGGACCAAGAGGCCGTTAGCGGAGCGACCTTGCCGGCCAAGGAACCCATCGAACTCTCCGCCGTCATCGCCAAAATGACAGGAGTCATGGACCAGGCAAACGCCGCGATTGGAGATATAAGAACGAAAGCCGATGACACGCTCGACGCCATCGCCACAACGGTTAATAACGCAAACGGAATCGTCACCGGTGTCCGAAACGGCAAGGGCACGGTGGGCATGTTGCTCGATGATCAACAGACTGCAACCGCAGTGAAGAACGCCGTAGGGAACGCGCAGCAGGCCGCTGCCAATCTGAATCAGGTCACAGTTCAGGCCAAGCAGGTGATGTCGGACTTTCAGTCGCGAGACCTCTTCGGAAAAGCCGAAGATACGCTGAACAATGCCAAGGATGCGTCCCGGCAGCTCGCCCAAACCTCGCAGCAAGTAAGCCTCACCCTGAACGACGCGCTGGGTCCCGACCGCTCGGGTGAGAACGCGGCGCAGAACATCAGGGAAACGTTCTCGAACATAAACCTAGCAACGGCGAACGTGGCGGATGACACCGAGGCCCTTAAACATGAGTTCTTCTTTCGGGGATTCTTCAAGAAAAGAGGCTTTTATAGCCTGAAAGAAGTGACGCCCGATCAGTATCGCAGTAATCCCTACTTCAATAGCCAGAGAAATCGGCGAGCGTGGCTCAATGCGGCGGATGCTTTCGGGAAAGACTCGAACGGCAATGAAGTCTTGTCTGCCGCGGGCGAGCAGGAAATCGATCAGGTCATCGGGACGGCCAAGGACTCAGTTATCGGCCAGCAAATCATCGTTGAAGGGTATTCTAACCAACCTTCAGCTGCTGACGAGATGGCCACATCTAGATCTCGTTCCTTGATTGTTGCTCACTACCTGGAAAGGCGTTTCCATCTCAGCGCTAAAAACATCGGACTGATGCCGCTAAATGCTACCGCGCCCCCATCCTCCGGAAAGGATTCTTGGGACGGTGCTTGTATGGTCCTTCTCGCAGCTGCTCCAGGTACTAAATGATGCTTGGCACATATTGATTCTTAGTAGGAGGTAGGCAATGCCAAAAAACGCGATACCCGCATACATTACTAGCCTGATCCGCCATTTTGAGGATCTTCGCGACGGCACACATGGAGGCTCCACAAGTCGAAAGGACAAGGAAGCCCATTTCGAGAATGCAGTGCAACTGCTTGCCCCCATCGCACGCCAGGTTCTCACCGAAATGAACACGAGCTTGCTGCTCAACACCGGGCAACTCACCGAGACAGGACTACGACCCACAGCGGATGGAGGGCTGAACGCATCCTGGACTTTGAGCTGGCCTGAACAGCGGGCAGCCGGGATCGAGCCAATCGTGCTCCAAGCCTATTTCGGAGGTGGCTTCCACCACCCTCATCTTCGAGGGACGACGGTTCGCGACTGGCCGCTGAACGTGTTCAGCGAAGAGGATGCCGCCGCCCAGCTGTCCATACTTCGAGCCATCGCGTCCAGCGATTTACATAATTTGGGCAATTATATACTTGACCTACCATGAGCAAAGGACTATATTTGCTACATGGAACACATCAAGACACTCCAACAAGCCATCATTCACTTTCAGGATTTTGAGAACTGCCGCAAGCTAATGATGGAGCTTCGCTGGCCCGATGGCAAGGTCACCTGCCCCCATTGCGGCTCTGAGAAAGTATCCTATCTCGAAAAGGCCCGCGTTTGGAAATGCTACAGCAAGCACCCACGGCCTACTTTCTCGCTCAAGACTGGCACCGTTCTGGAAGAGTCTCCGGTCGGCTTGGACAAGTGGCTTCCCGCTTTGTGGTTGGTAGTGAATTGCAAAAACGGGATTAGCTCTTGTGAACTCGCGAAGGATTTGGGCGTCACTCAGAAAACCGCATGGTTCATGGCGCATCGTTTACGCTTCTCCTTGACCGAAGGCGGCTTCGGATTGCTCTCCGGCGAAGTGGAAGCGGATGAGACTTTCATCGGTGGTAAGGCGCGAAACATGCACGTCGCACAGCGCCGTCGCAGGATCACCGGAACTGGCACCAAAGACAAAACCGCAGTAATGGGAATCTTGGAGCGCGGCGGAAAAGTTCGCGCAACCGTAGTCCCAAACCGAAAGCGCCATGCGCTGCAAGCGGAAGTGAAAAAGCATGTAGAAGCGGGATCGGCTCTGTACACCGATGCGCTGCTCTCGTATCAGGGACTCGAAGGCGACTACGCGCACCAAGTTGTAGATCACGCGGTGCAATACGTGGATGGCAAGGTGCACACGAATGGGCTGGAAAATTTCTGGTCACTACTCAAGCGCGGCATTTCGGGAACTTACGTTAGCGTAGAACCTTTTCATCTTTTCCGCTACTTGGATGAGCAGACCTTCCGGTACAACTACCGCAAAGACATGAATGACGGTGATCGCTTCCGATTGGCGCTATCGCAGATCACAGGCAAGCGGTTAACCTACGAACATCTCACCGGACGCGACCGGGATATGAGCACACTCCCGATCAACTAAAACGGCAGAGAAGGGGAAAACGAAAAGCTGGTTAGCCTTTCCGGGCGACTGGCTTTTTTCTTTTGGTGCGGGAAGTTTTGGGCTTCGAGAAGGGATTCGGAACGGCACTCTTCGGGACGGAGAGAACTGTTTTCAGCGCATCAGTAAACCGCGTTGCGGCCTCCGGTCCTTCGATCATCTCCGAATGAGGTTTCATACCTGTATTATGCCATGAGGATAAATCAGATGCCTACCGTCTATTTCAAGGGTAGAGTTTTGCCAGCAACGGTTCAGATTTCTTTCACTGACATTCCGAAAGTAAAATGGGTGTGGGAAGAAGAGAGTATCACGTTTGATTTCGCGATACAGATAGCGAAGTCCCAGGTTGAAGTCGAGTGCAAACTGGATCGGTACCAAGACGACTACATGGTAGAGATACATCGACGGGCCTTCGATTTAGCCCGCGCATGCGTCAATGTAGGTGCGTTTGGAACTGGCTTTGCTATGACTGTGTTCTTTGACCAGTTTGTTGGACCAAACGGAGTCCCATCCTCTCTGCTGTTTACTAATCCGCTCTACGCAGCCGAATGCACAGCTTTCAAGGCGAGTCCGGAGACGCCAGAGGAGAAACGAAACCTTGAAGCAGTTCTATCACTGGTAATGCGAGAACCAGCAGTGTTCATGGCTCTCAACGATCTTATTGAAGCTGTCTCCACGCATCATATGGTAGCGACAAACTGCGGTCGAATGCTAGACGGTCTCAGAAAGTTAGTTGCGCCTAACGTGGAACCAAAGCAGGCTTGGCCTATCTTTCAGGCAGCAATACAGGCAGACGAACCTTACTTGAGTTTTATCTCCGAACATTCAAAGGAACATCGACATGGCGGACGCATTCGGATAGATGGTCCTACAACAGTGGAGATTGGCAAGAGGGCATGGATCATAATGAACAGGTTCTTGGAGTTCAAGAAGAGAGGGAATCTACCGTTGCCCTTAGCCGAGTTCCCTCCCCTTAAGGGTTGATTCCCATGCGTCAATCATGTCACGCCAGACTCCCAAGGCATTTTCTTCATGTGCCTCGTACCATCCTGCCTTGAGCATTGATTCGGTAGGTGTGCGAGGCACAAGAATATAATCCCCGTGCTGCCCTGTCACAGGTTCGACTTTACGCTTTGAATCGTGGTATGGCAAGTATATAATTCCCATAATTTGGTTTATCGCGCGGACTATCGCATCGTCCCTGCGATTGACGCGCTCGATGTTGACCCGGTGAATGATTCGTTGTCGCGGGCAAAAAAGTAATGTCTTCGGAAAAACCCGAAGGTAAATAGTTAGCGCGCCAGATGAAACCATCAAAATGTCGATTAGTTCGTAGCGTTCGGACCAGAACCACCCCACGGCACAGTAGACCGCGTCGGTGGAGCAAGGTTAGCCGAGAAGGGTGCAAAGATGAGTAGCCATGTGTCACTGGTACGGATTGTCATCGTAGAGGATTTCGCGGCTTTTCGACGAGTGATCTGCTCGATCCTGGAGAAAAGGCAAGACCTGCAGGTCATCTGCGAAGTGTCCGACGGATTAGAAGCAGTTCAGAAGGCGGAAGAACTGAAACCGGACTTGATCCTCCTCGACATGGGGCTCCCAACGCTAAACGGAATGCAGGCCGCTCGCGAAATTCGCAACCTTGCCCCGCAGTCCAAAATAATCTTTGTGAGCCAGCAGTCTTCTCCCGACTTGGTGAAAGAAGCGCTCAACTTGAGGGCAATGGGCTACGTTGCGAAAACTAGGATCGGGAGCGACCTGCTAGTTGCTGTAGAAGCAGTTCTGGAGGGCAGACAGTTTGTCAGCAACGGTTTGATTCCTGATGGCTCCGGCTAAGCGGCGACCACGTGGTTCCTGACGGCGTACCTGGGCGATCCACCATGCCGGAGCGTTCGAGACGCCAATGTAGAGAACCTTGCCTTGTCGAACGATATCGTCCAGGCCGCGCATGACTTCTTCCACCGGTGTGATCCCGTCCCAGATGTCGCGACACAGGCAGAGGCAAGACGCCGAAATCATCTCTCCTACACGATGATACCGTCCGCTACTAGTTGTTCTCCGCTCTGCTATTGTGAGTCGCCGAAAAGAATCGGACTCACCATGGTTTCAATCCTGGCTGCCATCTCCTCGGCGGGGATACGGTTGGGGGTCTGAAACCAGCGGCGCGCGGCTCCAAAAACGGCCCAGGCCGCGGTGGTCGCGGGTAGTGACGCCTCCGCACCTGGAGCCATTCCATGATGGGCAAGTCCTGCCTTGAACATATCCTCAACGACAGGAATGATCGAGCCTTCGAGCGCCATCCGCGACAACTGAGTGGGACAGCCTGTGCTCTCCACAAGATAGTCGCATACGCCGAGTGCAATGGCGCGCAATGCTCCATTGCAGTCGGTAAACGTTATGGCTCGGCGCTCGATCAGATTGCGGAATCGGGATTCCGTCATAGCCTGCAACAACGCGTTTTTGTCCGCATAGTGCAGGTAAAAGGTGGCCCGGTTCAACGTAGCCTCGTCAGCGATCTCCTGCACAGAGAGGTCTTCGAACTCCTTTTTCATCAACAATCTGGCTAGCGCTTCCATGAGCATGCGGCGGCTGCGCAGAATGCGCGGATCCGTCGTTTCGGCCTCGGATTGGAGAAGCTGGGCCATTTCTATATTGATGAAAGCATACCCCTTTACGGATCAAAGCGACAGTTGTTTATTTTCCTTGAATCGACGTATGTCGTCTAATCATCATATGTCGTGCAGGAGGAATTCTCAATGTCGACGCTGCTTCACATCGATTCCAGCCCGCTCTACGGCCGGTCAGTCTCGCGCGAACTAACCGCTGCGTTCGTCACTCAATGGAGGGCTGCGCACTCGGACGGAAAGGTCATTGACCGAGACCTCAACGCAACGGCCATACCGCCAATCAATGCGGAATGGGTCGGTGCCGTCTACACGCCGGAACAAGCGCGCACTCCCCAGCAGAAGGAACTCCTCTCGCTCTCCGACTCGCTGCTCGCCGAATTGGAGCAGGCGGATGAGTACGTCATCGGAGTGCCAATGCATAACTTTGGCGTGCCTTCGGTTCTCAAGCTCTGGATTGACCAGATTGCGCGCGTGGGCAGGACCTTTTCCTACAGTGAGAAAGGGCCGAAGGGCCTGATCACCGGAAAGAAGGCAACCTTCATCATCGCCACGGGCGGGATCTACGACGCCCAGACGCGGATGGCCTCGTTCAATTTCGTGGAGCCGTATCTGCGGTCCGTATTTGGGTTCCTTGGCGTGACGGACGCGACTTTCCTCACCGCAGGTGGGACCAGCGCGCTGAACCAGGGGAAGGACCGGAACACATTTCTCGCACCACACCTTCAAGCCGTGCAGACGCACGCGCAGACCTTCTAAGAGAGGACACTCATGAAAACTACTTCAATTGTCGCTCGCTATTTACTGGGCCTGATGTTTACGGTCTTTGGGTTGAACGGATTTCTCAACTTTATCCACCAGCCGCCGCCGACGAATCCGCTGGCGTTACAGTTTTTTGGCGCCATCATCGCATCGCACTTTGCCGCGTTCTTCTTCGCGGGGCAGGTTCTTGGTGGGCTGCTGTTGCTCTTCGGCCGATTCGTGCCACTTGCGCTGACACTGCTTGCAGCGGAGCTCTACAACATCCTGGCGTTTCACCTGACGATGTCACCGGGCACCATCGCGCCCGCGCTGGTCGCTTGCGTATTGTGGATTCTGGTTTTTCTGCAGTACCGCGAAAGCTTCAAGGGGATCTTCAGCGCGAAGGCTGCGACGCAGGCATGAATTGCGTCGCAGTATGAGAGGAACGGTACTTGCGTGCTGAGTGGATGGTCGGCGATACGGAACTCGAATGGCGCAAGCGCCCGTTCAGCAAGCGTTCTGAGTGAACGGGGAATTGATTTCAGAAGGAGAAGACATGTCGCAAAAACGCGGTATCAGTCGCGTGGTTAACGTTCCTCCAGTGGCACCTGGATTCGTCGGCCCGGGGCATCTAGCTGCGCCTGTCGTGTCTCCCGAGAACTTCGAGATGAACGATCCCTTCATCTTGTTGATGGACGATCATCTTGACATTGGCGACCGGCCAGTGGGTGGTCCTCACCCGCATGCAGGGTTTGAAACTGTGACGCTTATTCTCGACGGCGCGATCTTTGACCGCGATGAGGGCGGCACACTCAACGCTGGCGAAGTGCAGTGGATGACCGCTGGCAGCGGAATTATTCACAGTGAAGACGTCAGAACCAAAGGAAAGGTCCGCCTGCTTCAACTATGGCTCACCTTACCCAAAAACAAACGCTGGATAGCCCCCGATTTTCAAACGATTAATGCGAATGAGGTTCCGATGCGCCGCGAAAACGGCGCTGAGATCCGAGTTTATAGCGGTTCCTCGGCCGGCCTTCAGTCGGGCACGCGAAACCACGAGCCGGTCACGATGGTTGAGATCAATTTAGAGCCAAACACCTCGGCCGAGTTGGACATAGCTGCATCCTACAACGGCTTTGCATTTGTCATTGATGGTTCGGTTCGAATCGGCGACACCGACCTGAACACTGGGCAGGTCGGTTGGCTCGATCGGTCGACTGACGTCGGTACGAGCGTGTTGCGTGAGTAAGCCCGTTCACCTTGATAACTTTTTTCTACGTTGCCGGTGCCTCGGGCCGGACATTCCGGTAGGCGCGTAAATAGCTTAAGGCGAGTGATGACATTCAGCGCAACAAACCCGTCTCCATGTTCTCATCCAACCGGGGCGGTAACATCGCCGCCCGGTAGCATTGTCCTTATTTATCGCCCTTTGGATTCATCATCTTTAATGTTCCCACAGGCCCCGAATTCTCACGCCAACGATGCAGCCGACTGCGGATTAACGTACCGCGCGAAAATCGAAGCGCCTGCAAGTTATTGAAAGAATTGGCGTCCCCGACGGGATTTGAACCCGTGTTTACGCCGCGAAAGAACAACCACGATAAGGAAATACAACGACTTGCAAGAGGCGGGCGGCTACCTAAGTCCTTGCTAGTCCGTACAAGCCAACACATTTACGTACCGTAATCCGTACCGCGAAAAAAGCCGCTATGTTGCATGCAGAGCTACCGGGTATCAACCGAATGCACTCACAAAAACAGGATTAACTGAAAAGGTGGTCTACTGATCGAAATTCTAAAGTGTCACACTTCTTTGCACATTCGAGATACACGCGTTCGCTAATTCTATTGACGGTGGCTTGCTGGTCTGGCGGATACTTCAGTTCTCCGATCAAGCCCATGAAATAACATTTAAGAGTGTTGTCAATTTCAGGGCCGAGTTTTTCGGCATCCTCCATGTCAAATCTGTTCACTTCATGGATTCTCCCTCGCGTCAAAATCATGACATCCGTTTGGCTACCTCTCAGGTAAATGTGATCACGTTTGGCGCGATACATCAAATTTCAGTGACGAAAGTATGACATGGTCCAGACCGCCCTGTCCCCCTGGTGGTATTCATTGCCTTCCCAGGGGTCACCGCAGACGTGCAAATACTCGTAAGGGGTCCCTGCAAACATCACCCAAGCGCCTTTGTCGCGTACTGTGGTGGGCAGGCCATTTGCCGCTGCATTGAAAGGCCATGTGATCATCCAGTGCGGTCCTATTGGAATAGCGGGACTGGTTTTATCCGCAGGATTGGTGTTGCTTCTCTGTGTCGCGCCGCACAGCATATAAATCATTCCGGGCGCTGTGTTCGTTGGCTTCGGCTTTCCTTGCATGGCATCCATCATCCATCGCATACCCATGGGGTTCATGCACATGGGCGGGTCGCCGATTTTGTTTTCGTTTCCCGGTGTACAAACCCACTCATTCGTTCCTTGGACCAGAATGGTCATAGTGCCGTCGGCAGCTATTTCGGCTACCGTCGCGTCTTTGGTCACATGTTCAGGTCCGGAGAGGCGCGCTCTCCTAACTCTTGGTTCTTCCGCCCTATCAGTCATGTCTAGACCTCCTGAAGCTAAGTCATTCGATTCTGTATCTCTCCCTCCGGTATCATCTGCAATTGGAAATCTGGACAGAGACGCCGCGGCTTTACCGGAGCCGTCGGTTAGCAAAGCCGCAACAGTGACCGTGGTTGCGAGAAACTCTCTTCGGGTTTTCATTGAGGGTCATTTCTCCAGTCAAGATCGAGCGGGAAATGGATCAAGGCAGATATCCGCCACTTCGCCATTGCCTATAAAGGATCAACTGCTCATCGCTCCAGTAAGGGCCACCGGGAGGCATGGATTGGTGTGTCAGGCTGTCCTCGACATCTTGAGCGTTGCCGTGATCGTTGGAAGGATCCGACATATACGTGTAGTTGTCGAGCAGAACGTTATGCTTGTTCATGTGGTCGATATCAATCTGCCTAAATAGCGGTCTAATGTCCCTCTCGAAGGAAACTGGCATTCTCTCTCTCCCTGCCCGATGTGTCGCACTGCTCTTTCTCCGCTGGAGTAACGAGATGCAGCGGCGGCGCAAACAACTCTGGTCAATTTGCGCCTCCTGCAATCTCTCGCTCAATATCGCGCGAAACCTTGGCGGCGAACCGCGTGCGCCGCCCTTTAGCCGGCGATCTTCTGCGAGAGCGGAATCATGCGGTCATCTAATTCCCGCAGAACTGGGAAACGGGGTTTTGGTGATCTGCGTTCATGTCGAGTTTTCCTTCCATGCAATGTTCATCGCATTACGGCGCCGATAGTAGGGACCTCTTGGAGATCATCCCATTCGCGAATCGGGATCACCAGATAGAGCTCGGTGCGACCTGGAAGATGATTGACGTAAGGTTCACCATTCGATCCGTCCGGGTTCAGCGTCTGCATCACCTTCTGATCCGTTCCAATGATCATGATGTGTGGCCCAACGTGAAATTCGCTGTCGTGTCCCATCGCACGTGATGTGTTGGGCACCCATTTGCCACCATACATGTAAGAAATTCCGACATTCTGCAGGTTGGGAGTGCGACCGGCCATGCTGTCCTTGACGAACTGCAGGAAAACCTGGTCATAGCAGCCGGGCTCATCATGGCTGGCTCCAGGAAAACCCGGAAGACATGTCCGCCCATTGCTGCCGGCCCGGAGGACCCGGAACTCGCCACTGGGCGAGCTTGGCCAGTCGAGCACGGTTGCTTTATGCGTAACAAACTTCGGACCCGCCCCTAGAGCAGATGCGATTTTCTCCGCATCGGAGTTCGACTTGGGCGATGCTGGCATTTGAGCGGAAGCGACGGCAGCGAACAAGACTAGGAAAGTAAACTTCTTCATCGAAATTCTCCTTTGCATGTCGTTGATGTGCAAGTGCGCGTAGGGCGTAGCCAAGCCCGCTAATGCTCAGCGCTGGAACGCCTCACGCCAATAGATTCTCGATCTTGACCGGGAGTTCTCGCACGCGAACGCCCGTTGCGTGGTGGACCGCCGCCGTAATCGCCGCGGCTATGCCGGTCAAGCCGATCTCGCCGATCCCGCGTGCGCCAACTTCGTTGATCTCCTTGTCTGGGTAGTCGAGGAAATGCACTTCGATCGGCGGGGCGTCAGCGTTCACCGCGACAACGTAGTCGGCCAGATTACTGTTGATCGGCGCGCCATTCTGCGGATCGTAAGACGTGTGCTCCAACAGCGCCATGCCGATTCCCATCACCACCGCGCCCTGGATCTGGTTCCGGCCAGTTAGTGGATTAATAATGCGGCCCCCATCCATGACCGACACAACCCGGCTGACGCGCAGCCGTGCGATCTCCGGCTGCCAGGTAACCTCGACGAAGTGGCAGCCGAACGAGTGCGTCGAGTACTGGGGCTTCGGATTGCCAAAGGCCGCTTCGGATTTTCCGCTGCCCGTGACCAGACGAAGGTTGGCTCGGCGGAGCAGATTATCGAACGGCACACCCTTGTCGGCGCCGTCAGCCTTCACAAAGACCTGGCCGCCTTCGAATGCCAGATCTGCCAGAGGGCGGTTCTCGAACGGCGAGCCGAGTGTAATCGTTGCGATTGTGAGCAGCGATGCGATTGCGTCGTCGGCCGCCGCGAAGACAGCCGGGACCACCGATTCGGTCGCTAACGAGCCGCCCGAAAGCGGGCCTTCCGGCAGCACCGTGTCGCCAAGCGCTACCTCGACTTTCTCGATCGGCACGCCGGTCTTCTGCGCGGCAAGTTGCGCGAGGACCGTGTACATGCCGGTGCCGATGTCCTGCGTAGCACTTGCGACGCGGGCCGTGCCATCATCGCGGAGCTGCACGCTCGCTGCGGCGGAGAATCGCCCGGCGACCCACGAGCAGCCAGCCATTCCCCAGCCCAACGTCAAGCCGTTGCGCTTCATGGAGCCAACTTCAGGCGAGCGCCTGGACCAGCCGAACTTCTCCGCGCCGAGCTCTAAGCATTCGAGCAAATGGCGCGACGAGAACGGAACGCCCAAGGACTCATCTATTTTCGGTTCGTTGAGGACTCGGAGTTTGACCGGGTCGATCTTGAGTTGATCGGCCAGTTCGTTCATCGCCGACTCGGTCGCGTAAAGCCCGGGCACACGGCCGGGCCCTCGCATGTCGGCCCCTGCCCCGACGTTTCGCTTTGCGCGGCCGAAACTCACGCGGAGGTTGGGCACGCTGTATTGGAACGGAGTTGCCTCGCCGCAATCTTCATGGTGCGGGTCGAGCACCGAGCAGTGGTAGACATAGTCGTGCTGCATCGAGACCAGCTTGCCGTCGGACGTGGCGCCAAGACGAACGCGCTGCTGGGTGCGCGGGCGATGACCGACCGTCTGGAACATCATCTTGCGGCTGAGCACGAGTTTCACCGGCTTGCCCAACTGCCGCGCAGCGGCAGCGGCGAGTGCACAATTCGTCCACGGATATAGCTTGCCGCCGAAACCCGAGCCAAGGAACCTCGCGATGACGCGGACGTTCTCTTTCGGCAAGCCGAACATTTGCGCGAGAACACCTCTGAGGTTGACGACTCCCTGCGACGACTCGTACAGCGTCAACGTCGGGCCATCCCAGATCGCGGTGGTCGCGTGCAGCTCAAGTGGGTTGTGAGTCTCGGCTGGCGTGACATATATCTGGTCGAGTTTGACGAGGGCGCTAGCGAACGCGTTTTCGGCATCCCCGCGATGGCTTTGCAGTCGTGGGCGCGGGCCGTAGGTCGTGAGAACTATGTCAGGGTCGTCGTCGGCTTCAAGGTGAGTCTCGACGTTCGCCTTCTCCTTGGCGTACGTCGCGCGAACCGCATCGGCAGCGCTCTTGGCGACTTCGAACGTGTCAGCCACAGCAAGCGCGATGTACTGGCCGTAATACCGAATCACATCGTCCTCGAACGGCGGACGCCGCTCCTCGCAGATGCCTCCGAACCCCCGTTCCGGGAAGGAACGGAAGATTTTCCCAATGTTCTCGCGATGAAAAACCGCACGCACCCGAGGCATCTTCTCCGCCGTGGCGGTGTCAAGCTTGAGCAACTTACCGTTGGCAATCGTTGCCTCGATGGGCACGGCATACAGCGTCTCGGGAAAGTGGAAATCTGAGGTGTACTGCGCCAGCCCGCTCACTTTGCGAGGCCCATCCACGCGAGGCGTGTCACGACCAACCGGAGAAACGATGGGTGTTTCTTGCGTTGTCTGCATGTTCTCTCTCTGTGAAACTAGGCTGTCATCGCCATTTTCAGGGCATACGTCAGGCACCGCTTGGCCAGTTCGATCTTGAACCCGTTCTCGCTCTGCGGTTCGGCGTGGCGCATAGCCGCTTTCGCCGATCGGCGAAAGATAGCTATGTCGGCGGGTCTCCCGACCAGAGCGGCCTCCGCCTCGGGGGACCGCCACGGTTTGGTGCCCACGCCACCGAGTGCAATACGGGCCTTCGTGATGATCCCGCTCGCGACTGTAATCACAACCGCGGCCGACGCCAATGCGAATTCGTACGATGCACGATCGCGCAGCTTCAGGTATATCTGCTTGCTCCCGACAATAGGCGGCGGAAGCGTTACGTGCGTGATGAGATCGCCTGGCTCTAGCACTGTTTCACGGTTCGGTGTGCTGCCCGGCAGAACATGAAAGTCAACTATGGGAATTGCGCGCGAACCCTTTGCTCCCTGTACGTGGATCGTCGCCTCCAATGCCGCCATGGCCACACACATGTCGGACGGGTTAGTCGCGATGCAATGTTCGCTAGTGCCAAGGACCGCGAGCATGCGGTTACTGCCCGCGATGGCGGGGCAGCCGGAGCCGGGCTCGCGTTTGTTGCAGGGCATTGCCGTGTCGCGGAAGTACATGCATCGCGTTCGTTGGAGCAGGTTGCCGGCAGTCGTCGCCATATTGCGAAGTTGTGCCGATGCACCGTTGAGAATCGCCTGCGACAGCACTGAATAATCTCGTTGCACCGTCGGATCGTGGGCGAGATCTGAATTTCTGACGGTGGCGCCAATCTTCAGTCCACCATCAGGCGTTGCCTCGACTTTGTCGAGCGGCAAACGGTTGATGTCGATCAGCCGAGCAGGTGTCTCGACGTTCAGCTTCATCAGATCGAGCAGTGTCGTGCCGCCGGCAACGAACCGCACATCCGCGCCCTGCTGAGCCGTTTTCGCCTGCCCGGCGGTGGCAATTGCCGCCGCAGCATCTATTGGCCGAATGAACTCGAAGGTGTGCATCGAAATCGCTCCTATCCGCGGTTAAACGTTTTTGCGTACTTGCTGGATCGCGGCCACGATATTGGCATAGGCACCGCAACGGCAGATGTTGCCGCTCATCAGTTCCTTCACCGCGGCGTCGTCCGGCCCGCATGGTTCATTGAGCAACGCAACCGCCGACATGATCTGGCCTGACGTGCAATATCCGCACTGGTACCCATCGCAGGCAACGAATGCCGCTTGCATCGGATGCAATGCGTCGGGCACGCCCAAGCCTTCAATGGTTGTGATCTCTTCCCCCTCGTGCATCAAGGCCAGACTAAGACATGAATTCACGCGCCTCCGGTTCACATGCACCGTACATGCGCCGCATTGCCCGTGGTCGCAGCCCTTCTTCGTTCCAGTGAGAGCGACGGTCTCCCGGAGGCAATCCAGCAGCGTCGTCCGAGGATCGACGCGAAGTTGGCGGTCCTTGCCGTTAATGCGTAGGCTGATCGGGATCGCGCCCTCGATGTTCTGCCCTGCCGCCACGACTGCGTCTTCTTGTGACTCTTGGCCCTGCAGGGCAGCCGGAACTGCAGCGACGACTGCTCCAGTCTTCAGCGATGCCTCCAGAAAATCTCGTCTCGTCCAGTTTGAAGAAGGCACAAATCCTCCGAAAGATCTCTCTACGCTGGTCGCGGCAAACGACACCATGTTTCTTAGAAAAGGACGAGCTGATCAATGTCGATCGAGACGACCAACGGTTCGGGCTCCGCATGGCCGTCCGGCTGGAGACCGAAGATCCTATGCTTCGTCGGAAAGACGATGCCAGAGAACCTCTTAATATCGGAGACGTAGTGGGCTGCCGCTATATCGCCGCTGATCTCGACGTGGTAGTCGTGCCTCTTCAACAATCCTTGCTGATCGAAGTACAGTGTCTGCTCTGTACTGTGGGTCGCGATATCCTTTGGAAAGCGGACTTTCATGCGGCGCCAGGTTTTGCCGTCTTCTTGCCACGGCTCGATTTCCTCGGATTGAATGCCGGGTCGGGCAAGGAAAAACGGAGTACTCAAGTACGTCCACATCGCGCATCCCACGAAGTATGCGAGCTGCAAATCGTTCCAAGGGGTCTCGAAAGTGTGTCCCTTGAACGACGACCTTGGTTGAAGGAGTTCTTCAAGTACTTCACCGTTCGCGTTCTCGACCGCGACCCGCTGAGGTTCAAAGCGAGACCTTCGATCGGGCGAGCCGAAGGGCCAGTGCGAAACCTTTTCGTTGCGAAGGTCGACTTTGACCGTCACGTCCCTGAGGACGCCCGCTTTACCTTTGGCTCCCCAGAACACACCACCTTGGATGAGGTGGGCTGAGACCGTGCTGAATCCGTTCCAGCGTTCGAGGCCACCGTGGGCTTCGATTGCGAATTGCGCGAGATCTTGTTCGACTACTTTGGATGTGCTCTTCATTTATACTTGCCCTCTTTTCTATTGGCTTCACGCCAAGCGCGTGACTGCCATGTAGATGGCACACTTAATCCTTCTCTCGGTCCATCCATTCGCGAATATATGGAGTGCAGTTCTCAAGCTTCGCACCATCCGCTTCACAACGCGCGAGAAAGGCCATTACGTCGCGACTGACCAGTCTCACGTCTTTCAGATCTAGAACGATGTCGCGGCAGTCCGTTTGAAGTCCAAAAAGCTTCCTCAACTCGGCTATCGCCTGTGTTTCGACTCGGCCGCTCAGGACGAACACTTTTGATCTCCCTCGCGCCGCAGTCTCGATCCTAAAAGTCATCGATCAGGCCACACGCAGGCGCGTCTGTGCCGCCTGCAGTTCTTCCATCCGACCGCGAATCACGAGAAGTGCATTCGGAGGCCCAAATGGAATTCGGTGAAAACAAAGCTCGAAATGGAAATTGGAGTGACAGGATCTTGGGAAGTCCCAGAATTCTGGGAGTTCAACGACTGGACTTACCGGATGGCAGGTTGCTGCGCCGAATACGAGATCTATAGGTGAAAGAGCCAGCAGGAAGTTGCCCCACGTTGGTGAACAATGTTCTTTCGACGGCTAGCTCTTATTGACCACCTCAATATCGTGGCCGTCAGGATCAAGCACCCAGGTCGCATAATAGCCAGGGTAGTATTCGAGACGAGCTTGAGGTGATTCCTTACTCTTTCCGCCAGCTGCTAAAGCGGCCTTGTAGAATGCATCCACTTCGGAATGGTCTTTCGCTACAAATCCGACGTGGACGGCCTGGGGATCAGGTTTCCCCTCTTTGAGCCAGAAAAAATATATTTTGCCATCGCCAAAGCCTTTCAAGTCTGGGTGTCCGTCTTTGCCTTCGAAGTCCATAAAGGTTGTGATCCCAAGTGGCTTCAGAGCCTTAGTATAGAAAGCGACTGAACGCTTCAAGTCACTGACGGTGAGAATTAAGTGGTCTATCATATTTTCCTTTCTGTTTTCATTGGTATCGACCTGAACGATCGATGGTCGTGCCGTGCCTCAGCGAACCGTACGCCTTCCTAGAAGTTTCCGCAAAATGCGAATCTATTGAATCTGCGATGTCCCGCCGCTGGCGGCTACATCCAACTCCCGGGAATTCTCCATTTTAGGAAGCTGGCTGACGAACGACCTTGGAAGATCAATGTTGATGGTCCGTCCTCACCGTCCCTTTGTGGGACCAGAAGTGTACTGGCGCTGGGCTGCGCCGCACTAGGTTCCTTGCGTCCAAGTACCGATCACGAATAGTGCAACCGAGTACCCAATTGGATTTGACTGAAAACAGGGTTCGAGAAAGAAATTGGAGTGACAGAATCTCAGGAAGTCTCAGAATTCCGGGAGTTCAACGAGGGGTTAGCGGACAGCGGTTTTCTTTATGTTGAGATGTTTGATCTTAAAATCCAGGGTTGACGGCGCAACTCCGAGTTTCGCAGCCGCGCCATCTGGCCCGGCAACTTTCCCTTCACTTTCCGCAAGAGCCGCCTCGATGAGTGCTTTCTCATGGCTCTGGAGACTTTCTGTGAGAAGGCCGGATGACTTCGGGCGAGGTGCGTTCTGAGTAAGCCAAGATTCGTCGACCCAAAGAGTATCTCCGGTGCAGAGAATCACAGATCTCTCGATGATATTTTGGAGTTCGCGAATGTTTCCCGGCCAATGATAGGACTGGCACATCTTCAGCGTATCCTTGCCGATGTTGTTGATTTGTTTTCCAGCCTTTTCGGTGTAGCGCTTCACGAAGTACTCGACCAGCATCGGAATGTCTTCTTTTCGGTGCCGGAGGGGCGGCACATGAATCGGGAAAACGTTCAGCCGGTAGAAGAGGTCGGCGCGAAATGTCCCTGAAGCGATGGCCGCTGCCAAATCGCGGTTGGTAGCGGCGACGATTCGAACATCGGTGGGAATGATGCGGCTCCCCCCGACTCGTTCAAATCGACGCTCCTGCAGCACCCTAAGCAATGCAATCTGAGTTTCCGCGGGAAGCTCGCCGACTTCATCGAGAAAAATCGTGCCGGAGTTCGCCAATTCAAACCGGCCTTGCCGGCGCTGCAGCGCGCCGGTAAATGCCCCCTTCTCGTGGCCAAACAATTCCGAGGCGATGAGCGAGGGAGGAATCGCAGAGCAATTTACGGTAATAAAAGGCTGGCTGGCACGTTGCGAACTCTTATGTATGGCGCGAGCAACCAATTCCTTCCCAGTACCTGTCTCGCCCGTAATCAGCACGGTAGAATCGGTGGGAGCAACCTTCATGATGTTAGAGAGGACAGTTTTCAAGGCAGGCGAGGAGCCCACGATCTCGTCGAACATGAAGACCTGGTCGATTTGCTCTCGCAACGCGACGTTCTCTTGCCGTGTTTTTTCCTCTGCGTGCTTGCGATCGTCGATGTCGGTACCGGTCGCATACCAGCGGATGACCTCTCCTCGATCGTTTCGCACGGGGTTGTAGTGGACTAGAAGCCAACGATACTGACCATCCTTGCGACGCACTCGCCGTTCGTACTCGAATGGGACACCTCGCGAGAGCGCCGCTTCGCGTTCATCGCGCAGTCTCTCGGAATCCTCGGGATGAAAGACCTCACGAAACCTTTCCGACCCCACTTCCTCCTTCGTCAGGCCGGTGTACTCCAGTACTGCCTGATTCGCGGACTGAAAGTTTCCGTCGGCCCCGATCGCTATGATGAGCTGAGGGATTGCGTCGATGATGGTTCGAAGTTCAGCTTCGGATTTGGCTTTTTCGTCGAAAGCTCTCTCTAGCTGACCTTCAGCGCGCTTCCTGTCATCGATATCCGTCACCAAGTTATACCAACGGACAACGCGGCCTTCGGCATCACGCTGCGGCTGGCCTCGAACCTGGAACCAACGGTACACGCCATCGGCTCGCCGGAGCCGATGCTCAACCTCATACTCCTGGCCGGTTTCTATGACACGGTGCCAATGAGCCAGAACGCGGGCGCGATCATCCGGATGCAGAAATAGGGCCCACTCCTTCAATTCCTCAAGAGTCTTATCGAAGTAACTCAGCATTTGTTGGTTCGCGCGTTCGACTTCGCCGGATGCAGTCATTGTCCAAACGAGGCCGGGAACCGTATCGACGATCAATCGCAAGCTCTGCTCATTCGCACGGAGGGCATCCTCGGCGCGCTTCCGGTCGTCAATATCAGTCAGCAACATGTACCAGTTGGTGATACGTCCTTTCATGTCCCGCAGGGGGAGGGCGCGAGATTGGAACCAGCGATACACGCCATCGGCGCGGCGCTGGCGGAGCTCAAGAACATACGGCTGCCCGGTTTCGACCGAGCGCTTCCATGCATCGATCACGCGAGGAAGGTCTTCCGGATGCACCGCGTCACCAGCGCCCCAATTCCTCAATTCCTCAGGCGTCTTGCCGAAATATTCCAGGACTTGCCGGTTGAGGAGTTCGACCTCGCCCGCCGCGCTCAAGGTACAAACTAGCCCAGGAACGGTGTCGACGATCCGACGAAAGCGTTGCTCACTCTCTTGGAGCGCTGTCTCGTTGCGCTTACGCTCAATCGCAACCGCCGCGAGATGCGTAATCTGCTCGATAGTCTTTTGATCGCATTCAGTTGGGCTGCACGGCTCATGCCAATAGATCGCGAAAGTGCCCAACACTAGGCCATTCGGCGCCAATATTGTGGTCGACCAGCATGCTCTTAGACCGTGCGCCAACGCAGCCGTACGCCATCCATACGTGTCCCATCGCGTATCCGAAGCCGAGTCCGAAGTTAAGTCGGACACAATCACTTGTGTGTTGCGGCGCGCTGCTGCGGTGCAGGGTCCTCCTTCCCGCTCCACCGGTATTCCCGCAAACCTGTCGTTATAGCCGGAAGGAAGGCTCGGAGCAACTGTTTGCTGGATCTTCGAGCCGCTGGGATCGATCAACATCACGCTGCAGCGACACCCGCTGGCAGTCTGCTCTACAACTCGGCACAGGGCTTCGAGAATGGACTCCAGGGAATTTCCCTTGGCAATCATTTCGAGAACACGATTCTCCCCAGCAAGCAACAACTCTGCGCGTTTTCGGTCTTCGATGTCGGTGTTCGTTCCGAACCATTTGACAATCTTTGCATCGCTGTCGAACGACGGAGTCGCGCGAAAAAGAAACCAGCGATACAGGCCATCGAACTGTCGTAGGCGTCCTTCAATTTCACCCGGCTCTCCAGACGTGAGAACAGATCGCCAGTAATCCACTAGGGCCTTCAGATCATCCGGGTGAACAGCAACCGTCCAGCCCCAACCCCGCGCTTGTTCGGCCGAGAGGCCCGTATAGTCGAGCCATCGCTGATTGAAGAAGTCGGCGGAGCCATCAGAACCCGCTGACCATGCGAGCGTGGGGATCGTGTCAACGAGAAGGCGGGCGGCCTGTTCCTGCCGAGCCTGCTCGGAGCTTTGCTCTATCGATGCCATCGGGTCATTATAAGTGGTGGCCGCCAAGGTTCGCTAAATGGAGGCTGGGGCGATATTTCTAACAACACTCTTCCCGTTTGGGTCTGGGCATATAAATGAAAGCAAGGCGAGTTCCTGTTGAGATGCACTTCGCGAAAGACGTCCGGAAACAACGAAAAGGCAAAGGATTCGCCAGCCGTTCGACCATAAAGAATTGGCGGGGACGAGGGGACTCGAAGCCGTAGCCTCTGCCGTGACAGTGACCATTTCACTCGTAACTAACAGAAAACACGCGGCACGGATGGCGCTTCAGAAACGTTTTAGTAAGGTTCGGAAACAATTCGTGGACTGTTAATGGACCATAATTTCGGGTGTGCTTTCACACGGCAGAACCCGGTCGAAACTGACGCTCGCTCGTCATCGTCTAAGTGGTTCGCCCTTCCCAGGCACAAGCCGATAAACGCTCGAAGCTGCCGGGTCCGCCTGAAGACACGAGGAACTGCCCCGAAAGCGGGTCCGTCCGGCCGGGATTTGAACATGGGTTACCGCTGTGAAAGGGCCGCAGTTCACGGTAACTTACTGAAACTACGCGACACGGATGGCAACCAAAAGCGGTTTTGGTAACGGATAGAAGCAGTTAGTGGATCATAAATGGATCAAGAATCATTCCGAGGTTCCTGTGCTTACGCGATGCTCTCGTGGGCTGACGAAAATGACCGGGCCGCTCGCTCGGACTGTTATCTCAAGAAGATTATTTCAGCCCATCTGGTTCAGACGTGCACAACAAAGTTTCTCTTTCTATGAATTCAGGGGGTATACAAAGACTTATTGTGACGCCAAGAACGCCGCGGCGGCGCGGATTTGCTCTCGGTCGAGTTGCTTCGCGATGGAGGTCATTTCGGAGTCGGAGGCGCGATCCCCGGCGCGAAAGCGCATTAACTGGTTGGCCAGGTAACTGCTGTTCTGGCCTGCAATACGAGGAGCTGTACCTCCGGCACCATTGGTGCCGTGACAGCTATCGCATTTGTGCGCTTTGAAGATCGCTTCCCCATTTAACTTCGACGAGCCAGTAGTTGCATCGCGTTCCGCTGGCGAAGGGGAGGACGATCCGGAGGCCGGAGGTACGGCTACAGACGCGGCCTTCGACGGTTCGGCTTTTGCGTCTGGTTCCACTTTAGCTGGCGCAGGTGAGGGCGACCCGGAAGCTGGAGACGCCGCCACAGGGGCGACCGCAGTCCCGCCGAGGCTGGCCAAGTAGGAAACCAGAGCTGTCATGTCGGCAGCACTCAACATCAGGGGTACCATGCCGGCGGCCTTCATGTTGGCCCTCGGCGCCTTCAGAAGTGCTGTCAATTGAACAGGCGGATATTGAGTAGTGATATGAGTCAGCGATGGCCCAACGCCACCACCTCCGCTCTGACCATGGCATCCACTGCAGCGGTTAGAATCAAAAATGGTCTTCCCCTCGGCGACGGTTGCGTCGCCTGACGAACTTCCCGCGTTTGCTTTCGACGGCTCGGCTGTTGCATCTGGTTCCGCTTTAGGCGCTGTTGACGACGACCCAGAAGTAGGAGGTACCGCTACGGAGGCGGCCTTCGCGGGCTCCGCTTTTTCGTCTGGTTTCGCTTTAGCCGGCACAGGTGATGACGATCCGCTAGCGGGAGCTGCCGCGGCAGAGGCAGCCGAAATCCCCCCGAGGCTGGCGACGTAGGAAACCAGAGCTGTCATGTCGGCAGCACTCAACGTCAGAGGGACCATGCCTGCAGCTTTCATGTTGGCCCTTGGTGCCTTCAGAAGTGCTGTCAATTGAGCGGGCGGATATTGAGTGGTGATATGAGTCAGAGATGGCCCAACGCCACCGCCTCCGCTCTGCCCATGACATCCGCTGCAGCGGTTAGAATCAAAAATAGCCTTCCCCGCGGCGACGGTTGCGTCGCCTGATGAACTTCCAGCTTTCGCTTTCGGCTTTCCGGCGGCTACACCTGGTCCAGGCTCAGGCGAGGTCGATGCGGATGGCGGGGGCGCCGCTGCTGATGCGGCGAATGTTCCTCCGAGGCTGCTCAGGTAGGAAACCAGAGCTGCCATTTGACCTGTATCCAAAGTCAGAGGGACCATTCCAGCCGCCTTCATGTTTGCTCTGGGTGCCTTCAAAAGTGCTGTCAATTGAGCAGGAGGATATTGAGAGGCAATGTGCTTCAGCGATGGCCCAATGGCGCCGCCTCCGCTCTCTCCGTGGCATCCACTGCAACCGTGAGAATCGAAAATGCCCTTCCCCTGGGCCACGGTTGGATCTTCTGAAGTTGACCCAACACCGCCAGAAGGCGGCGATGCCGAATACGGTTTAAAGGCGGAATAAAAGTACGCATGTTCTTGTTGGTCCTGTTCAGCGAGTTGAGCAGCAACGGTGGCGTCGCGGGAATCTTCAAGACGACTCGTCATGCCGAGCCATAGCAAACCGACCAATACAATCAGGACGCCGCCGACGGGAATAGGTCTCCGCCACGGGCGGCGTTCGAGCCCGCGGTCCATGAATGGAAGCAAGAAAATCAGTCCGATCAGAATTGCGGGGATGATGAAAGCGCCGATGACCGTGCTCCACCCCTTCCAATACTTCAGCCATTGGAACATGGGCAGGAAATACCACTCCGGACGAGGTATAAAGCGGGTATTTGCGGGATCTGCCTCGGGTCCCAGCAGTACAGGAACAAAATGTGCCAGCATACCCAAGACACCCATTACAACCAGCACAAATATCATGTCGATCAGAACTTGCCTGGGGTAAAACGGTTCCGTGGGCAAGTGTGGCTTGACGGGATCTTCGGTCGCCGGACCCGCGGCGCCCGCTTTACGGAACAAGAAAAGGTGGATGGCAATACCCGAAAAAATGACGCCTGGAATTATGAGAACATGAAGAACGTAAAACCGGGAGAGCGTCAAAGCTCCCAGCACAGCTCCGCCCTGCAATAGCAACCTGAGGCGGTTACCTATGAATGGCACCTCTCCAACAATGTTCGTGCCGACACCGCCGGCAGAATATCCACTTTGATCCCAGGACAAGAAATATCCGGTGAAAGCCATCGCAATTACGAGGAGCGCAAGGATGCTGCCGGCAATCCACAGAAGTTCGCGTTTCCCTTTGTAGGATCCATAGAGAAGTGTCTGCAAGAAATGCAGAAGCAGAACCACAAGCATGGCAGTGGAACCATAGGAATGCAGACTTCGCAGAAAGGATCCTGCCGCCACCTCCTTAACGATGTAGGCCACGCTCGAATGAGCGTTCAAAGGAGAAGGAACGTAGTACAGTGCCAGGCATAGGCCGGTGACAATCTGCGAAAGGAAAATGAAGAGAAGGGCGGATCCAAAAACATATGCGAAGCGCGCGCCGCCCGGGACAGGTTCATCCAGGGAGGTGCGAAGTATCTGGTCCGCTCCAGTCCGTTGGTCTATCCATCTCCACAGGCGACCTGGCAGAGTTGGCTTGCTCTGGCTCTTTTCTGAGTTCGCATCCGGCATCGACGATGTAGGCTCGTGATTCAACTGACGACCTCTTTGTAAGGCACGTCGGGACGGAAATATTGGTACTTCACCATTAGCTTGTCGCCGGACACCTTGGTTTCCAGCGAATCGAGCGAGCGCCGTGGCGGCCCTGAGATATGCGTGCCGTCCGCAGAATAAGTGCCGCCATGACACGGGCACACAAATTCATTTCGTCCTGGATCCCAGGGGACAGTACAGCCGAGATGGGTACAAATAGCCGACAACGCTTTGAGCTTGCCACCCTCCTTGATGATGTAGACGATCGGTTGACTGGCTGTCTCCAGCCAGCCGTCGCGCTGCTTGAGGTCGAGCGTCCTGCGCAGAGGCGTTTGGACGTCGGAAATACTTGCCACCGAGCCAACTTCCCCCCAGTTTGAATCTTCGGCGCTAGCTGTCGACGGATAGAAGATGTAACGCAGGACGGGAATTGCCAGCAAAGCGCCAACAAACGTTGACGCCAACCCCAGCAGTACACCAAGAAAAGATCGACGGGAGGCATTCAACGGAACTGGCTGTTGTTCGTGATCGTGTGATTCCATTAAGGGCCTACCGTCTGGAAGTTCAGCCACAAACCGACAGATATTAGGTTGTTCGACGAAGCATCTTGGCCAAGTCCGTCGCGGTGCGTTCCTTCATTGAATTTCGTGTGTCCGTTATACCCTGCTGATAGCTGGAGGTTCTGTACTAGCCGAAACCAGCTCGACTGATCAAACGGATCGTCATTTGGGCGGCCCATCGCATCGGCAGTTACAGGAGCAGATTCATGCAGAATGTCCTGCCTGTTTGCTTTTGCCTGGTGTTTTTCGTTTGCAATTTTGGATCTCATGCTCCGAGGCGCGAGATTGGCGGAATGCCCGGCAGTGGGCTTTGGTTTCTGTGCCGAGTACCAAGCGGCCGCCTCCTTAATTTCTTTCTGAGTTAAGGCGTGAGCTATTCCAACCATATTGGCGAGTGCCTCCGGGCTGCTGCTGGCGGCTATCTTCTTGGACTCGGCGTGATTGAAGAGCCAATACAGCAGTTCGTCAGACGGCGGGGGTGGTGCTGCCCGAAAGGCCGCAATCCTTTGTTCGATGTATGACGCGTCGAGTCCGGCAAGGCTCGGGAACTCGGGCGATTGAGCGTTGCCGTGGACTCCATGGCAGCCGGAACAGTTCCAGGTAACAATTCGAGGTGGGATGCTGCGGACTTTTTGCGCGAAAGCTGGCGGAGAAGTCACGAGCAACGCAATGACGCCGCTTGTGACCGAAATTACGAACTTATTCACTCTAAGTTCCTTCCTGTCAGAACGCCACGAACAAGCTCATCCACAGCGTGTTGTTGTCGCCCGGACTCCGCCCCATCCCATCGATGTTGCTCGTGAGGCCGTTGAATTTGTAAAAGCCGTTGTATTGCATAGTGAGCTTTAAGTTCTGCGTAAGGTTGCGATCGAGTTCGAGGGTGTAGCCGGTGGTGTTGGGCGAGGCGGTAAGTTGGCTGCCCGACGGTGAAGTGACAGCATAGAGGGCCGCGTTATTACTGCCGTTGTTGACGAAGAAGCCGGCATTGAACATCCAACGGTCGTGAAGGGTATAGGTGCCGTTCAGGTTTAGTGACTGGATGTTCCCGTTTAGCGTGGATGAAGCGCCTTGCGGGAAGCCTGCATTCCACGACTGGTTTTCATAGATGTAGCTGAAACGTAGGGAGGCCTTATTACCACTCCCCAGATAGTCATACTGCGTATCGAATCCGTAGTCGTTGAAGACGTTGGTCGGGCCGCTAGGCGCAGCACTATTGGGATAGACCGCGGAGTGCATGCCGGAGGTACCCACCATCAGAACGTTAGGACCGTGCTGCTCAGTCCAGTAAACGCGCCAGTATGGGTTATAACCGTCGAGGTAGTTGACCCCACCGCCCGTAAAGGATGTCCCTGCGCTCATCCACCGGAAGAAGTTGGTGGCGACGCGGTACATGGAGATTTCCGCGTACACCTGGCGATTCAGAAGCGCATAGACACCGACGCTCGCCGCCTGTCCGCCCAGGCTGCTGATCATGGGGCTCGCCGGTCCGCTTAGTGCTTGGGGCGAGGTATAGAAGGGATAACCCCAACTGGGCAGTGTATTCCAGACGTCCTGCGACGTGGGGTTATTGTTGGTGTCGATTCCGACCAGAAGTTCCTGGCCAGCGGGATGAAAGAAGTGAACCGCTCGGACATCGGCGGGCCCTCCTGCTCCCTTCCAACCGGGGAAATTGTTGCCGAGTTGGTATTCGTAGAAGACGCCGAGAAAGTCAGTCAGCTTGGTCCCGACTTCGCCTGTGAACTCATACGCCGAAACTGATCCATTCGGCGAAACCACAGGCTGTCCTTGCGAATTGTTGGGCTGGCTCGCCCAGGTTGCGCCGAACTGCCCGAACATCCCGACGGGCACATAATTAAGACCGATGCCCTTGTCGCCAAAAAGCGACTTCCCTGCCGTGTAGCCGGAGAGCTTGAAGAAGCGTCCCCACGGCGTGAGCTGCGGCCAATTACCCCCGACGTGACAACTCGAACAACGCTGGCCAGTTTGACGCGCAAATGACGGGAGAGCGTGTGCATCGGGATACACACTCACTGAGAACACTAGAAGAACCAGACTGCTTGTTAGGGTGCAGGCCACCCTGGCTCGCTTCATGTGGGTCGTCCCTAGAACCTCGGCGGCTGTTGGTCAGTAGCGATAGCCGCCAAGTAACCGCGTTTTGAATCGTGGCACGTTTCGAAAACAGGAGCATCATTCTCTCTAGAAACGAAAGTGAATACTGAGCAAAAGCGCTCACTCTCTGTTTTCTGCTGGAGGGCGACATCGTCGGCCGTAGGATTGCTTTTCCGCTTTTCGGCCGAGATGGATATCTACCCACTCGCGAAATCATGTTCACAGATCTCTTGGGGAACCAGCCCCTGCGGTTGCAAATTGCTGATCTTGTTCCGAGCGTTGGTTTTCCGTTTTCGGTGGCGCGAAGTCGAGGACCACGCGTGAAGCCACATCGCCGTGCTCAAGGCGGTCGAAGATCTGGTTGATCGAAGATAGCGGCTGCAGCTCGATATCGGCTTTGACCTTGCCTCCGACAGCGAAGGCTAGGGCTTCGGCCATATCCTGGCGCGTGCCGACGAATGAACCGCGAATAGTTATGCAGTTTGCCACAACGTCGAAAAGCGGAACTGGGAATTCGCCGGGCGGCAGTCCAACCAAGACGCAAGTGCCGCGCTTCCGGGTCATGCCGACGCCTTGCTTGAATGCGATGAGCGAAGGTGCAGTAATTAGAACGCCATGAGCTCCGCCGCCGGTCGCCTCCTTGACGGCAGTTGCCGGATCTCCAGTCTTGGCGTTGATCACGAAATCGGCACCAAGGCGCGTGGCATGGGCGAGCTTGCCGTCGTCGATGTCGATTGCACAGACGAGTAGCCCCATGGCTTTCGCATATTGGATGGCCAAGTGACCGAGTCCGCCAGCACCAGAGATAGCAATCCATTCCCCGGGCCGCGCCTCGGTCTGTTTGATCCCTTTGTAGGTCGTGATTCCCGCGCAGATCAATGGCGCGGCTTCGGTAGCTGTCAGGCCCGCGGGCACGTGGGCAACGTAATCTGGGTCGGCGATGATGAATTCGGCAAAACCACCGTTAACGCTGTAGCCGCCGAACTGGGCCTGAGAGCAAACTGTTTCCCACCCAGTCAAACAGTATTCGCAGTGCCCACACGCTGAGTAGAGCCAAGGCACTCCGACGCGATCGCCCTCCTTCACAATTTTCACCCCTGAACCAACTGCAGCAACCAGACCAATGGCCTCGTGGCCAGGGATGAACGGGAGCGTGGGCTTCACTGGCCAGTCGCCGTGGGCCGCATGGAGATCGGTGTGGCATACGCCGCACGCTTCGGTCTTCACCAGGATTTCGCCGGCTCTGGGCGAGGGAATGTCCAATTCCTGAAGTCTCAAGGGTTTTCTGAATTGCTCGACAACAGCTGCGTGCATCTTGGGCGGCATGGACATATTTCCCGTCTTTAATTCTGTAAACTTTTAGGAGGTTCGATCTTAACAACTGACCTCTAGTTCTTCTGTGCAAGAGTGCTCACTCTTGCTCAGCGCGTACGGTGCCTTCGGCACGAGGGAAATATGGATCACAATGAGTCAGCCCGGAAAAGTTGAACATCTGATGATCAGAGAGGCGACTACGCGAACGACACCGCAATTGAACTTGAAACCCTGGTTTCGCTCCTGACTAGTGAGAAATCCCGACAGTTCGCACAGCAGCAAGTGAAAGCGAGTCACAAATAAGCCAAGAAGTTTCGTGCGCTAGCGCAGAAAGTCAAAGAGAGCTAGAGCCGCGCGCGATGGCTCATTCGGCAGTCTCTTTTAGACTGCTGGACGTTGCAGCCTTAGTCGGCGAAGCAATTGAGCGTTCGCGGCGACGATGATGGTAGAGAGACTCATCGCGACTGCGCCAATACTCATGGGTAGATCGAGTCCCCAGTGGACGAAAACGCCCGCTGCGACCGGGATGGCGACGAGGTTATAGGCGGTTGCCCCAAACCAGATTTTGGATCATCTTTCTGTAAGTAGCACGAGATAGTTCGATCGCTCCCACAACGTCTCGCGGATCGCTGCGGACAAGCACGATGCCGGCTGACTCAATCGCCACATCGGTTCCGGCACCGATTGCAACTCCGACATCCGCGGTCGCCAGCGCCGGCGCATCGTTCACGCCGTCACCAACCATTGCGACTCGCTTGCCGCCCGCCTGAAAGCGTTTCACTGCGGAAGCCTTATCGAAAGGAAGAACCTCCGCTGCGACCTCGTCTATCCCGATACGTTTCGCGACCGAATCGGCTACCGTCTTTGAGTCTCCCGTGATCATTGCAACACGGATACCAAGGCTATGAAGTTCCTTTACGGCCTCACTGGATTCGGGTCGAATCTCATCCTCGACGGCGAAAGCGCCGAGCAGTTTCCCTTCGCTGACGACATAGAGAACGGTCTTTCCCTCCGATGCCCATTGAGTGGTCAACTTTTCAACTTCTGGGGGCAATACTGCTTTGTTCTCGGTCAACAAGCGCGGTCCGCCAATAATCACGCTCCGACCGTTCACGACTGCTTGAGCTCCTCGACCGGGTAGTGCTTCGAAGTTGGCAGCTTGGAACGTGGTCAGGTTTCGGCGCTTAGCTTCGGCCACAATCGCTTTCGCAAGTGGGTGTTCGGAGTTAACCTCGACGGCGGCAGCACGGGAAATCAAGTAGTCTTCGTTTGCCCCAGAACCGGTAACCATTCCTGATACTGCTGGAGACCCACGCGTGAGCGTTCCGGTCTTATCGAAAATCACCATGTCTAAATTGCGGGCGCGTTCGAGTGCGAGTCTGTCTTTGACGAGAAGGCCGTTCTGAGCTCCAATCGATGTCGAGATCGCAATTACTAGCGGAATGGCCAGTCCCAGGGCGTGCGGACAGGCGATGATGAGCACGGTTGCTGTTCTGATCAAAGCATGTTCTTTATCCCCTGCAAGCCACCAATAAGCGAATGTAATCGCCCCGGATGCTACCGCCACGTAGAAAAGGATCGCGGCTGCACGGTCGGCGAGATCTTGCGTGTGAGACCCAGAAGCCTGCGCAGCGGCAACGAGCCGCATGATGCCGGACAGAGCAGTCTGCTCCCCAACTGCCATAATCCGGACTCGAAGGCTTCCGCCAGCCGCAACAGTTCCCGCAATGACTTTGCCGCTTGGTGCTTTCGAGACTGATCGGGACTCGCCGGTAATCATCGACTCGTCAACATCAGCAGTGCCCTCGACAACTTCACCATCGGCTGGAACGCGAGTTCCAGGTCGGATAAGGACAACGTCGCCCACTTTCAACTCAGATATTGGAACGGTCTGAGTCTCGGTTCCGCTTACACGTTCGGCAGTGTCTGGGAGCAGCGCGGCGAGCGCATTGAGTGCGCCTCGGGCCTGGGAAATGGCTCGCATTTCGAGCCAATGGCCGAGGACCATGATCGTGATTAGAGATGCGAGTTCCCACCAAACGTCAATCTCGAAGAGGCCGAATGTTGCGGCGAGAGATGTCCCGAAGGCGACTACGATCGCTAGGCTGATGAGGGTCATCATGCCCGGCTTGCTGTCGGCAAGTTCGCCCCACGCCCCGCGGATGAAGACTAGTCCGCCATAAATGAAGACCACCGTCCCGAGGACGGCGGGGACAAACTTCGAGCCGGTGAAGGAAGGCGCCGTGTACCGAAGCCAGTGTTGTACATCGGTCGACCAGAAGACCACGGGAATCGTGAGAGCGAAGCTCAACCAGAATTTGTCGCGAAACATGGCGACGGAATGTCCGGCGTGACGATCGTGGTTTCTGTGCGACTTTGACATTCTGTGACCGGCGTGTGGGTTCGCCTCTTGTGCGTGGGCCGCATGAGTCATTTGGTCCATTTGAACTCCCTAGCCGGAACCATCTCGTGTGGACTAAGTATTCGTCAAACGTTGAGGGTACAACGGATTGGTCGGACCAGAGTGAGCACTCTTGCTCAGACCACCAGCGGGTCGGTTGATAACCTCGATACGGAGCCTAAGGAGGGTCACAATGAATAGCACAACAGCTGTGAAAGATCCTGTCTGTGGCATGGACCTAGAAAGCGCTACTGCCGCTGGGCGAACTGAGCACAAAGGGCAGATCTATTACTTCTGCGGTTCAAAGTGCAAAGAGACATTCGATCTCAGTCCGGAGCGATACTCGGACAAGTCTGCGGCAACGTCGAGGAGCGACCACGGTTGCTGCAGCTAGATCCAAAGGCACGGATACGTTCTGCGCGGGTGGTCTAGGAGAATGAGATGAAGGTGGACCCTGCTGTATTTGAAAAGATGCTCCCTGCCGAGCAAGTGTTTGAGGAAATGCTGCCTTATCTCGAAACGCTTGACGCTCAGATTGGCGGCATCATCCAACTTTTGAAAGACAAAGGCATCACCACAAACGCGGAATTTGCCCAGTATGCGCAGCGAGGTGACGATGCAGGCAATGTCAGAGAGCGTGGTATGCGCGTGAGAATGGAATATCTATTTTCTTCGGCCGCGAAGCGAATTGACGACTAGCAACTGCATCGTGTCCGCTCGACTTGACCGGGGATTGTGGACTTTTTCTTTGGGCTGCGACGCGGCTGATTTGTCTTAGATTCCGGGGCCTCGGAAGAATTAAGTAAGGCTTCTAAACGAAACAGTGAGGTGTGCAGGTGATTGAACGTCTGAAGGAAACTGGGGGAGTCGCGTTCGGCTTTAAGGTTGTCGGAAAGCTATTGGACGAGGAACTCGAAGCATTCGAGCCGCAGCTTGAGTTCTTCATTGCCCAGCACAAAAAACACCCGATCGGCATCCTTGTGGACCTGACAGAAATGCACGGAGCCGAATGGAAAGCACGCTGGGATGATTTGCGTTTTCTCCAGAAGCACACAAGCCATATCGCTCGGATGGCAGTCGTCGGGGCCGACCGTTGGGAAGAGGTTGTGGAGCTCTTTACCGCCGGAGCCGCCGTTCTCCAGTCGGAGACGCACTACTTCCAATCCTCCGAAATTCAGCACGCCTGGCAATGGGCGAGGACCGCGAAGCACGCTGAAGATGCCCCCGTCCGTGTGATCACACCGGCTACGGGGATTTGGAAGGATTATCGTCCCGAGTTCGTGGGCGTGTAATCGAACACCGGACTAAACACTGATACTGAGCAATAGGGACCAGTCTTCGCGTGTATGCGTTGTCATACTGCGAGTGGGATCCTACGTCGACGGGTTGAAGAATCCGGCAAGTAGCCTTGGAGATTACCAAATGTCTATCGAAAATTCGGTTGTCGCGATTTATCACACTCATACGGATGCGGATCGAGCGGTAAAGGAACTTCAGCGTGGCGGAGTCGACATGCACAAGTTATCCATCGTCGGCAAAGGCTACCACACAGATGAGCAAGTGGTCGGCTACTACAATACCGGCGACCGCATGAAATATTGGGGCAAGGTCGGCGCATTCTGGGGAGGCTTTTGGGGGCTTTTGTTCGGATCTGCTCTGTTCATGATTCCGGGTCTCGGCCCAATTTTAGTGGCTGGACCTCTGGTGGCGTGGATCGTAGCAGGACTGGAAGGCGCCGTAGAGGTAGGAGCGTTGGGCGCTTTGGGAGCCGGTCTCTTCAGCATAGGCATCCCCAAGGACAGCATTGTGAAGTACCAGACGGCGCTCACGACAGATCAGTTTCTCCTGATCGCTCATGGCACAGCTGCAGAAGTAGCCAAGGCGAAGGAGATCATCGAAAGCACGAATCCTGCCCACTCGACATTGCATACAGCGGAACCAGTGGCCGCGTAGTACCCAGAGCCGCAGAAATGCGGTAGCTCATTTCAACGAGGCAAGAGCCCATGATTTCAGATAATCGGCGCAATAACGAGCGCGACGAAGACGAACGTGAAACGAACTCGGCCGGGCAGTCCGGCGACATTCAGGGCATGTCGCGCCCGGCCGAAGCGGATTCTGAGAGCGTAGAAGAATTAGTGGAAGAAGGGAACGCTTTCGAAGCCTCGATCGTCGACGGTGTAGAGAACGCCAAAGATCCGGATGTCTCAGAGGTCACGACCCGCCAGGTGCCGGACGACGACGTTCCCGAAGAGTATCGAAATGACAACGACCGCGTTGCATAAACCGTCGCCCCCTAAATGTCGAGAAGTGGGTCAGCCTGAGCGACGACACGTGCGATAAACGCACAGTGACGAGGAGAAGAATCATGTCACAGAGACCGCACGAGCGAGCTGCAGAACTCCACAACCTTGCTGCCCACGCGCACGCGGCGGCGGCTGTCGCCCATGGCAAAGAAGATCACCTCACTGCTCACGAGCTCAGCAAACAGGCGCACGAACATTCGATGAATGTTCACAAGCTCACGCAAGAGTTGGGCCAGAAAACCGGACCGATTCAACGTGCGGAAGCTGCGACTCAGAAACCGTGACTCGGTCACTCTGCTTAAAGCGAAGTCGCACCTGACTTACGTTCGAGTGGTCGAAGATCAGACAACAGGAGGACTATCGATGTTAACGAATGTGAACCAAGTGAAAGGTCTTGTGATCCGGGCTACGGACGGCGAGATTGGCACTGTAGATCAGTTGTATTTCGACGACGAGACATGGGCGATTCGCTACCTGACGGCAGCAACCGGAGGCTGGCTGAGCGACCGGGAAGTTTTGATCTCACCATTCTCTGTGACGAACGTGGATTGGCAAAGCAAGCGATTGGATGTGGCGCTGACGAAAAAGCAAATCGAGAATAGCCCAAACAGAGACACGCAGCGGCCCGTTTCGCGGCAGTACGAGAGCGAATATCTCGGTTATTACAATTATCCGAACTACTGGAGCGGACCCTTTCTATGGGGCCCCGGGGCCTATCCGTCGAGCTTGTCGAATCGAATCGCGACTCCTAAGGATGTGCTGGCGGAAAAGGTCCGAAGAGAATCAATGGATTCGCATCTACGCAGCACTGGAGCTGTCTCCGGCTATCACATTGAGGCTGAGGATGGTGAGATCGGCCATGTGGCGGGCTTCTTGGTAGACGACGAAACGTGGGCCATCCGCTACATTGAGGTGCTAACGAGAAATTGGTGGCCGGGTAAGAAGGTGTTGGTTTCGCCCGAGTGGATTCAAAAGGTGAGTTGGACGGAGTCGAAAGTGTACGTCGGTCTCTGGCGGGATGCCATCAAAAGCGCGCCCGCGTTCGCCGAGTCTGCGCCGATCACTCGTGAATACGAAGACCGTCTCCATACTCACTACGGCCGGCCGCCCTATTGGCTGCAGGACGCGGAACACAAGGCCGCCCTTTCGTTAAGCGGCGTTTAGGTTGGGACAGTCGCCTCGGCGAAAATGGCGGCCCGTAATTTTCGCCTACAGGATGGCACCCCCACCCTCGATTTGATTCGGAGACGAGCATGACCATGCACAATACGGAACATTTGCATCCGAACGTCGAGAGTCATCATAGCCACGGGCAGACTCCGTACTGGCGGCGCGCACATCATGATTGGCGATTCTGGTTCGGATTACTCGCCATGCTGGTTGCTATCGGTATTTACGTCGGAACCAACGACTTGTCGATGGTGCCTTCTGGACGCCAGAAGCAAATGCCGGCCGGCAGCCGGGTTCCATAGCCTTAGCGGCGGCAATTTGAGAGGCAAGAAACATCATGATTAAACAATAGGTAGGAGATCAGCATGCAGATCCAAGTCAATACAGACCACACAATCGAAGGTCACGAGGCTCTAGCCGATCAAATCAGAGGCGTGGTGGAGAATGCTCTGAGCCGAATGAGCGATCGCATCACGCGGGTGGAAGTCCACCTGACCGACGAGAGCGGCCCTAAGAGCCGCGCGAATAACAAACGTTGCATGATGGAGGCGCGCCTCGAAGGCCGCCAGCCCATCGCTGTCACCGACGAAGCTGCGACGGTGGACCTGGCCGTTAATGGCACCGCAGATAAATTAGCCCGATTGATCGAGCATACCCTCGGCAAATTGCGTGATGAACGGACTCACAGAACTGATCCACCTCGTGCCGAGCCGACATTCTCAGATCAGTCATGATCGACACTACCGTCAGCCTCGCTGTCGACGACCGAGAAGGAACATCAGATCAAGCGCTTCTGTATCCGCTTCGATTCGAACCGATCTATCAGTATCGGCTGTGGGGTGGCCGGCATTTGGCCAGCTTGCTCACCGCGCCCCTCCCCAGTGGTCCTGTCGGAGAAGCGTGGTTACTCAGCGATCGCGACGACCATCAGAGCCGCGTCACCGATGGACCTCTAAAGGGGCAGACCATCGGTCAATTGCTGCAGCAGTTCCCGAAGCAAATCATGGGAAAGCTGGCCGGGCGCTTCCCCCGATTCCCCCTTTTGCTGAAGTTCCTCGACGTTCACGAAATGCTTTCGGTCCAAGTGCATCCCACCAAAGCAAACACGAACCTGCTGCCCGCGGGCGAGACCCCTAAGACCGAAGCTTGGGTCGTGCTGGAAGCCGGGACACAAAGCCGCATTTATGCGGGCCTGAAGACAGGTATTACGGAAGCCGATCTGCGGCGCGCTCTCACGAACGGCACGGTTGCGGACCACCTCGCATGTTTAACTCCAAAGCCCGGTGACGCCATTTTCCTGCGTGCAGGCACGGTTCATTCTCTGGGTGGCGACCTTGTCGTGTTCGAGATTCAGCAGAATAGCGACGTGACGTTTCGCCTGTATGACTGGGACCATATTGATCCGAAGACAGGAAAGCCGAGGGCACTCCAAGTCGAAAAGGCGATGGCCTGCATTGATTTTGCCAAAGGTCCGGTCAGTCGGGTGACGCCTGTGGTGGAGACAACGACCCCGGTGGAACGCGAGAGACTTTTTCGTTGTGAACATTTCTGGTTGTGGCGCCTGCGCGGACAATCGCCGTTTACAGTCGGCGCAGTGGATTTACCGCGCGTGCTGGTGTGCGTCGAGGGCGAGGGACAAGTTGAGCATGGCAGCGCCACTTACGCCGTCGGAAGAGGCGACGTATTCCTCTTGCCTGCGGTGATCGGTCAATGTGTTTGTCGGCCGCGTGGTGCAGTGAACTTGCTGGAAATCTCGATTCCGGATTGAGATCGCGAGACTTTAGAGGGTGGAGGCATAGTGAAAAAGCTGATTGTGTTTGATCTCGATGGCACACTTGCCGACAGTAAATCGGCCGTTGATCCGGAAATGTCGGGACTGCTGCATGACCTTCTCGGTATTGTGAAAGTGGCGGTGATTTCCGGCGGCGGTTGGCCGCAGTTTGAAAAGCAATTGGTTTCGAATCTGCCCCACGACAAACTCCTGGCGAATCTATCTCTCCTTCCTACCTGCGGCACAAAGTTTTACCGATACGAGTCAGCAGATTGGAAAAAGATCTATTCGGAAGATTTCACTACAGATCAAAGAGAAAAGATCCTTGATTCCCTCAAGAAGGCGATCGGAGTTGCAGACTTCAAGATCGAAAAGCTCTGGGGCAAGCAAATTGAGGACCGGGGAAGCCAGATAACATTTTCCGCCTTAGGTCAGGAAGCTCCCTTGGAAGAAAAGGAAAAATGGGACTCCGATTTCGCCAAGCGGAAGAAGATCAAAGCTATTCTTGACAGTTTCATCCCTGAGTTTTCTGTCCGAATCGGGGGCTCGACATCGGTTGACATTACCAAGCCCGGCATTGACAAGGCCTACGGCATCAGAAAACTGCGAGACCTGCTCGGTATTTCGATAAAAGAAATGATCTATATCGGCGACGCCCTGTACGTGGGCGGCAATGACTACCCTGCTGAAACAGCGGGAGTCGATTGCATCCCGGTCAAGGATCCCGACGAGACCAAGCGGGTTATTCAAACCATCATCGCCTGTTTAGCGGGCGGTAGTAAGGCGGCGTGAAGTTATGTCAATCGCCGAAAAGGATTTGATGACCGGGCTTAGGTTGCAACGGCTAGGAATGTTGATGGAGCCGGAGCCGGGGAATGCGCACGAGGTCGAAGGAGTACTGAATCCGGCTGCCGCTCGTGGCCCGGACGGTGAGCTTTATCTGTTCCCGCGGCTGGTTGCGCGGGGAAATTACTCGCGCATTGGCATTGCGCGAGTGCGGTTCAATAAAGCCGGCGATCCTTCCGGTGTCGAGCGGCTCGGCATCGCGCTGGAACCGGAGGCCGATTATGAGCGTCGACCCGATGGCGGTGGTGGTTGCGAAGATCCTCGCATCACCTTCGTGGAACCACTGCAAAGCTACATGATGACTTACACCGCTTTTTCGCCTGAAGGCCCGCGAATCGCTCTTGCTTTATCGAAGGACCTGTTCGACTGGAAACGTCTCGGGCTCGCGACCTTTGGTCCTTACAATGGCGTCGAATGCGGGGACATAGATGACAAGGACGCCAGTCTCTTTCCGGTTGCTATTCCAAATCCATCCGGACACCCAGAGTTGGCGATCCTGCATAGGCCGCTTTTTCCCGGCACTCGACCGGAGGAAACGGTTCGCCATCCCGCGGTTCGTAAAGTCGATCTCGATCGGGAAAGCATCTGGATTTCCTATTGTGTAATGTCCTTGGAGTCGCGTGAATCGAATCGCCTCGGTCGTTTCATGTCTCATCATCGGCTGGCTACTCCAGTGTCACCCTGGGAGCGTCTCAAAATCGGCGGTGGCACTCCGCCAATCCTGACTCGGCACGGCTGGATGATCGTTTACCATGGCGTCAGCGAACTTGAGAATCTGCGCAAGGACAAGCATAACCTGTGCTACTCGGCAGGCGTGATGGTCCTCTCGAAAGAGCATCCGCAAGTGATCCGCTATCGTTCGGTCGAGCCGGTGCTGACGCCGACGCTGCCGCAGGAATGCAGCGGGACCGTCGCCCACGTCGTATTCCCGACCGGCATCGACCGGCGCGACGATCTCGGCTTACCTAATCGCTTCGACGTTTATTATGGGATGGCTGACAGCCGGATTGGTGTAGCGCGTCTCGACATGCCTGATGTCTTACCGCCTGAAGGAGTCGCAGACTCCCCGGAAGCAAAGGTGTGATGCGATTGAATTCGTGAATTCCAAATACTTGCAGCGCTAATTGAGAAGTGTTTGACAATGATCCGTCTTTGGTCACGAGATCCCAAGCCGGGCAAAGACGGGGATCTTCACTCCGTCTAAGATCAATCCGAAAATGATGGCCGCTCCAAACTCACATGCCAGGACGGGAGCGGGCAGTGGTGCCATCGCAATTCCGCGAATAGCCAAGGTCGAGATAATGAGAATGTCAGCCACGGAGGAAGCCACGAGCCATACCGTGGGACGCAGTCCCCAGAGGTGACGACGCCCTCGGAGGGCATAAATAGTGGCTTGGCTGCCGTATACGATGGCAACGACAGAAAGCGTTCTCAGGGCTTCGATTCCGAATTGCATTTCGAATTTGCCAACCGCCAGGACCGCTACACAGAACGCTAGAAAGCAGCCTCCCAAAGTGACCCCGGCCATCGTAATTCTGCCGACTTGCCAGGAATTTGGCATGGGCGATGGCCGAACTCTGTCAGTTGTTAACGCCATGGCCAAGAAGTCTCCGGTGATCATCACAATGACCATCAGCATGGGCGTCAAAACCGCGTGGCCGGTCATGACCAGGCCAATTGCCAGCAAGAGCACCTGCACAATCTTCTTGAGGACGGAGTTCAGCGTGTAAGTAAGAATGCGCTGAAAGGTGATCCTTCCTTCTTTTACGGCGGCGACAATGCCGCCCAGTCCTGCCTCCGTCAGCACAATTCCAGCTGCCGATTTGGCGACATCAGTTGCGGTCGATACAGCGATCCCCATCTGCGCCTGACGCAGCGCGGGCGCATCGTTGGCGCCATCGCCGCACATCCCAACCGTATGCCCGTTCTTCTGGAAAGCCTTGACGAGATCAAATTTTCCTTCGGGAAGAATACTTGCGAACACCGCAAAATCCTCAGGTCTTACGCCTTGAGGGATTGCTCCGGGCGGGCATACCGCCCCATCCAATCCAACCGCTCGGGCAACGATTGCCGCCGTAGCCGGAGCATCACCTGTCACCATGACCGTACGAACGCCCAGGGTTTTCAGCTCGGAGATTAGAGAGATCGAATCCTTACGGGGCGGGTCGCTGAGCGCAATAAGGCCCAAAAGCTTCAAAGCTGTTGCGGCGCCCGCAGCTACTGCCAACACTCTGAAGCCTTGCTTTTCAAGTTCGTCGGCTAAACCGGCAGCGGTCGGTGATGGGGCGGTGAGGCGCGCGACTACCGTGAAAGCACCCTTGACGATGCGCTCTACGCCACCCTTTGCATCGGTTGCCGTTGCTTCTGAGGTTTTCTTGGCAGGATCGAATGGCACAAACGCGATTAGCTTTGGCATGTCCGATGTTGGCTTCTCTTTGGACGCAGCGCGAATCGCCGCATCCACAGCGTCATCTCCGCCCTCAGAACTTGCGAGGGCTGCCATGCCGAGAACGTGGGCTTCGTCGAAGCCTGGCATCGGCTTAACGCTGGTGACC
>Ga0302301_1000037_pt1 | contig 164666 bp, 133 predicted proteins | sample III_Palsa_E1_2_FD_194544 | JGI IMG/M metagenome (GOLD analysis project Ga0302301, IMG submission 194544) | Peat permafrost microbial communities from Stordalen Mire near Abisko, Sweden - III_Palsa_E1_2 | ecosystem: Environmental > Terrestrial > Soil > Palsa > Peat permafrost | place: Sweden... | reverse complement strand
CCATCATGATCAGCAGGCCTCCGACGATCAGAATCCAACAGAGCATGGGCAGGATCACTTTCTTCTACCATGCTTCTGTCGATTCTCTGCCTGCTAATCGACGTGACTTTTTCAACACCCACGCCTGGTTTCAACTGTTAGCGTGGTGGGCAGTTTTCTGCCATGTGTCCTTTCAGTTTCGGGGTCAGGATCACGGCCTCCGCGTGAAGAGCGTTGATAACATCGATTGCGTACATCAGATCGGCAAATGATACGGAATCGTCGCCCTCGACGAATACTTCCCAGTTTGCTCGCTTAGCTAGCTTGGACTTCAATGCCACTTCAAATTCTTCTCGACTCACTTCGGTTCCGTTTATGAGCAGTTTGCTCACTGAACCGCGCTCGTTGATGCTGACGACAATCGGGCCTGCTAGGCAGAGTTCGTCAGGTCCCGAGGGATGTCGCGGTACGAGTCGCACGTAGATACCCCTCGACTCTTGAGGCGAAATCAAGAGGAACATCAGGATCAGTAAGAGCAGTATTACGGGTCCGCCAATCAGTCCTCGATTCGGAAGTACCGCGAATTGTCTTCTGAGCGGTAAGCGTCGCTGACGGCGAAACTCGACCGATTCATGCGCGAGACCCCCTCCCATTTGCATAGAGGCATCTGGTGCGTAGCTATCGAGCATTCGAATGAGGCCCGGCGCTAAGAGCACCACGACTCCCATTGTTGCCAGTGAATACCCGAGCGCAAGCTCGGTTGAGGCATACATCGGGACATGCAAGGGGGACCAGTTCGTCCGAAGGAATGTGTACGTGTCGAAGAGAAGAAATAGCCCGATGATCAGGAGCGCGTATCCGACCCATCTTCTGGGTGGTGTCGCCATACTGGATTTAGACTCCACCCTGAATAGTGATGTTCCTCAACGCTTCCGGGCAAGAGTACGAGAGTTACTTTAAGCCTGATTGCAATTCCTTGGGATCGCTCGGAATTCCGATTTGTAGTTGCGAAAAATCGCCATTGCACTCATTGGCCGGGTTAAAGCTGTTCGTGTAAGCGGGCGACTCGGCATCGACGCAAGGCTGACGCCCGAAGCTGAGGACTGACACTACAACTCGTATTTCTTCATCAGATGACGGAATGAGCGGTAGGAAATGCTGAGCAGGTCGGCGGCTTTGGTCTGAACGCCGTTGGAGCGGTCCAGGGCAGACTGCAATAGGGTGCGCTCGATGCTGGCCACGTAGCCTTCCATGCCAACACCCTCGGGAAGGACCGCACCGGGCGCGACCTCCGCGATGCTGCCTCCGCCGCCTACTCCTGCGGCAGCCGCGCGCGCCTTGGGGCGTTCCGCAGGCAATACGACGTGCAGTTCGTCGGTCGTTTCCAGAGCGACCGCGCGTTCGACTGTGTTTTCAAGCTGGCGGACATTGCCCGGCCATTCGTAACCACACAGAGCGTCAAGCGAAGCTTTATTCATGCGCAGAATGCTGCGGTTGGCGGCGGCTGCGTATTTCTTGAGAAAATGATTCGCCAGCAGCGGAATGTCTTCACGGCGTTCGCGGAGATCGGGCACGCGGATGGGAATTACGCTGAGGCGATAGTAGAGATCTTCGCGGAACTGATTTTCGGCTACCGACTTATCCAGATCGCGGTTGGTGGCGGCGATGACGCGGACATCGATGGGAATCTCGCTGGTGCCGCCGACTGGGCGAACCGTGCGCTCTTGCAGCACACGCAGCAATTTTACCTGCATGGCCAGCGTCATCTCGCTGATTTCGTCGAGGAAGATGGTGCCGCCTCCGGCCACTTCAAACAGTCCGCGTTTGTTTTGATTGGCTCCGGTAAAAGCGCCTTTCAGATATCCGAAGAGTTCGCTTTCGAGCAAAGTCTCGGGAAATGCGCCGCAGTTTACGGAGACGAACGGCTCGGTAGCGCGCGGCGAACAGATGTGGACAGCGCGGGCCACTAGTTCCTTACCGGTACCGCTTTCTCCGTGGATGAGAACGGTGCTCGCGGTCGATGCGACGGTACGCACCGTTTGTTTTAGCTTCTCCATGGCCCGGCTGGAGCCGATGATGTTATCGAGCGAATTGTGAGAGGCGGCGTCGCGGCGCAGGGCGAAATTTTGTTTGCTGAGAACCAGCTTTTCGAGGACGCGATTGATGGCGAGTTTGATTTCGTCCACCAGGCCGGGGCTTTTCCGAATGTAGTCGGAGGCTCCGCCGGCTTTTACGGCTTCTACGGCGGCCTCGTAGTCGTCGACGGCAGTAATGAGAATCACCGGCGAATCCGGAGAAACGCGATGGGCGTGACGAAGAACTTCGATGCCGTCGATGTTCGGCATCTTGATGTCGGTGATGATCAGATCGTAGAGGGCGCCGTCAATTTTATTCTTCGCGGCCTGCCCGGATTGAACGGTTTCGACCCGATGCCCATCACGGCGGAGGGCGATATCGAGCATCTCGCAGATGGAGCGTTCGTCGTCGCAGACCAGGATGTTAGCCATGCGACCTCCCTTCACGCGCAGCTGCCACCAGAGGAGCTGGCGCGGGCGAGCCCTTAGCGCCGGAGTCTCCGGCGGTCGGGTAGTTTTCCGCTTGCCGTTCGGCGTCGAAACGCCGCAGCCTCAGCACAAACGTAGTTCCCTGCCCCGGTTTTGATCGTGCCCAAACTTTGCCTTCGTGGGCTTGCACAATTTGATAAACAACCGCCAGGCCAAGACCGGTTCCTCCCTCGAAGTTCGATTGGAATGGCTCGAAGATTTTCTCTGTCTGCTGCGGAGTCATTCCGGTTCCTGTATCCGCGAAGCTGACTTGCCAGTCGTCGCCATGGCGTTCGAGGGCGACGCGCAGAGTACCGCCTTCGCGCATGGCACGCACCGCGTTCTCCCCGAAATTCCAGAAGACTTGTTTGATCTTGTCGCCATCGGCCAAGGCCAAAGCTTCACGGACGGCAAACTGGCTTTCGATGACGATACCGGTATTCTCGGCCGTCATGCGATGCCGCATCAGCGTAAGCGTGTCCTCGAGCAACGGGAGCAGATCGGCCTTTTCGAAACGGTATTGCTTGCCCCGGGAGTAGGCCAGGAAATCGGTGATGATTCCGTTGAGGCGCTGCGATTCGCGGGTGACGATATCGAGCAATTGCCGGTGTTCCGCGTTCATCTCGGGGATGCCGGAGAGCATGCTAACCGAACCGGCTATCGAGGTTAGTGGATTTCGGATTTCATGGGCGATGGCCGCGGCAAGACGTCCGACGGCCGCCAACCGGTCCTGCATGCGGACTTCCCGCTCCAGTCGCCGGATCTCGGTGAGGTCATCGAGCGCATAGACATAGCCGAGAGGACCGCGGTCGGGAACATTCAATGTGGCTACGCGAACCCTGACAGTTTTGCGAAATGCATTGGCGGTGTCAAACCGAACTTCCGCGTGGGCCTGCGGGGATTCGGCTTGGGGCAAGGCATCCAGGAAAAATTTATCGACCGGGGTTCCCAATAATTGCCCCGGCGTGCGTTCCAGAAGTTTCTGGGCGGCGCTGTTCACCAGAGTGATGCGGCCATCCAGGCCAGTCGTAATCAATCCGCTGCTGATGGACTGGATGATGTTTTCGTGGAGGATCTGAAGGTTCTCCAGAGCACCGCTGGCATCTTTCAGCTGAACCCGTGCCTGCCGCAACTTGGTGGTCAAAAGTCCAGCCAGGTAGGCGATGGCGAAGTAGGCAAACAGGTTTACGAAAATGATTGCCTGCAGTGTTTTCAGCTCTGGGTGAGTGGTGCAGTAGGACTTCACGACTCCGTAATAATTGAGTTCGAGAACGGTTCCGTAAAGAATGAAGGCGAGGGCGGCGATGAGATGCGCCCATACCCGCGGAAGCAATATGCCGGCGACAATAATGACGAGGGGGTAGAGGAAATTAAGGGAGCTGTCCCAACCTCCGGTCTCGTGCACCACGAGACTGACAAGAACCAAGTCGGTAAGCACCTGCAATGAGGCCTGCAGGCGATGCTCCTGCCACAAAGAGAGCAGCAGCGCATAGAAAACCGAGAGCGCAAACCAGAATACGATGGTGCTGATGAAAAGACGTACAGGCAGCGGCGCGGGCGTAAGACGCGCCACAGCCAACTGAATGGCGAGCAGGAAAGTCAGGATCAGGATCCGTACTTTGACCAGCCAAGCCAGCCAACTCCGCTCGTCGAACGTGGATTGCATCGCTATCTCGGGTATTAGGCATCAGGTCTTAGGTGTTCGGCATTCGATGTGAGAGTAGGGTCCTAGGCCTAAGACCTAACGCCTAAGACCCCCAAAACCTCGTTCTTGTTAGCCGGCCAACTTGCCTATCAAGGCGAACAGAGGCATATAGAGTGAAATCACGATGCCGCCGACCGTTACGCCGAGAATGCCGATGATGGCGGGTTCCAGCATGGCCAGCATGTTTTTGGTGGCCGAGTCCACTTCTTCTTCGTAGAAGTCAGCAATCTTCTGCAACATGTTATCCATTGCGCCGGTGGCTTCGCCGACACCGATCATCTGCGTCACCATGTTCGGGAACACCCCGCATTCTCTGAGAGGATCGACAATGGTCCTGCCTTCTTCGATGGCTTTTCGCACCTTCATGAGTGCTTCTTCCAGAACGGCGTTGCCGGAGGTCTTGGCCGTAATGGCCAATCCTTCCAGGATGGGCACGCCTGAGGTGATCAAGGTGCCCAGCGTGCGCGTAAAGCGGCCGACGGCGATTTTACGCAACAGCATGCCGATCACAGGCAGGTGGAGCAGCATTTTGTCGAAGTAATAGCGCCCCCGCGGATGCTTGCGAATGTACTTGACGCCGAAGACCAAACCAACCGAGACCGCGATGACGACCCACCAGAAACTCTGCACGAACCCGCTCAGGCCCATCACGATACGGGTGGGAAGGGGCAGGGCGACACCCAAGCCCGAAAAAAGATTTGCGAAGATAGGCACAACCCACTTGAGCAGGGCGCCGACGATCAGCGTGGCGATGCTTATTACAGCGACGGGGTAAATCAGGGCGGATTTCACAGCGGATTTTAGGCGAACCGCCTTCTCGACATAGGTCGCCAGCCGCTGCAGGATGACGTCAAGAATACCTCCAGTCTCACCCGCTTCAATCATGTTGGTAGTAAGGTCATCGAACGCGGCGGGATACTGCCGCATCGCATTGGCCAGCGTGGAGCCACCTTCCACGGTAGTACGGACTCCAGTCAGTGTTTTCTGGAAGACCTGGCTTTCCTGGTTGGCGGCCAGAATTTCCAGACACTGAACCAGCGGCAGCCCGGCGTCGATCATGACCGAGAACTGACGGAAGAAGATTGCGATGTCCTTAACTTTGACCTTGCCCGATCCGAACGTGGGCATGGAGAATTCTTTGCCCTTCTCTCTGATAGAACCGGGCGTGATCCGCTCGCGCCGCAACTGTTGTCCCAACGCTTGCTTATTTGGGGCGTTGCGCTCGCCGGAGATTTTCTGTCCAGAAGCATCCTTGCCGGAAAATGTGAAAACTGGCATTTTAAGTTCTCCTCAACTCTTCTTCGCTGCTTGCTCGATAAGATTGCTCAATTGCGACGCTTTAACTCTTCGCTGCGCCGCGAGCGATCGCCGATCCGGTGTTTCCGCCGCGATTTGTTAAGGTGGCGCCGCGGTTGATCATTTCCTGAAGTTCTTCAGGATTGCTGGAACGTTGCAGCGCGACTTCCAGAGTGACTTGCTTCTGGAAATACGCGGTCGCCAATGCCTGGTTGAAAGTTTGCATGCCGAACTTGTCCTGCCCCGACTGCATGGCGGAATAAACCTGGTGAATCTTGTCTTCACGAATCAAGTTGCGCACTGCGGGGTTCGGGATGAGAATTTCCATGATCATGGCGCGGCCCTTGCCGTTCGGCGTGGGAAGTAGGGTTTGGCACATGACGCCTTCTAAAACCAGCGAAAGCTGCGCACGAATCTGCGGCTGCTGGTGGGCGGGAAAAACGTCGATAATACGGTTGATGGTAGACGTGGCCGAGTTGGTGTGCAGAGTGCCGAAGGTCAAATGGCCGGTCTCGGCAATGCGCAGGGCTGATTCGATGGTCTCGAGGTCACGCATTTCGCCGATCAGTACGACGTCGGGATCTTCACGAAGCGCGGCGCGCAATGCGTCGGTAAAGCTCTTGGTATCGGCGTGAAGCTCGCGCTGGTTGACCACGCAGTTCTTGTTCATGTGCACGAACTCGATGGGATCCTCGATAGTGAGGATGTGATCGTGGCGCTCGCTATTGATTTTGTCGATCATGGCCGCAAGCGTTGTCGACTTGCCGGAGCCGGTTGGACCCGTGACCAGGACGAGTCCGCGCGGCTTGTCGCAAAGCTTGCTAACAACCGCGGGCAGGCCGAGCTGGTTGAACGATTTGATTTCAAACGGAATGAGACGAAAGACCGCAGCTGTAGCGCCGCGCTGATTAAACACGTTGGCGCGGAAGCGGGCCAGACCTTTCAATCCGAAGGAGAAATCGAGTTCGAGGCTTTCCTCGAAGCGATGCTTCTGCGAATCCGTCATGACGCTGTAGGCAAGCTGCTTAGTCTCGGCCGGCGTCATCTGCGGCAGATCGAGCGGCACCAGGTGACCGTGCACGCGGATCTGCGGAGGCGAATTGGTGGTGATGTGGAGATCGCTGCCACTCATCTCCAACATTCTTTTGAGCAGATCGCTTAAACTAAGCCCCATAAGTCCAATCCCTTCGTAGTCTTTCGTGAAATTTGTAATTTAGTAATCGGGTAATTCGGCAATTTGAAAACCACTTCCAACTTGCAAATTGCAAAATTACTCAATTACCCGATGCCTCTTAGTGAATCGTCTCGCGGGCTACTTCTTCCAGCGTGGTCATGCCCGCGGCAACTTTTATCAAACCGCTGCGGCGCAGCGTAATCATGCCGCGTTCAATCGCTTTCTTTTTCAATTCCACGGCCGATGCCCCCACCAGAACCAGTTCTCTGATTTCGTCATCGACCTCCATCACTTCATACAAACCGCAGCGTCCTTTGTAGCCGGTGTTGTTGCAGACTCCACAACCTTTGCCCTTCTGAATCTTCACTGTCTTCGCTTCTTCGGGCGAGAAGCCTTCTTCGATCAAAGTTTGAATGGGAACTTCCACGGTCTCGGTACAGTCTTTGCAAATGCGCCGGATCAGACGCTGGGCGCAGATCAGGTGGACCGAGGTTGCGACCAGAAAGGGCTCAATACCCATGTTCATCAATCGTGTAATGGTTTCCGGCGCGCCGTTGGTGTGCAGGGTAGAAAGTACAAGGTGACCGGTAAGCGCCGCTTTGATAGCGATTTCAGCGGTTTCGAAGTCGCGGATTTCGCCGACGAGAATGATGTTGGGATCTTGACGCAGGAAGGAGCGCAGAGCGGCGGCAAAGTTCAAGCCGATCTGCTCCTTCATCTGTACCTGATTGACGCCGGCCAACTGGAATTCGACGGGATCTTCGGCCGTCATGATGTTGGTGTCGGGTTGGTTCAGGCGCGAGATGGAGGAATACAGAGTGTTAGTTTTTCCAGAACCCGTGGGGCCCGTTACCAATACCATGCCGTAGGGCTTGAGAATGGCCTTTTCGAACTTGACCAGGGATTCGGGCTCGAACCCGAGCTTGGTCATATCCAGCCGCAGATTTTCTTTGTCGAGCAAGCGCAGCACGATCTTTTCACCCCAAAGCACGGGCAACGTGCTGACGCGGAAGTCGAGCTGCTTCTTGCGGCCCCCGATGTTCATTTTCAGCATGATGCGGCCGTCCTGCGGCAAACGCTTTTCGCTGATGTCCAGCTTCGCCATGATTTTCAGGCGGGAGGTGATTGCGTCCTTGAGCTTGAGCGGAGGCGACATTATCGACTGCAGAATGCCGTCAATGCGGAAGCGCACGCGAAATTCTTTTTCGTAGGGTTCGATGTGGATATCGCTGGCGCCCCGCTTGACCGCGTCGGTGAGCACTAGATTCACCAACTTGACCACCGGAGCCTCGTCGGCAGCCCTTTCCAGCTGCGACAGCTCCATTTGCGTTTCTTCGGCCTGCAGTTCGACGTCGCTTTCGTTCATCTCCGACATCGACTGCATTACGGTTTCAAGGTCTTCTTCTTTTTCCTTGGTGCCACCGTAAGACTTGTCGATGCCCGCCAGAATCGAACTCTCAGAGGCAACCACCGGCTCGATGTTGAAACCGGTCATGAACTTGATATCGTCCATGGCGAAGACGTTGGTGGGATCGACCATCGCGATAGTGAGCGAGGCGCCCACGCGGCTTAGCGGAAGAATCTGATATCGCTTCGCGGTTTCAAATGGAATCAGCTTGACGACGGCAGGATCAATTTCAAAATACGAAAGGTTGATGGCAGGGACGCCATACTGACGGGAAAGAAAATTTGTGACGTCCTCATCCGTGAGGAAGCCGAGCTTCACCAAAGCGGACCCCAGGCGGCAGTTCTGCTCTTTCTGGGCCTTGGTCGCTTGTTCCAACTGCTCTGGGGTAATGATCTTCTCTTTAACGAGAAGGTCACCCAGCCGTTGAGACATACGTCGATCTCCTATCCACTGAGTGGAACGATGCTGGCAACATTACCGGCATTTACACGAAGCGCCGCTTTTGCAATGGGAGAAGAGCGGTGTCTTTGTGTTGACACAAATTGTCAACGCAAGTCGATTACCGTACCAGTTACCGTAGTGCTTGAACTTGTCGCAGCGCATTACAGGAGAAACCCTGTATTACGAAACCCGCGCCAGATGAACTTTTCCCGATCAGAATCCGAATACGCTGCTGGCGGTACATGCCCTTCGGTAAGGATGAGGAAGCACTTATACGATTGATCCGACGTCGCCTCAAGTGGAGGTACACTCAGCGTGAGGAGAATGCAGACTGTGGGGGTTAACGAGACGAACGAACAGATTCGCGTCTACTACCACGCTTTATTTCAGGCGTGGGGTCCGCAGAACTGGTGGCCTGCAAGGTCGCGCTTCGAAGTGATTGTTGGCGCATATCTGGCACAAAATACGGCGTGGACAAACGTAGAAAAAGCTCTGGCGAACCTGCGCTCCGCGAGGGCGCTGAGCGTGAAGGGAATCCGCAATGTGGCCGCAACTGAACTTGAGGGTTTGATCCGTCCCTCCGGCTATTTCCGTCAAAAAACGCGGCGCTTGAAAACTTTTGTTGATTTTCTCGACCGACGGTATAGAGGCTCGCTGACGAGGATGTTCACACGGCCCACCGAAGAACTTCGAGCTGAACTACTGGATTTGAACGGTGTTGGGCCAGAGACGGCCGATTCCATTCTGCTCTACGCAGGCAGTCATTCTGTATTTGTGGTGGACGCTTATACCCGCCGAGTTCTGGATCGCCACGCGATCTTGCCGGAGAACTCTAGTTATGAGGATATCCGGAAACTCATGGAGGAAGCGCTTAGTCCGTTGGCGGAGAGCGCACTTCACTCGGGGAATCCCTCGACAGACGAACTGGCCGCGGGTTTTCCGGGTCCACCGCACCCGCCCTCGCGGATGAGTGCGGCGAAGCGTACTGTTTTGACGCAGATTTATAACGAGATGCACGGACTGATCGTGGCGGTGGGCAAGGACTACTGCAAAAAATCACATCCTCATTGTGACCGATGTCCTTTACAGAGGTTTTTGCCTGCTCTTAAGTAGTCGCTTACATCCAATGACAAAGTGTGATGTCATGCTTACTCGAGCATTGGCGCTAGCATTGTTGTTCTCCGCCTTGCTTCTTTCAAGTGCGGCGCAAACGCTCAGAGAGGCAGCGGATCAGGACGGACTGCTGATAAGTACGGCCGTGCGTCCTTCACAGTTGGCGGAATCTGCCTACGCCTCCACGCTGGCCCGCGAGTTCAATATGGTGGAAGCGGAAGATGCGATGAAGTGGTGGGTTCTGCGGCCTGATGCGGCAACCTATGACTTCCGTCAAGGCGACGAACTGGTTCGCCTCGCGCAGGCTCACGGAATGAAAGTGCGCGGCCATTGCCTGGTCTGGGGACGCTCCAACCCGGAGTGGCTCAGCCAAGGTCGCTTTTCCGCCCAGCAACTGTCGCAGCTTCTTCATGAACACATCAGTCGGGTGATGAGCCACTATGCCGGGCAGGTCTTCGCCTGGGATGTGGTCAACGAGGCTCTTGACGAAAAGGGAGATGTGCGAAGTTCGCTCTGGTACGACGAACCCGGCATCGGATTTTCCGGTCACGGAACCGAATACATCGAGCAGGTTTTCCGCTGGGCGCACCAGGCAGATCCGCGGGCTTTGCTTTTTTACAACGAAGCGGAGGGCGAAGGCCTAAACCGGAAGTCAGACGCGATCTATGCCATGGTGAAGAAATTCAAACGGCATGGCGTTCCCATTGACGGCGTGGGTTTACAGATGCATCTCCAAGCTCTCGATCCCGATATTGGAGGGATCACCAACAACATTGCCCGGCTCACCGCGCTGGGTGTACAAGTTCACATCACGGAGCTTGACGTTTCTCTCGCGCTCGATTCCAGCGGCCAGGCCCGAGCGGAAGATTTGTCCCGGCAAGCCGAGGTCTATCGCGCCATTGTAAGGGCTTGCCTGGACAGCGCAGGCTGTACAGCAATCCAGACTTGGGGATTTACCGATAAATATTCGTGGATTAGCTCCCATTCCCATGGTGTGCGCGGTCAGGCGCTGCCCTTTGACAGAACCTACCAGCCAAAAGCAGCCTATCGCGCCGTGTTGGAGGAACTCATCGCCGGACGATCTTCTCGTCATCGATAACCTCATTGGTGCAAATAGGCCGTCAGACCTCTTCCCACGCTCGATCCGGCATCTATAATGAATTCCGGTGTTTCTGGGTATGCATTCTGCGCAGCGCTGCATCGAGAGAATTACCGGGATCCACTAAATTCGATTGCATTGGGGTTGCTGAATTCGCTTGCCACCGACCGCTCCAACTCGACCTGCGAAGACTTCCAATCGCAAGCAGGTCATCATACTACTGGCGGTCGCGGTGTTTTTCCTGCTGGCGATTCTGGTCTCGCAAACCGCTTTCGATCTCACTCTTTTACGGCCCGGGAACAATCAGCAGATTGTGGTGTTCTACGCACTTTCGCTGTTGATCTCGCTCCTGTTCGTTGCTCTGACTTTCGTCCTGGCGCGCAACCTGCTGAAGCTGTTCGCGGAACGCCGCCTCGGAGTGTTGGGTTCAAAGTTTCGGACGCGCATGGTGGTGGGCGCTCTGCTTCTTTCATTCGTTCCGGTTATGGTGATGTACTGGTTCGCCTACGGGCTGATGAACCGCTCCATTGACAAGTGGTTCTCGACGCCCGTGGAAGAGGTTCGCGCCGACACGCATGCCATGGCGTCGCTGCTGGGAGAATACGCCGCACAGAATGCGCGCGCTGAGGCGACCGCGATTGCCACGGCTGGCGAGACTCAACGAGGTTTCTCCGGACACGGATTCTCGCCCGTAATGGCCGAATTCCAGAACCATGAAATTACCCTGCAAGGGGGATTTGCGCTGGCGGTGCAAGGCGGGAACGCCGAGGCCAGCTTTAATGCGCCCGCCCCATGGCCGCTTCTAAAAACAAAACTTCCTCTGGCCGAGGCCGCATCTGGCCGGCCCGCACGCTTCAGCTGGGATCAGACTGAGTACACTCTGGGCAGCGCCCAAGTTGGGAACGATGGTTTTATTCTGGTCGGGATCCCGCTTCCGCAGGAGTTTTCCCGCACGGTCCGTCAGGTCGAGGCAAGCCAGCAGCGGTATTTCGAGTTGGCCTATGAACGGCGGTTGGTTCGGCGCACCTACATGGGCTTGCTCCTGTTGCTGACCATGATTGTTTTATTTATAACTACGTGGCTGGCGCTGTTTCTTTCGAAGCTGGTGACGCGTCCACTGGCCGCATTGGCCGAGGCGACACAGGAAATCTCCCGCGGACGTCTGGACTACCGGATCGACGTCAGTGCCGCCGACGAAATCGGCGACCTGGTTCGTTCTTTCAATCGCATGGCGGAGGAATTGGAAACCAGCCGCCTGCAGATCGAAGCCTCCAGCCGCGACGCGACCACTGCCAACTCCGAACTGGATCAGCGCCGCCGGCAGATGGAGACAATCCTCGAAAGCATACCCACGGGCGTACTATCGCTCGATGCCGAGCGCCGCGTCACGCATGCCAACCAGGCTCTGCAGCGGATGTTTTATCCCGAGGGCTACCCGGAAGGGAATCCGCTGGCGCGCGGGGCGCGGCTGGCGGACTTATTTCCGCCTGAAGTGCTGCAGGATCTCGAACCGCTTTTGCGCCGCGCCGATCGCATGGGGATGACCACCAGCCAAATGGAGACTTCACTACAGCGCACGTCTCTGAATGTGGCGGTCACGGTAGCGCTGCTGCGCCATCAGGACGAACGGTCTGGATACGTCATTGTTTTCGAAGATCTCTCGGATCTTCTGAAGGCGCAAAAACAGGCGGCGTGGCGGGAGGTTGCACGCCGGGTGGCGCATGAAATCAAGAATCCGCTTACTCCGATTGCGCTCTCCGCCGAACGTATTCAGCGTCATCTGGAGCGGCCTGCGCCCCCCGACAAAGCGTCGTTGGAAATCGTGCGATCCTGCGCCGAAACGATTGCGGGCGCGGTGGAGACGGTGCGGCGCCTGGTGGATGAGTTTTCAACGCTGGCGCGGTTTCCGGCGTCCAACCCGCACCCTGCCGACATCAACGAAGTCATCGAAAGCGCGCTCTCCATGTTTGACGGAAGAATGGATGGCATTAATGTCCATAAAGCGCTCGCGCCTGACCTGCCGCGGGTGATGGCGGATGCGGAGGCGATTAAGCGGGCAATTGCCAATTTGGTGGATAACGCCGCCGAGGCCATGCACAATTCATTGGTGCGCGAGATCCAGATCTCAACCTCGCTGGTGGCCAGCCGGGACGCGGTCGAAGTCACAGTCGCGGATACCGGGCACGGCGTGACCCCCGAACTGAAAGAAAAACTCTTCCTCCCTTATTTCTCGACCAGAAAACGCGGCACGGGTCTTGGACTGGCGATCGTGAGCCGGGTCATCGAAGAGCACCACGGGTCGATCCGCGTGGAAGAAAATCAGCCGGTGGGAGCACGATTTATCATAGAGCTACCGGTGGTTCCGGAACCTGCGCTCGACGCTGTCGCGGTTCAACATGCATAAAATTCTGATTGTGGATGACGAAACCGCGATTCGTGAATCGCTGCAAGGGGTTTTGGCGGACGAGGGTTACGAAACCGGCGCAGTTGACAGCGGCGAAGAATGCCTCAAACTTCTGCGCCGCGAGCACGCCTACGAAGTGGTGCTGCTGGATATCTGGCTGCCCGGAGCCGATGGCCTGGAGACCCTGGAGCGAATTCGAGAACTGGATAACCCACCCGAAGTAATCATGATTTCCGGACACGGCACCATCGAGACCGCCGTGCGCGCCACAAAACTGGGGGCTTTCGATTTTCTGGAAAAACCGCTGTCCATCGATAAGACGCTGATCCTGGTGAAGAACGCAATCGAGTCGAAGAAACTGCGGCACGAGAATATCGACCTCAAGAAACAGCTGCATACCAAGAGTGTGATCGTTGGCGACAGTATTCCCATGAAGGCGTTGCGCCAGCAGATTGGACTGATGGCGCCCACCAATGGCCGGGTTCTGATCTATGGCGAGTCCGGAACGGGCAAGGAATTGGTCGCCCATGCGATCCATGGTCAAAGTTTGCGCAAGGACGAAACCTTTGTCGAGGTCAACTGCGCGGCGATTCCCGAAGACCTTATTGAGAGCGAGTTGTTCGGCCATTACAAGGGCTCGTTTCCGGGTGCGGCTGTCGACAAGGAAGGCAAGTTTCAAAAGGCGAATGGAGGCACGTTGTTTCTTGATGAAGTGGGCGACATGAGCCTGAAAACGCAATCCAAGGTGCTGCGCACGCTCGATGAACAGCGGGTTGCGCCGTTAGGCGGCGACCAAAGCATCACCGTGGATGCGCGTATCATCGCCTCTACGAACAAGGATCTGGAAGAAGAGATTTCCATTGGAAATTTTCGGGAAGACCTGTTTTACCGGCTGAACGTGATTCCCTTCTTCGTTCCCCCGCTGCGAGATCGGAAGGAAGATGTTCCGATGCTGGCAAGACACTTTCTGAAAGACCTGGCCGCGACCTACGGGCGACGTCCACGCGAGATCACGGATGACGCCATCGAGGGGCTGATGCGCTATTCCTGGCCGGGTAATGTGCGCGAATTGCGCAATGTGATCGAGAGGATTGTCATCATGAATCCGATGACAACGCGGTTGGACCGAAAACACCTGCCGCCGCTGGTCTACCGGGACGGTCACCGGCGCGCGGCGCGGAGCGAGTTTTCCACCTTGCATCAGGCGCGAGATGCCTACGAGAAAGATTTCATTCTCAAGAAACTCGACGAGAATCACGGCAACGTCACGCGAGCCGCCGAGGTGCTAGGCCTGGAGCGCAGCCACCTCTATCGCAAGATGAAAACTCTTGGGATTGTGGCGAAGGAGTAAGTGCCGGCGTCAACAGGATGCATTTAGAAAGGCGCAGCCGGTATCGGTTGCGTAGGCAAGAACCAAGGTCCCTCGCTGCGCTCGGGATGACATCTGGGATTTTGGCTAATGCTTTACCATGTGGATTTCGGTGCCGTTCTTTCGAAACTCAACCTTATCCATGAGCTGGTTGATCAGAAAAATTCCCCGGCCATGATTCGAGTAAACATTCTCTCCGACCGTGCAGCCGGGAACGGCTTCCGGACTAAATCCGGTACCGGGATCGCGCACTACAATCAGGATGCCGCGTTCTTCGTCGCTGCTGACCACGCATTCCACGGTTTGCGTGGGATCCTCCTTGGCGCCGTGAATTACCGCATTGGCCAAGGCTTCCTGAAGAGATAACTCGATAGCGTCTTCTTTTCCGTCCACGTCTTTCATCTGCCGAACGACGGCCATAACTTCCTGCACAACAGGATCGACCGCCTTACGGTCCGCAGCAAGCGTTACTCGCAGAATTAGACGCAGCTTGTCGGGATCGAAGTCCTTCTCGGGAAGCGATTGCTCAGGAAAATGTGATGATGGCATTTATTGTGCTCTTCGTTCTTAAATCAGGCCGGTGCCCTGATTCTATCCGCCAACCGTGAATCTCACAATCGGCGTAGACCATCTGGGAATCGGTTCGTCATGGGTTATGTTCTTTGTGGCTTCTTTGTTACCAGTGTTCCTGGCAAAACTTTGGGCAGCGCGAGCCGCCCATCCGTCAAGTGCTCCAATTGCCGCCGCCAGTCGAGCTCCTCTACAAAGCCCCGGGATTCGCGCCAGTTCGGCTGCACTTTCACATACAGTTCGAGAAAAACCTTCGTGCCTAGCATCTTCTCGATCTGCAATCGTGCCGACGTGCCAATGCGTTTCAGCATTTGTCCCTTTTTGCCGATTAGAATTCCCTTCTGGCCTTCGCGTTCGCAGTAGATGGTAGCGGCAATGCGCGCTAGCTTAGCGCCTTCTTCAAACGTGTCAACGATGACGGTGGTGGCGTAGGGAAGTTCTTCCTCGGTTTCAATCAGGACTCTTTCACGAACGATTTCTCCTGCCATGAAGCGAGCCGGCTGGTCGGTGACCTGATCTTCTGGAAACAGCGGAGGGCCAGCGGGCAGCGCAGCGACAACCTGTTTCAGCAGTATCTCGAGGCCATCTCGCTTCAGAGCTGAGATGGGGATGATCGCGTGAAAAGAATGCAGCTTCTTATACTCCTCGATCAGCGGCAGCAACTTGCTCTTTCCGCCCTTGAACAGATCGACCTTGTTGAGAATGAGGCAAACTTTTGTGGACGAATGCTTCAGCATTTGTATTGCGAATTCGTCCCGCTGATCGAGTTTGCGCGTCGCGTCCATGATGAGGAGGACTACATCGCAGCCCTCCAACGCCTCGCGCACCTCGACCATCATCTTACGGCCCAGGGAGCTGTCTGGCTTATGTACACCCGGAGTATCGATCAAAACGATCTGCGCGCCTGCCTGCCCCTTTCTCTTCGTCACGTTGACGATGCCTTGAATTCGATTGCGAGTGGTTTGCGGTTTGGGAGAAATGATTGCCAGTTTCTCGCCGACGAGAGCATTTAGCAGAGTAGACTTGCCGGCATTAGGGCGACCGAGGATGCAGACGAAACCGGAGCGGAAAGGCATAGGAAAAGCTTCTAGCTACTAGCCTGACAGATTCAAGTTCACTTCCAGTATCCCATGAATCGGTAGTCAAGCCGGATGTCCTGTGGGTAGTGTCTTATTTGCAGTCTGTTAAGACGCTACCGTTCTGATCAAAGTGGGTGGTTCGCTAGAAGCTAGTAGCTAGCAGCTATTTTATATTAATTTCAACTGGCGCGGCTGGGGAGCGCTGATCCGGACGCGCTCGACCTTGCGGTCGGTTGCTTCCAGGACTTCGAAGCGCAGGCCGCCATCGTCCACCGTTTCACCCCGGCGCGGGATGTGCCCAGCCAACTCGCTCACCAAGCCCGCGACTGTAGCCGATTCCCGGCCCTCCAGCTTGGTTCCGAATAGCTCGACGAGGCCGTCGACGTCCATGCTACCGGAGACGATGTAGGATTGATCGTTCTCCCGGACAACCTCCGCCTTCTCGTGCTCATCGCGGATTTCTCCAACGATCTCTTCGACCAGATCCTCTATGGTCACTAAGCCAGCTACGCCGCCGTATTCGTCGACGACAATGGCCATACGAATATTATTTTTCTGCATTTCGCGCAGAAGATCGCTGCCGAGTTTGCTCTCAGGAACGAAATATACGTCCCGCCGCATCAACGTTTCCAGAGTGCGCTGCGAGGCTTCGCTATCCGGTACCTGCAAAACATCCTGAGCATAGACAATGCCACGGATATTGTGAATGCTCTCCGCATACACGGGGACGCGCGAGTAGTGCTTGGTCCGCAACATTTCGATGAACCGTTCCACCGTAGTATCGACGGGCACGGCAAACATCTCCGGACGCGGCTTCATCGCCTCACGCACGGTCTTGCCGCTGAACTCGACTACCGATTGAATCAGGTCGCGGTCGCCTTCCTGAATGATGCCTTCCTCCTGGCCCGCTTCGATCAGGGCGTCCACGGCTTCGGCAGCGGTCTCTGGTTCTTCACGGGTATTTTCGCGCGTAAGCGATGCAACCGATTGCAGGAAGCCGAGAATGATCGTCACCGGCAACACCAGATAGATCAGAATTCTCACCAGCCACGTCCACCGGATAAGCCAATTACCGTTGGTTCGCGAAAAAAATAAAAACGGCAAAAACTGGTTGAATACGATGATGATCACAATCAGACTGATGGCGGCCTGCGATATCTCGTAGATGGTCCAGCGTTGGTCGCTAAAAAGTGCAAATCCCACGAGCAGCGAAATCGTTGCCGTGGTCAACTGCTTGAGCACGGACATCGATAGTGCCGCGCGCGAGCGGCTTACTTGCAGTGCCGGCTCAACTTTCTGCTCGAAGACGTCGATGTTGTCCTGAAATTCCCGGGAAAGAAATTTGCCGATTTCCTGGTAGACGCGGTCTACATAGGAGGCCAGCGCCAGCAGAGCCAGCAGCGGGATCAGCGCGAGGGCTACGGTCCAATTCATGCGCTTCTCCGTTTACCTGCGGAACGTTCCCTCTGTCCTTGCGGGAGCACAGACCGAGGTGCGAGCGGTTGTGTCCGCTCGATCAGACCAGCCTCCAACCTTAGCTTTTGCCGCAATCGGATTTCCTCGCGAGCCATTTCGCCATTATCCCGCTCATGATCGAAGCCTGCCAAATGAAGAATTCCGTGGAGTACGAGAATTTTTATTTCTGCCGCCACGGGGTGCCCCAGACGGCGGGCGTTCTCGCGCGCGATATCGGCGGAAATCGCCAGATCGCCGGCGACTTGTTTAGCGTGAGTGGGGCTCAGTATCGGCGCGGGAAATGAAAGCACGTCAGTCGGCTTGTCTTTGCCGCGGAATCGCGAGTTCAGCGCGCGCAGTTCCGGGCTGTTGGTCACCAGCACATTGACTGTGCCATGCAGACGCACCATCCGTCTTGCCCGCAACAGAAAGCGTTCGAGCGTTGACGGGCTCAGCCCGGCGATTTTCTTGCGAAGGATAACCAACTTTTTCCACCCCGGCTCTACTCTCCCGAGGCTTCGCGGCTTCGGTCCGCTAACTCCGTGGGATGCAAGTTTCTAGCTTCGGCGCTTTTCCCACCCGACAACAGCAACATCTGCTGCTCCGCGATATGTGTTTTGTGTTCATCGTAGGCGCGAATGATGCGCTGCACAAGATGATGGCGCACCACGTCGGCCTCGTCGAAATGAACGAAGGTAAGGCCTTCCACTTTCCGCAAAATGTCAACCGCTTCCAGAAGGCCGCTGCGGCGGGCGTTGGGCAAATCGATCTGCGTGACGTCGCCGGTAATCACCGCTTTGGAGTTGAACCCGAGGCGGGTGACGAACATCTTCATCTGTTCCGAAGTCGTGTTCTGCGCTTCGTCGAGAATCACGAAGGAGTCATTTAAGGTGCGTCCGCGCATAAATGCGATGGGCGCAATCTCGATCACATTTTTTTCCAGATAGCGGTCCACTTTTTCCGGATCGAGCATGTCGTAGAGCGCGTCGTAAAGTGGGCGCAGGTAAGGATCGATCTTGTCCTGCAATGTGCCCGGCAGAAAGCCCAGACGCTCGCCCGCTTCCACTGCGGGACGCGCGAGGATAATGCGATTCACGCGCTTTGCCAACAGGGCGGAGATCGCCATAGCCACGGCAAGATAGGTCTTCCCTGTGCCAGCGGGGCCGATTCCGAAAACCATGTCGCATTTTTCGATGGCTTCGACATAGCGCCGCTGATTCACACTCTTGGGTTGCACCATGCGGCGTCCCAGCGAGCGCTGCTTTCCGGCGTCGGCCAATCCGCGCAAAGTCGCTGTCTGGTCCGCCGTCAAGACACGCAACATGCTATTCAGATCGCCATTGTTGAAGCTGTAGCCGGAGCGTTGCAGGCTTTCGTAATCGGCAAAAACCTGCTCGGCGCGAGCCACGTCGCGGGCTGCGCCCTCCAGTTCGATGGCGTTTGACCGCAAATCTATGGTGACGTTCAGGCCATCTTCCAGCACTCGGACATTCTCGTCGCGTGTGCCAAATAGAGTCTCGATGTTGGGAGTTATCCCGATACTTTTCTTCATTCAGTCTCTTTAAGGAAGCTTAAACACACACGGATCACACGCTTCGCAGACAAAACAGGATTATGCTTGGAGACGGGACCAGCCGGGATGCTCATGCCCAGAGGGCAAGTCACTACCATTAGGTAAAGCCTACCCCGCGGCGGGGTGGGAGTCAATGGCGACGTAACCGTTTGACCCGCGCAGACTTATTCCCGTAAAATCATGTATTCGGTACTCACCGGAATATCTCTCTGTATACACAAAGGTAAAGAACCAGACATGGCAAATCATTTTTCGGCGCTGAAGCGCGCCCGTCAAACCACGAAGCGCACTGCCACCAATCGCGCGAATGCCTCCCGCCTACGCACCGCGTTGCGCGGCCTGCGCGAGACCATCGAAAAAGGCGACAAAGCAGCCGCCGAGAAGACCTATCGCGAGACTGTTTCCGCGCTCGATAAGGCGATCCAGAAGGGCACGCTGCACGGGAACACTGCGGCGCGGTATAAGTCGCGGCTGGGGAAGCGCGTTGGGGCGATGAAATAGGCTTTTGGCTGTTAGCCTTTGGTTGGGGAAGCCCAATGAGTTCACAAATCGCGAACCCCAATACCGAAGCTGCGATCCTTGCCCGCCTCATTCAGATCGGGCAGGAAGAATTACCTCCTGGCGCCGCTGAATACTTGTTATCCATTCGCTTCTCCGACCGCGATACGGCGCGGATGAATGAGCTTTCGGGATTGGCGCGTCAGGGAATGCTCTCCGGCCAAGATCAAGCTGAGCTCAATAGCTACCTCCACGTTGCAGATCTTCTGGCTGTGATGCAGGCTAAAGGACGGCTGGCACACGCTACCTTTCGGCGTACATAGTCAATGGCGCTATCTGTCGCGAGGAGGTATTTCCCTTGGACTTAATGACATTTACCTTGGTCTTCGTCCCCTGAACGTTAAGCAACTCGTGGCCATCCGCGAGAGCTCGTTTGATTAACGCCGATTCCACTAAATTCAGTACTTTGGTCTTCTGTTGTCCCCGACGTAGTGTGACGTGTCCAACTAGCATGATGCGGTGACCGTGTTGTGACTGTTGTAGGCCGATCATAAGTCGGACATTGTTGAATTGCTGCTCGATGCGTTTACGCAATCTCTGGGCTTGACCAACATAAAGTGGCACAATGCTCCTTGCAAAACTACGAGCAAATACATATACACCTGGCCCATCGGGGATTCGCTCAAGCGGACAGGTGTAGATCAGGTTTACTCGGGATCCGTTCCTCAGTCGGATTGGCTTGCCCCATCTAACGTCGATCCGCATGGTCCACCTCTGGGCCAATCAATCCCGCAAACGGTCGCACTCTTGTTCGGGCCCTTTCTCTATCACACCGGCAACTGATCCTGCATCCATCCCGGTGCTTCCAGCTTCACCTCGGTAGTCAGATCCATCACCAGACGTTCCAGCACCATGCGCTTGCTGACTGGATTCGAACGCAGAGCTAAATCGGCTTTGGCTACGAGGCGAATTGCGCGCGTCAAATCGCGGCGGGATTTGTAGCGGCGGGCTTGCTTGATGATATCGTCGGCGGCGAATGGCGGGACACGGAAACCTTGCCACAACGCGGCCCAGAGCATCCGCTGGTCGCGGACATTTCGTTCGAGAATTACCAGCATCTGCCGGAAGGTTTTGGCCAGCATGTAAATGTGCCCGATGGCGGCTTCTTCGCCGTCTCCCGAGGACAGCATCGCATCCAGCACTTCCAGCGCGCGCACGCGGTCCTTGGAGGAGATGGCATCGGTCAACTCATACAGCGAGCGCTGCTTGGCCGCGAGCACCATGGTTTCTACGTCGCCCAGCGTGATGCGGTTCTTCGCGCCGACGTATAGCATGAGCTTCTCCAGTTCGTTGGAGATCATCATCATGTCGCCGCCGAGCGCGTCGACTAATTCGCGCGCGCCGTCTGGTTCGATCTTCACGGGCACGTCGCGGCTGGCGCAGAATTCGGAGATCCAACGAACGGCTTCGCCTTCCTCAACCCGAGCCAGTTCGACGATGCCGCAGTACGGGCCCATGGTTTCACGGATGCGCTGGTAGCGCTCTTTGTCCTGCATCTCCATGCGGCGAACGTCGGCGGGAATGCTGATATGGTCGGCGACGAAAACGATGAGCGCATCGGGATTCGGGTTCTTGCAGTAGTCTTCAATGCCGGCGAGCTTTTCTTCGTTCGAACCGCGGCCAAAAAGATTCTTGACGCCGCGCACGAAAAAAACCTGGAATGGCGCCATCAAAGAGGGCGTGCGAGCGCGGTCGAGAACTTCGGCCAGATCGTTCTCTGCAAGGTCGAATTCGAACAGGCTGAAGTCGCGCAGATCCGCGGGAACCATGTGATCGAGGATGGCGTCGCGAAAGCGTTTGCGGAAGAAAGCTTCATCGCCAACGAAAACATAGGCGGGACGCAGCTTGTGCGACTCGAGTTCGCTGACAAAACGGTCGGCCTGGGCGAAAGCCCGCATTAGAAAGTCTCCTCGGAATCACGACTGGCCGCAGTACGGCGTCGTTGGCCGTTGGTCGTCAGTCGTTGGCTAACGACTAACGACCAACGACTCACGATGATTTCACACTCTAGCATCTAAAACCCCTCCAGAATGTTAGAGACCAGGGTTCGGGCGAAGTCCTGAGAGAGCCGCCGGTAGGCGGGCGAATCTTCCTCGAAGAAGCTGGCCAGATCCTGAGAAACTTCATACTGCTCGCGGAATAAATACGACGGATTCTGATACAAAACTTTGCCCTGCCGGTCGGTGAGAGAGACCTTCATGCTTACCACGACCAACACACTCGCCGCTTGCCCGGTGGTGGAGTTGTAAGTGAGCGCCGACGCCGAGGTTGAAATCACCGTACCGCGCAGCGTCGCGTCAGCGGCCTCTCCAGGTTCATTCAGGATGTGATAATGCGTTCGGGTAGTGAACTCGCGAACCACAGAAGCAGTCAGCATCTGTTCGATCCTGTACGTGGTGGTGACGTTCGAGAAGGCTGGAACGGCAATGGTTTTAACGTTTTCCGGAAGCTGCACGGCATGGCCCGCCGTGTGATATCCGCAACCCGTGGCCGCTATGAGCAGCACCAGCCACACGCAGCGCCACGGCCTCATTGGATTTTTCCAACCGGCCGGGTTTTGATCATACTTTCGGCGCACTCCACGGCGGTCATGGCAGCGACGCGCAGATTGTCAATGGCCGCCCAGAGCCAGATTCCATGGGAATCCGCGGATTCCTTCTTCGCAGAAACCATGATGCTGGGCTGGCCCGCCGTATTTACGTTGCTGGGCTGGGAGTCGTCTTCGTCCCCCGCCAGCGTCACGTGATCGCCCGCCAGCGCTTGTGACAATTTTTCCTGATCGACTTCTTGCTCCATCTCTAAAAAGATGCCAAGGGTATGCCCATGAAACACCGGAGGCTGAATTGCCATCAGCGCAAGTTGCGGAGCGTCCGCGCCGACAAGTTTTCGATAATGGCGGCGCACGCGCGCTTCCAACGCATCCAACGATAGTTTCGAATTCGATCCGTAGCGCGCAACCATGTTGAACGCTACTTGCACATCGAAGACATCTTTTGGCAGCGACTGGAATGACAGAAGATTTACTGTCTGCTGGTGCAGTTCGTCCATTCCCTTCTGCCCTCGTTCGGAGGCCGGCTCAAAAATCGTCGCAGCTACGTTCCGAATGTCGCCGGTCTGGCGGGCTCGCAAGAGCAAAAGCGCCAGCGCCACCGCCGCGGGATGAGCCACCACGCACGGAGCCGGCTGCAGTTCTGGTTGCCACATCTGGCCACGCTGGCGTTCCACCCAGAGAGAGCGAACGGTGGCGCCTACTTCTTCTTCCAATGCGCCAGAGAGGTCGATGATCGCACTGCCGGCATCGCGCGCACGCTTCCAATTCTGGCGGGTGCATTCAGCGTCTGCGGCAAAGAACGTAAAGTCTGTGTTTGTGAATTGCTCGGCGCGCACACTCTGGATGAAGTTAATCTCATCCCCTGTAGCCTCAAGCTGGCCAATCGATTCGTCATCGTCGAGCAAGCGCACGTCAACGGCCGGGAAGTTGCGCTCGTTGAGCATTTCAGCGACTTCCTTGCCTTTGAGCGTGCCAGCACCGACGATCGCCGCGCGGAAGAGTTGCCCGCGGGAGGCGGACGAGGGCGCTGCCACGATTTTGGAAGGACTGCTCATGAAGTCTGCGAAACCTCCTTGTAAGTAGGCGGGCGAGGCTGATTGCGGCGGCGGAAGATCCATTGCAAGCGCCAGAAGACTCCAGAGAAGGTGTAGAGCAGAGCAACTCCAAACAGCACGGGCTTGGAGAAGAACCAAAGGCCGGCGAATAGCGCGCCGAAAAGAATGATCAAACGAAACGGGTGGCGCGAGCTGAAATCGATGTCTTTGAAACTATAGAAGCGCCAGGTGCTCACCATGAGATAGCCGACTGCAGCTACCATGGCCAGCCATGGGATGGCCTTATACCAAGAGTCGAGCGGAACACCGGACTGAAAATGTACTACCGCCGCGATGACTCCAGCACCCGCCGGAATGGGCATGCCGACAAAGTATTTCTTGCCCGGCCGTCCCGGATTCGAAGGCTGGGGGTTCGACGTGATGTTGAAGCGCGCGAGACGGCTGGCACCGGCCATCAGAAACAAGAACGCGGCAATCGCTCCTAATTGCGTTAGTTTGATGTTCCAGTCCCAATCCGTGAGCCCGACCGGCGGCATCAAGTGAAAGCCCCAAGTCCAGGCCAGCATCGCGGGAGCTACCCCAAATGTAATCACGTCGGCCAGCGAATCGAACTCCTTGCCGAAGTCGCTGCTGGTTCCGGTCATGCGAGCGACCCGGCCATCTAACCCGTCGAACAAAACGGCAAATCCAATCGCTTTGGCGGCATTGTCCAAATGCCACGACGATAAGGCGCTCGCGTGGACCACTTCGAGGATGGCGTAGAACCCCGCCGCCATATTTCCGGTGGTAAACAGCGACGGGAGAATGTACATCCCCTTGCTCATGCGGCGCCGTTCGCCGGATTTTATCTTTGGCAGAGGAAGATCCATCAGCGTGCTCCCTCGTTCGTGGAATGTTGACCTACGCTGGTCAACTCATTTTTCGGTTGCATGTACGCGAGAATACTGGCTCCCCCGCGTACCCGGTCGCCAACCTTCACCTGCAAGTTAGCAGCAGAAGTGAGAAGTATGTCTGTTCGCGAACCAAATTTGATCAATCCCACGCGCTGGCCGCGCTCTAACCGATCGCCAACTTTCGGATGAAAGACAATTCTGCGCGCCAGCAATCCAGCGATCTGCTTAAAGATAACCACCTGACCGTCGCCTTCCACGGTGACCATGTTCTGCTCGTTCTGATCGGCGGAAGCTTCGTTCATGGCGTTGAGAAACTTCCCCTTCTGATAGCGAATGTCGCGGACAACTCCAGCGATGGGGGAGCGATTTACATGTACGTCAAATACGCTCAAAAAAATGCTGATGCGGGCTTGTTTTTCGCCGCCTATTGTAACCCAGGAGACATCCGTGACTTTACCATCGGCGGGTGAAACCACAGCGCCTGCGGACTGAGGTATGTTGCGCTCCGGATCGCGAAAAAACCAGAGAAAGAATCCAGCCAGCAACAGGGGAGCAACGGCCCAAACCGGCCCACCGAACCAGCCGACGAGAACCGCAGCCAGAATAAAGGCGACCCCGTAGAAATAGCCGTCACGAACCATGAGAAAGATTGATTATAAAGCACGCGAGGACGGCAAAGAGGCGGTAGTGGGCCTAAGTCCAAATAAAGAAAGGCGCTGACCAGCGCCCTTGTATGGAAACAGAATTCCCTGGCGGCGGATGCCGCTGTTGCAGTGGTCAAAAAAATTACGCTACGTTTACGCCGTACTGCTGCCGATACTGCCGCTCAATCGATTGCATCTGATCTTTCAGACGAAGCTTGAGCTTCTTGAGCCGCACTTCCTCAAGTTTTTCGTCTTCGCTGAGATAACGTTTTTGGGTGAGTGAATCCAGACGGGTGGAATATTGCATGTGCTCCTGAGCCAGCTTGCGAAATTCATCATGATTGGTCAGAAGCGCGTCATTCGAAGTCAGCATCCAGGCAGACCTCCAATAGGGGATTGTTAAGGTCACGCTACCACAGCCTCAGAAACGGTTCAATGCCATATTTATAGTGCAGTCTCGTTATGAGAAAGCTCTAATAAAGGCCAAGTCGGTAGAGGATTGCATCTTCTTGCGGAGCCGCGTAGTAGCCCTTGCGCGACCCCGTTTCTAGAAAACCAAGCTTGCAATAGAGAGAGCGCGCGGATTGATTGGACTGGCGGACTTCCAGAAACACGGCGCTGGCATTCCGGGCTCGCGCATGATCGAGGAATTCACAAAGCAGGCGGGCTGCGACCCCTCGCCGCCGGGACTCTTTCTCGACAACAATGTTTTCCAGCTCCCATTCATGATCCACTGCGTGCGCTACCAGCAGCGCCAGCAGGGGATGGGGGGCGTGCAAGACTTGTTTCGTCCCTACTTCGTCGGCAGCATCGGCCACCCATACGAGACTGTGCTGCCCAGAATTCGACGTTGCAAACAAGGTTTCATACTGCTGCCGTGACCAATGCGCGCCCGACGGCGACTGGCGATCGAGCTCGATCATGCCCGGGATATCGTCTCTACTTGCCGGCCGGATACGCACTCTAGGAACCGATTCTCTCCAGCATTTCAGCATCGGTGCGGCGGATATAGTTCGCCTCGAGCTGGTCGGGCTGCACCGTCTCTCCTGCCTGAATTTTGAGCCAGCCCAATCGGGCTACATCAGCCGCGGAAATTGGCGCCAACGTTGAGACTGCCACGCCGGCAGCAAGCGACTCTGCGGCGAGGGCGCTGTCTGGAGTTGCTAGCGTCCATCCTGTCGCCCGGGAAAGGAATTCGCCTCTGCTCAAAATAAGTTCTTGCAGAACTTGGGCACGATTCAGGGGGACATCGTATTCGCCGACATAAACATCCGTCCGGCCTGCGTCGAGCGCCGCCATGACTTTGCCGTGAGCGCCACTGGCGAAGACGCACACTTCCAGGAGGGACACAGACGCAATCGGCTTGCTCAAGATCTCTGCCAGAGCCTTGACTACAGCGAGGCCGATGCGAAGACCCGTGAACGATCCCGGGCCAGAGGCTACTGCGAACGCCCCGATGTCGTGCTTGGTGAAACCGTGACTCGAAAGCAGCGCGGCGATCTGCGGAACAAGCTGGGCGGAGAAGGTGCCGCCAGCGAGGAGAACAGTTTCAATCACTCGCACGTCGTTATGGTCGGCGGACCGGTCGGTAGCCCTCTGTCGGGCCTGCGCCAGCGCGATACTGCCGTTCTTACCAGAAGTGTCGATGGCGAGGAGAAGCATGGGAAAATTCTTGCCTTTATCCGTGAAGGTCACCGAAATTCCGCAGGCAGTCTGCTCACGATTCTATTCCTGGACCAATTCAAGCAGCACGCCACCAGCACTAGAAGGATGCACAAAAACGTATTGATGTCCGCCGGCACCAGTTTTAATCTGCTCCGATATAATGCGCACGCCGTCGACCTTCAGCCGCTCGACGGCCGCCGGCAGGTCGGGAACACGCAGACAAACATGATGCAAGCCCTCACCACGCTTGGCGATAAACTTTGCGATGGTTGAATTTTCTGAAGTCGCCTCTAACAGCTCCAATCGGCTTTCTCCCACCGGAACCATGACCAACCGGACCTGCTCTTGCTCAACGGTTTCCACAGGCGAAACGGCCAAGCCCAGTTTCTCATAGATGGTCTTTGCCGCCGCCAGCGACTTCACCGCAATGCCGAGATGGTCGATTTTCATCGTTAGTTTTTCCCCACGTTCGCGGCGATCTCTTCAATCAAGGTATAAGGATCGCGCTTGTGTTCGGCTACCTCGGTCGCATAGCGGGTCACTCTGCCGTCGGACAACTGCTCCCGAGCTTTTTCGAGCAGCGCATCGCGCAGCATTTCGAGGAGGCGCTCCTGCCAGTTTTCGACACTCTTCTTCAGTGCCAAATCTTCCTTTTGCAGGAGTTGTTCATAATCAGAAATCGCCTCTGCCAGTTCCTGAACTCCCAACCCTTGGCTGGCGACAGTCTTTATGATCGGCGGGACCCAGCCATCCTGGCGCGTGGCAAGCGATTGCAGTGTCCGAATCTCGCGCTCCACATGCTCCGCACCGTCTCGGTCGCTCTTGTTGATCACAAAAATATCGGCAATCTCCATGATGCCAGCTTTGATCGTTTGGACGTCGTCGCCCATGCCGGGGACAAGAATCACAATGGTGATATCAGCGAGCCGCACGATATCCACCTCCGCCTGCCCCACGCCAACGGTTTCAATCATGATCAAGTCGCGGCCTGATGCGTCCAGCACGGTGGCCACATCGGCGGTGGTGCGCGCCAGCCCGCCCAGCGAGCCGCGTGTAGCCATGCTGCGAATATAAATCCCGGGATCGGAGAAATGATCCTGCATGCGGATGCGATCGCCGAGAATCGCCCCGCCGGTGTACGGGCTGGTCGGATCCACTGCAATAATCCCGACCGTGCGATTCTCTTTGCGATAGAAGCGAGCGAGGTGGTCCACCAGCGTACTTTTCCCCGCTCCCGGTGCGCCCGTCAAACCGAGCACGCGCGCCTTGCCACTATGCGGGAACATTGCCTTCAGCAGCTCCGACCATCCCGGCGCGCGGTTCTCCACGCTCGAAATGGCGCGTGCCAAAGCGCGCACATCGCCGGAGCGAAGTTGGGCGATCCATGAGTGGATGTGTTCGTTCAAGCGATCAGTGTAGAACAGAAATCGCCCGCTCCCCAATTTCCAATTTGCTAGAACTCGGATTGCCGATGGGTATATCATTCTGCTGATGACCAAGCCTGCAGACAAATTTGAGGCGACGAGGATCGTTACGCAAACGATTCAGGAGTTCGACCCCAAGGATCAGACGATGATCTTTCGCTGGGCGGCTGAGACTCTGGGACTTCCCGAACCGTTCCATGGACCCAGCCCCGCAGCGGAGCGGTCCGCCCCTATAGCGACGCAGCTAGGGTCGGGCACGCCTTCGACAGGAGGCAACACTCCCGACATCCAATCGTTTGTCAAGGCAAAGAATCCCCGGAGTGACGTGCAGTTCGCGGCCACAGTTGCATACTACTACCAGTTTGTCGCTCCAGAGTCCGAGAGAAAAACGAGTATCTCCGAGGGCGATTTGGTCGACGCATGTCGCAAGGTCGGGCGAGAAAGACCTCTAAAACCCTACTTCACGTTGAGCAACGCTTTTCAGGCTGGACTGTTGGACCGGCCGGGGAAGGGATCTTTTTCCCTCAATGCCGTCGGCGAAAACTTGGTCGCCCTGACTCTGCCTGGCTCGCGAAAGGGCGAAGAGCCAGCAGCGGCGAACGGCAGAAAGAGACCGAAGAAAGCAGCCGCCAACAGGAGAGCGTCCGCCAGAAGCAGGGCTTAAGTTGGTATGACGGACGCCCAACGAGAGATCGAGTCCGCGATAGCCGAAGCAGAGCGCCTTAAGCGGATCCTTCGCCGAGGAAGCGGACGTCAAGTCTCCAGCGACGACGAGCGCAGCGTAACCAGAGCCACGGTGCTAACATGGTTTCAGACCCACCGCCCCATAGTGGTGGCTGTTCTGAACGAAACCCTGCTGAAGGATATCGACAACGAGTACCGAAACTCCCTTGCCGCAACCGATAAGGCCTCACTCGTGGAATGAGTGCATCAAATGCGTCAAGGTGGACGCTCCGCTCGCAGCCACAGTCATGATGGGCGGCCTGCTAGAAGCACTGCTTCTCGCGAGAGTTAATCAGCTATCGGACAAGAAGTCCGTGTTTAACTCTAAGTCCGCCCCCAGGGACCGGAAAACCGGTAAGGCAGTGAACCTCACCCTCTGGGGCCTCAAGGACTTCATCGCGGTTGCACACGAGCTCCAGTGGATTTCGCCAACAACCAGAGATGTCGGAAATGTTTTGCGCGACTATCGAAACTACATCCATCCTCAGAAGGAACAATCGCACGGCATCAGTATCTCCGCCGACGATGCGAAAACGTTGTGGGAAATCTCAAAAAGCGTAGCTCGCCAGGTGCTCAGGCCGTAGCGAGGACGGGATCACCTTGCTCCGCACAGACAGCCATCGGAATCTAACTGGTAGGTTTATCGGTAGCTTCGGCTGGCTGACCCTGCAATGCTTCCGAACATTCTTCTCCGGCGAATTGAGTAACCGCGAAGTCTCCCCACGCTCGGTCCTCGGCTACCTCTTCATCCGTGAGCGAGTCGTAGTAGCGAGTGACCGAAGCGGAAGTCTCTTCCGGTGTTTTTCTTTTTCTCTTCCATTGCCTAATCTTTCAACAGCTGCCGTGCAATCACCAGCCGCTGAATCTCACTCGTGCCCTCGCCGATGGTGCAGAGTTTTACGTCGCGATAATATTTTTCGGCCGGGTAGTCTTTGATAAAGCCGTAGCCGCCGTGAATCTGTACACCTTCGTTGGCGCACCTCACGGCGACTTCGCTGGCATAAAGCTTCGCCATTGACGATTCCAGTGTGGTTTTCATACCTGCGTCCTTCATGGACGCTGCACGTAGGGTGAGCAAGCGCGCCGCATCGATCTCCGTGGCCATGTCGGCCAGCTTCCACTGGATGGCCTGAAATTCCCCGATCGCCTTGCCGAATTGCCGGCGCTCTTTCGAATATTTCAGCGCAGCCTCGTATGCACCCTGCGCCATACCCAGCGAGAGAGCGGCGATTGAGATGCGGCCGCCATCGAGCACGCGCATGGCATCGATGAAGCCGTCACCTTCCTTGCCCAGGAGATTCTCTGCGGGAATCACGCAGTCTTCGAAGATCATTTCCGCGGTATCGCTGGCGCGCAATCCCAGCTTGTTTTCTTTCTTGCCTGGGCGAAAACCCTTCGTATCTTTGTCGACGATGAAAGCGGAAAGCCCGTGAGTATTGGCGGCGCGGTCGGTCACGGCGATCACAACAATCGCATCGGCATAGTGGCCGTTGGTGCAAAAAGTTTTCGTACCATTCAAAACCCAGCCATTCCCGCGCCGCTTGGCGGTCATGCGGGCGCTGCCCGCGTCCGATCCGGAGGATGGTTCGGTCAGCCCCCAGGCGCCAAGAAACTCGCCGGTGGCAAGTTTGCCGACATATTTTTTCTTCTGCGCTTCATTCCCCGCGAGAAAAATGTGATTGGAACAGAGCGACGTGTGTGCCGCCACGATAATGCCCACCGAGCCATCCACGCGCGAAAGTTCTTCGATCGCCGTGGCATACTCCACGTAACCCATTCCCGCGCCGCCGTACTCCGCTGGAAAAACCATTCCCAACAATCCGAGCTTGCCCAGTTCTTTGACGGTGGCCAGAGGAAACTCGCTCGCCTCGTCCCATTTCATGACGTTGGGCCCGATTTCGCGCTCGGCAAACTCGCGGACACTCTTCTTCAAATGCTGCTGCTCGTCATTCAGTTGAAAATCCACGATTCCTCCGCTTTCTGCCACTACTTTTGATTAGAACATAGCGGCAACATGAGGAAAAGTTACCTCGGGCAATATCGGCACAGACGCCAAAACCAGCGTCAACACTGGGGATCCTGAATACGAAGGCTAACTAACCAACCGACCGTACGGCCCGTTAGAAAGGCCTCAGCGGCTTCTCGACGCAGTAGCTTTAGCGATGCGCTCCATCCGGAAGCAGGAACCGTTCGAATACTTCGTTCGAAAGCAACCGTCCTCGTAAAGTCAGGTAAACCCAACCCTGGGAACGCCCCATCAGCCCGCTTTCAACCATCTCTGCAATCGCAGCCGAAGCGCCCGCGACGGCAGCCTCGCCAAACTTTGCCGCGAGATCTGGCAGGTGCACGCCGCGGTTCAGGCGCAGGCCCAGGAAGAAGCTCTCCTCCAAGGCTGCCTGACGCGAAATGGCGGTCATCTCCATCGCGGCTTCGCTGACGAACTCTTCCAAAGAATCGGCGGCGGCGAATCGCACGGCGACGGATTCCAACGACGAAGAAAGCAGCATGGAATGCGCGTCCACTCCGAATCCGAAATAAGGTTGCCGCGTCCAATACTTCAAGTTGTGCTGCGACTCAAAGCCTTCCCGGGCAAAGTTGGAAATTTCGTATTGCTCAAGGCCCGCCGATTGGAGTCGCTCGCAGGCGGCGAGATAAAAATCCGCCACGGATTCCTCATCCGGAACAAAGTGGGCATGGTAGCGTTTGCCTCCGGCCAGCACTTCGCGTCCCAACCGCGAATCCTCATCGACTTCAAGCATGTAGACGCTTGCATGCGGGGCCCCGGCCGCGATGGTCTCTGCCAGAGAACATTCCCAGCTTTCGGCGCTCTGGTGGGGCAGGCCGGCAATCAGATCGATGTTGAAGTTCGTAATTCCCGCGGCGCGGAGCCGGGAAACGTCCTCCAGCACGGTGACGCGCTTATGCAACCGCCCAACGGCGGCCGCCTCCTGATCCACGAATGACTGGACGCCGAGGCTGACGCGATTGACACCGCAGCGCAACAGACTCTCCAGCACGGCATTGTTAAGCGTGCCGGGGGCGCACTCAACCGTGATTTCAGCTTGGGGACTAACCCTGAACTGCTGCCTCAGGGCACAGAAAATTCGCTCCAGTTGCGCGGCCTCAAGCACGGTCGGTGTGCCGCCGCCCAGATAAATGGAATCGACACTGCTTTCCATCTGGCTACCCATTCGAACTGCGATTTGTATTGCGTTCTCAATGTCGGCGCACACGCGATCCACATAACGCCGGAAAACCGCGCCAGAGAAAACGTCAGAGGCGAAGTTGCAGTAGCTGCACTTGGTGCGGCAGAAAGGCACCGAGATATAAATCCCGAGCGGCATCTTCTCCATTATCCCATCTACGCGGCGGCAAACCTTTTCCATCCTCGTGCCTGCGATGGCCATCTATTTACGGTAACCTGTTAGCAGTGCCGGGAGCGCGGTTTCGGCTGATTCCTTTGGAAGTGGATCGTCAAGAAAATCGATGGCGCAGGAAGAAGAAATATTAGGTAAGGCCTATGACAGCCGCCTGATGGCCCGGCTGCTGAAATATCTCCGCCCGTACCGTTGGCAAGTGGCGATTGCTCTCATTTCAATTTTCTTGAAGTCGTTCGCCGACGTGCTCGGGCCTTATCTGACCAAGGTGGCGATTGATCGCTACCTGGCTCCTGCCGGCGGTTCGTCCTCCGGGTTTTGGAGCTGGCTCAGCCCGCACGCGATTACCGGCATTGCGCAGATCGCCGCTATTTATGTCGGGCTTCTAGTCTTCAGTTTTCTGCTCGAGTTCCTGCAAACCTACTTTATGCAGTGGACCGGACAGCAAGTTATGTTCGATCTCCGGCGGCAAATCTTCCGCCATCTGCAGCATCTGCACGTTGCGTTCTTCGACAAGAATCCGGTTGGCCGCCTGGTGACGCGTGTGACCACCGATGTGGACGCGTTGAATGAGATGTTTACCTCTGGCGTGGTGTCGATCTTCGAAGATCTGTTCGTGCTCTTCGGAATCCTGGGCGTGATGCTGTGCATGAACTGGAAGCTGGCGCTGATCACATTTGCCGTGCTGCCCTTCATCGTTTACTCCACTAAGATATTCCGCGACCGGGTGCGGGATTCCTACCGGCGCATTCGCATCGCGATCGCTCGGATCAACTCCTACCTGCAGGAGCATATCAGCGGGATGGTGGTGCTTCAGCTCTTCAATCGCGAGCGCAAAGCCTACAACCGCTTCTCCGAAATCAACCGCAATCACATGGATGCGTACAAAGACGCGATCATGGCCTACTCGGTTTATTACCCGGTGGTCGAAATTCTTTCTGCTATTGCGATTGCATGCGTCATCTGGTTTGGCGGGGGCGATGTGATGCGTAATGTTCCCGCGACCAGCGTTTCCGTAAGCTTCAACTGGAGGACGCTGATCGCGTTCCGCCTGGTGCCGACGGTAGCGTCCCTGGGCGTGCTGGTTGCTTTCATCCAGTACGCGCTGCGGTTCTTCCGTCCGATCATGGACTTCAGCGAGAAGTACAACATACTGCAATCGGCCATGGCCGCCAGCGAACGTATTTTTAAGCTGCTGGACACGCCGCCGCAGGTGGTTTCACCCGCGGTAGTTAAGCGACCTGAGGGTCTGGGCCGAATCGAATTCGATCACGTCTGGTTCACGTATCGCGATACTGCGGATGAATCGAACAACGAACATCCGGAAAAGGACATCGCAGACTGGGTCCTGCGAGACGTGACCTTCGCCATCGAACCCGGCGAAACCGTGGCCATTGTCGGCCACACTGGGGCGGGCAAGACTACGCTGATATCGCTGCTGCTGCGTTTCTACGACGTGCAGAAGGGTGCGGTGCGAATTGACGGCGTCGATGTGAAAGACATGGATCTAGTTGACTTGCGCAGCCGCTTCGGCGTCGTACTTCAGGATCCGTTCTTGTTCAGCGGAACGATTGGCGGAAATATTCGGCTGGGCACGCAGCGTATTCAGGATAAAGACGTTGAGAAGGCTGCCGAAGACGTGAACCTTGCCGACTTCATCCGAGCCTTGCCCAAAGGCTTTGACGAAGAAGTTCGCGAGCGCGGCTCGACGCTTTCTACTGGCCAGAAGCAGCTTATTTCATTCGCGCGAGCGCTGGCCCACGAGCCAAAGATTTTAATCCTCGACGAAGCCACTTCGAGCGTGGATACGGAAACTGAGTTCCGCGTACGCGACGCACTCAGCCGCATGGTTGAGGGACGCACGTCGCTGATCATCGCCCATCGGCTTTCGACCGTGCAGCGCGCCGACAAGATCATCGTGATGCACAAAGGCCAGGTGCGCGAAATGGGGACGCACCAGCAATTGCTCGGCCAGCGCGGGATTTACTTCAAGCTTTATCAGTTGCAGTACAAGGATCAGGAGATCGGTGTGGGCCGGACACCCTCCGAAAGCACCGTCAGCGCGGACGACTAGCGGTTCTGCAATCCTGATATTTCCAGCGGCTAGGCGGTCGGCACGCCGTTCCGAAGTTTATCGAGGAATGCAGCAAAGCTCGGACTGCGACCTTCCATGACTTGCTGGTCCACCGAGGCAGCGATCTCTTCTGCCACGCGGGACGTATAGACTCTCGGCTCAAGCAGGTTCATCAAATGGAGCTTAGGATTGGTTATGCCGTCTGGTTGGGAGACATCGACCTTACCCAGGCTGCGGCCTTTCAAGAACTCACGGAGCTTTTCAGAATGGGCAAAGAACCAAGCCTCCAAATGTCTAACTGCGACGGCTACAAGCTTGGGTACTGCGACATCCTTAAGATGGGACGCCATCTCCTCGAAGGGAGCCGCAGCTTCGGCAGCATCATGGGCATCGGCATCGACCAGCACGACAAACTTATCGGGTGCCGTTCCTCGATTGGACATTTCGTACCAGGCTGCCTTGATCAGGTTCTTGGCTTGTTCGGGCGTGAGCGACGCGTTACCAGGTGGCTTCCGCACTTCGATCTCCGCGGTCTCGCGAAAGGTTCGACAAAGGTGCGGGACTGAGCGCCGGTCCGTTTCGCCCGAAACTATTACCACAACTCTCTTGGCCAACCGTCAGCCTCCAAAGCCCTTGCTTTCATAGAACTCCCCCAGCCCGAAACCTGATGCTCTGAGGGCCTCACGAACAGCTTCGGGAGCCATTTCTCGTTCAACCTTCGTGCCGCTTTCACTTCGGCGGACGACGCACACCGCTTCAGGCTCATCGAGGAAGTTCAGTAACAGTGGTGAGTGGGTCGTAATCAAGATCTGGGTCTTGTCCTTTGCCAGTTGCAGATACCTTGCAAAGGCTTCCAATGCATTGGGATGGATGTAGTTTTCGGGTTCCTCGATTCCGACCAGTGCAATGTCCTCCTCCCCTAGGAGAGCCGTCATCAGCGCAAGCATCCGGAGCGTCCCGCTCGACGCCTGCAGTTGATGTACGGGAAAATTGAGCCCAGCCTCCGTCTGCACAAAGTAGGTCCGTCCGTCATCTTCCCGCTGCCGGAACTCAATGCGCTCGGGGACGCCGAGAACGTCGTTCGTTGCAGAAACGATCCGCTCAAACACTTCGTGCTTCGACTCTTTAATAGCGAAAAGTCGGCCCGCCAGATTGTGACCTACATGGTCCAGGCGTGGTCCTTCATCGTTGGGGAAGGTAGGCCCCCGGAGGACGAGGGGAGCTGGATCGAAAAAGCCCCATCGGCTCACAAAATCCGCGACTGCCCGGCCCGGAAATGAAGTATCGACAGCCGCCGCCGCAAGGGCGCAGCCCGACTGCTGCGGAAGGGATAATTTAACTTTTGTGCTGGACTCTTCCGACCACCACCATCCTTTCCCGCGCTCACTGCTCAAGAGGTGCTTGTTCGAATCGCTTCGATGGAGCGACTCGGCGACCTCGAAGTCGAAGCCCCGCTTCCTGAGCTTCACTGACCACTCGAAATGCTGGTTCCCTTCGCTCACATCAATCTGGATCGAGACGGAGTCAGCAATCTCGCCCTTCCAAGCGACCTGGACCACATTGCCGCGTGTAACAACAGCTCGCGAAAAGTCTTTTTCCTGGACTCCTTGGGCCAGAAATCGAAGAGTGTCCAAAATGTTGCTCTTCCCCGAAGCGTTGCTTCCGATCAGCAGATTCAGGGAATTGAGTCGCAGGTCCAGTTCATGCAAGCTTCGATAGTTCTCGACACGTAGACGCTCTAGCTTCATTCGACTAGCTCCTCACAATATTACAACGCATTGGCCGAGTACGCTCCACAAAGCGAAGCTGGGTACAATAACCCGGTGCGAATTCTGATCTCAGCCGGCGAGGCTTCCGGGGAGATGTACGGGGCGCAGCTCATTGAAGCTCTGCGGCAGTCTGCCCTTGGAGAGACTGCGGAGCTTCGCTCCGCGAGACAGCCGGGAGCCTGCCCTGAGCTTGCCGAAGGGGCGGCTGTCCCTACATGTGCATCTCAGCCCACACAGACCTCGCTTGAATTTTTCGGTGTGGGCGGAGAGCGCATGCGGGCTGCGGGGTGCGATACTGTCGTCGACGCAAGAGATCTCTCGGTGGTCGGCATCACGGAGATCGTCAGCCATCTGCCAAAAATCCTTGGTCTTTACCGGCATCTGATTGCCGAAGCGGACAGACGCAAGCCCGATCTCGCCATCGTGATCGACTCGCCGGCGTTTAATTGGCGGGTGGCGCGGCAGATGAAAAAGCGCGGAATTCCTGTGGTGTACTACGTCGCGCCGCAGTTCTGGGCATGGCGGCAAGGGCGGGTGCGGCTGCTGCGTGATTACATCGACAAGGCACTGGTGATTTTCCCTTTTGAAGAAAAGTTCTACCGCGAGCGGGGTGTGGATGCGACTTTTGTCGGGCATCCATTGGCTGAATTGCCGCCACCAGCCATCGAACGCAAGGAATACGCAGCGCAATTTCATATCGACCCCGCAAAGCATTGGATCACGCTGATGCCGGGCAGCCGCGTCAAGGAAGTGAGGATGAATCTGCCGACGATTCTGGAAGCTGCGGCACAGCTTGGTTCCGGCTACGAATTTCTGCTGCCCGTCGCGCCTATGCTCGACCGCGTGTTCCTGAAGGGTTTAATTGGCAAGCGAGGCATCACGCTCGTGCCTGAATCTCTACCGGCCCTGTGGCATTCGCGGGCCAGCATAATCGCCAGTGGAACCGCAACGGTAGAGGCGGCCATGATGCGGACTCCGTTCGTGATGGTTTATCGAGTTTCGCCACTTACATATTTCCTGGGTAAGCCTCGGGTTAGAGTCCCGCATTTTGCCATGGTCAATCTGATCGCGGGGGAGCGGATTGTGCCGGAATTGGTGCAGCACGACTTTACGGCTGCGAACGTGGTGGCGCGGATTAAGGAAATTTTGGCCGACGGCACTGCCCGCAATCGCATGCTCGAAGGACTCGCACTCGTGAAGACGAGGTTGCAAGCGCCAGAGAGCGTCAACCGGGCCCCGGCTCAACATCCGGCCGATCGCGCCGCCGGCATTATTTTGTCAATTTTCAAGCGGAGTAGCACTGGCAGCTAGCCTTAACCTGAATTCACGCATCACAATATAGACACACAAAGAATTAAGTTAATTTGGTAAGCTTGCGGACCACCGGAGGCGTTAGAGATTTGCACGATCGGAAGGCATTTTTGTGCGTGAGGGTAGCCCTTTGGATATTGCTCATCTGCGTGACCAGCAACGTTGGTATCGCGGCTCAATCAGGGCAAGCTCCAACGCCCGGACTACCTCATGCATCCACGCCGGCCCCGCCAACAGCGCCGGTTCAGGCAATATCAGGCAGCATTAGCGGCACAGTGGTCGATCAAAGCGGGGCTCTTGTCGCCAATGTGAAAATAACTTTGACGGTGCAAGGCCTCACCTCAAAAAGAGAGGCGCTCTCCGACAGCGACGGATACTTTCTTTTTGCAGACGTAATCCCCGGACCATTTCAGCTAGCCTTTAGCGCGCCCGGATTTGCGACTGTTAAGCAATCCGGCATTCTGCAGGACGGAGAACACTATCTGGCTCCCCAAGTTGCTCTTGTGGTCGCTCGCGCCGATATAGATGTGGATGTAAGCGAATCCGCGGCGCAGGTAGCGGAGGACGAGATTAAGCTTGAGGAGAAGCAGCGCGTGCTTGGGTTTATCCCGAACTTTTACGTCAGCTACATTCCTAAGGCGGCACCGCTCCCGCCAAGGCTGAAGTTTCAGTTGGCTTGGAAGTCAATCATCAATCCGTACACTTTTGGAATTACAGGCGGTATTGCCGGAATTGAGCAGGCGGAAAACTCCTTCAGCGGATATGGGCAAGGCGCGCAGGGCTATGCGAAACGTTACGGGGCGGCTTATGCCGATCTCGTAACGGGAACACTTATTGGGGGAGCGATACTGCCTTCCTTGCTAAAGCAAGATCCGCGTTATTTCTATAAGGGTACTGGCAGCCGGAAATCGAGGGTTTTATATGCCATTGCAATGTCGGTGATTTGTAAAGGCGACAACGGGCACTGGCAACCCGATTACTCGGGTATTTTGGGTGGGCTGGCGGCAGGGGGCATCTCTAATCTGTATTATCCCGAGCAGAATCGCAACGGGGTGACGCTGACCTTTGAGAATGCGCTGATCGGAATCGCAGGTGGCGTTGGCAGCAATCTCCTGCAAGAATTTGTGGTTCGCAGGTTTACTCCGCACCTTCCACCTCAAGATCCCCCCAAACCTTAGACTTCCGCTTCTGGCCAGTCTGCTGGATGCTTCCCCGTCAGCGTCTCAATCAGCAAGCCGGGGAAGCCCAGCGTTTTGGCTAAACCTTGTGCTCCCAGCATCTTTTAGGTAAGAATCTTCATCATAGGAATGGTTAGGCCCATTTCCGGGAGAATCTCCTTAATGCAGATACAGCTTCGGCGCGCACAGAGCGTCCTCATGGGGTGCTCCGCCCTGCTGCTGACGATATTGGTCGCCATCCCTTCCTGGGCCGCCGAAAAAACCCGCCTGCGGGTGGACGACTACAAAATCGAAGCGGAGCTGACCCCGCATCTGCACCAGATTTCGGCGCGGGCCAAAGTCAAATTCACCGCGCTACAGGATTTGAATACCGCGATCTTTGAACTTCATAACGGGATGCGGGTCACCAAGGTTCTTGACGAGAATAACCAACCGCTCTCAGCCGAGCGGGTGACACAGGATTCCACGATTCGCGTTCCCCTCCCTTCCGGCCTGTCCAAGGACGCTTCCACTACACTCACCTTCGAATATGAGGGCGAGATCGAGAACGCCGACGACAGTCCCGTGCCTGGGCTCAAACTAGCCTCCATTGGCGACGACACAAGTTATCTGCTTTACTCCGGACGTTGGTTTCCGGTGAGCGGTTACGGGCTCAACCGCTTTACCTCAACGATCAGCATTACGGTTCCGGCTCACATGGTCGTAATTGGCAGTGGGAAATCCACGGTGACTGACAATCCTCCGTCAAAAAAGCCGAACAGCAACGGGCTGCCGACAAAAACATTTACGTTCGTTTATGACAAGCCGAGTTTTCCCGGAACCATCGTGGCAGGCATTTTTCAGGAATATAAGAGCGACGAAGCGGGAATGAACCTGCACTTGTTTTTTAAACCGGACCATCAAAAGCTGGCTCCGGAATATACGACGACGGCGGTGCAGGAATTCACTTACTTCGTGACGCTCTACGGCACGCCCTTGTCGCAACGGCTCAACGTGGTTGAATTGCCGGGTGACACGGTTCCCTACGCGTGGGGACCAGAGATCGCCGGCATTGCCGGACCTTCGATTACGGAAAAAACCAACTACCGTTTGCTGGCGAATGCGATCGCGCATCAGTGGTGGGGAGTTTCAGTGAGTCCTGCCGCGAAGGACGACTGGTGGTTGACCGACGGATTCTCGCGGTACTCGGAAGCCATGTACGTGGAGAACGCGGCTGGAGCGGCCGGACTTGAAGAAGCGGTAAAGGATATGTCCGTGGGTGCGCTTGCGTATGACAACGTGCCGCTCTCCAGCGCCAGCAAGCTGGATCCCTTCTCGACTGAGTTTCAGTCGCTGGTGACCGACAAAGGCGCGATGATTCTGCACATGCTGCGCTGGGTGCTGGGCGAGGACAAATACCTGAAGACCATGCGCGAATTTGCCGAGACCTACGCCGGCAAATCGGCCAGCATGGACGATTTCAAAGCCGTCGCCGAAAAATATTATGGCGAACAACTCACCTGGTTTTTCTCGCAGTGGCTCGATTCCACGGGCGCCCCGGAATTCAAGTTGAAGTACACAACCTATCGTATGGGCAGCAATAAAGGCTTCCGCGTAACCGGCGAGATTTCTCAGGATCTGGATTTGTTTCGCATGCCGGTCGACTTGCGCATCGATACGGACGGCAAAACGGAAGATAAGAAACTCGAAGTGGTGGGCACGAACTCTTCCTTCACGGTTGAAACTTTCGGGCGACCGAGGAGAATCGCAGTCGATCCCGACCACCATGTCCTCACGAACAATTCGGATGTAAAGCTGCACGCTTCGATTCTCCGCGGGCAGGCGTTGCAGCAACAGGGAGATCTTTCTGGCGCGCTGGCGGAATTCAACAAAGCGATCGACCAAAACAAGAACAGTTCACTGGCCCATTACCGCATCGCGGAAATTTTCTTCCTGCAGAGGAACTATCAGTCGTCGGCTAATTCCTACCGTTCTTCGATCAACGGCAACGGCGATCCCCGCTGGACTGAGGTTTGGAGCCATATCCAGCTGGGCAAGATTTTCGATATTACCGGACAGCGCGAACGCGCCATCAACGAATACCGGCAGGCCATTCAGACCAACGACGACACCTTCGCCGCTCTCGAAGAAGCCCGCAAATACCTGCAGAAGGCTTACGAGCGGCCGAAAAACAAAGAGTAGCTGGAGAATTGTCTAGCTGCTTTTTGCGCCGGTGCCGAGAGCTTTGAATTTCGTTGCGCCCGAAAGCAATTTTGGATTTCGATTGGAATGCCCTGGCGCGGCGAATGGCAAGACCTCGCAGGGCACGATTTCACGAGGGCGCATCCGGCCGGACGGTAGAGCAAGTAGACGCGATTGAGCAGCGCGTGGCCGCGATCCCGGTAGAGCTTCGAACTGAACCTTGTGGAGTTCGTCTTGAGGCGTTGGGCTGCGGAGCAAGTCTGTGACGATGTTCCTAGAGTTGCGCAAGAGTTCGATCCGCGCAACCGCCTGCTGAACTACACGGGCAAACTCGGCGGCATCTTCACTTTTTCTACCTTCTCCCAGGCGATTGATCGCCTCCTCAACCGAAAACCAGGTGCGATTGCGGTTCGGCTCCTTCGGATTGCAGAGCCGTCGCACCTCGCAGAGATGAGCACTGACGAATTGGAATTTTCCCGTGAATCCCACCTTGGGCTGGGAATTTTGTTTCCGGTGCATATATCGGACGAATGCAGCCTCTTCAATCCGGCCATGAACTCCAGCCTCCTCGAATGCTTCAATCGCCGCGGCCTGCGCATGAGTGAGCCCTGGCTCCGCGCCGCCTTTGGGAAATATCCAACGCCTCGTGCCGCGGGTTTGGATTAGCAAGAACTCGATAGCGCCCCGGCGGATGCGATAACAAACTGCCGCGACCTGCTCGCATTCGCGCATTTTTCCAAGTTGCGAGAGTCGAATGGTCTTCGCCGACGGCGGGTGGATTCTTACGGGCAAAGCGATCATCTTTGTGCGCAAAGGTGCACTTCTTCCACGGGCGGTCATCGCCACAGAGTGCACTATGACATCGGCTTCTGACTAGAGCACACCTTGGTTCTCGATTATGGTTCTGTCAAGTGCGCCACTTAAGCGCCCGGAATCTTTCTACATACTTGCATCCCACTTGGGTGAAAAGACAGTATTAACCTTAGCGCCACATCGGCGGCCACATCGGGCATGGGGAGATTTAACGTGGAGAATATGTATTGTCTGCGCTGCAATCGCGAGCTTGGGACCGGACAGAAATCGGTCGCCATCTATCTATTTGCGCAGACGGTCGGAATAAAACCACGGCAAAAGTCAGCGGCGCAGCGCATCTGTTTTTGCCCACAGTGCTCCGTCTCTCTGGCCATGGGGCCGCCTCCGGAGGGCGCTCTCAATCTGGCCGCGTGGGAGATGATGCGCGACCTGGTCGGTTCCGATCCTGCGTTAAATCAGGCAGCCTGGCAGAATCTGAGCGCAGTCCTTGGCACACTGCCGCCCACGGGTACGGATGGCGCTCGTCTTGCCGCGGCATCCGGCGGGTATTTCGAGTTCTGATGAGAAAATAATTTTACGTAGCCGCAGTCGAACGACTTTCTTCGGATTCCGCCCTTCAGCTAACCTTTTTCGACTTCTAAAGGTCTAAGCAACTAATACAGCAGGGAACTTCGCATTACCCGGCTGCGTATTACTGAGCAGATGTTAGGCGGGATTGAGACCCCTCGCCTGAACGTTACCCGGGGCTCCCACGCCTCTCTCCGGGGGCGTGGGAGCACACATAGAAATCATGCGAATGCTTCTCGACATCGTCCGGCAGTCACTCTCCACGCTGTGGGCGCACAAGCTGCGCTCCTTCCTCACCATGTTTGGAATTGCGTGGGGCGTGGGATCGTTGCTTTTGCTGGTTGGCCTGGGAGAGGGCTTTCGCAGCGGGCAGGACAAAAACCTGGCGGAGCTGGGCCAGGACATAATGTTTGTCTTTCCGGGCAGAATTCCGGCCGTGGCCGGCAGCTACCAGTCTGGACAGCCTTACTACTTAAATTATGGCGACTACTTCGCGATTCGCGACCAGTCCAGATTTCTGCGGGCCGTCTCTCCGGTGCTGGAGCGGGACGACATTCGCGCCGTGAGCGACTACGGTTCCACCAACGGGCAGGTATTCGGCGTAGTTCCGGAGTATAGCGATATTCGCAATATGCCGATTGAACCCGGGCGCTGGTTTAACGACGAGGACAACGCGCAGCATCGCCGGGTGGCCGTGGTGGGATGGGAATTGCTGAAGAACATGTTCCCCGGGCAGCCTGCGGTCGGCAGCACAATTCTGCTGAACGACATGGATTTCAAGGTCATTGGAGTCATTCCCAAGATCGGCAAAGAGGGGGAGAATGGCACGAACCACCGCATCTTTGTGCCTTTCGACACCATGCGGATGCTTTTTCCTTTGAAGGCGCAGAACTCCGAGAATGCGATTTCGTTTATTAATTACCGGCCGATAAAAAAAGAGTTGCATGTTGAAGCGAAGAACGAAGTTCACGCCATCATTGCGCGAAGACATGGCTTCGATCCAAGTATTGACGACGCTTTTCAGGACTGGGACACAATCGACGGCGCAATCCGCGTGGCCAGGATTTTTGACGCAATGGATTGGTTTCTCGGAGTCGTCGGAGTGGTTACGCTCGGCCTGGGAGCCATTGGCGTCATCAACATCATGCTGGTCTCCGTCACCGAGCGCACGCGGGAGATTGGCCTCCGCAAGGCTCTGGGCGCGACGCACCGCAACATCATGACGCAGTTCTTCGTCGAAGGAGCGTTCCTCACCGCGTTCAGCGGAGGCATCGGCCTCGCGATTTGCACGGCCTTTGTCACGTTGTTGGCGCAGTTGCCTTCACCGGACGGCTTCGACACGCCGCGCATCGTGCCGGCTTCCGCCGTCGTCGCCATTCTTTCGCTGTCGGTGGCGGGAATCGTCGCCGGCCTTTATCCGGCGCGCAAAGCCGCGCTGCTTCCTCCGGTGGAAGCGTTGAGGCAGGAGTAATAAGAATGCAGAGGTCAAAAGTCAGAATGAAAAAGTGTAAGCGGATTTATTTTACTTTTGCATTCTGACTTCTGAGTTCCGACTTGGAGCGATTATGTTTGGCGATCTGGGCAGGCAGGCATTTAACGCGTTGCAACACAATCGGCGCCGCTCCGTGCTCACCATGCTCGGTATGGCGTGGGGGATTGCCACCGTGGTTCTGCTGCTCGCCTATGGCTCCGGTTTTGAAAACGCTTTGATGATTGCCTTCCGCACATTCGGAGGCAATCTAGTCGCGATTTTCCCGGGACGCACTTCCGTGCAGGCGGGCGGCACCAAAGCAGGCGTGCAAGTTCGCCTGACTCGCGACGATCTCGAGTTCCTGCAGGCAGAGTGTCCCATGCTCACTCGCATTTCCCCCGAAGTAGATAAGCAGAGCCTGGTGTCCTTCGGCACTCGCAGCGCGAGCTACGGCGTACACGGCATCTATTCCAGCTACGAGAAAATTCGCGCTCTGGACGTGGGCGAAGGTTCATTCTTCGGGGAGCGTGACGATTACACTCACTCCCGCGTTGCGGTAATCGGCTCGACCGTGAAGAAGAAACTCTTTTCTGGACAAAACGCGCTGGGCGAGAGCGTGCGCATCGATGGCATTACTTACAGAATCGTCGCCGTGCTTCGCCACACCATTTCCAACGGCGATGAGGACATGAACTCTTTGGTTTATGTTCCGTACAGCGCCATGAGCGATCTGAAGAATAGCTACTATCTCGACGGCATCATGATGGATTACGAAGGAGACCATACGAAGATGGTTCAGGCCGTGCGCAATTCCATGGCCTTTCATCACAACTTCAGTCCCAAGGACGACCGTGCAATTTTCGTTTTCGACGCCGTAAAAGACCTCGCAGACCTGAACATTATTACAGTCGGTATTAAGCTCCTGCTGGGTTTTATCGGGCTGTTGACGCTGGGCATCGGCGGCGTCGGCTTGATGAACATCATGCTCGTCTCCGTGACGCAGCGTACGCGGGAAATCGGTGTCGAGAAAGCCTTGGGCGCTCGCCGCTGGCACATTCTTTTTCAGTTTCTTGCGGAAGCTTTGGTGATCACCGCGCTCGGGGGGCTAATGGGCGTAGTGCTGGCTTATCTTGTTTCCTGGTCGGTAGGGTCGCTCACGCTCTGGAGCGCCTTTATCGAAGACGCCAGCGAAGGCGACATTCATCTCTATATCAACTCTGGGACGCTTCTTTGGTCGACGGTAATCCTGAGCTTTGTCGGAATTGTCAGCGGGATGTTGCCGGCCATCAAGGCGGCGAGGCTGAACCCCATTGAAGCGTTGCGCTACGAATAACCTCTAATCGGGACTGTCATCCTGAGCGGAGTTGTTGCTTCGCGGAGCGAAGTAACAACGTAGTCGAAGGATCCCTTTGCAACTCAGTACTTTCGACGGCCAGATTAGGAGTTCTTGCCGCGCTCTTCCTTCAGCTTGATGCGCGACAGAGCACTTAGCAGTCGGCGCGCATTCGTGGGCGAATTTAGCAGATACGCGGTCTCCGTCATCCCCGTAGATTCGTCTGCCGCAACAAGGGCGCTAGATTTCTTGCCGATTCTGCGGACTTCCACAACCTTCCGTTTCGCCATCATTCGTCTCCATCCACCGAACTCCCTTATAACTACTCTACAATCATTCAGTGCTCGAGTCTTCTAATTCGCGCCTGGACCGCGTGCTCACCCAACTCCGACTTTATGAGCATCCGCTCTTGAACTTTTCCGCTCGCTCCAAAGGAGAGGGCGTTGAAGTAATCATTCAATTCAAAGACGCCTCCGTTCCCGTCCACACTTACTACTTCGAACTGCATCCTCGAGACCTCGATCATCCACAGTTCGAATGGAGTTTCCAGCGTCAGCTCTACGATGCACTGCACGACTACTTCGTGGAAATGTTCATCCGCACGCCGCAGGACCGGGCTGAACGGCGACAGAGGGAATCGTGAAAGTCCTGCGTCAGAAGATCGAACAGGAAATCCACGAGCGCGGACCTATTCCCTTCTCGCGGTACATGGAACTCTGCCTGTATGACCTCGAGCTTGGCTACTACTCGCGCAGGGCCGAGCAGTTCGGCAAAGCCGGCGATTTTTATACGTCGAGCGATGTACACGCGGTTTTCGGCCGCCTTCTGGCCCGTCAGTTCGACGAGATGTGGAAAGCGCTGAACTCTCCGGAACGCATCGACTTGGTTGAACTCGGCCCCGGCCGTGGTTTGTTCGCACAAGACGTGCTGGCTTGGTCGGAAAAGAGATTTCCGGATTTCTTTCGTGCGTTGCGCTATGTCCTCGTGGAAACCTCCCCGGCCTTGCGCGAGCGAATCAAAGGGACTCTGAAGCCCCATCTTGATTCGGGTAAGGTTGAAGTGATCGCGATTTACGCCCCAGAAGGTCGATCGTCGTGCGACACACCAACAATCATTTTTGCTAATGAGTTCTTCGATGCGCTACCCGTCGAGGTTGTCAGTTCGCAGGGCGCCCTACGCATCGACGCTCACAATGGCCACTTCATTGAATGCTGGGCACCGCATTCTCCCGAGGAACTGGAGTTCCTCGACCGCTACTCGGTCCATCCCGAACCGGACGAACGGATCGAAGTTGCGCTGTCTGCGCAGCAATTCATGGATCGCATTGCCGCCAGCATTCAGCACGGATTCCTGATCGCGATCGACTACGGCTATACTCGCGAGGAACAACTCGCGGGACGGCATCGCGGGACGCTGAAGGCGTTACGGCAGCATTCCATAAACGCCAGCCCGTACGAAGCTCCTGGCGAACAAGACATCACTGCCGATGTGAACTTCACCGCACTCGCCGCCGCTGCCGAAAAACACGGGATGCAGACGCGCAAGCTCGTAACACAATCGCAGTTTCTGATGGGTATTGGCGAAGCCAATCAGTTTGCGGATGCGTTCGAAGGCTGCCGGCTACCTCAGGAGAGAGCGAAAGTCGCGCTCCAACTCAAGCACCTGGTCACGCCCGCAGGTATGGGGGAAAGCTTTCAGGTTCTGATTGCCAGCAAGGGAATCGAAAAAGTCTCAGCGCTTTCCGGTCTGAGCTTCAGCCGCTCGCGGTAGCGCGGCCTCTGGATATTCGTACACGCCACGCCCTGACTTGCGCCCCAGCCGTCCGGCCTTCACGTACTGCACCAGCAGAGGCGCGGGACGATATTTTTCGCCCAGCGATTTGTGCAAATATTCAAGAATATTCAACCGCGTGTCGAGTCCGACTAAATCGACCAGCTCGAAGGGGCCCATGGGATGATTTAGTCCGAGCTTCAGCGCTTTGTCGATATCCGCCGCCGAGGCGATTCCCTCCTGCAACATATAAAACGCTTCATTACCGATCATCGCGTTGATCCGGCTGGTGATGAACCCGGGAGACTCCTTGATCACGACCACTTCCTTGCCCATGCGCTTGCCAACTTCAACGGCAGTCGCGAGCGTATCGTCGTCGGTTTCGAGCGCCCGCACCACTTCAAGCAGTTTCATTTTGTGCACGGGATTGAAGAAATGCATCCCTACACATTTCCTGGCGCGATAGCTCACGCTGGCAATTTCGGTGATGCTGAGAGAAGAAGTATTCGACGCCAGAATCGTAGTGGGCCGGCAGATCTTGTCGAGTAGAGTGAATATCTCGATCTTCGACTCCATCTCTTCCGGTACCGCCTCAATTACGAGATCCGCTTCGCGCGCTGCCTGTTCCACGGAGCCCGCATATTCCAGGCGCTGGAAGGCAGCGTCGGCATCGGGCGATGAAACTTTTCCCAACTCAACCGCTTTGTCCAGATTCGACCGAATTTCGGTTTCGGCTTTCCGCAGCGCGCCCGGCAACAAGTCTTCCAGAATCGTCCGGTAGCCTCCCACGGCCGCGGCATGTGCGATGCCTCGGCCCATGATGCCGGCGCCGATCACCGCGATGGTCTTAACTTCTGCCACTATTGCGCCGCCACCTTTTCTTTTTCCAGATCCTTGATCGCGTCATTCAATGCACCGCCCGCCGCACGCAAGCTATCCGCCAGCCGCTTGCGCTCTTCGACGTTCATGGCGGGGATCGAAATACAGATGCGGCGCAGCGTAGTAGTAATGTCTTCCACGTAATTCATTGAGCGGATAAGTTCACCAGATGCCGGCATGAGAGCTCCTCGAGTTTTCGCCGCCTTTGCGGCGGCAGCGATAATTGCCCGTCCCGCGCACTCTTAACCGGAGTGCGCCGGACGGAACTTCTATTCTGGACGCGTACGCGAATTTAGTAAAGGCAGGTGAAAGCGCAGTAGTGGGTCAGTTTGATGAGGAAGCGAGCCAAACGCGCGATTATTGTGTCGCAAAGAACGCGACACAACGCGCGACTCGCCTAGATCCTTCACTTCGCAAAAAACGCTTGTTCAGGATGACAATCAAACTGACCCGCTACCGAAAGCGCACCGCTCTTTTGTTAACAACGATTTAACGGGAACACCTTATAATTCCTATCGATTCTTTAAATGGGCCTTCTACTCTCAGCGCGAATCTAAGGACTATATGGCAGATAAGCCCTTGAAACGCTATATCTTCGCGAGCGACTTCGATCAAACGCTCACCTTTAATGACTCTGGCTACGTGCTGGCCGAACTAGTCGGCATCTCCACCGAGGATTTCGAACGCAAAGCCAAAGGCATGGCGAAGATTAACCTGGTGCAGCAAGGAGCGGAACTCGCTTATCTTTTGTTGCACGATCCGGAGTTTAGAACGAAAGTCCGGAAGGAACATCTACATGAGGTCGGCAAGCGTATTCGCCTGAAGAGCGACATCAAACTGCTCTACCAGATTCTCGAAACCGGCGTCGACGGCCACTTTTTTGACTTCTATGTTCTGTCCGCCGCGCCAGTCGAAGTGATTCATTCCGCGCTCGAAGGCATCGTGCCGCAGGATCACATTTTCGGCACACAGTTCCACTACAAGGCTTCTGGCGAGATCGACACCATCATTCGGGCAACCGCGGGCTACGGCAAGGTTGCGGTCTTAAACCAATTGCTGGCTGAGCACGTCATGGGGCCGGACCACGTAATTTATTCGGGAGATGGCAGCTCCGATATTCACGTGATGTTGCAACTGAATGCCCGCGACGGTCTCACGATTGCGGTTTCGGAATCGCCGCATATTTCGCAAATTGCGAAACGGACAGTTCTCAGCACCAGCGCCTTGGCGGTACTGGCGCCCATTCTCGAGGAAGTGGTCGGATGGGAGCGCTCCCGTATTCGCAGTTTTTTCGAAGCCAACGGCATGCTGATTCAAGAGTGGGAGCGGGTTCGCACCGACTGGCTCACGCTGCGTCCGGCCATTACCGAGCCTGCAGAACCGTTAAGCCTGGCCTGACGATGCTGCCACTTCGCACCGTACTTTGGCCGCATAGTCATGCTGCGCGATAAGAGTCTCATTCCGTTGTCTCATCAACACCAGCGGGCGCTGGCATTGTGCGTGCGTATTGACCGCGCTCAGCCGATTCCCGAGTCGGATCTACTGGCCTGGCAAGTTGAGATTGAGCAACAGTTCGAGCGGGAAATCAAAGTTCATTTCGCGGCGGAAGAAGAGGTGGTCTTTCCGGCGGCTCGACAGTTCGCCAAATTAATCCCGCTCATCGAAGAACTGATCTCGGAGCATGATTGGTTGCGAAAATCCTTTGCCCAGGCCGGGGCACGTCGATTGTCTGCCGGAGACTTGCCTGTTTTCGCCCGACGACTCTCGGATCACATCCGGAAAGAAGAACGGCAGCTCTTCGAGAGCATGCAGCGGTTGATGACATCCACAGGACTTGCGGATATCGGACTGCGTTTGGAAGCCGCACTCAAAGACGCCACGCAGTCCTGCGCGCTGACGAACGCGGCGACCAAGCTAAAGGCAAGAAAGTAGCCTTAACTTCTTAAGCATTACAGCCGTGGCGCCGCCTAAATACCACCGCGGCTTCATGGCCCATATAGCGGGCCAGCACGGCAGGTTCCGTTTTCCGAAGATCCACCACCACCAGCCCGTCGAGAACGTTGGAGAATTTCCGGTCTACGTTGAAGCCCAGCAGCTTGCCGCCAATCTTTGCGTACTGCCGCAGCAGGATAGGCAGTCCTTTGCCGTCGGTTTCCACGTCGGTGATGGGCTGTGAAAGGTCATCCAGGTCGCGCAGCGCGTAGCGCATGGCGCGGCAATCCCAAGGACGCAGACCGGCTGGACGGAATGGCCGGCGTGGCTCGATCATCCCGGCCAACTCGTCTTCTTGCATGCGTGCTTCGAAGAACCGGTAAATCATCTCGCGCGAGGCTCTATTGTAAGCGTTGCTGATGCTGACCGCGCCAAACAGTACGGGAGTATCGGTGTGCATCGCGAGCAACCGCGCGATTCCCTTCCACAGCAAAAGCAGCGGAGCATACTGGCGCTGATACTCCGGCCGGACAAAAGAACGGCCTAATTCCAGCGCCGGGCCGAGCTTCTCGAAAACTCGGTCGTCGAAACGGAATAGCGTGCTGGTATAGAGTCCGTTCACTCCATGCGCGGCCAGAATGGCCGCTGTGCAACCGGCCCGATAAGCCCCCACGAGTTCTCGCTTCGTCTTATTCCACAACAACACATGCCAGTAGTAGCGGTCGAAACGATCGAGATCCCGCTGCTTGCCGGTGCCTTCGCCAGCTCGTCGAAAAGTCACTTCCCGCAGCCGTCCGAGTTCCCGCAACATCCGCGGTGTCTCATTCGCTTTGACCAAGTAGACGGCGAGATCGGCGTTCTCCACCAGGCAACGATCATCCGTGAGAGGCTTCAATTCTTCTTCCAGAATGTCCCCGGGCTCAGCCGGTGCCACGGGTTCCTGCACCTTCTCTGAAATCTTCGAACGCACTGCGATTGACCAGGATTTCTCCGGCCGGCTCCGGCGCGCCAGCAAGTATGTGCGCCAGCGCAAATACTCTATCGCCTCTCTATCGTCCGCAATATCGGTCACGGACTCGCCCAGAATCTCGCTGCCCACGCGGACTTCCACCGCTCGTCCTTCCTGTTGCAGGAATTCCTGCAACAGAAATGCAGTTCGAAGCCGCGGATGAATCATCCCGAAGAGATGAAAGCTCACGCTGTTGCGTCCGCAGAAGTAAATTGGCAGCGCAGCGGCTCGGGTGCGCCGAATCAGACGCACGACGGTATCGTTCCATGGCGGATCGGCGATCTGTGCTTGCGGAATTTGCCAGTGGGAAACCTCTCCCGCGGGAAACACTGCCAGCATCCCGCCACTTTGCAGCCACGCCAGGGCCTCTCGAACCGCACGACGATTTGTGTCGCTCGTATTTCCGCGGAGGATGCGGTCGCTCTGAAATGGATCCACAAATATGCAGTGGCGAGCGAGTTCGGGCACATCGCCGAGCAAATAATTCGTCATCACCTTTACGTCTGGACGCACACGAGTCAGCAGCGCCGCCAGCATGGCCCCATCCAGCATTCCAAAGGGATGGTTGGCCACGGCAATAACCGGCCCGCTGGTGGGAATTCGAGCCGCATCCGCTCCATCCACCTGCAATTGCACCCGCATTTCCGATAGCAGATTCTCCAGACCGAATCCTTCGGGAGATTGTTGTACTCGACGGTAGAGATCCCGCACTCTGTCCACGCGTATAAACTTCTCCGCCAAGGTGGGAATGCCGGGAAATCCTGCAATGTGCGACAAGACTTCCGGCCGCGTTTGTTCTGCGTGCAGTTGGTCCAATGGCATGTTATAGAAGTACCGCGGACGCTTTTCAGCACGATGAAGAGGAGGTTAATAGCTGATAAATATGGGTGGGCGCGAAACTATAAAGTAACCAAGAGCAGTGGCCAGTGGCCAGTGTTCAGTGGCCAGCCTAAAGGGTCGGTGGTAAGACGAATAATTATTTCTCGTTGCGAACGACTGACGACTGGCCACTGCCCCCTGGCCACTGCCTTCACGTCTCCAACCGGAAGCGCGTCTCCGCCAGCCGATAAAGTCTGCGCCAGACCAGGCGGTTGACCGTCACTACCGTCGCTGAAATCATAATCGTTGCGGCAAGCAGCAAGTCGAAGTTGCCGCTGTCGGTAGCGCGGCTAATGCTCGCCCCAAGCCCTACCGTGGTGTAGATCTGGCCTTTGAAATTGAAATACTCAGCCACGATGCTGGCATTCCAAGCCCCGCCGGAGGCGGTCACCATCCCGGTGATCAGGTAAGGGAAAATTCCTGGCAAGATTAACTTCTTCCAACGCTCGATGCCTCGTATGCGAAACACGGAACAGCATTCTTTGAGATCGGTGGGAATCGCCATCGCTCCGGCGATCACATTGAACAATACATACCACTGCGTGCCCAGCAGAAGTACAACAATCGATGCGATGCCCAATCCGCCTCCTAAACGGATGAGCACGAGCAGGATCACAGGCAGCAATGCAGTAGCCGGAACCGAGGCCGCAATTTGCGCCAGTGGTTGAGCGATGCGCGCCAGCCGAGGATTGGAGCCAATCGCTACTCCAACTGGAATCGTCCACAGCGCGGCCAGCAGGAGAGCAAGATTGACTCGGAGGAAGGTTGCGCCCAGTCCGAGGGCAGCTTCGTGCAGTTCGACCTTTTGTAATCCGCCGAGAATGATTACGACCCGCACCATTCCGTAGCCGATCGCAATCAGCCCCACTACCGCCAGAGCGCGGATCATCCACTCGTGCCAGGCGGGCGATTTCTCGTCGGGAATTTTTTCAGTTTGCTTTCGCGCAAAATGCAGCAGAAGACGCTCACTCAGCGGACGCAACGTTTTCTGGCGAAGGCTGGAAAGGCCGGTTGAATGCTGCAAGAAATTGAGAACCCAGGACCCAGGGGCATCGCTGTTCTCGACCTGCTCCACTTTAAACTTCTCCGCCCATGCGATCACAGGCCGCCAGATAAATTGATCGAGCAGCACGATAACCGTAATCATGGTGGCAAGGCCCCATACGATCGAGGCGGTGTCGCCCGCGCTGGCCGCGGTTTGCAGATAGGATCCCAAACCCGGCAGACGGAAGTCCCGCGAGCCCAGCACGAACATTTCACAAACCATCAGGGCGAACCATCCGCCCGCCACCGACATCATGGAATTCCACACTAGCCCAATCGCCGAAAACGGCAATTCCATCTGAATAAAGCGCTGCCATGCGCTGAAGCGATAGATGGTTGCGGTCTCGCGCATTTCTTTAGGAATACTCTTCAGCGAGGCGTAGAAGCTGAATGCCATATTCCAGACTTGGCCAGTGAAAATGAGCAGAATCGCGCCCAACTCGACGCCCAGTTGGCGTCCAGGAAAGAGCGCAACCATGGCCAGCATCACGGGAGGTAGGAACACGAGCACAGGGATGGACTGGAGAACGTCGAGCAGCGGAATCATGAAGCGCTCGGCGCGCAAGTTATAAGCGGCTATATAGCCGTAGGCCAGCGCGAACGCCATACTCAACAAATAAGCGATGGTGATTCGCAGAAGCGAATAACCGGCATAGGCCGGAAGCGCCCAGGGACTGCGCGAAATCTCGACCGAAGGCGTGAAGGGACCGAACCAGCCGCGGCCGACAATTACGACGCCATAGAACAACGCAATTCCAGCCGCGAACATGATGACGTCGGGCAGGTGCGAAGTCTCCAGGCTCGGCAACTGCGCCCACAAGCGGTAGGCCGAAAATCCTCTCAGGCTGATGCTCTTCTTCATGTGCTTGCGTTTTCTTTCAAGAGGAAAATCGATCAGATTTTCGGTGTGGGAGTCGATTGCTCGTTCTCAACAGCTGGCTCTGCGATTTCATCGGGCGCGGCTTCAGCTTGCGTCAACTTTCCGCTTTCGCGGTCGTAATCGAAAATCTCCGCGTACCGGCCCCAGTTCATCGCGGTATCCAACTGGCGCTGCACTTCTTCTTCCGAGAAATGCTCGTCAAGAATATCGTGAAAGAATTCGTCTGAGATCGCATGATCCGACTTGCGTTGCAAAATGCTGGCAATCTGCTTAAGAATGGTGACATGATCGAGGGCGGCCTGGCGGAACAGAACTTTCCGCGCCTGAATGTCGGAGTCGGCGAATACAACGCCCTGCGGGGTGAGTTGGACATCGCCCTCTTTCAGCCAGCCGAAACCCAGCAGGACACAGGCCTCAAGAATTGGAAGCAAGTCTTCCACATCCATCACTAATTCTTCGCTCAAGCGAAAGAGATCTTCGCGGCCGCCGCGATCATGCAAAAGTTCGAGCAGGCCGGCGATTCCACCTACGCGAGCGTGCGGAAGCATCTGGTACTTCGTTGTCCGGAGCGGGGCTTGCGTCCGCTTGAAACCTCCCCGCGGCACTACGATCTCGCCCGTGCTCTCTGGATCGGGCAGAGCGTGTTCGACATCCGGCTCGGTCATGATTTTGTAGATGTAGTCGACCAACTCGACGAAACGGCTCGACTTGCGATCGCGAGGATGCGATAGGCGCACGTTGAAATCAGAGCGGATGCGCGCCGGGTTTCTTCCCAACACCACAATGCGATCCGCCAGCATCACCGCCTCTTCAATGTTGTGCGTGACGATGAAGATGGCGCTGGTCGGCATCTTCTTGTTCAGCCACAGCTCGAGCAATTCTCCGCGCAGATTCTCCGCCGTGAGCACGTCGAGCGCAGAAAATGGTTCGTCCATGAACAGCACTTCGGGTTCGACTACGAGAGCCCGCGCGAACCCTACGCGCTGCTTCATGCCGCCGGAAAGCTCTTTGGGATATGCGGACTCGAAACCGTCGAGACCCACCGTGTCCAGCGTCCGCAGTGCCCGCTTGCGGCGCTCGACCGCGCCCACGCTCCGGGCTTCCAGCGGGGCTTCCACGTTCTCCAGAACGGTGAGCCAGGGAAACAGGGCAAAACTTTGGAATACAATCGCCACGTTGGGGGCTTGACCATTCAAAGGTTTACCGTGCCAGAATAGCGCCCCGGACGAAGGTTGCGCCAGACCGCTCAAAATGCGGAGCAACGTCGACTTGCCGCATCCGGAGGCTCCCAGCAGCGCGATAATCTTCCCCGGCTCGATGGCGAAGTCCGTGAGTCCCACAACTTGAATGCGCGTGCCATCCGGTTGCGGATAGGACTTCTCAATCGCCCGAGCCTCGATAATGGGTTCGTTTGCCAAGAAAAACTCTCCGTAACTTCTATACACGATCTGCGCACGGACGGAAAGCAAATGCTGAGAAAAGGGTTTTCCACAATGTTGAGCTCCCCGGATTCCGCTAGAATCTGCACCATGCCCGCCGCACAGCCAAAGATCACGCACTCCGACGATTACGTGGAGTATTGCCGCGAAACAGCCCGTCATGTCAGAAATTTGCATGACCTGGCTCTGCGCGGCCGCAACAAAGAAGAAATCACCCGTCAGATTCATGAGCGCATCGTGGAGGCGGTCGGTCTTGAACCTGGTGACGATCTGGTGGACATCGGCTGCGGGGATGGCACCCTGTTGCGGATGGCCGAGCGGATTGGAACGGAAAGCGCCATTGGGCTGTTGGCAACTGCGGAGGAAGTAGCGGTAGCACAACGCTCTGGTTTTAACGTTCGGCAGGGTTTCACAGACCAGTTGCCGATTGCCGACGAGAGCGCTTCCGTGGTCGTTTGCAACAACGTTCTGTTGATCGTGCCCCGAGAAAAGATTGCTGGCAGCTTGCGCGAAATGTACCGCATCGCCAAACACCACGCTCGCATTTTTGTCGGCGAGATTCCGTTCGTCCCAAATCCCGATGCGGATCCTAAGTTCGAAACCCGCCGCGAAACTCTTTCCTATCTTTACCGGACTTACGGGTTAAGAACCTGGTTTGGAATGCTACGCAGAATGGCTTATTGGACAGTGGCGGGAAAACCTGCGGTCATACTCGATGGGAGCCGCATCTCGTTCTACGCTATGCCCGAAGAGTTCATTGGCATGGCTAAGGAGGCCGGTTTAGACTTGGTGCGCTACTGGCAGCACGAACATCCAAACACCCGCAACAATTATCTGTTTCGGAAGGCGAGTTAGGCCGCGAAGCTTTCGTCCGGAGGAAGCGGAAATGGCTGGGGCAGACGGTCGGTCACTTCGGCAAGGCTGGCAAGTTTAGCGCTTAATTCAGCGGTGAATTGTCCCGGAGCCAGCCGCCAACTCCAGTTATCACCATCCAGGCTGGGCGTGTTCATGCGGGCTTCGCTGCCCAGCCCAAGGACATCCTGCATTGGGATCAGCGCAAAATCGGCAACAGAGCCTTGGGCCGCGCGGATAAAGGCCCAATGAACTCCATCCTCGCAGCGGCCCAGATAGGATTCCGCATTCTGGCGTTCGTGATCCGCAGCGCCAGACTTGAACCAGCCGAGCGTCGTATCGTTGTCATGCGTTCCGGTATAAATGACCTTGCCGGCGGCGCGGTGCGGCAAATACATGTGCGCGCCTTTATCGCCGAAACCAAACTGTAGCACCGCCATCCCCGGAATCTTCAGGCGCTCGCGCAGGGCGTGCACTTCAGGGGTGATGTAGCCCAGATCCTCGGCGAAAAAAGGCAGCCCACCCAGGGCTCCCTTCAGCTTATGAAATAAATCGTCGCGCGGACCATCCACCCAACGGCCATTGATCGCGGTCGGATCGGCCGCCGGGATCTCCCAGAACTGATCGAAGCCGCGGAAGTGGTCGAGGCGAATGAAGTCGGAGTTTCGCGTCGCCCAGCGCAGGCGCTGAATCCACCATTCGTATCCCTGCTCCCTCATCACATCCCAGCGGTACAGTGGATTGCCCCAGCGCTGCCCGGTCTTGCTGAAAAAATCCGGCGGCACGCCGGAAACAACTTCGGATTCGAGATTTTCATTCAGCCGAAAGAGATCGCGATGCATCCAGACATCAGCGCTATCGTAGTTAACAAAGATGGCAACGTCGCCTACGATTCGAATCTTGTTCTCGGCAGCGTATCGGCGTAGCGCTTGCCACTGCTCGTAGAAGGCGAACTGCAAGGCACTGCGGACTCTCAGATCGTCGGCCAACTCCTTGCAGGCACGGTCCAGAGCGCCAGGTTCCCGGCGCGCCAATTCCTCCGGCCATTCATTCCACCTTGCCAGCTTGTACCGGGCCCGCAACGCGTCGAACAGAACGAAATCGTCCAGCCACCAGGCATTTTCAGAACAGAAGCGGTCAAAGCGTTCGCGCGCGCCCGCGGAAGCGTAGGCGACAAAGCCGCGTCCGGCCTCAAACAGCAACGGCATCTTGGTGGCAAAAATCCGGTCATACGCAACCGGACCAGACTCCGGCGCGATCTTAGAAATTTTCTCTTGATCGATCCAGCCATGGCTCGCCAAGCGTTCCAGGCTGATCAGCAGCGGATTCCCGGCGAATGCCGAAGTAGAGGAATAAGGCGAATTGCCGTAACCCAGCGGCCCCAGAGGCAAAACCTGCCACAATCCCTGGCGGGCGGCGGCGAGTGAATCGACAAACTGGTAAGCCGCTGGACCTAAATCGCCGATACCGCCGCGCGAAGGCAACGACGTGGGATGCAACAAAATTCCTGCGGAGCGCGGAAAAATCATGCCACTCGATGAGTACTTTAGATTCCCGATTCGCTCCCCGCATGGGTCAGCGTTTTCATCTCATCCTGATTAATCTTTATTTTGCCCGACTTCTCCATCTGCTCGCGCAGATTAGTAACGAACAAGCCGAAAAGCTCCTGCTCTTTGCCTTGCAGAAGCGAATCGCGAATCTGGTCGCGCTTGGCAAGGAAATCGGCCTCCAATGGAGCCTGCACGTCTGTGACTGCAAGCACTACTCCGTTCTCCCCGCTGTTGATGGGGCCGCTGATGTCGCCCGGTTTCATGCTGAAAGCAACCGCAGCCGGTCCCGTCATCGATCCAATATCCGGAACCTGTCCATCCGGCGCAACGAACTCGCTGCTCTTCAACGTAGCGCCCAACTCCTTCGCCGCTTTTTTCAAATCGTGATCCGCCTTGGCGCGGTCGGATAGTTCCGCCGTCTTCTGCGACAACAATATGCTCGAGCGTTCGTTCTTGAACTCCTCTTCCACCCGCGCGCTAATCTCGTCAAAAGTCGGCGTCGACTGCGGTTTCACGGCCAGCAAGTCGAACACCGCGAAGCCCTGCGATGTTGCCGCCATTTGTGGCGGCGATTTCTCCGCCGCTGTGAAAACTGCATCCATCAACTGCGGCGCCGGCCCTAATCCCGGAACGATATCCTTACGGCTGAACAAGTCGGAGGTCACGACGGGCACACTTTTCGCTGCTGCGGCTGCATCCAGTCCTTGGGCCTTGGCCGCCTGCAGCAAGTCTTCCGCCTGCTTCTGGGCAATCTCCTGGGCCTTCTGCCGCTTGAGAATGGGCTCGATCTGTTGTCTCACTTCATCGAGCGTCTTCATGTGTGCGTCCTGCCGGTCGTCCACACGAATGAGGTGAAAGCCGTAACTGCTTTTCACCAGGTCGCCGATCTGCCCCTTCGGCTGCGAGAACGCCGCCTTTTCAAATTCGGGAACCGTGCGGCCCTTACCAATCCAACCCAAAGACCCGCCTTCCTTCGCACTGCCCGGATCCTCGGAATATTTTCTGGCGAGGTCTTCAAACTTTGCCCCAGCCTTGAGTTGCTTGAGCAAATCTTGCGCGCGCCCTTGCGCCGCAGCCACTCCTTTTTCATCCACTTTGCCGTCCGGGCCGGGGAGTGGAGTCTTGATCAGAATATGGCTGACTTTTGCCTGCTCCGCCACTCGATATTGATCGCGATGCGCGTTGTAATACGACTGCAAGTCGTCGTGCGAGACTTGCACTCCGTTCTCAATTTTCGCCACATCGATCATGGCGTACTTCACTTTGCGCTTCTCTGGCACAGAGTTCGCGTAATTCTTCTGATGGCTGTCGTAGAAAGACTTCAGTTCTTCATTCGTAGGATGAAGACCCTTCTTGATGTCGTCCTGCTTGAAGACGGCATATTCGAACTTTATTTTTTTATTCTGCTTGTCAAACTCCTGCCGGATCGAGGAATCGCTAACCGAGGCACTGCCTGTAATCAGGGCCTGAAGTTTCGTAATCAAAATTCCCTTGCCCACAGAGTCTTCGAAGGTAGCAGGGGTAAGGTTGTGCTGCTGCAACAAACCCTCGTATTCCGCCTCGCCAATGAAGGTGCCGCCGGGAAAAAATACTTCCGAATACTGGCCGTGCTGTAGTTCGTCCTTGATCTCCTGCGGCGTAGCCTTCAACCCCAGGCGCTGCGCTTCGGCCACCAGGGCCTGCCGGTCAACCAGTTGGTCGGCCGCGCGTTGGGCGAAAAACGGCAGCAGGATGGAGGCATTGGCCCCCAACTGCGCGCCCTGCTGTTGCAGCATTCCGCGCGCTGTCTCGCGCACTTCGTCGGCGGTAATGTCCTCGCCGTCTACTTTGGCGACAATGCCCTTGCCGGGCGTGCCCATCAGGTCATTCCCGAGATTGCCCGGGATGAACGCAATTACCATGGCCGCACAGATGAGCAGCAACAGGCCGCTGAGCACAATCTTCTTAAACGGTCCTTCAGTTTGCAGAAATCGAATCATCTTGGTATCACTCCGGAGCGTATGGCGGAATTAGTAATTATAAACTACGAAGCTCGCGCAGAACGGCGAGGGCGCTGCCCTTTTCCGTCCCCGATCGAGGTCTCGCAAAATCGCCTATTGAAACGTATCAATAGACGTGTTATCCATCTTGTGCCAAGAAACTTGGACCGAAGGAATTCCAGGAGCCGGCCGCAAAAACGTGCCGGAGGGGAGCAATATGATTTCCGCAAGACCTTTAAAGAGCCACCTGCCGGCAGCGCTGTTAACCATCCTATTGCTCGTCTCGCACTACGTCTCTGCCAAAGATCCTTCCGCTTCCAAATCTCCGGAGCGCAACACGCCTGCTGAAAAGCTCACTCTCGCCGACCATTGGGCACTGCAATCGTCCGGCAAGGTCGACGCCAAGGGCGACAGCATTTCTACTGTCGGCTTTGTTCCGCAGGGATGGCACGACATTACGGTTCCTACCACGGTTGTCGCAGCGCTGGTGAAGGACAAGACGCTGCCGGATCCATTCTTCGCCATGAATCTTCGCAACTTCGCCGGAGTAACCTATCCCATCGGAGGAAACTTTTCCAACATCGCCATGGATACTGACAGTCCGTACGCGGTCTCCTGGTGGTATCGCAAGCAGTTCAGCACGCCCCCTTCCTATCACGGGAAAACTGTCTGGCTGAATTTCAAAGGCATCAACTACCGCGCCAATGTATGGCTCAACGGAAAACAGATTGCCAACTCCAATGACATTGCCGGGGCCTGGCGGACTTACGAACTCAACATTACCGAGGCACTGAAGCCCGGCGCGGAAAATGTTCTCGCCGTACAAGTCTTCGCACCTACGGAAAACGATCTCGCCATTACGTTTGTCGACTGGAATCCCGCGCCACCCGACAAGAACATGGGCCTGTGGCGCGAAGTTTATCTCACCACCAGCGGACCCGTTGCCTTGCGCTACCCTACGGTTGTTTCCAAGTTAAACCTGCCGAACAACAATTCCGCTCGGCTCTCCGTCACCGCTCAACTGAAGAACAGCGCCAGCCATCCGGTCAGCGGCAAACTGAAAGGCCAGATCGAGCACGTGGTATTTGAGCAGGAGGTCGAACTGGCGGCCAACGAATCGAAGGATGTTACCTTCACACCCGAGCAATTCTCTCAGCTAGTGTTATCGAATCCACGTTTGTGGTGGCCGGCGCAGATGGGTAAGCCGAATCTTTACCCGCTGACCATGGAATTTGACATCGACGGCGCCGTCAGCGACCGATCCCAAACCCAGTTCGGCATTCGCCAGGTGACTTCAGAACTGAATGCCACCGGCGGACGTGCGTTTCATATCAACGGCAAGAACATTCTTATCCGTGGCGGCGGCTGGACCCCCGACATGATGCTGCGCGAAGATTCGCAGCGTCTGCACGACGAATTCCGCTACGTTCGCGATATGGGGCTCAACACGGTTCGATTGGAAGGCAAGCTCGAAACCCAGGAATTCTTCGACCTGGCCGATCAGGAAGGAATTCTGGTCATGGCCGGATGGTGCTGTTGCGATTTCTGGGAGCGCTGGCCGCGCTGGAAGCCGCAGGATTTCGAAATCGCGCAGCAGTCTCTCCGCGACCAAATCTACCGGCTGCGCAGCCATCCCAGCCTCGTCATGTGGCTGAATGGCAGCGATAACCCTCCACCTCCGGATGTGGAGCAAATGTATCTCGATATCGAGAAGCAGCTTCTGTGGCCAAACCCCGTGGTTTCGTCGGCCACCGGCAAGGCGACGACCGTGACCGGAGATAGCGGCGTCAAAATGACAGGGCCCTACGAGTATGTAGCTCCTGGCTATTGGGAGCAGGACAGCCTACAGGGCCAGCCAAACCGCAGGCAGTGCAATCCTGGCGGCTGCGGCGGCGCGTATGGCTTCAACACCGAAACCAGCATGGGACCAGCCGTCCCGCCGATCGAGAGCATCACCACCATGGTGGGCAAGGATCACCTGTGGCCCATCGACGACACCTGGAACTATCACGCCGGCGGCGGGGAATTCAAGAACATCCAGGTCTTCAGCGCCGCGCTGGCCAGGCGTTACGGCCAATCGGATAACGTGGAAGATTTTGCTTTCAAGTCGCAACTGCAGACTTACGAAGGCGTCCGCGCTATGTACGAGGCCTACAGCCGCAACAAATATCAATCAACGGGCGTGATTCAGTGGATGCTCAACAACGCCTGGCCTTCGATGATCTGGCACCTCTATGACTACTACCTTCGACCCGGGGGCGGCTATTTCGGCGCCAAGCGCGCCATGGAAGCGCTGCATCCCGTGTACGGTTACGACGATCATTCCATCTGGGTCGTCAGCAGCCAGTATGAGGATGTAAAGGGTCTGAAGCTAACGACGAAGATTTACAACCTCGACGCCACCGAGAAGTTCTCGCGCGAGAGTTTGCTCGATGCCGCCGCCGACAGTACGTCCAAGATTTTTACGCTGCCAGAAGTGGCGGGCCTCAGCCCCGTGTACTTCATTGCCCTCCATCTCACCGATTCAACCGGCAAATTGGTGGGGTCGAACTTCTACTGGCTCTCGACCAAGCCCGAGACTATTGACTGGGCTAAATCCACCTGGTGGATGACTCCAACCGAGTCCTTCGCAGACTTCACCGCGCTTGCACAGCTTCCCAAGATAAAGCTTAGAGTTACGGACCGCACGGAACGGAAAGGCCAAGACTCCATCACCCATGTAACGATCGAGAATCCTAGCAAGAGTCTGGCTTTCTTCGTGAGATTGAAAGTGCAAATGGGAAGCAAGGGCGAGGAGATTCTGCCAGTGGTTTGGGAAGACAACTATCTGTCTCTGCTCCCTGGCGAGAAAAGGGAAGTTTCAGCCACCTACCGGGCCAGCCCGGGCGGAGAGAAGCCCACGGTGAAGGTAAGCGGCTGGAACTTGGAATGAGGGCCACCACGCGTTGGTCGTTTTGATCTGTGCACCCACTCGTGCGTTAACATTTCATTAACAATTCGATTCCCATTCCAGCACCGCGAGGGATTTAAAACCATCGATATCTAGCGGCCGATTGACAGAACCGTTATCTTCTGGGCAGTCAGCAGACAATCTTCTGTTCGACTTCAAGCGAAAAATAGAGACCTCGCAAGCGAAAAAATATCCCTGCGAGAAGGACAAGAAAGTTAAGGCACAACTGGCCGGTGCTATTCAACTTGCCATGAAAAATCCGAGAGGAAATCTCGCATGCGTCCGAAGAGCTACTTCGTCAACTTTGCTCTCTCTCTTCTTAGTGTCAGCTGCGCCATAGCAGTAATAGGATTGCTGGGCGCATCCCTGACGGCTTCTGCCCAAGTGGTTCCGCTCGCGCAGCACGTGGTTCTGGTAATCGACGAAAATACGTCCTTCAGCACCGTATACCCCAACGGCATGCCGTGGCTGGTGAGCCAAGGAAAAAAGTACGGGTACGCCAACAACTACGACTCGGACCATAGCGGCTCGCTGTTGGACTATTTGTATCTGGCGTCGGGAAGTTGCGAGTCGAACTACTCGTGTTCAGGTGCGCCGGCCTGCAGCCTTCCCTCGGGAAGCCATAACTTCTACTGCAACGGCAACGATTGCTTTACGCAGAATAGCTGCGAAGCAACCATCGCCAAAGATCCAATCACTGACACAAACATTTTCCAGTTGATGGATAATCAGCCGATTTCCTGGAAAGTTTACGCGCAGAATTATCTCAATGCCGGGGGCAATGTGAATGTTCCCGACTTCACCTCGGCGAATCAGCCGCCATTTACAAACTACTACGCCCGCCACAATGCCGCGGTCTGGTATGAGGAGGTTTTGAGCAATACTCTAGGCTCGCAAGGCAACATCGTAGACTTTGAGCAATTTGGGATTGATGTGGCGAATGGGACTCTGCCACGCTTCGCGATCGTTGTTCCCGACGGATGCTGGGATCTGCACGATAGCTGCTCCACTCTGCTAGACGGCGACAATTTCCTGAATAGCAATCTCACGCCCATGCTGAACCTACCCGATTTTCAACCTGGCGGAAGTGGACTCGTGATCGTAACTTTCGATAATGGGGCCGACGACGATGCGGGCCAGATCTACACCGGCCTCATTGGTCCGAATGTGAAGCCGGGTCACGTTTCGAGCGTCGCCTACAAGCATGAGAACACGTTGCGAACCATGCTGGATTCCCTGGGAATTCAGTCCTACCCAGGGTGGTCGGCTACTGCTGCGGATATGGCGGATTTCTTCTCTTCCGGCGCGGGGAGCGTGGTGATTAACTCGCCTCCCAATGCTTCCAACCAAGGGCCTTCGATCCTGGTAAATGCCGCCGCTTCCGAGTTGGGCACACAAATCAACCACATAGAAGTGTGGGACACTTTCAACAACCGGGCGACGAAGCTTGGCAACGTCTTCAGCACGACCGTCAATCAGGCATTTTCTGTGAGCGGAAACGGCCAACATCAGATGACGGTACAGGACATCGGCGGCCCGCCGGATTACAAGATTCTGCACAAGGAGTTCACCAACTATACGGAGTCCTCCACCTACGGTGTGTTCGTGAATACTCCCGCGAATAATTCAACGCAGTCCACGCTGTTCCCCCTCAGCGCATTTGCGGTTGAAGCCAGCGCGGAGGAATCTACATCAGGCATTGATCACATTGAAGTTTGGAACGGCAATACCAAGCTTGGCGACTCCCCCAAGGGCACGAGCATCAGCCAGTGGTACTCACTTACCCCGGGCAAATACACTCTGACGTTGCAGGACGTCACTAGTTCGGGCCAACGCATTCACGAGAGCAACGTCAGCTTGACGGTGTCTTCCAGTTTAGGGGTTTTCGTCAACTCGCCGGCGAGCAATTCGACATGGTCAACCACCACCGTGCCTATCAACGCTTACGCCTACGAACAGAGTGGATCGAACACTCCTCTCGTCGATCACATAGAGGTCTGGGACAACACGCATGGAATCAAGCTCGGCGAGTCCCCTACCGGAGTAGGAGTGAATAGCGCATTCATCAATCAGAACGTCACTTTGCCTGGGGCGGGAACTTACCAGCTCGCAATCATGGATATCAATCCGAACAACGGCTACAAAGCCATTCACACTACCTACGTCACCGTCACCGTAAAGTGAGACGCGAGCGGGAGGGACTCTGCAGAGACTAAATCGGTCGCTGGAACTCAGGTCTGCGATCGTTCGGGTCAAATCAGAAATTACAAATCAAACATGCTGTGAAACCGACAAAATATTTCCATCCGGATCTTTGAACCAGGCTACCTTGTCACCGGTGGGCGCGGTCCATATTCCGAGCGGGTCTTGTTCGAAAAATCCGAAGCGTTCGAACTGGACGCCTTTTTCCTGAAGTGTTTTGGCAATTTGATCGATATCGCTGACCTGCCATCCCAGAATTGTGAAGGGAGCCGGCGTGAACTGCGCCCGCGCTACTCGCACCATGATTCCGTTCGCATCCAGAACCATGGCGAAGCCGTCATCTTTTACAAAGCGAAGTCCCAAGACATTCACGTAGAAGGCCTTCGCCTTCTCGACATCTTTGGTGGGAACGAAGGCCACGATATCAATAGACCCCAGCATTTGGACCGCCTCTCCAGAATTCTGCCCCGTGCGAGCAGATTATCAAATCAAAGATTGATCGATCAGTAAATACGATTCTCGGCTACTCTTCCGGGGGCACGTCAAAATTCACTAAATCACTTTGAAAGCCTCTGGTTTTCCATGCGCCATAGGCAATGCCAACGACCATCCAGATCGCCCCAAATATCTTAGCCTTCGGGCTCAAGCTGATCCACAGCAGGAAGCAAATAATGAATCCGAGGACCGGCGGAATTAATTGTCCGAGGGTGCGGTCATTGCCCCTAATGTAGTAGTGCGTAACGGCCGCCAGGTTTACGCCCATAAATGCGATCAGCGCCCCGAAGTTCAGCAAATTGGCGCCATCGTCATAGCTGATGAGAAATGCTCCTATTAACGCAATCAATCCCACAAAAATTACGTTATTGGCGGGAATGTGCGTTCTGGGATGAATCGCGCCAAAGAACTTTTTAGGAATCGCGCCGCTGCGTCCCATGCCGTAGAGCAAGCGCGCCGCGCCTAATTGCGATCCCATACCCGAACCGACAGTTGCGATCAGAAGCGTTAGGCTGATCAACTTGGTCATAAGAACACCGCCGGCAATACCAGCGACGTGGCTGAACACGTTCTCATCTCCAAACTCCGAGAAGATGCCAAAATCCCTGCCGAAATGCTGGAGGCTTAGTAGCTGGGCGCCGTAGACCTCGGCCGCGGCGAGAAATCCCGTAATAACGCATACCAGAACCGTCGCCAGAAAAATATTTCGCTTGGGATTCTCCACTTCTTCCGACAGCGTCGAAATACCGTCGAATCCAATATAAGTGAGAACGGCAACTGAAGTTCCGTGAAAGACCCGGCTGATGGTAAAAGTCTGCGGGTTGTAGAACGGCCGCAAGAAATAAGCTTCCGGAAATTGCGGCAAGTGAAAAATGTAGCGGATAGTGTACCAGAAGAACGCCAGGATCACAGCGCCCATAATCGCGCACAGAGTCTTATTAATCCGCGCCGAAGTCTGCACGCCCCGCAAGTTCAACGCGGTGAACAGCACGGCAAAAACTAAGGGCCAAAGCAGACTCGGGTAGGGAATTTGATATCGCGTTCCGGCCAGAAGATCGGCCATTGCCTTGGCGCACCAGATCGTGCAGATCAAGGGATTCAAGATGTAATCCATGGTCATGCTCCATCCGGTGACATAGCCGAGGGATGGATGCAACTCCCGCCCCACGTAGGTATACGCTGAACCCGCACTGGGATACACGCGCGCCATACGCCCATAACTCATGGCCGTGAAAACCATCGCGATCATCGCGATCAGAATGGAAGTAACCACATGCCCCTGACCTGCGTTGCTGAAAACTCCATAGGCAGGCATGGGTGCTGTGGGTTGAATGACGATGATGCCGTAGAGAATTAAATCCCAAAGTGTAAGGGTGCGACGCAGACGGGGGGCGGAGGACACGGGAGCGACGGAGGTAGTTTCCATGTGGTCCGCCTATTGGATTACGCGGAGGTCGAAATTGTCAATATTAAAACGATTTTATAAATGCCACGTCCTTTTTTAAGGAGATTCCGCGCCTAGTTCTGAGCATCATCTTATGTTGTAATATAATGTATTATCATGGACAAACAAACCGTCAGCTTCCGCCTGGAGTCCGACAAAGTATCCGCACTTGACGCGCTGGCCGATTCGCTTGCCCGCGATCGCACCTACCTTCTCGGTGAAGCCGTGCAGGCGTATCTGGACACGCAGCATTGGCACCTCGAACAAATCCGGGCCGGCATCGCGGAGGCCAATGCGGGCCAGGTCATTGAACACCGGAAGGTGAAAGCCATGGCGGCCCGGTGGCGGCGCCGGAAGTGAAGGTTGTCTGGACTCGCAAGGCATCCCGGCATCTGGGCGCCGCGTATACCTACTGGACTCGTGAAAGCTCTCGCGCTGCCGCCGACACTATGCTCGATCGCATCTTTTCAGCCGTCGAGCAACTGGAAACGTTCCCCGAAGCCGGGCGGCCCGGACGCATTGCCGGAACCCGCGAACTCGTTATCGTTCCCACTGCCTTCCTCGTCGCATATCGCATCCACCGCGGCAGAGTCGATATAGTATCCCTGCTGCACGGAGCCAGAAAATGGCCCGCGAAATTTTGAAACCTTCCGCACCACTCCTCGCACCTACCGGGCAGCACCGTAGTCGAACCAGTATCCGCGCTGCTCGTTACCTGACATGTGCCGCGTGTTGTATTCGAGAAGATAGTTAACGTGCGCGTCGTCGAGCGGAAACGATTTATCCGGAGCGTAAGGATAATCGCCCATGCTCAGAAACGGCAGCGGCGCGACGAAATTACCTTCGGCGGCGTAGAAATCCATATCCTTCTCATAGCCGTTGGCCGCGAAGAAATAATCGCGCACCCAGCCCTTCGGCAGGACGGGCAACTTCGATGGGTCGAAGTCGAGGCTAACCTCGTCGCCCGATCCGAAAACCACCAGCTTATCGTCCAGCGCCGTCAACAGCGGCAACACGTCGCCGTAGCGGGTGTAGGTTCCCGCCGGACGCGTGTAGGGCCCGGTCGCACTCGTCTTCTCGTAAATGTATTGCACGTTTCCCGGCGGCGTGCCTTCGATCTTTCGTGGGTAGCCGTGGAAGGCCAGATTCGCGCGAACGAGCGGAACCGGCGTTAGGCGCACTCTTTGGACTTTATTTGTTCGGTTAGAATTCTGCGGCGTTCGACTTACCAGAATGCTATCCCAATAAATCTGCAAATTAGTTGTGATGCGAACCTTCCGCGTTCCCGGCGGCAGCTTGCCCGTCAGATCGGCCGTCATGGTGCGTGGGCCGCCCGCGGGGAAGCCCATGTCGTCGACGACTCGCACCCACTTGCCATCTGCTGCGAGCGCTTCCACATAAGGAGAAATCGCCTGCACTCCCGCTTGCGACGCGGCATACATGCTGTTCGCAGAAAAATATTCCACTTCCCCATGCATGAGCAACCACAACGCGCCGCCCCGATAAGCCTCGCCTAAATCGAGTACCAGACTGTGCGGCTTGGCAAAACCTTGAAACTGCGACAGCTCAAAATCGCCAAAATAACGGTGCGCCAAAAGATCGGGCAACACGTCGTGGCCGTGCTCATCCCACGCACCCGCTGGCGGGCGCGCATCTTCGCTCTTGCTCACCACCACCTTGAATTCGGGATACGGCGGGTTCGATGCAAAATACTCGTTGGGATAAACATCCAGATTGGCCGGATGATCGACGGCCAGCAAACGCGCCTGATCGAGATAGACAGCTTCCTCCAGCGGCTCCATAAATCGAAAGCTCAACCGGCCATCTTTTTCGCGAATCGTGTTGCGATCGATCTTGATGTATTCCACCGGTCGCGGAACATCGCGCTGGTTGGGACCTACCCAATGTCCAACTACGCCGGCGCCTAACATGTCGGCAACAAATTCGTAGCGCTCGCCATTCCATACAAACAGCGTCGGACAGGAACTACCGCGCCGGTCGATCTCGATAAACTTTTGTTCCTTATCGCCGGCAACATTGATTTCGTCTTGCAAGACGCCCGTGGGCCAAGTCATGCGTACGATGTCGGCTTCTTTCGCGTCGCCCAGGCCAACCGTCAAGTATGGCGAATTTTGCCCGAGGTATCCGTTCGAGCCGGCAATCTCGAATTTCTGCCGGTTTCCGCCTGCGAACACTTCTACCTTCGTGCCGATGGCGCTCTTGTTGTCGGCAAGCCCCTTGAGCGAGAGGCGCAGCCAGTGGTTCTGGTTGCCGCCCTCATTGCGCAGTAGCACCGCCGGACCGTGATTCTGCGTGATGAGCAGATCGGTCGCGCCATCGTTGTCATAGTCGCCGGTGATGATGGCGCGCGGGTGTTCGAGATGAATCTTATCGAGACCAACGTCGGTGGTGACGTCCTTGAAGCCGTCTGCGCCGAGGTTACGGAACAGCTTGATCTCGCCTTTGCCCTCTTTCGTTTCGCCGACGGCGACGAGATCGACCCAGCCGTCGTTGTCGTAGTCGATGGCGGCGATGCCGTAGGCTGCGATCCAGTTGGTTTCGGGGAGCTTTATCTGCTCGAAACTCTTGCCATGATTGTTGTGCCAGAGTGTCAGCGCCGGTTCGCGAAGCCGTGTCAGAGCAATATCCATCCAACTGTCGTGATCGTAATCGAGGGCGGTCACTCCGACGGTAGGTAGGTCATTGCCCGTAGGCTCAGGCGAAAACGGATGGAATGCAGGGAACTTCCCTTCGCGAGGATTTTGGAAGACGGTCCCCCCCGACCAATCCGCCACAACAAGGTCGACGGCCCGGTCATTGTTGTAATCCGTACCAATCGCATTCTCTGCTGAAACGGGGATGGAGACACCAATGTCGACGTGAGTGAAAGTGGCATTGCCGTTGTTGCGCCACATCGCGCTTGCACTGCCGCACCACTGGCCGGTACATTGCACGATTCCGCTAGCCGTGTACAGATCTAAGTCTCCATCGTGGTCATAGTCAACGAACGCCATCCCGTCAATCCCGAGCAACTGGTCAGTTCCCAATCCTTTAATTCCGGCTGCGGGAGCCACATTCTTAAACGTCCCATCTTTCTGATTGCGCAACAGCAGAAATCCGCTATCCCAGCTAACGGCAAGATCTGTGTAGCCGTCGTTGTCAAAATCCCCTGCGGCGCAGCTCTTCGTATGCATAGCGGAATCGAGTCCGGCGCGTTTGGTAACATCCTCAAACTTGCCATCTCCTCCATTGTGGTAAAGAGACACTCCACCCTCGGTGCCATTATCCGCGAGGAAGATGTCGATCTTACCGTCGCTGTCATAATCGAGAAAGCACGCGCCTGCACCGGGCTCAAAGAGAGATTTCGTCGAATAAACCGGAGGCCCGGGCCGCGAGACAATGCCGGCTTCCCGCGTCACATCTACAAACCGCACCTTAATCTGCGCAGGCGCCTTTAATACCGCCAACGGCGATTCGACAGCCCGCGAGTATTGCCCCTGCTCACCGTAGGCGAGGCTCATGGGCGCGCCGATTTTGTTTTGCGTGATGTACTGGAATTTTTTCAGGTGTTCGCGGGCGTGGTCGATGTCGGCGGATTGCTGGTAGGCGCGGGACAATCCGAACTCGGCGGAGGCGTGCAGAGGGTTAATTTGCAGCGCATGTTGGAAGGCTTCGATCGCCTGCGGAAACTGTTTGGCCTGCACGTAAGCTGTGCCCAGGAAATACCACGTATCAGCATCGTTCGGATCAATCTCAGCTACGTGATGAAACGCATCAATCGCGGCCTGCGCATCGCCCGCATTCTTCGCGTACAGGCCGAGGTTATACCACGCCTGTGGATTCCTGGGATCAAGCCTCAGCGCCTCTTCGAGCGCAGCTTTAGCTTCATCGATCTTCTGGAGATTCAGAAAAGCGATGCCCTCATTCAATCTTGCAATCGTAAGCTTGGGATCGAGTTCAGCGGCTTGCTGGAAGGATTTCAACGCCTTCTCGAAAAGCTGCTGGTTCATGTACGCCGCGCCCAGGTTATTCAGCCGCGCGGCCTCAGTGGGATTCGCCTTCGGCTGAGTTTGCGGGGCGGTCGCGAACAGGCCAAATGCAGCCAGGAACATTCCGGCCAGGGCAATTGAAATTCGGGGAGTCATCTAATCAAGATTTAACCACAGAGGAGACTGCGGAAGACAGGGAAACGAAAGCCACCTTTGTGGCGCTGGCGCTGGCGAAGAGAGACAAGAGAGCAGGTTCCTCGTCGCATTCGCTCCTCGGAATGACAAACTCATCTTCCTGCAACCGGCCCACCGTAGGACCGGTTAGAGATCACGCCTTTCCCCTCTTGCACGGTGACAGTTTGTCCGGCGTTGATATTGGAAAGTTTGTCCACCTGACCGCTCGGCCATTGAATCTCAACATTGTCAGCTCTCGTTTGCACGCCCAGACCGAAGGTGAGCACCAATTCGCTCTGCGAAAGATAACTCGATCCGGAGCGCAGCATCTTCCACTGCCTATCCTGGCTGCCGTTTGAGGTGAGACGAACGATCGCTCCGATGCCGTCACGATTCGACTTCGTTCCTACCAGCTTGAAACGCAGGCTGTGATTGGTTCCTCCCTCGTTGTGAAATAAATAAGCCGGACCGGAATTCGTGCTGACCAGAACGTCCAGGTAACCGTCATTGTCGATATCGGCATAAGCCGCGCCCCGTGCCACTCTGGGCGCAGCGAAGGCCTGACCCATCTGTGCCGTCACTTCCTGAAACTTACCGCCGCCAAGGTTTCGAAAAAGATGCGAAGGCTCGGCGTAGCTGACGCGCTTCTGCACGCGCTCGATCTGATCTTCGATGTGGCCATCGGCGACGAAAATATCGGGCCAGCCGTCGTTGTCATAATCGAAGAAGAAGCACCCGAATCCCAGGGTGACCAGAGTAGCGCGGCCCACTTCGGATTGCGGCGCCTCATCGACAAACAAACCGTTGCCTTCATTGTGGTAGAGCGAGACCATCTGATTGGCAAAATTGCTGATGATTACACTGGGATGGCCGCTGCGGTCGTAGTCAGCGGCGTCTGTGCCCATGCCGGCGCGAGCAACGCCATCCTCACTAAAAGCTATCCCGGAGGGCACGCCACGTTCCTCGAATGTCCCGTCCTTTTTGTTCAGATAGAGCTTGTTGGGCTGAGTATCGTTGGCGATGAGAATATCGGGCCAGCCGTCATCGTTATAATCGAGGACTGTTATTCCCAGGCTTTTCGAAGTCGGATCGCCCAGGCCTGCCTTTTGCGTAGCGTCTTCAAATCTGCCGCCACCCAGGTTGTGCCACAAACGCACCGACGTGCCTTTATACGATTCCGGCGTGCAATAGGATTTGTGCGCGCCATCGAGCGTGCAGTATAGGTCGGTCTCCTCGTCCCAGCGCACGTAGTTTGCGACCACCAGATCGAGCTTGCCGTCGCGGTCGTAGTCCACCCACGCGGCGCTGGTCGAAAATTCGCTTGGCCCCCACATGCCGGCGGATTTCGTTACTTCGCTAAACGTCCCGTTGCCGTTGTTATGGAAGAGATGACTTTGCCCCAGCGCTGTTATGAAGAGGTCGTCGAAGCCGTCGTTGTCATAATCGCCGACCGCGACGCCAAGGCCAAACATGGGCACCGCAAGCCCCGCCTGTCGCGTGACATCGGTGAAAGTTCCATTGCGATTGTTGTGGTATAGCTTCGGAGTGGTTGCTCCTCCGTGGGCGTGTCCGGGAAAATCCGTGCCGTTCACCAGCAAAATATCCGGGTAGCCGTCGTTGTCATAGTCGATGAAGGCGCAGCCCGGACCCATCGTTTCCGGCAGCCACTTCTTGCCGAACGCTCCGTTGTTGTGCATGAAGCGAATTCCCGCTTGCGCGGTGATGTCGCGGAAGTGGATCTCCTGAGCGTGGCTTCTCGCAGAAGAACAAGCCAATAACCACAGAGACACCGAGACACAGAGGAACTTCATGGAGTTCATCTGGCAGCTCCGGCGGAAGCTTTGCTCGGCTGAACAGCCGGGGCGGCTGTCCCCACGCGATTCGTGCTGTGTCCGGCGGTCCCTCCACGTTTTGCGGTGAGCGCTGGTAGCGGGACGGAGAGATGTTCATGCACCGCTTGCCGTTCATTGTTGTCTTCCGGATGAGCCCGGCGATACGACCCAGTAATGGCCTGCGACGACTCATCTGCTTTGAATCGCATGTAGCGTGCCTCGTGCTCTTTCGCGAGCTTTTCGTTGCCCAGACCGTTGTAGCAAAGCATCAGGTTATAATGCGCTTGCAGATCTTCTGGATCGATCACCAGAACAGATTGCAGCGTCTTGACCGCGTCTTGATATTTGCGCTGCAGAAAAAGGACGCGGCCCAGATCGTTGAGCGCAACGCGGTCCCGCGGGTATTGGCCGAGAACAATGCGCAAGCGGGCGGCGGCGCCCTCATAGTTACCCTCGGAGCGAAGGACGCGAGCATAGAAATAATTCGCGCGGGCCAGATTTGGAGATAACGACAGCGCCTTCTCGAGTACGGTGCGGGCGCGTTCCATGTCGCCCTCCTGCACAGCGCAGCGGCCCAGATTCACCCAGCCATCCGGGTTGGCGGGATCGGCTTCGGTAACTTTCTGAAATGCCGACGCCGCGCCTTTCAGATCGCCCTGCAGGAACAAACCGATTCCGTAGTCATTCCAGCGCTGCCATTCGTCTTTGCGCGCGATCGTCTTCGGCTCGGAAGCGGGTGCGTTGTGCGCAATCACGGGCAGCGTCACTTCGTTTTCGGCCACGGTCTCGATGGGCAGGTCCGGAATCTTTTCCCGTTTCGCGGAAACGCCGTTCAGCGATGCGGTGAACACAGTCGGACGATCGTCGTAGTCGGGAGAAACGGAGTTCGGCGCTGCCGGATCGGGCTGCCCCGCGAAAGCTTCCCGCGTGCCATACCACGAGAACTTCCGGTAGCAAAGGCGCGCGTGCAACGTGATTCTGTTACTTGTATTTTCCGGAATCAACATGCGGTAGTGCACTGTGTCAGCAGCGCCGGGAGGGATCAGACGCACATAGACCACCGCCCTCGTGGCCCATGCATTGCGCTTGTTGATGGGATTACCGTGCGCATCGATCTGCAAGGAGCGATAGAAGTGCGCCCCTTTTTCCACCGGACCTTTGCCGTCATCTTCTACTTTGCCGCTCCAGAAAATTGTCTGCCCCTGGTCGTCCGTTCCCTTCAGTTCAAGCCAGGTATCGTAGGCATCGACCGTGCCGCCGGGGAAAAAGTGTCCGACCTTCTTAGTGCGGACGACAACATCCACGCGCACGGTATCGCCGCGGCGCAACGCAGGCTGCACACGATTCAAAGGGGCGGTGACTGGCGCAACTTCCGTGCCCGCCTCTGGAGTAATTTTGGTTTCCGCTTCTTCACCAACGGCGAAGGTCGTAGCTAGTTCCGATTGGCTGGTAACGCCCGACTTCAGCGGGGCCTGCGCCGGAGATATGGCAAAAATATCCACCGTAAGCGCGCCGCTCTTCAGAAATCCTTCCGTAAGTTTGAGCTGCGCATCATCTTCATTTGCTGTGGGGACCGCGGTGTTCGCTCCCGGGAACCGATGGGAGTGAACCAATCCATTTATGTTGCCTGCGTCTTTCGAGGCCTCGGCAGGCATGTGGCAATCGGCACACTGTTGCGGCTTTGGCGGATAATAAAACGACCGCGCACCTTGCCCCGAAACTCCGCTGGCCTGCCAGTTGTCGTATTCGTTAAAGCCGCGGAACCAGCGATAGTGATTCACCGGCACGTCGAGGTGGACTTTGTGGCAACTGGAACAGAATTCGGCGGTTTGCGTCTTCATGAATGGCTTGAGGAACACCCGCCGATGGGGCTCGGGATTCAGCCGGATTAGAAAATCGTGCAAGGCGCGCGCCACTGGATTTTGTGTTGCCGCCAACTCGTGCAGTTTGGGATATTCCAGATAAAAATCTGCCTGCCCCATCGTGCTTTTTACATCGGCAATGGAATGGCACATCATGCATCCCAGCCCCGCTTGCGATTCTGGCCGGTGCACAATCTGTTTGATGGGCGTATCCATGAGGCCGCTGTAAAGCACCGCGGGATCGTGGCATCCGCCACACCATTTCGAAGGCTGAGTACCAACAGTATCCTGCATGTACTCGATTGACTTGCGGTACCACTGATTGTTGAATGAAGAGAAGTGGTGCGCCGAACTGAACCACTGGTTGTAGATGTCTTCGTGGCAGCGCTTGCACGAATCGGACTCCATAAAAAACTTGCTGGGAATTTTCTGCTTGCCGTAGACTTGCGCGGAACTGGGAAAGAACGAACCACCCGGCCCATCGCCTTCGCCGTTCATATTGCCGGGAGGCATGGCGGGGTTCTGAATGCGGCTGCGCGTTTGCCAACTTTCGCGGATATGACGCGCGCCATAACTAATCCCTAAGACGATTAGAACGCAGGCCGATGCGCGCAGAGCTGTGGCAGGCGCGCTGGCCGCTATATTTCCGCGCCTTCCAACCTTGTCGGCGCTTAAGAGGCTGACACCAACAAGCGAGATTAGGATATGAAGATAGAGCCACTTCCACTCGGCCCGCGGCGTGCCCGTTTTAATGAGAATGAGGCCAAGCACTGCACCTGCTGCGATGAGCACCCACCCTGCACGCGCGAGAAAACCTCCGTTTCGCAGCAGGCGAAAGAGCGCAAAAACAAGCAGAATCGCCGCAATGACTCCGGTTAGGGCATGCAACAGCACTACTACCGCGTAGAAAACATTTGCTTGCGGGAAGGTGTAGAGGTACGCGGCAGAAACTACCAGAAAGGGCACGAGCCATGACAATGCACGGCCAACGAAACTCTTGGGTACCAGGTTTTCTTGCATTGAAATGACCAGCCCCGAGCGGATTTCAATCCCACAGTAGTTGAAATCGCGTGCGATCCAAGGTACTCAGGAAGTTGAGCAAGGGGAATAATGCAAAAATACTATCCGGTGGTGAAGGTGCATCAGGTGAAGGTGCATCAAGCGTGGGGCGGAATCCTCCAAGCTCCACATTGTTTTTCCACAGCGGCGGCGACGGATAATACTTGCTCTTCTTCCCAAGGACGGCCGACGATCTGCACGCCAATCGGCAGTCCCTCGGACGAGCGGCCCACAGGAACGACTGCGGCAGGATTACCTAAGAGATTAAAGAATTCTGTATAGCTCCAGGCATCGAGATAGTCGACCGTCTTTCCCTCAATCTGCCAATAGCGCTCGCCATGCCGGAACGCGGGAATAGCCGCTGCCGGGCACAATAAAATCGGATAGCGTTGCATTTGCGCGAAGAACTGCGCCCGCGCGGCATCGCGGCGGATCCACGCATCCAGCAACGACCGTCCGCTATGGACTGGCTGGGTGGCGGACCATTCCAGAAATTCCTCCAAAATCGGACTGAGATCGGATTCGCGGCCGTTAAACATGGGCCGCAGAAGCATTCCGCCGGCAACCACGAAATATTTCCACCAAAGTTGACGTGCTTCTTCAAGACCTTCCGGCTGAAACTTGTCTACCTGAAAACCGGCACTGCGCAAGGCTTCCGCAGCCTTGCGGACCGCAACGCGAGTTTCAGTCGTGACTGGAGTGCGGCCGTCGTCTTCAAAGTAGCCAACTCGTAACGCGCGCGCTTCTTCTTCAGTGGGCCAACGTACCGGCACAGGCGCGGCATTCGTATCGCCAGCATCGGGCCCTTGCATCGCTTCGAACAGAAGTTTCAAGTCGGCAACCGTGCGGGCCATCGGGCCGACGACACCGACCGAGGCGAACGGCCCCGCCGATGCAGGAAAGTGTCCAGTCGCTGGAATGCGCCCCGGAGTTGGCTTCAGGCCGCAGATACCGCTGAAGTGAGCGGGTACCCGGATCGATCCGCCGCCATCACTGCCCACACCTCCAGCGGACATGCCCGCGGCGATCGCTGCAGCTTCGCCACCACTCGAGCCACCGGGCGTGCGTTCCAGATCCCAAGGATTATTTGTGCGCCCATAGAGCAGATTGTCCGTTTCCCAAGCCATCAGTAATTCGGGAGCGTTGGTCACTCCCAGGATAATTGCGCCGGCATTTTTCAAGCGTGTCACCAACACGGCATCTTGCCGCGCGACAAAACCCGCACGCAGCCGGGTTCCGGCCTCGCATCGTAGACCTTCCACTCCAAACGAACTCTTGATGCTAATGGGAACTCCATGGAGGGGGCCCAGAGCGGCTTCATTCATGACAGCGGAAGCCGCATCCCGCGCGGCTTGACGCGCGCGTGCGACATCGACATGAACAAACGCATTTAATTCGGGATTTAGCCTGTCGATCTGCGCCAGGTGCGCGTCCACAAGTTCTACTGGAGAAATTTCTTTGTGACGGATCTTTGTGGCCAAGGAAACGGCGGGAAGAAAGGTAAGGTCGTTCATGAGACTTTTTCTCGCAGAGAACGATCGGTCCTTCGTTTCTCGTCTTCAGTCAGCGAACGGAACTCGCCTTTCCCAAGGTCGCCCAATTGCAGCGGTCCCACCGCCACGCGAATCAGTCGCAGCACTTCGACCCCCATCCCTTCAATCATGCGCCGGATCTGCCGATTCTTGCCCTCGTCGAGAACAATTTCGAGCCAACAGTTTTTCTGTCCCGTTCGCAAAACACGAGCCTGCTTGGCGCGCAGCATTTCTCCATCTTTCGCCTTCACTCCACGAACTATTGCGTGAATAAATTCAGCGTCGGCGACCGTTCCGATCTGCACATGATAAGTCTTGTCGAGGTGAGTTTCCGGGTCTGTGATCAGTGCCGCCCACTCCGAATCGTTCGTCAGCAGCAGCAAGCCTTCGCTCGCCTTGTCGAGGCGTCCGACGGGGGCCACCCAGGATTCGGCCTTGTCCTCCAATGTTGCTCGAGAATCCTCGCCGTTGTTCAGAACTCCGTACACGGTCCGGCGGCCCTTTTCGTCCGACGCAGTCGTCAGCACGCCGCGAGGCTTGTTCATCATTAAATACATTCTTGGTTGCAGTTCGATGACTTTCCCATCGACCGCTATCTGATTCTGCGATTTCGAAACCGGCATCTCCGGGTCTCGCTTAATCTTTCCGTTCAGGCTCACACGTCCGGCACGAATCATTCCTTCCGCGCGCGACCGCGAACAGACCCCCAGTTTCGACAAGGTGCGCGCCAGGCCGATCTTTCGGCTGGATTCTTTTTCTCCCACCCGTTCATGCTAACTGAGAAGCCGCTTACCCACGAAACGGTAACCAGGAACAGTCCCAATGCATAACAGCTCCGCTCTTGGTAGGATGTTCACGTCGACTGACGGAAGGAGCTTTCATGGCCCACCAACATCCTCCGCGATTTCTTAAGATTGTGAATGACGCGAAGACGCGTGTTCAAGAAACTAACGTCGCCGAAGTAAAAAAGAAGATAGATAACGGCGACAAGTTTCTGTTGGTGGACGTTCGCGAAGAGAGCGAATTCGCCAAGGACCATCTGCCGGGAGCCATTCACCTCGGCAAAGGCATTATCGAGCGTGATATCGAGGCCCGCGTGCCCGATCTGAACGCGGAGATTGTCCTCTACTGTGGCGGCGGATTCCGTTCGGCGCTGGCGGCGGACAATCTCCAGAAGATGGGCTACACAAAAGTGATTTCAATGGATGGCGGCATCCGTGACTGGCGGGAGAAGGGATATCCTTTGACGAAAGGCAGTACCTAGTACCCAGTGCCGAGTACTCTGCTTGGGTTCGTAACACGCTCGGGTACCAGGTACTGGGTACTTCTTTAACTATGAATGGTCGCATCTTCTTCTGGTCGCTCACGTCAGCGCTCGCCGGATTTCTTTTCGGCTTCGACACGGTGGTGATTTCCGGCGCCGAAAAAACAATTCAGACGCTTTGGAGTCTCAGTCCCGGACTGCACGGAATCGCCATGGCCTCGGCGCTCTATGGCACCGTAGTTGGCTCCCTGCTCGGTGGCTGGCCTGCCGACCGTTTTGGCCGCAAAGCAACTCTGCTTTGGATCGGTATTCTCTACTTTCTCGGCGCGGTTGGATCAGGTTTGGCGCCCAATGTCACTATTTTCATCATCGCGCGGGTCATCGGCGGGCTGGGCATCGGAATCTCCACGGTTGTCGCTCCGATGTACATCTCGGAAATCGCGCCGCCTAAGCATCGCGGCCGGCTTGCCGGAATGTTCCAGTTCAACATCGTTTTCGGCATTCTGATCGCTTATGTTTCGAATGCTCTGCTGGCGGGCGTCGGGGCAAATGCCTGGCGCTGGATGCTCGGCGTGGCTGCGTTCCCATCGTTCCTCTACGCGGTATTCTGCGTTGGCCTTCCCGAGAGTCCGCGCTGGCTGTTAAGCAGAAAGGGCGACCGCGAGGCGGGAATGAAAGTGCTGCAGCGGATCGAACCTGAAGCATCGAAAGTCGAGATCGCAGCCGAAGCGGACGCGATTATAGCGGCGTCTTCGGAGAACGCATCGTCGGGACATTTCTGGACGATGCGTTTGCACAAACCCATTCTGCTCGCCATTCTCATCGCATTCTTCAATCAACTTTCCGGCATCAATGCGATTCTGTACTTCGCGCCCCGCATATTTGAGCTCACGGGCCTCGGGGCGAAAGCCTCGCTGTTGCAATCGATTGGGATTGGCGTCACCAATCTGGTATTCACGTTTGTCGGGCTTTGGCTGATTGACCGGTTGGGCCGCCGCACGCTGCTCTACATTGGCTCGTTCGGTTACATCGCTTCGCTTGGACTGGTTGCGTGGGCCTTTTTTTCGGGACATCTCGCGCTCGTGCCGATTTGTATCTTCGCTTTCATCGCGGCGCACTCGGTCGGTCAGGGAACGGTGATTTGGGTTTTCATCTCCGAGATATTTCCCAACCGCCATCGCGCGGAAGGGCAGACCCTCGGCAGCTTTACGCACTGGATTTTTGCCGCTTTGCTCACAACTTTCTTCCCAGCGATGGTCACGAAGTTCGAGCCCGGTTACGTCTTTTCGTTTTTCGCTGGCATGATGGTTCTCCAGCTTGTTTGGGTTAAGGCCATGGTTCCAGAGACAAAAGGAGTGCCGCTCGAGCAGATCCAGCGGCAACTGGGCATCGAATAAGTCCGCACTCTACTCTTCCGCTTCTGCATGGGCCCCGGTTGCGGTTTTGGGAAGAGACATTTTACCTCGTCTTTTCTCGCGCGCTACAGCGCAGAGTCTGGCGTAAACTGAGGAGACTCGTCCCACCGGACCCATGGCTACCTATCGATGCTACGCGCTTATTCCCCTGCTAATGCTGCCCTGGAGCCTCGCGGCCGTCTGTCAGCCCGCAACGCAACAACATGAGCTGACAGCAACTTCTTACTCGTCTCCTGGTACGCCTTTGCCTGTGGAACAGATAGTCAAGAAACTGCAAGAAAGAAACGCCGAGCGATCTGCGGCGCTGGACCAGTACGAAGCAACCCGCGTCTACCGCATGCAATATCGTGGTTTCCCCAGTGATCGCGATGCGGAGATGGTTATCACCATGGCGTACCATGCGCCAAATTCGAAAGAGTTCAAGGTGGTATCGCAATCTGGTTCTAAGTTCATCATCGAACATGTTTTCAAGAAGCTGTTGGAAGGGGAACAAGAAGCATCCAATGAGGAGAACCGCCGGCACACGGCGCTCACTGCAGAAAACTACGACTTCACGCTGGCAGGGTACGAGGCCGCGCCTGGCGCAGGCCGCTACATCCTGAACCTAGAACCGAAGACTAAGAACAAGTTTCTATATCGCGGAAGAATCTGGATTGATGCCAGGGATTTTGCCGTGGTAAGAATCAAAGGAGAGCCTGAGAAGAACCCATCCTTTTGGATTAAGAAAACTGACGTTGAACACAGCTACTTGAAGCTCGGGGACTTCTGGCTCCCCGCCGAGAACCACACCGAAAGTGTGATGCGGATCGGGGGTGTAGCCAACCTCTCCATCGAGTACAAAAACTACAGAATCTTAAAGGCTGAGCCCCTTCCAGGCCCGACGGCACAGAAGAATCCTTAAATCCCGCAAGCCTAGGCAAAGCCGCAATCGGACGGGTTTCGATAAATGACGAATTCCCGCATCGAATTCATTTTGCAGGACTTAGCGCCGGTAGTAAGATGGTGGAGCCGCAAACTCCCAAGCTAATGAAAACCCATACCTGCAAGATTTTTTGTCGAGGGTTAACGCTTACTCTCGTTCTTTTCTGCCTTGCAGTGTTGCCCGCGAACTGCTCGCCGGTTGCCTCAAATTCGAATTCCGAATCAGGCGAAGGACTCAAGCCTATTCTGCAATACATCTCCTCGGCCTGGGACACGCTGACGCGATCTATGTCCGAGTGCAGGAGCGTGGTCGACCCTAAAATAAAAGCTGCCTCCGTGCTGTATTTGCCTGCGGGATTTAGCGAACCGCCAGCTTTGCAGAAGCTCACGCAGGAATGCGACGTACGCATTGAACATCTGCCCCTCGAGATTCATCATCTCGGCGAAATCGACACCGCCAAGATTCAACCGCATGGACTGCTTTATCTGGAAAACAAGTATGTGGTCCCGGGCGGGCGTTTCAATGAGATGTACGGCTGGGATAGCTACTTCATCATTCGTGGGCTGCTTCGCTCTGGACGGGTCGAATTGGCGCGCGGCATGGTCGATAATTTCTTTTTTGAAATCGAGCACTACGGCGCAATGCTTAACGCGAACCGCACGTACTACCTGACGCGCTCGCAGCCGCCGTTTTTAAGTTCGATGTTTGTCGATGTATACAGTGCGCTGCAAAAATCGGGAAATGCCGATCCTGCCTGGCTGGCGAAGGCCTACGCCGATCTAAATAAGGACTACGAGATGTGGAACCGCGAACCTCACCTTGCCGGCGATACAGGATTGTCACGGTATTACGATTTTGGCGAGGGTCCGCCCGCCGAGGCGGTGCAGGACGAATCGGGGTTCTACCGGAAAGTGGCGACGTACTTTTTCTTTCACCCCGCGCAAGCGGATGACTACATCGTTGAGAGCCAGGCCGGAGTTGAGCACAAATCGGTCGCGGGGTCTTCTTATACTTTGCAAGTCTGCGGAGTTGCAAACACAATGGCTCGCGCCGATTGTGAAAAGCGCAGCGAATTTAAGTTGAGTTCGGATTATTACAAAGGGGACCGCTCCATGCGTGAATCCGGATTCGATGTAACCTTTCGTTTTGAGCCGTTCGGCGCCGCCACGCATCATTATGCTCCAGTTTGCCTCAACAGCCTGCTCTATAAAACCGAGAAGGATATGGAGCAGATCAGCCAGTGGTTGGGCCGCACAGCAGACGCCGCAAAGTGGAATCAGCGCGCCGAGAAGCGCAAACAACTCATCACGCAGTATCTGTGGGACGACGCGGCCGGCTTTTTTTTCGATTACAACCTCGCTACTGGACAGCGGTCGTCTTACCGCTACGCGACAGCTCTTTATCCACTGTGGGCCGGCTTGGCCACGCCCGAGCAAGCGAAGCGCGTGGTGAAGAACGTGCTTGCCTTCGAGAAGCCCGGCGGATTGCCCATGAGCACGGAAGAAACTGGAGCGCAATGGGACTCGCCTTACGGCTGGGGAAACATTGAGATGCTTTCCGTCGAGGGGCTGCGGCGATATGGCTACAACATCGATGCAGACAGAATCTCCTACGAATTTCTATCCATGGTGGCGGAGAATTTCCGGCGCGACGGCTATATTGTCGAAAAATATAATGTGGTGACTCGATCCGCCGATGCGCACGCTGCACTGGGTTATACGATGAACGTGGTAGGTTTCGGCTGGACCAACGCCGCATTTCTCGAACTGCTGCACGGCTTGCCAAAGAAGGCGGCAGACCGATTGGATGCGGAGCAGAACCGTCCTTTGCCGGCCGCGCCACAGTGACCGCGGACTAAGGACGAGAATCCTGGTGCGTTTGCAATTGCTCGGCCAGCTTGAGTTCGCTCTCGGCCTCCTCTTTTTTTCCCATGTCGCGGTAAGCCTGCCCGAGCAAGTGGTGCGTCGTGGGATTATTCGGGTCCATCGTCGCTGCCCGCTGCAAGGAGCGCACCGCCAATTCGAATTCGCCTTTCTTTTCCAAAATTTTCCCCATCAGAATAAAAGGTCCGGTCGAGGTCGCGTCGAGCCATATCGAACGTTGCAGAACCCGCTCGGCATCTTCAAACTGTTGCACACGGGAGTAAGCATCGGCCAGTTTGTAATAGGTTGCGGCGTGTCCAGGATTGATAGCCAACTCCTTCTTGAATTCCGCAATCGCCTCTGGTACGCGAGACTTGTATAAATACAATTCGCCAAGCAGGAAGTGAACCAGCGGCAGCTTGGGGTCGAGAGCCGCCGCTTTCTGTGCATATTCTTCGGCGATTGGATCGAACTCCTGGCGCAACAGCATCCGCGACGTGAACATATAACTGGCGGCAGAATCCGGAGGAACGTCGAACATTCTTGCGAAGGCCTTGCGCGCCCGCGGATAATCTTTAGTTTGGATGTAACAGATGCCGAGGATGTATGCGGCATCGACGTTTGCCCGCGGATACCAGCCTTGCACTTTTTCCAGTAGTGGAATCGCGTCCGCGGGATGCCCGCCCAGATAATCTGAAATCCCCAGCAACTGCGTAGCCTCGCCGTTATGGGGATCTTGAGCCGAGGCCTTCTTCAAGTATTCGATCGCTTTGGGGAAATCACTCTTTTTGTAATACGCCGAACCTAATTCTAGGTCGAGACCTGGCGTAGTTGGGGCATTCACCTGGAGCGCTTGCAGTTGTAAAATCGCATCATCGATCTTCCCTTGCTGCATCAAGAGGCGCGCCTTGGCCAAATCCGGAACTGGGGAAAATTGAGAGCCTTGCGGAATAGATGCCGGCGAGGCCGCCGTTCCTTGCGCGTGCATGAAGCTGGTCAGAGCCAGTCCACACATCCCAATCCATAAGCCTCGCGCGACTGAGAAAGCATTCATGAAGTTAGGGTACAACGCATCGTGGCTGCAAACCACCGAGGAGACGAATGACTGAGCGCCCCCGCCGGGTTGTTCCGTATTATCACTTGCTCGTCGCGCGCTCAAGCTCCTCCAGGTTCTCCTTCGCCAGGACATGATTGGGATTGATCTGGAGTGCCCGCTCGAAATGTATTTTGGCCTGTGAGAAATGTCCCATCTCCGCCAAGGCGCTGCCTAAATTCGCTTCGACATCGGCATCATTGGGTTGCACTTCGAGTGCAAGTCGAAATTGTTCGCTCGCTCCGGCGAAGTCATCCTGCGAAGCCAAAGCATTTCCCAGATTGTAGCGGGCATCGAAATAATCAGGACGTGCCTTCAGCGCTCGCATCAAGTATGTGATCGCATCGCCCGGTTGTCCGGAGGCCAGTAGAACCGACCCCATCGCATTATTCGCGGCGGCATCTTCGGGGCGAATACGGAGAGCAAACTCGTACTCGCGACGCGCCTCCTCGATCTTGCTTCTGGCTTGCAGCATCGCCGCGAGGTTGTAGTGAGCTTCGAAGTCCGAGGGATTCTTCTCGATGTTGTGGCGCGCCAACGCTTCCTGCAGCAACATCCGGGGATCGCCCTGCCTCGCATCGGTGTTAACCGGCAAGACCTGCAGCCACAAATGGCACATCTCATCACTCGAACGATTCCCCGCCCGCACTCGAACCGGCGGATGGTTTGGATTCAAAGCATTATCGTCGGAATTGTCGTAGACATAGCGCAACCCCACAGTCGTACCTTTCGGCAAAATCACCGGCTGGGCATAACGATAGACCGCCTGCCAGTTCAGATTCCAACGCGGAATGTGAATCAGAGTTTCCTGCGTTCCATCCGGCAAAATCGCCGCGGCTTGTAAATCTCTCCCGAGGTAATGCGCATGGGGGTAAACCGCCAGAAGATCGACGTCAACCGGTAGTGTGAACTTGTCCGTAACCACGAAATCTTTCTGTCCGGCCGGAATATCGAGTTTGAGATCGTTTTCGAGTTGCAGCAGCATGGGAAACTTAGTCGCAGGCTGCGCGGTGAAATAGATCCCGATAGTCGGCTGAATGACCTCCGGTTTACCCGAGGGTTGCATGTGCGTATTGAGAATAAGATCGGTGCCCTTATCCAGCCGCAATGCCATCCCATCGGGTTCGAGGTAAGGCACTGTTCCTGGCTTCCAGAAAAGCAGATGGCTGTCGGGGTCGAAGGTCTGTGACTCGATTCGAATCTCCATACCGCCAAAACCGGCGCCAGGCTCAGCTTCCCGCTTACGCGACATTGCTCCGCGGTCGACAAGAATGTTGGCATGATGCACGTAGCGTTTGTCCCCGGGATGGATCTCGATCGCCTTCACCCAACGGGTTTGCTCGATCGGAACTCGAAAAATAAAATTCCAGTAACTGTCGCTGCCGTCTGCTGGAAGAATGAACGGCTTCTCTGCCTTAAGAATTAAGTCGGGCGCTCCCAGCCGCCAGCCCTCGGCAAACTTCGGTTGCGGGGGCAAATCGGCTGCATTGCCCTCAACCGCGCCTTGCTCCACCCAGCGTTGGATGAGATCGATTTGCGAAACGGGCAAATGAAGATCATCCGCAAATTTCAATTCCTGCGGCTCGGGCAACCATGGCGGCATGGTTCGCGCCTCGGTCACATCGGCAATCTGGCGAGCATGTTTTCTTACATCGGAATAAGTCAGCAGCGGGAACGGTCCGGCCTCGCCCGGATGATGGCAAGTTGAGCAGGAGCGAAAAATGATGGGCGCAATGTCGCGATTGAACGTAACTTGAGAACCAGGATCGGAGGCCGGGGTCGGCATGCGGAATATTGGCGTATTGGCAAAAAGGGTTGCCGCAGCGCCCAGTCCTAACAGGAATAGCGCCCACACAATTTTACTTCGCCAATTTTTCAGTTCAGGTCCGAGATATAACATCCCACTCCTCTGACCTGCTTCATCGCGGGCGTCTTTGCGTCCGCTGCCGCCTGAATCGCGTCTTCGAGTTCGTGCGTGGTGGCTGCCGCTCGCGAGCGGCCCAGCTCCACATACCAATTATCGACTCTTCCATCGTAGACCAGTTCGTGCTTGCGGTTGAACACCGCGACTTCAGGCGTGATCTGCACTTGGCCGAGCCGAACTAGCACATGTTCTGGATCGCGTAGCGCCGGTAAGTAATAGGAATAATCGCGAAGATACTGGCGAATAGTTTGCGGAGTTTCGGTTTTGTCGGGAAATACCAGCCAGAAACTTGCGTCCCGCTCATGCTGCGCGCTGATCCGCCGAATGACAGGTGCGTAACGACTTGAAACCGGACAGTCCCGGCGAAGGAAAACCAGCACCACGATCTTGCCCGAGGCCGCATCGAAAGGATCCACCGCCTTGCCGTCAAGATCGAAGGCATGGTTCTGGGCCAGCACAAATTCTGCAGCCACCATGCCGACGATGAGGACTATTACAACTTGCGACAAACTTCCCCAGAATGCGGAGCCGGTACGCCACATAGGATGCTAAGACCCTCACTCCAACCGAATTCTAGGACGGCCTGCATCGCCTGTCCATCAGGGTGCCCGAAATCTTCCGATTCGCGCATCCGACAAAAAGAGGGAGTCCCGAAGGACTCCCCAGTGGAGACGTGCTTGATGCATGCTAGAAAATAACTTTGAGCGCAAATTCAAGCTGACGCATGCCGGTGGCGGAACCCGGAGAGGCATCGTGCTCAATGTCTGTAATGATGCCTGTGTTGGGTACGCCCTGCGCATTCGTTCCCGTGCAATCGATACAGGTTCCGCCGTTTTGATTATTGTTGAACCCGAGTACCGGATGATTGAACACGTTGAACGCGTCCATACGGAACTGTAGCTTTGCGCGTTCGGTCAAAGCGAAGTTCTTCAGGATCGAGGCATCTCCATAAAACACCCGCGGTCCACGATAGCTGAAGACACCAACATTTCCTAGTTTCCCTGGCCCCGGATCCGTGAACGGTCCGGTCAGGGAGGTCAGCGGCGTGAAGAATACTATATATGGAGGCGCTCCGCCGCCAGGATGCTGGAGCGACCCAGGCCCAGTGGAAAACGATCCAGTGCCCTTATCCGGACGGCAAACCCCCACATCCTCCTCACCGCCGCACTCGTTGGTGCTCGGCGTCCACGGCAGGCCGCTGCCCCAAGTCGTCGTACCAGTGATCTGCCAGCCACCGATGATCTCATTCTCCCAGCTATGCGCATTCGAGGCGAACATCTTCCCTTTACCGAAGGGCAGCTCGTATACCACGTTGTTCACCCACACCTGATTTCGGACTTGATCATCCGGCCCGTAAGCCACTCTCGGATCATCCGGGTAATACGAGCTGTCATACTTGTACGCGTGGGCAAATGTGTAATGCGACAGGAATTGCAAGCCGTGCGAGAAGCGCTTCTCGATCTTAACCTGGAAAGCTTCGTATGTGCTGCTTGCGTCGTTGCCCAAATAGTTGCCCTGGTCGGTCGAGCAGCATTGCAATACGCCCTGGACGATATTTGGCGCACCTGGGAGATTTGCGAGAGTGTTGGTCGGGTCTGGATAGCTCGGGTAAGTAAAGGCGTTGTAGTAGGGGCGGCGATAGAGCTGAGGCGTAATTGCGGTGCAGCCTGCGTTGGCGCAATAGCCGTTAATCGACGGGTTATTTACGTTGTAGGTCGGTCCGTCGCCAGCAAACACGTGCGAGCCCTTATTTCCAATGTAGGCGATATCGATCGACGTCGTGTTGTTGAGTTGGCGCTGCACCGTCGCATTCCAGGCATCGAGAGTTGGAAGACGCTGGCTTGTAGGTCGAATGTGAGGTTGTACGCAAAGCTGCGTGTTTTGCCCGTTGACGAAAATCGGCTGCTGATAGCAGTTCGGTCCCGATACCGGGAAGAGGCCGTTCGATGGAATAGCAGGGAAATTAAAGATGGGCGGTCCTTGCGTCAAGGTGAAAGCGGGTACTTCCTGACTCGGGCCTTGGGCTAATTGAGCGGCAAGCACCGGTAAAGTTTGCGTAACAGTATGTCCGAAGTTCGACCCGAAAACGCCCATATCGAAGCTTCGCCCATAGCCGAGGCGGACCACAGTCTTGGGGTTGACTTGATATGCAACGCCAAAGCGCGGGGCGAAAGCATCCCACGCGTTGCCGATGTTGCCGTTGAGACCGATTCCGGCCTCACCGGCGACGCGATCTTCGCCCTGAACTAGGTTTGCGAATCCGCCCTTATCCTTCCCATTCACATATTCAGGAAAGTAAACTTCCCAGCGCAACCCGTAGTTGAGCGTTAGTTTGGGAGTGATACGCCAGGTATCCTGCCCGTAATAGAACATTCGATGCTGACGTTCTGCCGCGTCAAGACTCGTACTTACATAGCGGCTCATCTGGGTCACTTGGCCGAGCAAGAAGGTCCCCCAGTCAAGGCCTCCAAGACCGCCAGTTGGACCACCCGACGTGGTCCGATAATCGAATGTGTAATCCCCAGTGCGTCCTGCGTCACTCGGAACACGCAGGTTCATGGCGTAGCGGAAATCAGCTCCAAATTTGAAGGTATGGTTTCCGCGGGTTTTGGTTACATTGCCAACCCACTGGAATTGCTGTTCGCTTTCGGTGAGCGGGCAATTGCAACGCGCCACTCCCAGTCCGTCCCCCCAAGTAACAGTAGGGGCGCCAAAATTTCCGCCGTCTCCCGAGGAGGCCGACGGCGTCTGGTTCAAGATGAATCCGCCCCAACCGGAGGTTTCAGCCGCCTGCGATCCGGTCAAGTTGGCGTTGGGAATTCCAACCGTCGTCATTGGGGTTGCCCCAACGTCGGGCTTCGAGGCCACGGGATTGTACTTGAAGTAGCCGAAACGAAAATCTGCCAGTAAGGACGGGCTAAACGTCTTCGTCACACCTGAGGCCAAACTGTAATTATGAGTAATTGAACTTCCCGACAGTCCGCCGGGGCCGAACCCTACACCCTCCAGCGCACCGTAAGAGCCTTGTCCCGCTACGTTGAAATAGTCGAGACTGAACCGGCCAAACACCTGAACCGTGGGAGCCGCAGCAAAGTCAATTCGCGTGTCAAAACTGTCCTGTTTGTAAGAACCGGATCCTGCCGCGATGTAATTGTTGAATACCTGAGAATTTGTCGGGGCGGGAAAGAGTGCAAGGATATTACCCGCCTGCGGGGAAATGTCCGTGATGGGGACTTGATTGTTAGCATACGCAACGCGGCTTAGCCCACCATCTCCCGTAACGGGCTTGAAAACTTGGCCGCCTTGAACAATGTCAGCCACAGGGCAGTTTGCTAACGTCGTGTTTGGGAGTATGCAACCGCCTCCTTGTTCCACGCCCAAGTATTGGCTCATGTCGCAAAAGCCTGTCGTGTTCGTAGCGGGGTTACATGTGCTCTGCACCGTCGCCGTCGGCACCGTCAAGAGATTCGTCGTACCGTTCTTTTCTCGCGTGGCCTGATAGTCGCCAAAGAAGAACAGCTTATTCTTGATGATCGGACCGCCAATAGTGCCGCCGAACTGTTGCCATCTGTCCGAAGGAATGAACTTTCCTGTGATCGCGTTTGGAGCGAACTCAGTAAACGGATCGCGAGCCGCAGTCGCATCCGTGCGACGGAACCAGAACCCTTCGCCGTGAAACTCATTGCTTCCCGATTTCGTTTGGACGGTTACGACGCCACCGAGGGCCTTTCCAAATTCTGCGTCGTAGTTCTGTAGGTCGATCTTGGTTTCCTGGATCGCATCCAAATTAGGATTCACCACAATAATCCCCAAGATCGGATCCTGATTGTCTGTCCCATCCAGTTCAAATGCGGTGCCGCTAAAATGTTGCCCGTTCACGAATATCTGCTGGCTGCCCTGGGGATTCTCGGTAGCGGCGTGGCTCCATCCGACCATCTTCTGGGTGCCCGGCGAAAGAAGTTCGAACGATGTGAAGTTGCGGTTCATGACCGGCAAGTCTTCCACGTATTTTTCGTTAAACTCGATGGAAACGTCGGCGCGATCGGTTTTCAATTGCTCCGACTCGGCCGTGACTTCCACCTGCTCGCTGGCCGAACCCACCTGAAATTGGCCGTCGATACGTGCGGAAGCGTCGGCAGAAACTTCAACATCCTTAAACTCAAGGACCTTAAATCCTTGCGATTCGATGCGAACGGTGTAGGGGTCAGGAATCAAGTGAGTCACATTGTAGTTTCCACTCTCGTTTGTCGCGGATTGATCGGTCGTCCCTTTCGCTTGGTCGATGACAGTGACTTTTGCATTGGCAACGGCTGCCCCCGAGGGATCGGTCACCGTGCCACCGATGCTGCCGAAAACTGCCTGGCTCGATGCCTTTAACGTCCAGAAACCACAGAGAAGCGAGAAAGCTGCCACAGCCGCAAGAGTTGACCTCTTCATGAACGTCCTCCCGAGAACCGCCGACCGCTGCCCCACAGAACAGGGAAATGCTGAAAGTTTGCTTGCAAGTCCTAATACAAAAACATTATGGGTTTAAGTTAAACTAGGTTTCATCGCGTTACCGGGTGTAATATCCTTAAGTTGCAGTAGGATACGTTGAACGGTTACTCTCCTGTCACATGGCTTTAACGCATGGCTACGACGTTGGGCGGAATGAGTTCTTCCAGCAAGTAGACAAACTTATTAATAGTCATAGCCTGCGGACCTCTGAGTCTCTCTGCAAATTGCTACGTTACCTCGCCGAACGATCCCTCGATCATCGCGGCGTACCCGTGAAGGAATACCAGATCGCCACCGAGGTGTTGGGTCGGCCTGCCGGATTCGATCCACAAAATGACTCAACGGTTCGAGTACAGGCCGGGCGTTTACGGGTAAAGCTAGAGGAGTATTACTCTCACGAAGGGCCTGAAGATCCGATCGTGATTGAGTTGCCGAAAGGATCCTACGCGCTTACTTTCCATGTACGCCCCGCGACTTCCAAGCTGACTGAGGCCCCTAGGCCTAGGCCGGAGAGTGAAAAAAGCGGACGACAGCCCGCAAATCGCGGCTGGGTGATAGCGGTCGTAGTGCTCTCCACGCTGCTGGCAGGAGCACTGCTGCTATTAGTTCGCGGACGAACCCAATCCAGCGCTAAGCAACCCGTCCCGCCCGTGTACCAATTGTTTTGGAATCGCTTCGTCGCCGGGCCGCAGCAACCGTGGGTTATATTCAGCAATGGAAGCTTCGTGGGCCGGCCAGAAACCGGCATGCGCTACTTCAACTCGTCGGCTGATTCCGGGGCGCTGATCCTGGATCACTATACCGGGGTGGGAGAAGTATTGGCCGTCCATCAACTGGATAAAGTGTTCGTTCTTCTCAATCAGCCGCTTCGAGTGAAGCGCGGCAGCTTGTTCTCCCTCGACGATGCTAAAAACAACGATCTCATCTTTGTCGGTTCGCCCGCCGAGAATCTCACCCTTCTGGATATCCCGGGAACTCAGGAATTCGTTTTTCAGCGGGTACCCTCCGGACCGCGCAAAGGCGATCTTGGAGTCATCAATGTGCATCCGCAATCCGGCGAGCCTGGCATTTTCCTCGGAAGCATTCCCACCCAGCCAACCAGTGAAGACTACGCGGTAATTGCGCTGGTGCCCGGCATAGATCCGGCGCGCTCGGTTCTCATCCTGGCTGGAACCACAACCTTCGGGACGCAAGCCGCAGCGGAATATGTCTGCCGCCAGGATTCACTCGCAGAACTATTGCGGCGCTTGGGAGTCTCTAAAGCGACGGACCTGAAGCCGTTTGAGGCATTGCTGCACGTGAAAGTGGCCCACGGAGTGCCAGTCATCATCGACCTCGTGGCCGTTCGAAAACGCGGAAGCTAGAGTCTCCTGAGCAGAGGGACAGAACTAGTGAACCGTCGACGGCGGACCCAGCTGAGGATCCAGCTCCACGGCTTTCCGAAATTCGCTGGCTGCTTCATCCTTTTGCCCTTTCTGGGTAAGCGCAACTCCCAGTTCGTAGTGCGCTAGGGCATAAGATGGCAGCGCCCGAATTGCCACATGGAACTGCGAGATAGATCCATCCAGGTCTCCGGCGTTTAGCAGACGTCGCCCAGAGTTGGTGGCGAAGGTGGCGGCCTGCAGATCGGTTTTCTTCTTGCTCATTTCGGCGCCAGCCTGGCTTTCGGCGGCAGCCCCGGCGGTATCGCCAAGCTGACGCAGAACCGCCGCCAGCGTGGTGTGCGCGCCGGCAAAATCGGGATCCAACCGAATCGCTTCGCGCAACGAGTTCGCCGCGTCCGGCAATTGGTTCATCTGCTTCAAAACTGTTCCCAGCGTGTAATAGGCTTCGGCATAATCGGGCTTGATTTGAATCGCTTGCCGTAGATGTTCCGCCGCGGCGGGAAAGTCTCCCGACTGCCACAGCGTCACTCCCAGGCTGTACTCGGCATCCGCCAGCTTCGGGTCGAGTCGAATCGCTTCCTTCCACTCGGCAATAGCGTCAGGTAAATCATCTTTGAGCTTGAGCGCCAAGGCGAGATCGTAGTGGAAGCTTGCTCCGTCCGGATCGAGTTTGAGCGCCGCGCGGAACTGGGCCGCAGCAGCCTCAAAATCGGTCTTTTGCAAATATGCCGTTCCCAGGTTGCCTTGAAATCCCGCGTCCTCGGGATGAAGCCTGATGGCCTCGCGAAATTCCTTGATCGCCGCATCGGCTTCTCCGCGTTGTAGCAAAGCAAGAGCCAGGTTGTTATGCGCGTCCGCATCGGACGGCGTCAATTCAACAACTTTGGTGAATGCTTTCAGCGCGCCATCTAGATCGCCACGACGCTGCCGCAAAAGACCCAGGCTGGTTTGCGAGGGCGCGAAATCAGGTTTGAGTTTGGCCGCTTGCTCGAAGTCGTGCAGGGCTTCGTCATGACTCCCCTGCTCTTCCGCAATCCGACCGCGATAGTACCAAGCCACGGCATCCTGGGGATCGAGCTTCACCGCATATTCCAGCTCAACTTGCGCTTTTTCGTGCTCGCCTTCACTGGAGAGCGTCACTCCCAGATGAAAATAACCCGGCTCGTATTCCGGGTTTAGTTTTACGGCCTCGCGGAATTCCTTTTCGGCTTCTTCGAATCGCGATTGCTGAGCCAACAGCGATCCGAGTTCGTCATGTAACTCAGCCTGCTGCGGCGCCAGCCGCGTGGCATCCTTAAACTCAGAGATCGCCTCATTCGTTTTCTGCCGCAGACTAAGAGCTCGCCCCAAAGCCTGATGCGCCTGCCATTGCTGCGGCGCCAGATCCACCGCCGAGCGCAGCTCAACGATTGCCTCATCCAACAGTCCCTTGGCTTGTAAAGCTTGAGCTAGGTAGGCCCGTGCAACGGCGAGTTTGGGACGAAGCCCTACCAGCGTCCGGAAATGAGATATAGCATCGTCAAGATCGCTTTGTTGCAGCAAGACCTGCCCGAGCATGTTCTGAGCGTCCGCACTTCGCGGGTTGAGATGAACGGCCTTCTCAAAATCCACACGCGCAGCAGGCAGGTCCCCGGTTCTCATGGCGGCAACGCCGGCTTGGTACGCCTTCGACGAGTCGCTTTCCGCTGGCGTCTGAGCGCTTCCTACCGCGTAGCACATGGCGAAGATAGTGAGTGAGAAGTAAATTCTTAGCCTACAGCGCATTATTCCTCTGGACCAAATGTCAGAATAACGCAACACATTACGGCCTGACACAATTGTCAGACCAGATTGACCAATACCCGGCAGACACCTACCATTTACCTGAGACATGCGACTTAAATTTTTCGGCGGGTTTCGCCTGCGTTGCCATCAGTTTTTCTGTGCCGCAATTCTGGCAGCGTTGGCAATCTCTAGCCAGGGCCAACAATCCACGCCTTCTTCTCCGGCCAAGCCAATTGCCAATTTTACTGACGTAGCCGAACAAGCTGGCCTCACCATGCAGGAAATCTTCGGCGGCATCGAAACTAAGAAATACATCATTGAGACCACGGGCACGGGCGTCGCCATCTTCGACTACGACAACGACGGATGGCCCGATATTTTCCTCGTAAACGGGACCAGGCTTGGATCGCCTCCCGCCGGACCCGCACCCAGCAATCATCTTTATCGCAATAATCACGATGGTACCTTCACCGACGTGACCGCCAAGGCCGGACTGACCGCTACCGGCTGGGGACAAGGCGTCTGCGTTGGCGACTACGATAATGACGGCTGGGACGATCTCTACATCACTTACTACGGCAAGAATCGCCTCTATCACAATCAGGGCGGCGTTTTTTCTGAAGTGGCCGAGAAAGCCGGAGTTGCGGGCTCGGGGAAAAGCTGGGGCACGGGCTGCTCATTCGTTGATTACGATCGCGACGGTCGGCTCGACTTAATCGTCGCCAACTACGTCGATTTTGATCTCGCGACTGCTCCAGCGCCGGGTGAACGCCCCACCTGTATTTGGAAAGGTGTTCCCGTGATGTGCGGCCCCCGCGGTTTGCCCGGCGCAAAAAACATTCTTTATCACAACAAAGGCGACGGCACCTTCGAAGACGTCACCACCAAAGCTCGTATCGACAGAACCGATGGCCATTACGCATTCAGCGTCTCCACGCTGGATTTCGACGAAGATGGCTGGCCCGATATCTTCATCGCTTGCGACAGCACTCCCAGCATTCTTTATCGCAACAATCATGACGGGACGTTTACCGATGTCGCGGTAACGGCCGGAGCGGCCTTCAATGAAGACGGCCGCGAGCAGGCTGGTATGGGATCGACCATCGCTGATTACAACGGCGACGGCCATCTCGACATTTTTAAAACAAATTTCTCCGACGATACTTCCACTCTCTACCGCAACAACGGCGATGGAACATTTACCGATGCCACCTCCGCCGCGGGACTGGGCTTGTACACGCAGTATCTCGGCTGGGGAACAATGTTTTTCGATTTCGATAATGATGGCTGGCCTGACTTGATTCTGGTAAACGGCCACGTTTATCCCGAAGTCGACAGCCAGCACCTGGGCAGCAACTACCAGGAGCCGCGTATCCTGTATCACAACAATGGAGACGGTACCTTCGCCGATATTTCCGCATCAGCGGGATCGGGCATCACGACCGCGGCCTCCGCCCGCGGTTTAGCCGTGGGAGATTTATGGAACGATGGCCGCGTTTCCGCGGTTATCAGTAATATGAATGCCCAGCCCAGCCTATTGGTCAATCAGATACGTGCATCGTATCACTGGATCGCGATTCGCACCGTGGGAACTAAATCGAACCGTAATGGCATTGGCGCCCGAGTCTCCGTAAAGACTGCCAGCCGAATTCTGGTGGATGAAGTACGCAGCGGCTCTAGCTACATTTCCAACAGCGATATGCGGGTGCACTTCGGATTGGGAGCCTCAACGAAAATCGAATATGTAGAGATCCGTTGGCCCAGCGGGCTGGTGGAAAAGTTTAAAGACCTTGCCGTTGACGCGATTCACACTGTAAAAGAAGGGACGGGAGCGGCAATCGCGCCGGAGGTCAAGAAACCCTGAGCAGCTTCTGGTGGACATTTCTTTCTTGTACCTTGGCGCCCTTCGTGGTTGAACCCACCAATTTGATCCAGTCCTCATTTCGCTGGCTTTGAATTCCTCGTAAACTGCATCGTCCGGGTGATGCCCGCACCTTCCTTCACAAAAATCAACTGGTTCGCCTTCACATCTTTCAGAGTATCCACCTGCCCGCTGGGCCAGCGAATTTCAAGCACGTCGACCTTCTCCGCCTTCCCTAGCCCGAAGTGCACCCGCAAATCGTTCTGCGAGATATAGCTGCCGCCGCTGCGCACTTCATCGATCTGGTGATGAGGTTTCGTCTCTCCTACAACATGCGTGATGCAAATCAAGCGCGCCCCGATGCCACTGCGGTTTGACTTTGTTCCAATAGTTCGAATCTTGATCCAGTTGTTCTCCAGTCTTGAATCGCAGCGCAATAACTGCGGATAATCGTTCACCGTGTTCACCGCGACATCGATATCGCCATCATTGTCGAAGTCGCCAAAAGCGCATCCGCGGCAAGGAGCAGGGTCTGAGATCCCCGTCCCCGCCTGCAGCGAAACATCGGCGAAGTGTCCGTTGCGCAAATTCCGGTAAAGCAATTTCCGCTGGGCATACCCCGCTTCAGTCTTCAGTTGTTCGACCTCGGGATAAACGTGGCCATTGCAGATAAGAATGTCGGGCCAGCCATCATTGTCGAAATCGAGAAATCCGCAGCCCCAGCCCAGAAATTGCGTGTGCGCGCCCAGACCCGTGGTGAACGTGGCATCCTCGAAGTTGCCCCCGCCGAGGTTGCGGTAGAGCGAAGGAGTGTCGCCAGCGAAGTTCGTCTTGAGCAGATCGAGATTTCCATCCAGATCATAGTCCGCCGCGGAAACGCCCATGCCCGCCTGCGGTTTGCCATCCGGGCTCAATGCACAGCCGGCTTCGATCGCGATATCTTCAAAGCTTCCATTCTTCTTGTTGTGATAGAGCGCGCTGGCGGTCGAGTCATTGGCCACGTAAATATCGGGCCAGCCGTCGTTATCAAAATCAGCGGTAAGCACGCCCAAGCCGTAAGTTCCATTGGCGCGAAATATTCCCGCAGCTTCGGACACGTCCGTAAATGTCCCGTCACCATTATTGCGATAGAGAATATTTTTCCCGCCCTGCAAACCCGGCGGCCCGCACGCCACCAGCACACCCTTATAAAGGCACGGCCCAGATTCCGGCACCGGCGCGGTCGCCAAATCCATATCGATATAGTTGGCAACGAACAGATCGAGATGGCCATCGCGGTCATAATCCACAAACGCGCATCCCGTATTCCAGCGCGTGCCCTTGCCCGCCAGGCCCGCCTTCTGGCTCACATCGCTGAACGTTCCGTCACCGTTATTGTGATAAAGAACATTCTTGCCGTAATAAGTTACGAACAGATCCTCCCAGCCATCATTGTCATAGTCGCCAATGCAAACACCTTGTCCCCAACCCGAATGCCCGACACCGGCCTTGGCCGTCACGTCGGTAAACGTACCGTCACGATTGTTGCGAAAGAGGTGAGAGATCGGTTCGCTGCCCGAGGGAAAGCCCTCCAACCGCGAACCATTCACTAGGAAAATGTCGAGCCAGCCGTCGTTGTCGTAATCGTAAAAAGCGACACCGCAGCCGGTGGTTTCGAGCAAATACTTATTCTTGTGCTCACTGCCGAAGATAGTTTTCGCGTTCAGCCCGGATTCGCGAGCCACATTTAGAAAGCTAACGCCCAACTGATCGCTTTCGGAATAAGTGGTTTTAGGAGCAACCTTCTGCTGCCCAGCGGTAGGTCGCAGCCAGCCGGAACTCACCATACCCAGAATGCTTTCCAGCGACAGCACGAGGCTGGACCGGCTAAGAGATTTCAGGAATACGCGACGTGAGGAAGACAATAGGTTGGCACCCGCCCGACCCGGACGTGCTAAGATTCGCCCTTAATTCTTATATTCAGTGAACCCAGACTTTGCAAGCTCGGCACTACGGCGCGGACTCATCGCACCATCGCACTTTCCGTGCCGCCACCTGCGGGGCTCACCGTGCACTTTTCGTAAGACTCCGTTATTTCTCTCGCTGGCGTTGGCCGTCTTGCTGGTTCACTGTGCCGCGGCTCAATCCCCGGAGATCGAACTCTCGCGATCGGCACGAACCTGGGAGTTTCTTCCCATCGTCGGCACTCGCGCCGGCTTGTTCGGGAACGAATCCGGCAGGTTTGAAGCTTGGGTTTATCCCCTGAAACTCTTCCGCGACTTCCACGTGACTTTCCACGTCGCCGACCGCGCGCTTCCCGCGGAAAGTCTGGCTAGAACCCTCACCGTCACGCCCAGCTCGGCCACCTTGGTTTACGTCGGCGATTCCTTTCGGGTTCGCGAAACTCTATTCGTCCCGGTTCACGAAGCTGGAGCAGTAGTTATCTTCGAAGTCGAGACCGTACAGCCGTTGGAGATCGAAGCCGGATTCGTTGGCGACTTCGCGCTGGAATGGCCCGCCGCGATGGGAGGGACCTATGAAGATTGGGATGAATCCCATCACGCAATCGTGCTCGGCGAAGAAACCAAGAAGTTTGCCGCGCTCGTCGGCTCTCCCACCGCCCACGATGCTCATCTTGCCTACGCAACCAATTATTCCTCGTCGAACGAAACTTCTTTTCGGCTGGGAGTGACACAGCGCGGAAGGGAAAATAAGATGCTCGTGATCGCGGGCTCAATCGCAGGGCGCGATGAGGTTCTTAAGACTTACGTGCATCTGACAACTTCGTATTCCGATCTGCAACGCGACTCTTCCGACTATTACCGCACCTACCTCACGCACACCGTAAATCTCGAACTGCCCGACCCCGCTTTGCAGCAGGCCTACGATTGGGCCCGCGTCAGCCTGATCCAAGGCCTGGTAACGAACCCCTATCTGGGCACTGGCCTTGTCGCCGGATACCGGACCTCGGGCACAGGCCAGCGTCCGGGATTTGCCTGGTTCTTCGGCCGCGATTCGTTCTGGACTTCATTCGCGCTCAACGCAGCGGGAGATTTCTCCACCACTAGAACCGCGATCGAATTCATCGCCAAGTATCAGCGCGACGACGGCAAACTTCCGCACGAGATTGCGCAGGGCGCGAGCTTCGTTCCCTGGTTTAAAGATTTTCCTTACCCTTATGCCTCGGCGGACGCCACGCCTTTGTTCATCATTGCGACAAACGATTACGTGACACAGAGTGGGGATGTGGCGTTCGCCCGCGAAAACTGGGACCGGGTTTGGAAGGCTTATCAGTTTCTGCGCTCGACCTACGATGAACAAGGTTTTCCGAGAAACTACGGAATCGGCCATGGTTGGGTGGAAGGCGGCCCCCTACTTCCCGTCGAAACCGAGTACTACCAGAGCGCACTCGGCACGGAAGCTCTGCGCTCGCTTTCCCATCTCGCCGGTCTAATTGGCAAGAGTGACGTCCAGAGAGATTTAACTTTGGAGTTCGAGCGCAGACGGTTGGCACTCGATCAGGCGTTCTGGTCTCCGGATAAGAACCTTTACGCCTACGCCCTGGACAAAAATAATCAGCGGGCGAATGAGCCCAGTGTGCTTGCCACCGTGCCTATGTGGTTTGAATTGCCCGAGTCCGCTCATGCGGAAGAAATGATTACTCGCCTCGCCGACGCCGATCACCAGACCGACTGGGGCATGCGCATCATTTCTTCCAATTCGAAACTCTACGATCCTTCGGGATATCATTTCGGATCGGTGTGGCCGCTCTTCACGGGATGGGCGTCTGTAGGCGAGTACCGCTATCATCGCGCCCTGCCCGCGTATTCGAATCTCCGCGCCAACGCATTGCTCACCCTCGAGGGATCACTCGGTCACGATACGGAAGTCCTGTCTGGCGACTATTACCAGTCCTTCTCCACCAGTTCGCCGCATCAGATCTGGTCGGCGGCTATGGTTGTGAGTCCGATTCTGCGCGGTTTGTTCGGCCTGCGTACCGACACACCGAATCGTGAAATCACGCTGGCCCCGCATTTGCCAGCTGACTGGGAATCGTTCGCCATCCGCAACATTCAAGCCGGACCGGTCACCGTGGATTTCACATTTCACAAGACGATCGACAGCGCTACTCTCGAAGTAACCCGCACCGGCAAGGGAGATTGCTGGGTCGAGTTTTCGCCAGCATTCAGTCTGCGCGCCAAAATTGTTTCCGCGACGCTGAACGGGAAACCTTTGCCGTTTCAGGTTCAGCCGAATACCGAAGATCAGCATCTATCCACAAGATTTCCCGTGAATGAGGGACTCAATAACCTGGTCATCCAAGTTAGACAAGATTTCGGTCTTGCCCTGAACAACGGACTTCCTCCGCTAGGCGGCGCCAGCCATGCCTTGCGTGTGATCTCAGAGTCCTGGAATGCTTCCCGCACTGAACTACGAGTCGAAGTTTCAGGCGTACCCGGCAATGTATACGAGCTTGGCATTTGGAATCCTGCTCAGATCGTCTCCGTAGAAAATGCTACTCTCACCGGACAGGGCAGAATTCGCATCAACTTCCCGAGCGGAGAAAGAGAAGGGTATGTTCATCGAACCCTGCTTATCCACTTTGCCCCAACTTAGTAAGTTGCGAGATGATGCACCGACAGCGTAAGCTCGACCCGCGGTCAATTCGCCGCGCGCCGAGTCCAAAGAATTAGCGTTGGAGGCCGATACATGAATCAAACGATGCCATCGATAGCAATTCTGTTTGCACTGTTCTGCGCTTTTTGTCTGACTGCTCCGGCGCAAACAGCCTCTCAGGCAGTCGATGCCGAAGGCCATCAATGGTGGCAGCACGCCGTCTTTTATGAGATTTATCCGCGCAGCTTCGCTGATAGCAACAATGATGGCGTTGGCGATCTGAAAGGCATCACGTCCAAACTCGATTACTTGAAAGATCTTGGCGTGGATGCTATTTGGATTTCCCCCTGCTTCCCTTCGCCGCAAGTCGATTTCGGCTACGATGTTTCAGATTACGAAAATATCGACCCCATGTATGGGACCCTGGCTGACTTCGACAACCTCGCCAGCGAAGCCAAGAAGCGCGATATCCACATCATCCTCGACTTTGTAGTCAACCATACTTCCGATCAGCACAAATGGTTCCTCGATTCAAAATCGTCGCGCACATCGAAGTATCGAGACTGGTATATCTGGCGCGACGGAAACGGCCCGGGACAGCCTCCCAACAATTGGGTCTCAACTTTTGGGGGGTCAGCCTGGAAGTTCGATCCCACGACGAATCAGTACTATTACCACTATTTTTATCCCGAGCAACCGGATCTAAACTGGCGTAACCCTGCGGTGAAGGATGCCATGTTCGACGTAACCCGCTTCTGGTACAAGCGCGGCGTCTCTGGCTTCAGGCTGGATGCAGTCGATACGTTGTTCGAAGATCCAAACTTGCAGGATAACCCCATCGCTCATCCCGGAAAGAATGCCTTCGGAGATCCATTCGAGGAAAACAAGAACAATACCAAGTTGCCCGAAGTGCACGATATCCTGCGTGGGTTGCGCCAGGTCGCGGACGAACACAATGCTGTCCTCATCGGCGAAACCTGGACGGCGGACGTTGCCGAGCTCAACCAGTACTACGGCAAGGGCAACAACGAGTTGCAGTTGCCCATGGATTTTCTCTTCACCATGGTCAACAAGCTTTCGCCCGCGGAATTCCGCAAACAAATTGCGGAAGTGAACGCCGCCTCCGGCTGGCCCACGTTCGTCATCAGCAACCACGACATCGTGCGCTCCTACGACCGTTACGGCGATGGCAAGCACAACGACGAAATTGCAAAACTGATGGCGGCGCTTTACCTCACACTTCGCGGAACACCAATCATGTACTACGGGGAAGAAATCGGAATGAAGACCACCCCTCCCACTCGCCAGGAGGACGTGCAGGACCCGATCGGCCGCAAAGGCTGGCCCAAAGAAAAAGGCCGCGACGGCGAACGCACTCCCATGCAGTGGAACAGCGGCGAGAATGCTGGGTTTACCACAGGAAAGCCTTGGCTGCCGGTGCCTCCAGCCTACAAAACTCACAACGTTGCGGATGAATCGAAAGATCCAGATTCAGTCCTGGAGTTCTATAAGCACGTGCTCAAACTGCGGCACACCAATCAAGCGCTCCTCGACGGAAGCTACCTCGCGATCAATGAAGGCGATCCGAATGTGCTTTCGTATTTGCGAATTTATAAGGACCAGACGGTGATCGTTGCCCTGAACATGTCGGACAAGCCGCAGAAGCTCGATCTGGACCTGAAGCGCAACGGCTTCGCTTCCACTTCGAGCCTGTTAAGTACTAAGTCAACCACCAAGGGCGAGGAAGTGTCCCTCGATCCTTATGGAGTTTTTATCGGGCAGCTCAGCAAGTAGTAAAGCTATGCGCGGGTCGGGGCACAAAGGCGAGGCGAGAGCTCCTGGCCCGCCCCTAAATCATCGCTGCCGTCTGCCTACATACCACGGCGCACTTACCGTGAAAATCCGTTCATTCCCGCGCGCCAGGAGCACCCATTCCAGCATTCGTCCCCGCTGGTTATGAAGAAAATATTCATACCATTTGTCTTCCACTAACTCCGGTATAACGACGACGATGCTGCGATCGGGATGCTTCTTCGAAAGGTCAAGAACAAACTGCACAAACGGAATAATCACAAAGCGATAGGGCGAAGGCAAAACGTGCAGCTGCGGCGGTTCCTTACTGGCCGCGCGAAACGGCTTCTCGACATATTGCTCCCAGTCGTCTTGCAGCAATTCGGAATGCTCGTTCGGCTCCACATGCACGGCAATCACTTCCGGAGAAAGCCGGGCCGCAAATTGGATACCCTGGCAGGTAATGTTGCTCCATCGATCAATGGCAATCACCGCGATCGGATGCTGGCTCAGCCCAGCGACATTCACAGGATTCTTGCAACTGGTAAGCACATTCACCGCGTGATAGTGGCGGCGCACCAGCACGAAGCAAGTAATCGTGAAGGGAATGAAGAGCAGAGTAATCCACGCACCCTCCACAAATTTCGCCACCAGCACAACGACTGTGGTCACGCCCGTAACGGTTGCCCCCAAACCGTTTACCAGTGCGCTCTTCACCCAGCCCGGCCCGCGAATTTTTCGCCAGTGCATTACCATGCCAGCTTGCGACAAAGTGAACGCCATGAATGCACCCACCGCATAAAGCGGGATGAGCCGGTCCGTAATGCCTCCGAAAAGCAGGAGAACTCCGCCGCATAACAAGGCAAGTACGACGATTCCGTAGGTATAGACGAGCCGCCTCCCTCGGTAGCCGAAGACGTGCGGCAAGTAGTTGTTTTGCGCGATGGCGCGGCACAGCCGAGGAAAATCGGCGAACGCCGTATTCGCCGACAAAGACAGCACAACCAAAATCGAGCCGATGGTTAGATAGTAGAAGAGTCCTTTTCCAAAAACCGCGGCGGTAAGCATGGAAAGGACGCTTTGGTAGCCGGGCCGGCCCGGGTCAGTCGCTGCAATTCCATAAACCTTAACCAAATAAGAAATACCCGCCAGCATCACGGCCAGAAGAAAAATAATCACGGTCAAGGTCCGCTGAGCGTTCTTTACCGTCGGCTCGCGGAAGGCCTTCACTCCGTTGCTTACGGCCTCAACGCCCGTCAAAGCGGTACACCCGCTCGCAAAAACCTTCAGCAGAAGCCAATACGTAACGGCTTCCGTCATGGCTGGCGCAGGCGGCGGCGCTACTACCGCCGTTGGATGCCCGCCGCTGAACAGCACTCGAAGTACACCCGCGCCGATGGTTACAAGAAGAGTGCCGACAAACAAATACGTAGGAACCGCAAAAATGCTGCCGGCCTCGCGAACCCCGCGAAGATTGAGGATAGTAATAACAACTAGAATGCCTACGCACATCGAAACCGTGTGCGGCAACAATGTCGGAACGGCAGAAACCAGGGCTCCCACCCCCGCAGAAATTCCCACGGCAGCGGTAAGAATGTAATCGGCGAGCAGCGCGGCCGCCGCAAGCAGTCCGGCAGGCGCTCCTAGATTGAAGCGCGCCACCGTATACGAGCCGCCGCCGGAAGGGTAAGCCGCAATGGTCTGGCGATAGGAAAAGTACACGATCACCAGCAATGCAATGATGGCCGCGCTAATGGGAACGATATAGTGGACGCCGAGAAGACCGAGAGGAATCAGGAGGCTGAGCGCCGCCTCCGGCCCATAGGCGGCTGAACTGAGCCCATCCAGGCCAAAAATCGGCACTCCCTGCGTCGGGCCAATCTGTTCGGCGCGTTCATCGGTGGTTTTGATGGGCTTGCCGACAACCAGGTCGAGAATGTTCATGAGGGATCGTATCCCATGAACCTCTGGAAAACCGAGCCGAATCTGGCTTGCTAAGACAAAATGGCTCGGATTATAGGGAGCGGATGTCCCCGCGCTCAGGCGATCACCCTATTTTGCACAAGGCAGGAATCGATCAGAATCGACTGGTCAGATCGAGGACTGAATATGAACCGCAAAACAATTTCCCAGCCACCTGACCAGCAGCGGTGGAAGCAGCTTTTCGAAGGAGCGTTGAACCGGCTGAACCCCAGCGGCATCCCCGTCTCTAAACAACCCATCCTCCGCCCTCGTAAAGAGGGAGCAATCACACTTGAATCCTCCAAAGCTGCCCTCGAAGCGGCAGCAAATTCACTGGCAGCGCTGTGGCAGATCTCAAGCCCGAAGCGCAACACTCTGTAAGTAGCGAAAGACATACTCAAGCCCAGCCTGGAGAGGTGCATCCCTGTTTTGCAGCGAGGCGGACCTACTGAGGGTCTAGACCGATGGGTCGGGGAGGGACTTGCTGAAAGGGCTGGCTTTGCTGAGAGCCGGACGGGAAGGGCTGAACCGGTATCACGATTCGGCATCCGTTCTTAGCGCTGAGTAATCTCGATTGTTTCTTTGGAGAGATGTGCGGGAACGCTCCGAGACCCCAGACTTGCTACGACTCGCTGCAGTTCCAGAGCAAACACGTTGAGAAAAGACGATTGTGGCGAACTGATAAAGAAATGGTCGCCGGCCAGCAACCTCTTGGCAAACGAACTGGTGGTGTGATGGTGCCAGCCTTCCAAGCCTCCCACGTCAATCTTGGGGTCCCGCAACCCGCCAAATGCAACGATTGGACACTGGAGGGGCGGCTCGTCCGAATATTTATAGTCTTCGTGCAGGGCAAGATCGGCACGCAGTGTTGGCAGAGTCAGCTTTAACAACTCTTTATGATCGAGCACGTTTTTGTCGGTGCCATTCAGGCTGAGTATCTCTTCCATCAATTCATCATCGGGCAGCTTACTCAAAGGCCGGCGCTTCAACTGGGCCGAAGGCGCTACCCGCGCTGAGACGAACAAAACTTCGGGAAGCAGATTGTGGTCGCGTCGGAGCCTATTGGCTAATTCAAAAGCAACCAGAGCTCCCATGCTGTGTCCAAAAAGAACGAACGGCTTATCCAGCAGGGGTGCGAGAGCCGGCGCCATGGCCTCCACGAGCGGGAAGACACTGGAGAAAGCTCGCTCCTTAAGGCGCATTTCGCGGCCCGGCAGCTGTACAGGACACACTTCCACACTTCTGGGCAAAACATCGCCCCACGTGCGATATACGGCTGCCCCGCCTCCTGCGTAGGGCAAGCAAAACACCCGAAGAAATGCACCAACATTCGGACGGAAGCGAGGAACCCACAGATTTGCCATAGTGCTAGTAGACATGTTCTTAACAGTAGTGACTCTGCGCTTTACACCGTGCTTCCGTAAAGAGCTTTGGCTGCGTGTCGCGCGTCCCCAATAGCGTAAGGCATCGTACTGGCAATTTGTTTTTCGTTCTTATTCTCAAGAACGAGGCTAAAGAACCGTTCTCCTTCATGGAACACAAGGCCCTTCTTCTCAAGCGATTCGATCTCATTTACTGCATCAAAACCTTTTTCCTCCGAAAAGACCTTCACGATATCTTCCAGCCGCGTAGGCTTCGCCAGACTTTCGAGGATACTCAAAGCAGCCGCGCCCAGCGAGTGTTCGATCACCGAACCGGACCGAGAATCATAGACAGTTCGCGAGTTGTCCTGAAAACAAAGCCGAGGCGGCACATCGTACCGCTTATCTTGCCAGCGGTTCTGCCATGCCGTGACTTTAGCGCGCACTTTACCAATCCACTTTGCCATGGTAGTGAAATAATCCGCAGCAATATTATTATCGGCAAAGTAGTATGCGAGATTGTCTAAGTCCGCTGATTCAAAGGGATACACCATTGAGTAGAAATCCAACGGATGCAAGTCAAGATGATATTCCTGCGCCTTGTAAAAATAAGGGCTAAAGCGATCGAACCGCACTGGAAACGCTCCGGACGGAGGCTGTAAGTGGACCAGCAGGGGAAGTAATTCGACGTAGCGCCGATAGCTTTCCGGACCCTCCCCTGGAAATCCAAGCAGAAGGTTCCAGTGCGGCGTGATTCCGTATAAAGCGCACAGCTTCAAGAACTTTACATTCTGGAACACGGTAGTGCCCTTTTTCATCAATTTCAGAGTAGATGTAGCGAGGGCTTCAATTCCAGGCTGAATCTGTTTGACTCCAGCTTGGGCAAGAATACCAATTTCTTCTTCGCTAAGATCGGCTTTGACTTCATAGAAAATTTCCAGGCCCGCAGGAGTGTCAAGAAACGGCAATACTTCTTTCATATAACTCTTAGGCAGAATATTGTCCACCGATGTCAGGCGGGAAATCCTGTCCGAATAACGAAAAAGGGACTGAAAAAGATCGATTGCCACTTCGGGCTTCATCGCCCGGTATGCCATGGACAGCCCATTCAGGCCGCAAAACGTACAGTGGGCCCGTTCTCCCCACCAGCAGCCGCGGGACGTCTCGAACGGCAATACGGGCTTCGCGCCTGTATCGGCAAAATACTTCTCGAACCTATCCAGGAAAGGCTCGTAATCGAGCTTGATCGGAGTATCAATGCTCATATCTTCTCCAATGGTTGCCTCACCTGACCTCGGCACGGAAGAACCTTTGTGGAACACTCCGCGAAGGGTTTGGCACTTTGCCAAATCCCCTTCCATGCAATGCCGCACAAAAGCTGGAAAGTTTTTGAGACCGGGACCGGAAAAGACATAGTCGATACTCTCGACCCGCTGCGCAATCACCCCACCCATTGGAAACTCGCAGTTCGCGCCACCAATTACATTGATTACTCCCGGACTGCGCTCTTTCAGCTTTCGAGCCATGGCAAAGCTGGCAAGGTTTTGCATAAACATTGAAGTGAACCCCACCATTTGGCTTTTCTCAAGTTCATATTTCGAGATCAATTCATCGAATAGCACATCGAGCCCTTGACGCTTACTTAGTATCGACGTTTTCAGCCGCTCTATATCTGGCGTCTTCGCGGGGAAATATCGTGTGAAATACTTCAGAGTGTTGTCAGGACAGTCAGGAAAAGCAACCCGTTTAAATATCCAGTCTCCCAGCCCGGTATTAAAGGATTCCATCGAGTTGGTTAGAAAGTCATAGAGTTCAATCCCGAGGTACTTTGCAATATCATGACTGAGATAAAGAATATCGACCGACACTTGACGAGGGAACTCCGCCTCTACCACCGCTTTCAACTGGGTCAGCGCGATCGACGGGAGCCCGAGATTGGCAAATGGCATGTTGATTAGGGATATTTTGTACATTTGTGTTCTTCCTTAAGGATTGTGATGCCGGAGGCTGGTAGCTTTGCCCTATTGTGTGGTTTAAGAGGAGACTATACGATGGCGTTAGTTGCGGCACTCGTGTTTGTAAGACCGACTAACTTACCAAAACCTCGGGTTGCGGTGGGCAGTGTTAGGACTGCGGTCTGCCTTGTCCTGCGCTAAGGAACAGCGATGGATACTAGCGAGCAACTTCGCGCCGCGGAATAAGTGCCTATTCTTGGCGCAAAGCGATAACTGGATCAACTTTGGTTGCACGAAGTGCGGGAATGTAGCTCGCACCGAAGGCTGTGAGAATCAGCAGACCAGCAATGCCGATGAGAACACCAATATCGGCCGCCCCGACTCCATATAGCCATGCCGACACAATTTGTTTGAGGGCGAATGAACCGGCCAAACCAGCCGCTACGCCGACGACACCCAGAACAATACCCTGCCGGATCACCATTACAGAAATTTGGCGCGGTTGTGCCCCCAAAGCAACCCGGATGCCAATTTCACGTGTTCTCTGGGCCACAGAATAGGAAACCACGCCGTAAAGGCCTACCGAAGTTAAAATAAGCGCGACGAGCGCAAAGATCGACAGCAAAAGCGTGTCAAAACGAGGTGTTGCGACAGAATCGCTCACATACGAATCCAGAGTCTTTATATCGCGCAACGGAACTTGCTTGTCAAGCGTCCTTACTGCGCTCCGCAACTCCGGGATCAGGCTTTCGGGGTCAACAATTGACCGTACAACTACCGCCATGGTGCCGGTCATGATCTGCGATTCAGGCAAGTAGACTTCCGCTGCAGAGGCCCTTCCGAGTCCATTATATTTCACATCGCCTACAACCCCGACGATCTCTCGCGCCGGAGTGCCGGATGCGAAATTGTAGTTGAGTGACATTTGTTTGCCAATTGGATCCTCTCCCGGGAAAAAGGTTCGAGCAAGGGTCTGATTAATGATGATGACCGGAGGCGAGCGATCATCATCCCTCGTGCTAAACTCCCGTCCGGCGATCAACCTTATCTTCATGGTTTGCATATAATCGAGTGCGCTAACTCGTACAGGTGTAACGGGGCGCTCCGAATCGCTAACTGGATGGCCCGCTATCTCGAAGGTGGAAGAGATTTGATCTTGATCAGAACCTAACGGCAATCCCCGGACTGCGCTGGCCGCTTTTACTCCATGTATCGTTCTGATGTTCTCCAGGAGCCGGTCATAGAACTCCACGCGCTTTCCGCCTACATAGCTGGAGGGTAGATTGATGCTGAATGCAATAGTGTGATCGGAAGCAAACCCGGGGTCCACGTGAAGAAGACGTATCAGGCTTTGTAACAACAGTCCGGCACCAGACAGTAGCACCATCGCCAAGGCTACTTCTCCAACGATGATGGAACTGCGCACGCGCTGGTGCTGGTGGCCACCAGTACCGCCTCGGCTGCTTTCGTTCAGGCTCGAGAGGAGTGGCCCGCGCCAATTTTGCAACACCGGGAACATACCAAAGATCAAGCCTGTGAGAATGGCAACCAAGAATGTGAAACCGAGCACGCGGAAATCAATTCCGGCATCGGCGACTCGGCTAATGGACTTCGGTACAAACCGTAAGAGGATATGTGCCAAGTCAGCAAGTAAGAGGCCAACCGCCCCGCCGATTACAGATAGTACAACACTCTCCGTGAGCAACTGGCGTGCGATGCTCGTCCGGTCGGCACCCAGGGCAAAGCGCAACGCGATCTCACGATGACGTGAGGTGGATCGCACCAGCAGCAGGTTGGCTACATTAGCACATGCGATCATTAGTACCAGAGTTACAGCGGCGAAAAGAAACAGTAAAGGTGCGCGCAGGTCGCCGACAACTTGATCAAGTTCAGAACTTATGTTAACGGCCCTCGGACGATTTTCCGGGTAAGCCTTATTCAGTGCTTGCTGTACAGTATTCAACTCGACTTCGCTTTGCCGAATCTGGACTTGCGGTTTGAGGCGCGCAAGCACGTCGAGATAGCTAACGCCACGCTGCTCTGTAAATGGCGGCCCATACGCAGTAGATTCGGCATCGAGGGCAATTGTGGTCCACACATCCACCGGGTCACTCTGCACTGGGAACTGGAAACCCGGACCCATAACTCCAATCACCGTAAAGGTCTGGTTGTCCAAATTGACCGAATGTCCCACAATATTGGGATCAGCGCCAAACTGGTTTTGCCATAGCGTGTGACTTAAAATCACTGGAAGGTTCTTCGACCCGAGTTGGTCTTCCTCGGTACTAAATCCTCTGCCCAGAACTGGAGCCACTCCCAGTGTGGCAAGAAGATTCGCGGAGGCCACAGTCCCTGTAAGGTGGACTGAGTCGCTGCTGGTAACAAGTGTGAAATCCACCAGATGCCATGCCGACATGCTCTCGAAACTGTGCGTTTGTGCCCGCCAATCCAGAAACAGCGGATAGGAGATGGGCGAGACCCTGCTATTCCGTGGAACATTTGTCGTAGTAATCGCGGCTAGTCGGTTAGGGTCGTGAAAAGGAAGCGGACGCAGCAACACCGCGTTCACTACGCCAAACATTGCCGCGCTGGCTCCGATTCCGAGCGCCAAGGTCATGATGGCTACTACCGCGAAGCCGGGATTTTTGATTAAGATTCGAAATGAGAGGCGAATATCCTGCAAAATCGTTTCCATATAATCCCATCTATCGGTGCTCTGTAGTTGGTTACTGAGAGCTCACCTAAAGGGAGCCTTTCGTGCTAAAGCACGATTAATCCGGGACGGGCCGAGACTTCTTCAAAGACATTGGGTTCGCAATAACCCGCTCTGTCCAACATACCCTGTTACTTTCCGCATAAACCCACATAATATATTAATTGCCAGAATTTGTCCGGGAACTCATGCATCGTAATGAACCCGTTCACCGGGAACTACTTTCATGACTCTAACCTCCAGTCGCACCTCTCGGAAGATTCAGCAAGGATGCGTCAGAATGACATTCACATTGTAGTCGCTTCAGAACCTAGTGTTAGTGAACGGCCTGCTTAATTTTTTGTCCGGCTTCCCGCGACCACTGCGGCACTGTCGTTGAAATTGTCCAATTGTGCGCGACAACGTTTCGGCTATCGCGATAACATTGGGGCGCCTGATCATTGTGTAATGAGCACCTGGAACCGCATACACTTCTACTCCGCCACCGGCCCATTGGAACCACTCCCCGAGCAAGCGCTTTGGCCCCTCCGCTTCTAATGAGCAGGTATTATGTATTCTGGAAGCTGTTGCTTCAACCTCCTGCAGATAGTTAACTGGCTTCTCCCCCGGCATCACCACGTACGCGACTAACAGTTTCTCGCAAACTGAAACGACCTTTTCGCGCAAACGCGGTTGCTGTTGAACCAGTGGGATGAATCGTCATACAGCACACGATCAGCACACGATGACCCGGGTCGCCCCTATTGACACCAAGGCTTCTACCCCTGCGGTCAACCTCTCCCGCAACATCTCGGATCTGCCCTCCAAAGAACTCGGTCCTGTCGGGCACTGCAGGGTCGGAAATGAGAACCACCGATGGTGCTTCCTGTTCCTTTCCGCCGATGGCCTCCTGATAGATAGTATTGACAAATTCAGCGGAGGTAAGAGGTCCCATACCGCCAAGAATCCCTCAAACATCGCAGGGACTTGTACGTTTGTTTTGAGTAGAACTCATCTGTTTCTGGGGTCCGCAGGTAATCGTGCGATACTTCGCTGAAGGGATCGGATCTACCGGTTGCATCGGGTTGCCATCGTCGGTCGAACTCAACAAGCGTTTAGACGGATTAGTCGGGGACGCGAAGACAACTTATCCGCAAGCGAGCTACTGTGTAAGACAACGGGCATTCGCTGTTCGAAGTCGATTTTCAAAAGCGGTTGATGAGATATCGTAATTATGCGCAATTGCTTGATGGCCACGCTGCGCGTGCGACCGGCGCCGTCAACTGAAAGCTCTTTCGAGCGGGAACACTCTGTATCCATTCCCGCGCGACTTCCAGCGCGACCGACCGCAAGAGGAGTGTCACCGAAACGACTATGCGGTCCCTCCCGGATTCCCGCACATAATATCCCGTAAGGCCTCGGAGGGGACCGGCAGTTATCATGACGGTTTCACCAACACTGATATACGGCCATGGCTGGGGATCGGCGATAGTCCGGTCGATAACCTTGAGACTCTCGATTTCATCTTCGCTAACGGTTCCCACGTTGCCCCCAAAACTCACGATCCCCGAGACGCCCGGTATTCTCACCAATGAAAAAGCAACGCCGGAGTTGAACAGACAGAAGATATATCCCGGAAACAAGACACGTTGAGGGTTATGTTGTGATAAGGGAAGAAAAGAGCGGTAACCGCCCTCACTCAGCAAAGCTGCAACTCGACTTTCACTTCGCTGTCGGACGTGTAAAGCGATCCACTTACCATCCGCGTTTTGCAAATCCAGAGCCATCAGGTATCCTCCCGAGCAGTATCGGCATTCCGAAGCGACCCTTAAGCAACGCTCCGGGTGCGGTTGTTGTCGGCCATCGACGCATTAATCACCTAGGCCGTCTACTTGTGACACTACTTTCACCGCAGCCTTAACACAATTTGCTGTCCTAACTCCGGCGAGGGGAGTATACGCGTGATGTTTGCGTTGTCAACACCAGAGTTTATTTGTTTCACAAATAGAACAGCGGTGTGACGTATGGCAACTAACATCCTGACTGCGAGTTAGTTACAAGTGGCGGGCACTCGAGTCGGCACAGGCCTTACTTCAGGATACATACGCAATTTGTTACGCACGCAGAACAGTCACTCAACAACCTTCAACCCAACCCTTGGTCCTGCATTTTTTTTCTCAGGCTAAGTGGCCGCATGTCAGTCCAGACGTCCTTTATGTACGCTAGACAGTCTTCTTTCGTGCCACTCTTGCCTCCATCCTTCCAGCCCAAAGCGTTTTCGCGATGCGCGGGCCAGATCGAGTATTGCTCTTCATGATTTAGCACAACTTTGTAAATTGTCTTGTCTTCCTTTTCTTCAGGCATTTGGGCTCTCCTCAGTAATCAGTCGTTGATATACCGCATTCTGCAACAGATCCATCGTCAGTTGATTCAAACGAATAGGATTCGCAATCTCCGATCCTTCTAACATCAGTGCTAGCTCGAATACCACCTCGATGGAGTCACCAATCGCCGGATCCTGAGCATTCGATATAAAGCGTTTGTACAGTCGTGCGATCAACGGATGGTCGGCGTTGAGTTCCATGATGCGGCGCTGTTTCGGCCCCCCTCCTTTCCCTTTCTGCAGGAGTCGCTCGAGGTGCGGGCTATATTCATGCTCCTCCGTAATCAGGCAGGCGGGAGAATCGACCAGGCGCCTCGATAGGCGAATCTGTTTGACATACGGATCTAGCCTTTGCTGGCATGCTTGCAGAAAAGTCGCGCACTTCTCTTCCCTTTCCTGCAATTGCTCTTCGCGCTGCTTGTTTTCCTCCTCAGTCCCCAGCTGAAATCTTCCTTTAGTCACCGATTTCAAACGCTTCCCTTCAAACTCATAGACACTTTGAACCATTAACTCGTCGACTGGATCGGTTAGATAGAGCACTTCATAACCCTTTTGCGCAGGAACTTCCAGATGGGGAGAGTTTTCAATCACCTTACGTGATTCTCCGGTCAGATACAGAATCTCGTTCTGTTCCGGTTTCATTCTTTCGACACAGGCCGCTAGGGTCGTCAATTCCTGGGGGTCATGGGTTGATTCGAACAGCAAAAGCGATAACAGCTTTCCTTTATTTTCATGGTCGGAGCTCACACCTTCCTTCAATGCTCTCCCGAATTCCCGCCAGACTTTAAGGTATAGTCCAAATTCTTTCTCTTTCGTTTCGGCGAGTGCGTCGAGCACCTTACGAGTTAGCCATTTCCTGATCTGTGCGATGTGGCGGTCCTGTTGCAGTCTTTGGCGGGAAATATTGAGCGGCAGATCCGTGGAATCGACGACCCCTTGAACAAAGCGGAGGTAGCGGGGAAGAAGGTCTTCGCACTTCTCCATCACCATCACACGCCGCGCATAGAGCCTGAGGCCTGCTTCGGCTCCATGGTAAAAAAGATCGTAAGGAGCTTGGGCGGGAATAAAGAGGAGCGCTTCATATTCGACAGTCCCCTCGGCTTTGAGCGGTAGCACTTTCATCGGCTCGAGTAGATCACTGGAGAGATGCTTGTAAAAGTCTTTGTAATCACTGTCGCTCACCTCAGAACGGCTGCGCGTCCAGATCGGTTTCAGAGAGTTCAACGTCTTGGTTTCAATCTTAACTTGCTTGGACTCGTCCTCCGTCTCGCCCGGCTCTTGCGGTGGTCCTTCATAGATAATGGGATAGGCGATGAAGTCGGAATACTTATGGACAATCATCGCTAGTTTCCATCGATCCGTATAATCGTCAATTCCATTTTCCACATCCGGCAGTTTAAGATGCAGAGTGATTTCTGTCCCGCAGTCCGACTTCTCTGCTTCCGCAAGCGTGTAGGTGCCGTCGCCGCGAGACTCCCAGCAGATCGCGGTGGCCTCGCCCGCACGACGCGTAATGACGCTCACATGTTCAGCTACCATGAAAGCCGAATAAAACCCAACGCCAAATTGTCCGATCAATTCGGCGACTGCTTCCGCAGAGTGCGAATCCTTCATGCGCTTCCGCATCTCCCGCGTTCCTGATCGCGCAATCGTTCCGATATTGTCGATGAGTTCCTGCCGACTCATTCCAATCCCGGTATCACTGATAGTCAAAGTCCGCGCCCGCAAATTGGGTGTAAGTCGAATCTCATACTTATGATCGCTGGGAACCAAGCCCGACTCGGTTAGGGTATGAAATCGCAAAGTATCCAGCGCATCGGAAGCGTTGGAGATCAGTTCCCTGAGAAAAATCTCCCGTTGGGTATAGAGAGAATGAATCATCAAACTAAGAAGCTGAGCGGTTTCGGCCTGAAATTGATAGACCTGAAGCGTCGGAGATGTGACCATAAGTTCGTTCCTAACTGTTAAACACAGTTCACAGTAGCTCGAACCGTATTCTATAACATAGAGTCCGGCGATGGGGCGATCGAGATCGAACCTAACAAGCTGAGTTTAGTCCCGGATTGCGAACGCCCGTACAGGAAAGCTTCCAAACGACTTAACCGGTGCTGGAATTGCGAAAAAGCGAAAAGTTCCAGTTGCCAATTCTCCGAGGTTGGTAAGATGTTCCACAATTTGAATATTCGCGTTAAGCAGAATACTGTGCACCGGCCGTGATTTATCGTGAATGTCATCAATATTCATGGAATCGATGCCTACCAGGACGGCCTTGGCGCTCGCCAGAAAGTCTGCCGCTCGCCGGGTAAGAAATGGGGGATCTTCCCCGTACTTCCCCGTACGCCAATATCGCGACCATCCCGTACAAATAAGTACAGCTTTCCCGCCCAACTCTCTTCCTTCCAAGGCTTCTACGTCAATCGAACGGTGGACGGCAGCTATGCAGATCCCGGGCAAATCCGCAATCGACTCCAGCGCAAGCTGGGAAAGATCCTTGCCACTGGAATAGCGATGAAATGGAGAGTCAATATAGGTTCCTGTATTGGCCACCATTTCGATCCTGCCAATGTGAAATTCAACTCCTTCGGTGTAAGACGCACGGGAATCTTCACGACTACGATAATCGCTGATAGCGGGCCCCGGCATACCCTGATAAGTAATCATGCCATTTTCTATACAATGAGACAGGTCGATAAAGCGTTTATGATTCTCCTCCGCAGCCACAGTTATTCCTCTTTCCACCCCGAGTTTTGCCCATTGTATCGTCGCCGATCTTCTTAGACAGGAACATCGGCGGGATCATTGCTTTTCGGCCGCTACTAGAGCTAGATGGCAGACACAAGTACAGCCGCACCCAAGGTTATGCCTGCACCTATTGCTAACGCAAAGGGCACTCCCCACGGCCATGGCTCCCTGTCCCGAACAAGCTGACCGGTGGTCAGGGTAAGAAGAAGCCCCGCCAATCCACTCACAATTACTGACGAGTGAGCGGCGAAGGCAAAGAACATCTTATGCATCATCGGTAATACCAGCGCGAGAGTTGGTATCAGACTGAGTATGGGCAATATATTGTTCAAGAACACCGAGCTACTCTTGGCTGCAAAAATCGCAATCGAACCCACAAGCGTGAACAATTGAGGCCATAGAAATAGATATGACCCTCCCGGCAGAAAGATAGTTACCACGATCGTCAAGCACGTCCAGCCAATCACAATGCCAGCCATCAAATTGGCGGAACCGATACGTTTCACCAGCAAGGATTGCACGACCGCGCCAGCGGCGAGTCCGAACACGCAGAAAGATACGATGTACCAGCCACTGTGATAGATCAGGCCTTGCTCGATTGTCGGCTTCTGGACGGCAAACACTAACCGCGAGGCTGTCCACGCTCCAGCCACAGTTAATACTACTTCCACAATCAGAGAAACGAAGCCAATTGCAATTCCGCGGACCCGAAGATTTCCGATGGCCACTCCACGCCACAAGGCAAACGCCAGCAAAGCACTGCTGCATGTCAATAATACAATAGACAGAGATTGTCTATAGCTGACGAGAAACCATCCAAGAACATCAAAGTAGATTACGTCCTCTGACTTTGGGTCATCGCTGGTGATATTCCCGAAACGCTTTGCGAGTTCAAGCACATAATCCCCGTGGTGCTGCAAGCTGCCTAGATTGATGTTCTTAAGCGAATCCTGAGAAGTGTGGTAATACGCGACTCCATCAATAAAGGCGAAATTTAACCCGGAGTATCCGGCTTGACGAAATATAGTAAAGTCCGTGTTGTTGGGCAAACGCTTGTAAATCTCATACGAAAGCGAATTGGCTACGGGGTGTGATGCAGCCTGGCTAAAGTTCTTAATGAGCCAACCATTCTGGCTGCTGGTTTCAAACATGATGGAAGGGCCACTGACTCCTCGCGCCTCAAAGTTCAGCACAATTGCGGCGTCCCTTGCCCATGGATGTTCGGACACGAACGCGCGCGCTCCCAACAGGCCCATCTCCTCGCCATCCGTAAACAGAAAGATAATATCTCGCCTCAGCGGCGGAAGCGATTTGAGCGCCCGCGCAGCTTCAAGGAACGCCGCCACTGCTGCGCCATCGTCGCTGGCTCCGGGTCCGGCGGGGACAGAATCGTAGTGGGAGACAAGGAGAACGGCCTTCTCACGACCAGTTCCTGGCAACCGGCAGACAATATTTTCAAGAGTTCCTCCCAATCCAACCGCCTGATTCACATCTGTTGTTTTCTGTATCTCGGGATTAACTCCAAGTTGCCTGAGAGTAGATAGAATGTAGTCGCGAACTACCGCGTGCTCTGGGGAGTTGATTGGGTGTGGGGCGCGACTAATCACCCTTAGATGATTCAATGCACGAGCGCTTGAAAAGTCCGACAATGGCGCTTGCTGGCCGAGGGGCCGCGGTGGCCGATCCAAACCAATCAGAAGGGCGCTGGTCAGCGCGTAGAACAGTAAGATGCCGACGCCCTTAAGTCTATATTCCTTTGAAGCGTGGCCTTTGGCGACGGCCGCCGACTGGTCTAGCTCCAGTTGCTGATTTGTTGCAGTAAGTCCCATATAGTGTTATCTGTCGAATTTATGGCTACAGACACATAGCGATTGCCCGATCACAAAGCAATTGCATATCCCCGAGTAGAAGTGGTGATTTCTTTCTCAGCAGAATACTGTTCAACATCAACCACCGGCTTAACCGTGAGATGTTCCTCTAACTCCGAGCGGCTTAGGAGCCCGATCCCCTTTTGTGCCAGCCACTCGTCGTTATAGATTTGATCAAGATAGTTGGCCCCAGTGTCGGGAATAATCGCGAGCACGCTGTGACCAGAAGTCTGCTTCAGCCACGCCAGCGACCCGCACACGACGAGTCCAGCTGATCCCCCAAACAGCAAGCCGCTTCCTTTAGCCAGCAGGCGACATAGCGAAATTGCATCCTGGTCAGAGAGGATGCAGACCTTGTCCAAAATCGAGAGGTCAGTATTCTTGCTGCGCCAACTTAAACCCGATCCATTCACGAGGTAGGGACGGAATACCCCACCAAACACGGTCGAGCCTTCCACATCGCAGGCAATCACTGTCGTACCCGGATTTCTCTCTTTCACTTTGCGGCTAATTCCGCACAAATGGCCCCCGGTGCTGACGCTACCCACAACCGCGTCCGTATGTAAGGCAGCCACTTCCTCGCCAGTTGTTGAATAGTGGAAATCCGGATTGTCCGAATTGTCATATTGGTTCAGCCATACCGCGCCGGGAATTTCTTTCAACAGCTGTCTGACCCTGGCAACGCGCGTTTTCTGATAGCCCCCGTTCTCGTCAGTTTCATGGACCATCTCCATATGCGCCCCGTAAGCTTCGCAGTAGCGAAGGAGGGATGGGCTGGTTTTGGCATCGATGACGACGATTACTCGAAAGCCGTAGACTGCGCCTAGCATCGCAAGCGACTTGCCCAAGTTTCCGGAGGTTGATTCGATTAAAGTACCGCCCTTAGTTAACCTGCCTGACGCGATTGCGGCCTTAATCAGTCCTAACGCCGTGCGATCTTTAATGCTGAAACTTGGGTTGTAGTATTCCAGCTTCAGGTACAGATGCTTACCTTTTGGAACCATGCTGTCATGAAGCTCAACTACGGGCGTGTTCCCGATACACTCGGCAATATTGTCGTGGATCATAGTGTCCATAACTTCCCTTCGGGGACGCTTACGGTCCCAATGGCTTCGGAGTAAATAGGTGGAGATAGGTTAGCCGCGGAGTAGCCGTGCTCTAACCGACGGACCGCCCTCCCGTGTCAACCAGTTGGAAATGCTGGCTGGGATACTGTGGATGCGGCCAGTTCCGCGAGGCGCTTCTTGAGTTCCGCCGTGGTCTGAGTCAAATACAACCCTTGGTACCTCTTGTCTCCCACTCGCGAGTAGTCCTGCAACAATCCATACTGCTTGAAACCAAAATGCTGCCACCAAATGGCGGCATGAGTTCCGGCACGCACGTCGAGACAAATCACCTCTCTTCCCAACTGTTCGCATTTCTTGGCCACTTCCTGAAAGGCGCGCAACGCAAGGCCTCCACCCCGGAAGGACGGATCAATGGTCCCGCGTGTAAGCTCTACAATGTGGCGGTGATTGGGCGAGGAATTCGGTGACAGAATAAGCTGCCCGACTATCCTGTCCCCCTTACTGGCGACTAATACGTGACGGTGACCTGACTCGAGGTCCTTATCCAATTGACCCATGAGGATGCGCCCGGTCGCTTCATCGATCGGTCCGGGAAACCCGATCGTGGTTTCTTCCTGTAGTGTCCGGTTCAGCAGGCACAACAATTGTGAAGCGCACTCGTTATCAATCCTCATCAGCCATTCCATGCGGAGATCTGCAACAGCGCTGGCAGCGGCTTCCAGCAGCCAAGTAGCAATTCCCTGCCGTTCTTCGCCCACCTGCAGTCTCTTGCGGTGGAAACCGCGCATGTCCCGCTCTGCCAGCGGTTCATAGAGAAGCTGGCCCTGCCCATGAGACGTTCGGCAAAGAATGTGACAGCCCCGGCGGCAGCGTTTGCGAAGTAGTTGGAGAATAGTTTTCTTGGGCTTGAACAGAAGCCCGACCAGGACCAAGTCGTACTCAGCAAGACATCCCCTTGCCTGCTCCTCGGTCAACAGTTGCACTCCCCCCTCGATCCCGCAGGACCCTAATGCGTCTTGATCGATTCCCAATTCATCGCGATCTCGCGCGAGACAGTCAACCCGCAGTCCGGTTTGCAGGTGAAGGTGGATGGCGCTGATGGGAAACGAGCCGTTGCCGACGAATAATATTCGTGCCAACTGCGCACCAGAAACCAGCTCCAGTTCGCGTTTAACCAAAGCCTCAACCTGATCATGCAAAGGATGATCTGAAATGCAGGCTTCGCCTTTGATTAAACGCCGCACAAAATCAGAGTCGGAGCGGGTTCTCCAGAAACGGTGGGCGGCGTATAGATTTCGCATTGTTTCGGGGTCGATAGTCAAGAGGGTTTTGTCTGCATCGGTTAACTTCTGCGGGCGAGATGAAATGAATTCCGCAAGCTGCATGATGTTGTCATGCAACTCCGGAAAATCAATTAAACCCTGCTGGAAGGCTGCATAACTGGAACTAACCTGCGCGGCCAGGGGGAAGGCGGAGATCTCTTCATCGGCTGCAAACGCACTGCGAAGTGCGACACTCACATTGCACCTCCTAGACACTGATTGATGCTAAGCACTGACGGCGACCGGAGTCGTATCGCGGAGCGTGTGGCCCTGTGCCTCATACGCTTGCTGGATTCCATCAAAAAAGCGCCAGAATCGGTCGCATGTACCTTCGATCGCTTCAATGGCTTCATTCTGCATGGTTTCCGTGGTGCACAGTTCCGAAACAAGATCCAGCCCATCGGCCACGTGATATACGTCTTCCACGGCATGAACTGCAAAAAACGCCAAGTCCTCCGGCTTCAGTCCGTACATTTCGGGAATCAGCTGATCCTTGGTCTTGCCCGCTTTTGTCTCCAGGCTTTGGCCTTCTGAAGCGATCATGACCGCGGCCGCCCCCATGTGCAGAGTCTTCGGATCGGCGCAAAGCTTCCGCCGGAATTCGATGAGATCGATGGTGGTCGGCAACGGCACCTCATTTTCAATTTGTTCTTTGGTCAACCCCAAGGCCAAAATAAACCGTTCCATGAGGTCCATGTGATTCGCCGTTTTGGAGAGCGCGCCAGTCTCTTCCTCATAGAGGTTGACCGCCAATGCCACTCTGGATTTTTGAATTGGGCAATAGCCATAAATCATTCCGAGATAGCCGGTGAAGGCCCGGGTTAAATGAAAGGCCTGAAGCGCCATTTTGCTAATGAGGGGTAGATTTTTCTTAGGCCGGGCCATGGTCACCAGAACTGGATGATCCAGCGTGAGCCGCTTGTGGAGAGTTTCCTCCAACTTTGTCCTGAATTCGTTCTTGCTTAACATATTGTTTCTCCTAGTTGAGCTTGTGGTTTGGATTTATTGCCGTAGCATCAATTCAATGGCAGCGGTTCGCGCTAACTACGGTCGGTCAGAACTTATTTCTGATTAGGTCTTCAAGGGATATCAGACCTTGTCGAGCTATCGGCGAGAACTTATCGAACAACTACGCAGCGGCAACACTGACAGCGGTTTCCAGAAGACGCTCCACATTTTCGTGAAGTACCATCGATTTTTCCCTGTCGCTGAGATCTTCCAGCGCGCCGTTTTCGCGCAGAAGTGGTTGCAAGAAATCTTTCTGCTCTCCTTGCAGCCGGAAAACCGGAAAATCCGTTCCGAACAGCACCTTATGATTGATGCCCTGGGATAGGATTTGTTTCACTGCCATAGCGCTCGGATCGTAGCCGAGAGTTGCCTGGTATCCGCTGATATCCAGATAGACATTAGGCCGGAATCGGCACATCATCACACATTCTTCAACGAAGCTCACGGCCCCGTGAGCCAAAATGAAATTCACGGATGGAAAGCGCCGAGCCGCATCATCAAGGAGGAACGGGCTGGAGATACTAAAGTCCAGCACGGGTGAAGTGGGCCCAATATGAGCCAGGACTGGGACCTGATGATAGGCGCACAACTCGTAATAAGGGAACAGCGCCGCATCGCTGGGATTGAATCCGCAAGGGGGATAGATTTTGAACCCGCGGAAGCCGAACTCGGTGAGAGAACGCTCGAATAAGGTAAGGCCGTCCTTCCCCCAACGCGGATCCACGCCGCCAAACACTTCAAATTTTCCCGGATGCCGCCGCAGCACTTCGCGATGCCGGGTGAAGGACTCTGCGATGGTCAGCTTGCAATCCTTGAGGGCGTAACTAAAGTCGGCGATCAACAAAATGCTCTTGCTGATCCCCGCATCGTCCATCTCCTGTACCAGGGCATCCCCCAGAGGATCCTGCATTTTGTTCATGAACATGGCGGTGAGCTTCTTTGTTCTCGACGGCAGGCCCTGTGCGGAAAGCGCGGCAGCCATATTCGCCACCGATCCCTCAACGAACGACATTGGGATGTGCTCTTCGGAAGCAACGTGGCAGTGACAGTCGATGATCTTCATACGCCGCCTCTTCTCAATCCCGCTTCAGTGCGCTCCGACCGCCTGCGCTTTACTGAGTATGTCCCGCCCCGCCTGAATCAGATCATCCACTGTCTTGAGTTTGGCGATGTTGACATCGACGCCCATCTGCGCCATGTCAATGCCGAACAACTCTTCGAAGCGGAATACGAGTGCCAGCATTCCGATCGAATCCATTCCCAGTTCCTTCTGCAGATTCGTCGCTCCGGTGATTTTCACTTTCTTGAATTTTCCCGAGACCCCGGAAGCAACTAGATCGATGATTTGCCGGTCAAAGTGGGAGTCAAGTGACATCACGCGCTCCTGGGCACAGGCTTGGCTTCTCCATTTCCATGAAGAAAATGTTGCGCAATTTTTTTCCGATCAAGTTTCAGGTTGGGCCGTAAGAAGCCATTTTCCCTGGAAAATGGATGGTCAATGAAGATCACTTTGCTTACCACAAGGGATGGCTTGTGATCCGTGATCTCATCCACAAATTTTTGGATCCGATGTTTGGCGGATTTGTCATTGGGATTTCTGGGCAGTACCACCGCCGCCAGCCCGTTTGAATCCGGATCTGAAAAGACGACGGAGCGGGCCACATCCGGACAGGCATCGATTGCGGATTCCGGAATCTCCGGATGGATTTTGGCCCCCCCCGGCGTGATGATCATCTCTTTCTTACGCCCGATCAGGTAAAGATAGCCGTCTTCATCGAACTGGCCTATGTCACCCGTAGCCACACGGTCGTGGCTAAGGAAGGTTTGCTCCGCCTCACCCTCTGCGCATTCAAAATATGTTGAAGCGATGCGGTGTTCGCGAATTGCGATAATCTCCCCATCGTCGGCCATTTCCACCGAGACTCCCGGAAGTGGACAGCCCACAGAACCAAGTCTGTTGGCGCCGGGAACGTTCAATGCGATGCCGCCAAACTCAGTCATGCCGTAGGTTTCAAATAATGGGAGTTGCATTGTTCGGAAGAACTCCAAGGTCGAGCGTTTAATGGGGGCCATCCCGGTAACCATGAACCGCATGCGCCCGCCGAGCGCCTCGTACGCATCCTTGAAGACTTTGCGGGTCAATTTCTCGCCCAAACGTTTCGAAGGCAGTCTGCGCGCAATTTCTCCCGCGGCGCGCGCCACGCAACGTTTCCAGGCGGGAAGATTGAAAAAACGCGTCTCGAAGGCTTCGTAGAGCATGGGCGGGGCGATTAGAATAGTTGGGTGCAAATCCTTCAGAGCGCGAAACAGGCGATTCTGATCGGTCACAATGAGATCGAAGCCATACCACAAAGCCGAGTAATACATAAGCCGCTGCTGAAAATTGGACATCGGTAGGAACAGCAGCAGGCAGTCGTCAGGCCTCGGATCGGCCAGCTTGGTGAATGCATCGACGCTCGCCTCAATCCCTTGACGGCTCAGTTTCAAGCCTTTTAATTTCCCGGTCGATCCCGAGGAAAATACCATCCCGGTATTTTCGTACTCCCAGTCGACTTCTCGCGCTTCCCGTTTAATGGCTCTTATGCCGGCGTCTTCGGCATCCAGGAAAGCCACGGCGGAAGATTGCCGCGCATTTTTGTGTGTCTTTTCTGAGGCCGGCACCAGCAGTAGCGATAACGAATATTTATCGATTAACTCATCGGCGCTCATACCCACAAAGTCGTCGGTGAAAGCCACGGAGACCGCTCGCAATTCCAACAGGCTTACGTCGTAGACGATCCATTCGTAGCAGTTGCAAGCCCAAAGTCCAACGCGCATACCACGCTGTACTCCGCAATTCCTAAGCCGCTCACAAGCCTGCGTTACATCGTCACAAAACTGCTGGTGCGTTCTTCTGACGATTCGACCCTTCTCAAAGGTGACAATCTCGTTCTTATGTCTTTGCTCGGAAATATGCCAGGTAAGTTGTCTTAGGTCCATGAGGTACTCCCGCCGAAACACCTTCGCAACCGCTGGAGAGATATTCTTGGAAACCGGAACTCTCGACCGAAATGGAGCCCGCGCTCGTTATTCCCGCTTACTTACAAACGAGTCTGGATCCGCAACAAATGTTTTCAATAAGTTCGCGACCAATTCCGGACGGTCGTAGAGGCAGTAGTGAGTTGCGCCCCTTATCGGCACATGACGGGCTTTCGGAAACAGGCGGGCGGCATCGACCGAGGCGGCGGGGTTGGCCACCTGATCGTACTCTGCACTTATCAGCAACACAGGAATTCTGACTTTGCCTGCCTCTGGCCGCACGTCTCGCGCCCAGAAATCAACCATTTGGTGCGCGTAGTTGAGCGCAGTCTCGTCCGTCTCGAAGGGGGCCAGCACGTACGATTTAAGGTTTCGATTCATTCGAGAGAGCACGCTCACGCTCATTTCCTCACGATCAGGGTTTTCCAACATTTCCCGTTCGCTCAGTTCCTCTCGCGCTTGCAGAGATTTCTTGATCGACGAGGACATCGCAGGTTTGCGCACCAGCATGCGGAATAATGACTCAAGATGATGCTCATATGGACTATCCAGATCATCGGAGCTTCCGTCACATTTGAGTGTGCCGTTAAGAGACACCATGGATAGAATTGTCTCGGGATTACGAAGATAACAATCGACTGCAACCTTGGGGCCCGTGCACCAACCGATAAGATGACAGGCCTTAATCCTCTCCTGCCGCAGAACCGCCTCAACGTCATGCACTTGATCAGTCAAGCTAAATGGAAAGGGCGGACAAACCGTGCCTCTCGGCTCCCAAACAATCACGCGATGATTGAACAGCAGGTTCTCGAGGAGGCGATACCAGTAGTTCAAGCCTTGGCCCAATGCATTCAGAATGACAACCGCCGTACTACTCGCATCCCCGCCAACATAGTAGGTGAGTTCGCATTTTTCTCTGGCCACGGTCTTCCGCGAAAGCTTATGAGGAACATCGGCCGCTAGTTTCCTTCGTATATTCAACGCCTCGTCCTGCTTGCGGCGCATCGATTCGAGCCACGCACCTTGAGATTCTTCTTTGAGCAATCCGTTCTCCAATGGGACATCCGCCACAACATACGCGGCCGTGCCGGGGGCCTGCGTGCCGCGCGCCATACCACCATTCACCTCCGCCACCCTGTCGACAAAAGCCCGATCAACGGCATTTAGAGCCGTTTCGTCACTAGTGGGAAGCAGGCTCAAGTTGTAAACCGACCCAATACGTTCGCATACGTCCGCCAAAGCCACGTTCTGCGGCCCAGCGATCCAAAAGGTCGAGCCGGCTGTCCCTTCCGTTCGCGCGATGCGAATTAATAGATCAGACGCAACGCTCGCAGGCACCATATTGATCCACATGTCTCCTGCGGCTCCGTAACGAAGGGCATGAAAGTCGAAGTATTGGGGAGACCGCTCCTCAATTTCCGACTTGAAAGCGTGCAAGGCTGAGAGAAAGCGCGACAAGACTGCGCCGTTGTGGATCGGCCCTACAATTCCGTCCTCTACGACGAGAGCAGTCCGAAAGACGCGGTATTGCAGGTTATGAGACTTACAGAGTTCTCCAATCACGTCGTCTTTGACTGTCTCGGGGTGTGGTGGCGCTGATGCCTGCGAGGCTTCATCCCTGCAGCCTGAATCTGCACAGTCAAATTCAACATAGTTGAACGTCGTTGCTCTGAGGCGGACGGCAATTGCGATCAACTCATCGAGAGGTTTCCGACGGGTGGGGAGAACCGTAGCATCAGCAACACCCCAGAACTCCCCTATACCAATCCCGTCCGCGTCTGTACCTTCAAGACTGCCCATATCGTCATTGTGGATCCGGCAGATTCGCGTTTTTTGCTCTCTCAGCTTTGAAGCGCGACCTTCCTTGTTAAACGAAATAAGCAACTCAATTATTTCGTCCTCCACAGACAACCGCGCATTTCCTGAGAAATAGATTACCCGGCTATCAGCCTCTCCGAGACTGCGAGCCGCCAGAAAGCGTCCTAAGACAGTGTCGATTCCGTGAATGAATCGGTTACACACCATGATCTGCTAAGTCGGGAGAGCAGCGTCGCTACTTACTAAGTATGAAGGAGCACTTAGGCAGGCTGCCGCCACAGAATACCCTTCTTTTGTTACAAAGAAAAGGACAAGTTACTTTATAACACCAGGCAGGGCTGAACCCGTCCCCCCGCATATTGATACTTAACTAGTGGAAACACATTTAGTTGAATTCGCATCCGATTGCAACTGTACTTCTCGATATTTATTGACTGCGACTTCCTGATCTTTATGTAACACTACCTGTCCTTACACCTGTGCGGTCAATAATCGCAGGACCTGTCCAGCCGTCATTTATCGATTGCCCAGCCTGAGGTTCTAGCGATCCCCTTTCAAGACAGTACTCGGATATTGCAGCAGAGGTTCGGCTTGAACCGAGGTCAACACTTGGTCGGGTGGGCAATTAAAGGAGGCGACACTTATGCCGGGTTGTCTTGCTCGCAGTTGCTTGCGATTATCTATCTGATACTTCCTCAAGATGTTGGAGACGTGGAATTTCGCAGTCCTCTCCGATATCCCAGCCACGCTCGCTATCTGCCGGTTCGACAATCCCTGTCTCAACAACCCTGTAATCTGCTGTTCACGTTGCGTAAACGGTTCGGCGGCATACGATGACATCCGGGTCAGAAACCCGTTCGTTTCTCGAACATACTGTTCCAGGGTCTCGCGCCGCACCCACAATTTACCATCCGCGACTGTCCGCACCGCTTCCGGCAGTTGGTTCAGCCGCTCGTCGGTAAACGCAATGATTCCCTGGACGCCCAGATACAACATCTTCAGTTCGTCGCCTTTGCTCTGCGCCTCCAGGGATAAGAGGGAAATTGTGTACGCGCCTTCAGCCTCCCACTCCTGAAGCGCTTCCGTCCACCGGTCAACCGAACAACTGTCGATGATCAGCACGTGGGGAGTTTCCTTATTCAGGCGCTTCGGAGCGTTAAAGTAAGGCTTGATAAATCCGGCCAGGTCGGCGTGCGCAGCCAGGACATCGCGAATGGTACACAGTACAAGAGGGTGAGCACTGTGGATTACGCAGGTAATAGGACGGCCGGACGGTTTGAGATAGCGTTCCATCTAACTACTGTAATGTTATTAGTTATAACATGACAACACGCTCTCCTACTAAAGTCCAGTCCCTATCAACCCGTTGATTGATTCATTGCCATTGCCGCAGTGCTGCTATCGATGACATTGGGGGCAACATAGCAAATGGGGCAAGTAGCATCGGGCGTGCTTGATTGTCGGGACAGTAGCCGCTATGCTTTTGGGCGTATCTGTCGTTTCCGTTTGACATGAGCTATCGTTGGTAGATAACGTCAGCGTTTGCGAAGCGAATTCTATGGAATCGGTAAAACTCGCGGCGAGAGCTGACCTCCCGGATTGCGGTAAGGCCGGGGAAGTGTTCGTCGCCGGTAGATTGTTCTGCGTTGTGAACCTCGATGGCGAGTTGTTTGCGATGGATAACGTGTGCCCGCACTGGGGCGGGCCGTTGGGGCAAGGGAAAATTGACAATGGCAAATTACGGTGTCCCTGGCATGGATGGGAGTTTGATCCAAGGACCGGAGAAACTCCGCGAAAGGCGGATACAAAGGTAACGACTTATAAGCTTTCAATCAAAGGATCGGACGTGTACATAGACTTGACGGATAAGTAAGGGTATAAGAAATTAGGTGTTTCATGTCAATGTGCTTGCAATTGTTGCGAGTTGCCTGCTAGGTAATTCAGCATGTGCCGTTTCAACTTCAAGTTACTGGTCGTGCTGTTCGACTGGACCGGCGTTAAAACACTTGAAAGATGAGGGCATCGCCCGTGACCTCCATTACTCAAAATGCCCCCGCCGTCTGGTCGAGGACCGCGACTCCCGCTGGCGCGCGGCAGGCCGAGCCTTGCGCCATTCTAATTTCCAGTTTTTTCCCTCGGACAATCCATTTCGCTGATTGGCACATGGATCCAAAGCATAGCGCAAGCGTGGCTCGTCTATCGCATGACGGGATCGGCCCTGCAGTTGGGCTGGGTAGGATTTGCCAGCCAGATCCCAATTTTTCTGTTGGCGCCGCTCGGAGGGCTAACAGCGGATCGCGTCGACCGGAAGAAGGTTGTAATGGCGACACAAGCCTTATCCCTACTGCTCGCATTTACGTTGGCGCTTCTGACATTGAGCGCAAAGGTGCAGGTGTGTGTGATGGGCGTAAGAGCAGAAAGGCGAAGATGCGCTTCGTGTTTCCAATCGCATCGACGGCACGGTACGTCGCATTTAACTAGTTCGAGCAATAAGCGCCTCGTGCAATCAGGCTCTCACCCCGCACAAACCGAGTGGCGGTGGTGACTAGTTTCGACAATGAGGGTGGTGAGAAACACAGCGTTCGGGGCAGTAGCTGCGGCGCACAGGGAAGCCGGTGCTTGACTCTGCCCTCGGCCTGAATGAATCGTGGACCGCTCGTGACTACGGGGAAAGCTTGAAAAGTATGGTGAGCGCGGTAGGAATCGAACCTACAACCTACTGATTAAGAGTAGGCGAGTCTGATAGGGTCTTCCGCGTCTTACGGCCATTGCGATTCAATAACTTACCGACAATCAAGCCCGCACGGAAGCAATCGGCTCTGGTATTGAAAAGAAGCGCTTTAGCGCACATGGGATCGAAGCGCACGGCACACTTATGGCACACCTTTCGGGCTCACTCAAGCCGCTCTGGACAACTGATTGATTGAGTCGTACGGAATTAATCGGCGTCTCGCTTATGACGCCGCCAGGGAGGGTGATGGCAATTTTTCACCGACTACGAGCAGGCGCTCAGGGTTGGGGTTTCATGGGAGCTGCCACTATCTAACTTCGGCTGTAAACGCTCGTGTCCATTCGTGGCCTTTCACTTCGAAAGTCTTCGCCGGTATCGTTCCAGCCGGCGTCACATCTGTGACGTGGATTCTAATTGCGAGCTTCCCGTCTTTTAAAACGTCGATGTGACGGGCTGTCTTGACCCCTGCAAAGTCTTCGAACTCTAACCGCTGCGTCTCAATTCCATCGAAGTACGTCTTGACTAACAACCCAGTGTCGTCGAACCAATAACCACGCGCTTGCTCCGGATCTAGCTTCCCCTCCGGGCTTTCGTATCCAGCGAGCACTCGCACCGTGCGAACGCCGTTGACTGTGTCGCGTCTGATCCTCCAATCTGACTCCACAAATGTATCAACTGCGGGAATTGGTTCCATTATCTTCATGACAAGCCGAAGCAATCCCGCACCGTCACCGTCTGCAGACTGGTAAGCCTTGTCCCCATTCCTCGACCGCACATACCGGCTCTTCCCGAACCACACCTCGCGACGCCATTGCGAATCGCTCAGCCAAGTGTCTTCGTACTGTCCTTTGGCGACGGCGCCGTCTCGGCCTTTCGCTTCGAACTCCGCGCGAAGTACGTAAGCCGTACCGCTTCCAAACGCTGGAAAACCTACGTGCCTCCCGTGCTCGAAGTACGTCCGGGCACTGTCAAAAGTTTCTGTTCCTGAGGGCCGCACGGTCTTAAACGGGACCGTCAGCTGGGACATCACTTGAACAGGTATCCCATCCACAAGGAACGCCTTAAACCGCAAGGCCAATACCGCGCGCCTTCCCGCGTCATTTACACCCGAGTTCTCGGAAACCAGCGACCCGATGTCCCTTACCTTTCCCTCACGATCAACGATTACTTGAGTTGTCACATTTCCTTCGAGGGGCCCGTCCTGAAGTGGCGGCCACGACACGGGCTCCATCGGCAATAAATTCTTCCGTAGCGATACTTCGTCCATCAACACTGTCTGCAATGGTGTGTCGCCGCCCTTTGCCGCCGTATCGAAGAATCCCGCCGGAATTTCTCCTAGGTCTTCAAGCGTTGTTATCTTGGCCGTCACCTGAGGTGTTCCCACGTTTACTGTCCGAGCGACCATTCTCCCGTGAAAATCCGCATAGTCCTTAAACTCGCCACCCCATCCCAAACCGCCTGCATAAAGCAGCAGCCCTGTGCTGTTCTGCAAAGCAACCCAGGATCGCAAAATATTGTGGATTTCTGCAGTCCCGCTAGGAGTGGTCCAGTTCAGGTTGGTCATGGGCCCGATTCGTCTTACTTCCGCCGCCTTTGCATGTTCGAGAACCTGGTCGAGCGGCGGCACCGGCTTGATGAGTTCGACAGCCGTTTCTTCCAACCATTCCGGAAAATAGTCGCCCTCATTCTTCTGCCAGTCGTGAGCGCCATCCACGATTTCGATCTGATGAAACTCCGGTGATCGCACCTCCCTCTTCCATTGAGTCGGGGATGCCCACCAGATTTCAACCTCGCCCGTGCGGCCAGATTCCTTATCTCGCTCAAAGCTTGGTGCCACTGTCGCTCTCAGATGGAATGCCTTTGTTCCGGACTGGTCGAGCGTGCTACGCTCAACGGCCTTCTTGACTTCTTTGGATAGGTTTTCGGCATGACCGAGTGCTGGCCATACCGTCATCGCTGCAAACACCGGGATCCACGATTGCCAACGCATACGCAAAACTGTACACAAAGAAAAGGAAAAAGACGAACAAAAGTGGTGCGGGAAGCCGGACTCATCGGCCTCGCACTGCCTGCATCCAGTGGAGCCGAAATGACGGCTACGTGGTTTCTTTTTGTGATAGCTGGTTATGTCCAGTGGTTGTAGTCTTTCCCAGACTCCTGCGGCGGTGGGAGGGGAAAATGAAGAAGAAAAATCCTTGATGTTTTGACTCTCCTCGCCGTGATTTGGGCTTTTAAGCTGCTCCCGCGCTTTCTTTTTCGGTAGTTGGTAAAATGGCGCTTTTCGCAAACTGACCCTTCCGTTCGGCTTGTAGCCAAGGAATGGTAGTCATTGGTAGCATTCATAGACCAGCGCCAAAAGAAACAAGTGGAGCAAAAATGAGATTGCCATTCCACCTGCTATGCGTATCTACTCTCTTCTGGCTTTGTGTTCCGTGTTTCGCGGGGAATCAGCCCCCTACCGTCGCCAACAATTGGAATCTTGTTGCCTCGCCTTTTCGCCCCGTGAGCATTACAGCGCAGGGAGCAACAATCTGGGTATGCGGAGTGGACGAGATGATCCTAAGCTCCAAGGATGGCGGGGCAACATGGGAAACAAAACATCAAAACCCCGACGGCGAAGTGTTGTTGGACATTTCTTTTGTCAATGAGAAGGTTGGCCACGCTGCGGGCACAGGCGGCCTTCTGCTCTCTACCGATGACGGCGGTCAAACCTGGAAGAGCCACGTCGCGCCCGGTGCTGTCCGCGCCTTCTCGTTCGCGGACGCTGTCAATGGCATAGCTGTCATTGGCGAAGGACAGCCTAGTTCTAGAGTTTCATCGTCTGACCAAGCGGTCCCCATTGAGGGAACTGTCAAAATCACTCATGATGGGGGCGAACACTGGGAAGACATAGCTGCCGTTAATTCGGAGGAACTGCGACCATTCGGTCAAACACTCTCCATCGCGGCACTCGACAGCTCTCATTTCCTCATGCTCCGACGCCAGCCCGAAGTCGAGGATGCCTTTTTAGTTACAAAAGACGGCGGAAAGTCGTGGAAGGTCGTGCGGCCGCAAAATGATGCCACTAACCGAGCACTGCCTCGGATGGTTTTTGTTCATCAAGCTGAGTATTGGGCATTCGGCCACGAGTTAGTCCATCGTGAAAAAGGTGGTGGTTATGGCGTGCCTCTAACACTTCATTCTAAAGACGGTGAGACCTGGACGCATGGGATCGCGGGGCCGAAGGAATTCGACTCGTGCAATTCTCAGGGATGTTATATGTGGGACGGTGCAGTAGAGGTCCTTTATGGTGAACGCGAACAGTTTTGGGCCCTCCCGCAGGACGGCTCGCTGGGCAAGAAGTGGGCAATTGCCGAGAGCATGGGATGCACGGTTAGTGACAGCACTCTGAAATGCGGACGCGCCACCGTTACCGACAAACCCGCTGACCGACCTGAACCACCCGACGGAATGATCCACCTCAATGCCCACAATGAGTATTTTGCGGATGGTTGTGTGGAGTGCCACGTCGAGGGAATAGTCCCGGACAAGGCGGGGCCGCCTTCGATGCAGCAGGTACATGCATCGATCACAGTTCGTCGGGATGGAACAGTAGCGAATGTCTCGGTGGATTATCCGCCCAGTAAGCGAATGAGCAATGACATATCCAGCCAGTTGTCAAAGTGGCTGTTCGAGCCCGGACATAAGGGATCAGACACGGTGGAGACAAAAAAAGAGATGTTTCGCTGCTCTTGATGTGCTCGGGTTTTCCTGGCCGCCCGGAGACTAATCGCTGCACACTCTACCGCTCCGATGAATTTTCTGGTTTTCGCGCTTCTACCGAAAGTACGACCCCAACCGAAAAGCAGTAGCTCCTCGCTGCTGGCACGGATGGTTCGTGGGCGAACATTTTTACCAACTGGCGAAATTAGGGCATAGCGCTCACAACCCGGCCATCAAGAGTCCTGCGGGAACAACGACATCGCCGCCCGTGTCTATTCCTCATATAGGAGGCCTAATGGTCATCCGCTGGGGAGTGTTCTCCGCCACAAGCAGAACGGCTCTGAAAACAGGCTGGCTCATTACGGCCGGAGTAGTCGCACTCTATTTGGGACTCATTCAACCCCGTGACCAGGCGCGAGGCATTGCCTCGGAGAAGGCGACCGGCCTCGCCGCCGTCAGCGGCGGTGTGGGTTGGGAGCCAATCTCGCTTTGGCGACAAACCTCAATTCTTCCGCACTTCCGATCCGATGCCTACCTTCAAAAAGGCACTGTTGGAGGCGTTCCCGTAGACCGTGCCTTCGTCGCACCCGCCTCTCTCATGACATTTTCAGGAGGACGCAACGATGGGGAGGAAAGCTCGTCGGAGGACCGTAAGCTAGTCCGGACGGAGTCCATTGGCCTCATCGTTAAAACTCCGGCCGAAACTGCCGAGAAAATCATACAGATCGCGCAACGTGCAGGAGGGTTCCTCGTAACCTCTAACGTTAATGGTGGCGCGGACGCGACCAGCGCCTTGCTCAGTATTCGCGTGCCTACAGACAAGTTCGACGAAGTCCGCGCCCAGATCCGAAAGCTCAGCTTGCGCATGGAAAACGAAAGTATCGACGCCCAAGACGTCACCAAACAATATGTCGACCAGGAAGCACGCCTGCGCAACCTGCGGGCTCAGGAACAACAGTATCTCGGAATCCTGCGCAAGGCCGCGACCGTGAAAGACACGCTCGAAGTCAGTGACAAGCTGAACGAAGTCCGCGGAGCGATCGAGGAAAGGCAAGCGGAATTCGAGGCGCTGTCGAAGCAAGTTGAAACCGTCGCCATCAACATCACGCTGCGAGCTGAAGCCGATGCGCACGTTTTCGGCCTCAATTGGCGTCCGCTGTATCAGCTGAAGATCGCCGCCCGCGCGGGTCTCGACGGGTTCGGTGAATACGCTGCCTCGATGACGGCGTTTGTGTTCTATCTGCCGACGATCCTGCTGTGGCTGTTCACAATCCTCGGCGGTGCCGCCGTGGGCTGGCGAATTTTGAAATGGACAGCCCGAAGACTATTCTTTTCGCCGAAAACAACCTTGGTTGATAAAGCAGTGAGTTAGTGCGAGCAAAGTCGAGCGGGACGAATTGAGCCACATGGCGATATTACGACGACCACAAAAACTCTCAATCGGAGAAGAGGCACCAGTAATACTCTGGACAGCTTACTGGTTCTGCGTTTCGTCCCTCGTGGGGTAAGACATCAACCACATCGCTCTGACCTTTCCCGTCTGGATAGCGGACAAAATCGACGGCGTTGCCAGTACCGTACGCTTGACGGGAGCCATCCGCAAACACGACCGTGAAGATCGTGTATCCCATTCCAGATTCACCACTCTCGTACAACTTGTTCGCAAACCCTGCGGGCAAACGCCTCGGGCTCTCGGCCAGAGCGTCCACATCTGCAACGGAAATATGACTCTTTCCACGATCTTGCTCGGGATAAACGCCCCAGTGCTTGATATACGGCCCCTCGGGTACGACATACACACAGACGAGAACGGTTCCATCCTTCATGCGTGCCGCACAGGGCCAATAGGTTAGGTCTCCATCCCTGCTCGGAGTGATCGCACTGAGGTCCTCCCGGAGTTTGTCTGGCAACTTTGGGATGTGCGGTCTCACGTGCCAAGGCGTTCTGGCCTTGTTCATGTCCGGCGTAATGAATGAGAAGGGCTTGTCGGGTGAGAAACTGTCTTTAACGCCTGCCATCTTGTTCAGAAAAGATATTCCGACAATCGGAACGAACGGTCCTTCACGGCCCGTCCAATTCTGCCCGAATGACCGAGGCGCATGGCCTGACACATTTCCGACGATGAGTAGCGAACCGTCCTCAAGAAGGTCGCCGACTCCTAAATCAACACAAGGGTAGATATGCTCTTCATCGATGAATACACGTTTGACAATCTGTTCGACGATGTTCTCCGTTATGCGTGGGTTTGAGCGACCCAACCACTGGAAAGCGAACCTACGAGGCAATTTCTGCCCGGCTTTTTCTTCAGCGAACTGTATGACATCTTCGAGCATCGTCGAAACTAACGTGGAGAATTGTTCACGATTCATTGGATCAGCAAACTTTACCCGTTAACATTTTAGCGGTTTTGAACTTCCTGAACTGTAGCAATCAGGCATGTTGCCGGGAGTCGAGCGGTAAGGCCGGGGCGGGTACGGATGGGGCCTGCATGCGCGGTGTGCGGGTAAAGGATAGGCGGGCGCCTCGTATCCCCAAAGATTGACATAACGTTCATAATAATGTACCTTAGGTCTGTTAATGAACATTATTATGGACATTAAAATATGAGGACTAGCCGATCGTCCATCGTGATGCCGCTCCCGGTAAGGCATGCGCTGCGCAAGCTCGGGCGCGATATCCGTGACGCCCGGCGGCGGCGACGGATCCCGGCTGCCATCGCGGCGCAGCGCGCCTCGATCAGCCGCACGACCCTCGTCAAGATTGAAAAGGGCGATCCCGGCGTCGCGATCGGCATATACGCCACGGTCCTTTTTGTGCTGGGTATGGCGGACCGGCTCGGCGATCTCGCCGCACCGAAGAACGATCCCGTTGGCCTGCAGCTCGAAGAAGAAAACCTGCCGCAGCGCATTCGCGTGGCGCGCAGCCCGAAACGCACGAAAGACAATTGATGGACAGAGAGGCTCTCGTATACGTTGATCTCGACGGCGTCCCGCACCTGATGGGGCGTCTGTGGGCCCGCACGCGCAAGAACAAGGAAAGCGCCACCTTCGAATACGACAAGACATGGCTGGAAAATCCTGCGCGATTCTCTCTGGAGCCAGCCCTGCAGGTTGGTCCCGGCCCGTTTCACACGCCGGCCGACACGCCCATGTTCGGCGCTATCGGCGACTCCGCGCCCGATCGTTGGGGGCGCGCGCTCATGCGCCGCATGGAACGCAGGCGCGCGGAGCGCGAGGGCGGGGCGCCGCGCACGCTCCAGGAAATCGACTTCCTGCTGCTGGTGGACGACGAGGCCCGTCAGGGCGCACTGCGCTTTGCGGAAAAAGAAGGCGGGCCCTTCCTGCGGGAGGAGGGCGCCAAGCGCATCCCCCCGCTGATCGAACTGCCGAAACTGCTCTCCGCGGCCGAACATGTGATGGAAGAGAAAGACACCGAGGAGGAACTGCGCTTGCTGTTCGCGCCCGGCTCCTCTCTTGGCGGGGCCAGGCCTAAGGCTTCCGTCAGGGAAAAGGACGGCCATCTCGCCATAGCGAAATTCCCACGCAAGGACGATGAAATCAACACGGTGGTTTGGGAGGTGGTCGCACTGGCCCTCGCGCACAAATCTGGCATCCCCGTTCCCCAATCCCGTGTCGAAACCATCGCCGGGAAGCCTGTGCTCCTCCTGCGACGCTTCGACCGCGACGGCGAACGGCGTATCCCGTTCCTCTCCGCGATGAGCATGCTCGGATCGAAAGACAGAGAAACCCGAAGCTATCTGGAAATTGTTGACGCGCTGCGCCAGCACGGCGCCGCGCCGCAAGCGGACATGGAAGCGCTGTGGCGGCGGCTGGTTTTCAACATACTGATCTCCAACACAGACGACCACCTGCGCAATCACGGCTTTCTGTACGAAGGACAGGCGGGCTGGCGCCTGTCGCCCGCTTACGACCTCAACCCGGTCCCAACCGACATCAAGCCGCGCATCCTCAGCACGGCAATCAATGAGGATGACAACACGGCTTCACTCGCACTGGCGATGGAGGTGGCGGGATATTTCGAACTGGACGACGGCAAAGCGCGTGACATCGCAAAACAGGTCGGCAAGGCTGTCTCGAAGTGGCGCGATGAAGCAGTGCGGCACGATCTCGCTAAAGGCGAAATCGACCGTATGTCGTCGGCATTTGACCATGATGATCTGAAAGCGGCTCTCGCAGCGCGGTAAGTAGAAAGAGCAGCACGATGAAAATCTCGGAAAGAACTGTCAAACGGCTCGGAGAAATCATCACGGGTGACAAGGGGATATCGCCCTACCGGGGAGGGCCAAAACTCGTCAGCTTCTTCAACGAGTGCGGCACCAACCATACGTATGGTCAAGGTTTTCCGTCACGATGGATGTTCGCCGAAGAATGCATCCGCCAGTTCAACGACGCGCCGACAATGAAGAAGGTCATTCTCTCCGCCGTTGACCCGCGGGATTTCATGGGAACCACCGTCTATGACAAGGAGACGAAGCAAGAGAAGCCTGCCAATCTCCAGGACGCAGTGACATACCTGAATGAGTTCCTCGCTTTCGACGGCTACGAAATCGTGCCGCACGGCAAAGGCTACGATGTCGTCGACAAAACGCGCGGGGAGATTGTGGTCGATGTGAAGCTAGAGCCCAGTCATCTTTCGCACGCATTCATCATGGAGCAAATCGAGAAGTGCCGGACGAAGATGAGTCATGGGGACTACGACGGAGCCATCACGAATGGCCGGTCCCTGGTTGAGGCTGTTCTGGCCGCAATCGAGAAAGAATTCGATCCCAATGCGCCTGACTATGACGGCGATCTGCCGAAGCTATACAAACGGGTGCAGAAGCATTTGAATCTCTCGCCCGAAAACCCGAAGATCAGCAACAGCTTGAAACAGACGCTGACGGGCTTCATCAGCATCATCGGGGGACTATCCGGCCTCAGTAACAAGATGGGCGACCGGCACGTTCGCGAATACAAACCCGCCGCACACCATGCGGCCCTGATCGTCAATGCGGCCATGACGTTTAGTAATTTCATTTTTGACACTTATGCTTATCAGCGGACGCAGAAACCATAGAGAGTGTCGGCGGTCCGCAGAAGGGAGAAAAACAGCTTGTTTAAGATTCTTATCGATACCTGCGTTTGGCTCGATCTTGCGAAGGACTATCAGCAGCAACCGATTCTGACCGCACTTGAAGAGCTCATCCGCATGGGGGATATTGAGCTGATACTGCCACGCACCGTCCTCGATGAATTCGCCCGGAACAAAGGCCGCGTCGTCGAAGAGAGCGGCCGCAGCCTTTCCGGAACTATGAAGCGAGTCAAGGAGGCAGTTGAGAAATTTGGAGATCCCCGGAAAAAGAGCACAGTGCTTCGACAGCTTAATGACGTAGATCATCGGATTCCAACTTTGGGTGAGGCCGCAGTCGATACGGTCAGCCGCATCGAGAAGCTGTTCGCGCGCACACCGATTATCGAGATTTCCGATAGCGTGAAGGCGCGTGCAGCACAACGCGCAATCGACAAGCGCGCTCCTTTTCACAGGCAACGGAATGGCATCGATGATGCCATCCTGATCGAAGTTTACGCGGACGTAGTGGGAGCAAAGGCGACGGGAACGCGATTTGCTTTTATCACCCATAACATCAAGGATTTCAGCCACCCCGCTGCCAACAACAAGTTACCCCACCCGGATGTCGCAGTTTGCTTTTCGCGGGTGCGGTCGATGTATTTCATCACCCTGGGCGAGGCGCTGCGCCGCGTACAACCAGAACAATTTGCCGATCTGATGATCGAACAGGAATGGATGGAAGAACCAAGGCGACTGACTGAAATCTTGGATGCCATAGACTTGCTGTTCCATCAGGTCTGGTACAACCGGCATCAGATCACGCGCCAGAAAATCGAGCGGGGCCAAACCAAGATCGTTGAGAAAGAAACATTCCCGGTCAAGAACCACCTGCGGCGGCCGATTCAACGCAATGTTTGGGAAGGCGCTCTCAAGGCCGCTGCGAAAGTCGAAAAGAAGTACGGAGTGGAGAATCTTGGTCCTTGGGACGATTTCGATTGGGGAATGATTAACGGCAAGCTCTCTGCGTTGCGCTGGGTTCTCGGTGATGAGTGGGACATGCTGGATACCTAGCAGGCTGCGGAAAAAGGGATGATGCGACTTAGATTCTATCCAGTTCAAGATTTATGACTCAGAGAAGAGCTTTGGCCGCGACGCTGGTGGTGGCCAGAAAATCCTTTCTCGGGCCGGTGGACACACTTCGGCTTTGGCCTAGGTCGCTTGCATCGCCAGATTCCTCAGCCGGACTAAGTTATAGGCAGCCGCAGCGAAGGTGAAGATCCATCCCACCTTGAAGATTCCACGATGCCGAACCTTCCGCAACAGCGCGATGGTCTTCAGCCAGCCGAAGCACTCTTCAATGCGCTTCCGCTTTCTCTGACTGATGGCATATCCAGCGTGCTGCGTCGTACGAGCATCAATGGCGCTCCCACCGGGTCGCTCCCGGTTCTGGGCCACGTGCGGCGTGACCTTTAAGTTCCTGCACTCGGCCACGAAATCCGCCGTGTCGTATGCCTTGTCGCCTCCCACCGTGACCTGTTTCGTGCCCGGAATCTGTTCCAGCATCACCAGCGCGGCATCGCGCTCCGCCGTTCCGTTGGCCTCGAACACCTCGGTGTTTACGATCAGTCCGTGGCGGTTCTCCACCAGCAGATTCCCGTTGTAACTCAGCCTGGCTTCTTTGCCCTTGCCTTTGCGTGCCATCTTCGCATCCGGGTCCGTCTTCGATGCGTGCGTCTGGTTCGACCGCTTCTCCCCGTGGAAGTCCACCGTCGCATTGCCAGGATCGTCCGGCGTAACGGCGTGCTTCGCATCCTTGCGCTGATAACTCTTCACACTCGCACCGAGTACAGGGCTTGCAGCAGAAGTGCTCGCAACAACTTCTCCGGCGCAATCGATGGCCGTCCAGTCTTGGCGTACAAGCTGTTGAACCGAGGTCTCAACTGCTTTAGCGCCTCATCGGTCATGGCACGCAGCGAACGTAGCGGATGGTCCTCTGGAACTCGCTGCTCGGGGCTGATGTAGCTGAACACGTCCAACTGTTGCTCGTCTTTTCCGCGCATGCCTTCTTCTTATCAGTTCGCACTGTGGAAACAAGAGAGTTTTCTGGTTCCAACCGCGTTTTTCCGCAACCTGCTAGGGATTGGTCTCTTCTAGGCGGCCAGGTGGATGCTTGTTGAAGAAATGACGGCGGCGTAAGGTACGATTCGGACCGGACTGATTCGTCGGAAACCCTCTCCAATTGACCGGCGCGAATCTTTGGGAGCACAAGGACCTTAACAAAGATGACGGATAGCCAGGTAGCTCAGGGCTAAACGCCTACCTCGACTGGCAGACCCGCCTCATCAAAATCCTTGCATTCAAAACCGCCAAAGTTGCCGGGATATCCGAGTTGATTTGAAATGATCCGGGTCCGGCCGATCGTCTGATCGTCGCATTCATGCGTATGGCCATACACCCAGAGGGCTGGCTGGTGGGTCCCAATGATCTCCGCCATGTCCAGGGAATTGAACGCCGGCGTGAGAGGGCCGCCCTTGTATTTGGAGTTGGGATTGATGACCGGAGCATTATGGCTGATAACCACACGCGGACCACTTAGATTCTTGCCAAACCAGTTCAGCAATTTCGACGCGAAGTGTTCATGTAGCGCAATCGAATCTGCTGGCGTGAAAGGCGTTTCGTCGGGGTTATAGATGAGGCGGTAATCATTCATTTGAGAGCGAGCGGTCTCTATGGCGCGCAAATCGCCGCCGTTGAAATCCGTCCACATCGTGCCCCCGAAGAAATTGACACCCTCAATGCTGACCTCTTCGTCAAGCAGCAATTTCACATGCGGATGTCTGTCTTCGAGCCAGGCCTTGAATCTATTGTCCTCTTCGTTCATTGGCCGCCGCGTGTAATATTCGTGGTTTCCCGCCACATAGAGGACTGGTTTCTTCCACTTCCGCAGAATCTGGTCGAGCGGCTCATAATCCCTGAGCGTGACGATATCGCCTCCCAGGATCATTACATCTCCGTTGGCATTTGGCGGCAACATCCAGCCCGAGCCAAATTCAAGATGCAGGTCGCTGTAAGTAATGATTCTCATTGCTCGTAGGTGAATGCTTGTTTGAACACGTCTTTCTCAAGTCCCAGATTTCCTCCGACAGCGATTCGACTCGGCGCGGAGCCCCGGTTCGTGGAAGTAAAAATCTGACATCCCCCGGATAGCTGAATAGTAAGCCGAGGCGCAAAGGCCAGTGTCAAGGCTCTTCGACCGCGAACGCGGCGCGCGAAGCGCGGCCTTGACACTGGCCGGGCCTCGGCTATGCTCTGGCTATCCGGGGCATGTCATTCGGGCATGCATCACAGACCTAGACCGAAACCCTGACTGATCTGATTCGTGTGCGTGGTTTGTGGTTCGATCTTGATCGCTCCTGGCTCTTGCTGAATCGCGGGGGAATGGGACACGTCGCGGCTGAGTTCCTGTCCGAGCGTCGCTGCATTGTTCGTATAAATCTGCGCGTCATAGCGTCCGCGCGAGACAGAGACATAGGCCATGCGGCTGTTGAGCAGATCCTTGGCACCCAGTTCGGTGTCCACGTGAATCAAGACACGGTCGGCAGTCTGCCCCTGGCTGGAGTGGCTCGTCATTGCATAGCCTTGGTCGAGATGCGGATGCTTGCGCGGATCGAGTTCAACCGCTCGGCCACCGTCCATTTTCAGACGCAGCCGCCCGTCTTCCTCGATCCTCTCGATGGTCCCCAACTCGCGGTTCGCAACTCTGAGGTTGTTGGCCGGCGCGGTGAGCTGAATGCGGTCGCCTGCTGAAAAACTCCGCATCTCCTCCCGAAAGACCGAGACGCCCTGCTGTCGGCGTGGATCGTAAGTGCGCTGCGTGCCATCCTGCAGCTCGACCGTCAGCCGGTTTTTCGGAGCGTCGATGCTCTTCACCTGTGCGTACGCGCCTTTCCCGATCCCGGTTTCCTTCGAAGCGCGCGAATAGCGCAGCACATCGCCCACCTCATAGCGCTCGGCCCATGTGCGGTCCGCGCCGGTGAGGTCTTGGCGCGGCACTAGCGTCCTGACCCGGTGCTCCTCGTTGCTGACGAGGCCAATCCGCTGCAATTCCGAATGGACCCGTTCGTTGATCCCCATGCGAGAGCGATTATCGGGAGAAATCACCAGCGTGTTCTCCGGCGATTTTGCGTAGTCCTTCGCGATCGCGGCGATGCGGTCGTCGTGGCCTTGAATCTCATGGACTCGGCCCTGCAGGTCAAGGTTCTGTATCGCTTCGCGCACTTCGCCCCGTGCAAGCTGCTCGACTACCTCTTTCAGTTCCGGGTCTATCTGCCGCACGATCTCTTCGAGTTTCACGGTTTTCATACCTGCGTCCTGGAGCTGCGCGAAGGGCCTCCCGGCCTCAACCGCCTCATGTTGCCGCCGGTCGCCGACGAGCAACACACGGTCATTCGGATGAAGCCGGTTCACAAACTCATGCACCTGCCGGGTCGATGCTAGCGATGATTCGTCGAGCACATAGAGCCGTTTCTCCCCACCATCCGGCTGCCGTCCACGTACCAGATGCTTCTGTAGTGTGGATGTCTCCATGCCTGCTTCCCCGAGTTTCTGCGCCGCGCGGGATGTCGGCGCGAAACCTTCCACTCTGTAACCTTCAGCCTCCGCACCCTCACGGATGACGGACAGAGTCGTCGTCTTGCCCGCGCCTGCGATGCCATCCAAGCCTACAACCTTCTCGCGCGACAGAAAGATTTCGTCTACCGCTTGGCGCTGCGACGCATTCAACTCCGGGTGGCGGTCTTCCGTGGCGATGCGCATTTGCGGCGAGACCAGCATAGGATCGCTGTAGTCGCGCCGATTGCCTTGCTGCATCCGGCCAACGATCTCACGCTCCATGCGTATCATCACGGCGGTTGTGTACTGTCTGCCAGCACCAACGTGCGAGACTTCGCGGAACTCCCCGGCCTCGATCCGGCGCTCGAACTCCTGCTGGATTCTGGCATACGTGGTTTCTCCCATACCGCGCACCAGCGCTGTTTCAAGGATCGCGCGGCGGTCCTGCACAGCCGATCTCTCGAAGACATGATCGCGCGCCCAGGTCACGGCCTGCTTCGCCTGAACCTCTGGCTCCCGTATCTGGTATTGCCCATGTTGGCGCGCCTGTGCGACGACGTGGTCCGCCTGATGCCCGTACTGTGCCGCCAACTCGCGGTGCCGCTGTAATACTTCGCCAGGCGACAGCAGTTCCTTGCGGTCGCGCGTATGAAGGGCCGCGATCTGCGCTGCCGCGGCTCCGTCGATTCCTTGTTCCCGGAGGTGGTCTTTGATCTGTTCACGTCGCGGACTGGAAGCCTCCAGATATTCCTTCGTGTAGCCTTTTATTTCAGGCTGCCCATGTTTGCCGCGCTCCAGTTCGTAGCCCAGCTTTTCCAGACGCAGTGCCAACTCGGATCGGTAGACCGCCGTGACGTAACGTTGCGACACGAACATCTCGTGTGGCTGCAAAGCACGCATCTGTTTCCCATTTTCGAGACCGTTCTCGCGCTGGGTCACGTTGAAGATCACGGCATGAGTATGAAGCTGGGGTGCAGCATAGCCATCGACGGGCCGCGCGGTGTCGTGCTCGAAGGTGGCGGCGATGAATTTTCCGCTCGTCTCCGGGGCATGGACATTGCCGATCCGCGCCTGCGTGTATCGTTCAAGCTCCTGAAGTGCCGCGCGTACACTCTCCCGATGGGCTTCCCGCACCCGATCATCGCCGCCCACGAGCGCCGTAAGCGATACCGACTTCGGCACCGAGAATGTGGCGTCCCACCCGGCGCGATGCTCGGTGCTCGTCACCTCTCTGCCAAATTTGCCTTCATAGGTTCTCGCAACTTGATGCCGCACGAGTTGCTCTTCGGTGTGCGGATGTTGGCCTTCACTCAGTCGTGCAAAGTGTTCGGAACCAACGCCACCTTGCAACCCCCACTGCTCGGCGAGTTTGCCCTGCCACTCACTGTGACCCTGCAGATCGCGGCTCCAGTAGTTCTGTTCCTGCGCGGCAAACTCCCGCACATGGTAGGTCTGCGCCTGGCTGGCTGACAGCGGTTTCGAGATCGTGAGCATACCGAGGGTTCCTCAAGCGTCAAGTGCTGTTCTTGGCAATCCGTCTCTCATTCGATTCCCTTTGTTCTCTCCCAGGCGAACGCCTCTTTGGGTTTGGTCTCGGGCGCACCGATGGTCGAACCATTGACGGTCGAACCAAAGAGCCCGAGCATCGGCTGGGTAGGCTTCTTCAGCGGATCGGCGGGAGAATTCGCGGGCACTGATGGCGCTGGTTTCGGCGCGCTCTCTGGCATCTGCCGCTGCGAAAATCTCGGCAGTCTGAATCGGATTCTGTCCATCTTTATCCTCCATCTCTGGATCAAACTTGGCCTAGGTCGGCCCAATTCGATCGTCTCCCGATCCCTCCATTTACGTGAGGACCGGTTAAGCAACATACTGCGCACAGCCAGTAGCAAAAGGAACATCGCGGCTAGCCAAAGCAACGGCGTTAAGAGCGAAAAGCTTCCGGGAAAAGGCATGGCACTCATGGCATACGAGCTCTTTCCTTTCGCCCGCGGGCGAAGAAGTCATCAAGCAGTTTGCGCGCCTGCTGAAGCTTTCGTGCGTCTGCCTGGTCGCGAATCTTGAGGACGGAATCAGGCGACAATTGTCCGCCTTCCGATGCCGCTTGAGAAGCTGCATGGAAGAGATTCAAGAGCGTGTAACGCACCGCCCAGACTTCGGACAATACCAGTTCGGCGGGATCGGCAGGCTTCTGTCGCGCAGCGCACAGAGCGGTCTGACGCAACCACTCGGAGAGGGCTTGTCCCGCAGCTTCGGCGGCAGCTTCTATTTCTGCCAGTTCCTCGGGAGTCAGTCTCGTGGCCGCGGTCTTGGTGCGGAAGCCGGGCTTCGCCTCTTCTCCGAACGGCAAACTGGACTGTGGATCAGCTTGAACGCGGGGACCACTCATTGGACAAACCGCCTTGTTGCACTCCTGCGCTTGATTCCGCTGCGATTAAACTGCGTAATTGTTAGTTCACAGGAAGCCCTTGCGCTTCAACGCGTTTACGCGACTCGATACTCTGGAGCCACCTTTCGCAAACAAACATCATTGTTCGATATCTCAGTCACTCAGCAGTTGACGAATTTTGTTGACGCAGCGAAAGTTAACCTGCGTAAACGCCGAAGTTTCATCTGGCGCTCCGCAGTTCCCAACTTGGGGGTGACGTGTCCCCACTTCTTCCGGTGCGAAGCACCGCGTTCTTACAACTCGCCATACTCAAGAGCCAGCGCGTCCCACAGGCGGCGTACTTGCGGAGCCTGCCACGCGCGTCGAAACAGCTTCTTGATGGACTGCCAATCTTCGCCACGAAAGTTAAACGTAATTCCGTTGTCACCAGCGCGAAAATTCACGCCGATTTCGTCCTTCTCGTCAGCCACCGTGTACGCGAGAAAATAGCGGCCATTCCAGGAGATCAGCACCCGCCTTACATCCAGCCGTTCTAGGATCGTCCGGAATTCCGAAATCTTTGGGTATCCCTCCACGGGATAGAGCGGCGCAAGTCTTCCGGGGAAGGACAACCAAACGGAAAAGCCTTCGCTCGGCGAGCGCACGAATTCGAGACGGTAGTCGCCTTCTTCAAATTTCGGTAATGGCGGATTCAACGGAGCGTCCATTCCCCCTGCCGAAGAGTTCGGATCTTGCAAGGGCTTACCATAGTGAAAATAGTGGCCGCGGGCGCACACGCGCCACAGGGTCGGCCAGAACGGCCGAAGCGCCTCGTTTAGCCTCTCGATATTGGGGAAGTCTAGCTCGTCGAGGAGAAAGTAGAGGTTCCGGGCGACAAAGATGGGTCTCTGCCGCTCTTCTGTCGGGTTTTTTAGCATCCGAATGGTGTGGGTGACGGCGCGCCGAACATCGTCGCTTCCGATCTCTTCCGGTTTCTTCGCTTCGGCTTGCCGATCGGGCGGGAGATGTGCGACGAAGAAAGAGTCCAAATGGGTCTTGTTTGGTTTGCGAAGCAAACCGTAAACCGCCTGGAATGCCTCAAGGATTCCGGCAAGAGATTCATATGAAATCTCCGTCTGTGCGGTGTTGGCAAATCTCTCCACTCCGTGCAGACAGAAATAGGCAACGGCGGTCCATTCTGCTTGCGAAAGCGGGAGCTTTGAGTCTGCCTTTCGGCGAATCATTAGCAGAGAATCGGTCGGCTCGGTAAGCAGACTTACCAGCTCAAGTCGATCTTCTTTTGAGGACTCAAGAAGCTGCTTTGCCGCCTCCGATGTGGAAACGGGTTCGCCGCTCTTCATGGACATGAGCACCTTTAAGCCCTCAAGCTTTAAACGCAGAGCCTCGGAAATACGAATGGAGATCACTGGCTGCTGCGCTATCGCTGCCTTCTCCGTCGTGAGCTCTCTTTCGGTCAATTTCACCTCCTATGTGTAACGATACAACTTGACTATATGTGTACACCTGCGCTACCGTCAAGGGCAATGTCGCCCACGAGGGGCGGATGAGTCTCCCCTCAGGAGTAGATGAACCATGCCCCAGCCAATCGTGATGAAAAAACCAGCCATGCCTCAGCTCGTCAACACGCGCAACGCCGCTGAGATTCTCGGACGCTCAGCAGCAACATTGAAACGATGGCGCGCCGAGGGAGTCGGGCCGAATTGGATAGAACTGCAAGGTCGGGTTAGTTATGATGTGAATGTTCTTTTGGAATACATCCAGAAGAACACACGAGTTGCTTCCGTGCGGGCTGCAATGGAGGAAGCTCGTGAAGCTGTTTAAGAAAGCGAAGTCCAAGTTTTACTGGTATGACTTCACGGTGCGCGGACAGCGCTACCGTGGGTCAACCAACGAAACAAAAGCGGCCAGGGCGGCAAAGGTTGCTGGTCTGAAACTCGGCCATGTGGTCGAGAATACAGATCCGCTTCCCCAAAAAGCTCCTGTGTTGCTGGAGTTTTCCCGGCGCTTCCTGGAATGGCTGGACAAGGTCAGACTGGAAGACAAAACCAAAACCTACTACCGCGATGGCTGGCGACTCCTCAAGACGACAACCGTCGTGACTTTGCGATTGGATCAGATCACCAGGGACGTTATCGAAACGTTGCGGTTTTCGGGCGCGTCCTCAAATGCTAATTGTGCGCTGAGAACGTTAAGAAGGATGCTGCACAAGGCGGAGGAGTGGACACTGATTCGCCACGCTCCGAAACTCAAACTGATGAAGGAATACGGACGTTCACTCAGGCTTGACGATGAAGCGGAAAAGAAATTGTTGGCCGGCGCTGCCTCCTGCAATTGGCGGAAACGCAGCCTTCAACTTTTCCGAGACATCATCATCTTGATGCGCGATACCGGCATGCGGAACGAAAGAGAGCTTTACCGGATGCGCATCGAGAACCTGGATTGGGAAACCCGCGTGATCTTCGTGCCGGACAGCAAGACCGAAGAAGGAAGGAGACGCGTACCGATGAGCAATCGCGTCTTTGACGTTCTTAAACAGCGGTGCGAAGGAAGGCGCGAAGGATGGGTTTTCCCGTCGAAACGCGCCGAGTCTGCTCATCTCACCACAATGGCGAAGAGATTTCGCGAAGCCAGAGTCAAGGCTGGGCTTCCCGAAGATCTTGTCCTCTATTGTGGGCGACATGACTACGGCACGCGGATTCTGAAGAGAACCGGAAACCTGGCTGCCGTCATGAGAACCATGGGACACAGGGATGTGAAGACTGCCATGCAGTATCAGCATCCCGAGCTAGAGATCGTGCGCGCTGCGCTCGATCAAGACACAACAGTAGAGAAACGGGCGTAGCCGGATTGAGTTACGGCACACTTTACGGCACACCCAAAACATCAACTCCGGTAAGTGATTGAAAAGATGGTGAGCGCGGTAGGAATCGAACCTACAACCTACTGATTAAGAGTCAGTTGCTCTGCCAATTGAGCTACGCGCCCACAGTGAGACAAGTTGCGACTGGGGCAATCTGTGATTGTAGCATTTCCCGCACCCCGGGTCATTGGCGCGGTCCGTCAAGTTTACACATTTGATGAGATGCACGAACGCAGTCCGATTCCTTCAAACCAAAAGATCGCATTCTTGATAACCCGCCACGATGCGGTCGAGCGGACACGATGATAAGGCGCTACTGGACATCGTTCCGAACGTACGTTTGTATTCCAAAGTTTATGTGTTGGGTCTTAGAAGCCACGGTACACTTTCTTACAGGGTTTAGCGCGGTTCGAATAACCGAGCCGAAGGAGACACCTATGGGGAAGCGGGTCCTGCGATTTGCGGTGGTCACGGTTCTGTTTTCCTGCAGCCTGCTCTTGGCACAGAATAGCGCTCCGCCCTCTGGGGGCAATCCCGCCCCACCCACTGGCGGAAGAAGTCGTCCGGAACCTTGTTGGCAGCAAGCTGGCATCAGCCGGACAGTAGTGGAAGAGCACCACTCGATTGAAATGGATGCTCACTCGCAGATCGCGACCGTGTGCGAAAATTCATCGCTCACGCCGCAACAGAAACAACAACAGGTGCGGGAAATCCGGCAACAAGCCCAGCAGAAAGTAGATGCCTTGATTACCCCGGAACAGCAGAGCGCCCTACATTCCTGCCAGCAGCAAAGAACTGGGAATGGTTCATCGAATGGAGGCCATCGGCCCGGAGGCGCCGGGCCATGCGGGAATTTCGCAGCAGCGCAGGGGCGTCAGGGTTCCTCGAACGGCAAGGCCACCGGAAGCAATCCGCACCCGCCGGAGGGCGGGCCTCAAAACTGACAGTCGAAGTCCGTCTGCTCCGCTCCCTATCGAGAGCCGCAACCGGGACCGCTCAACACTACGAGCGCTGCCGCGCTTCCGCTGCCAAACCCCGAGAACCCTCGCTAACCACCGGACGGCGCGGCGGCAACAAATCGGGGCCCATCCCAGAACGCTTCTCCACCGTGCCAATTACCGGGGCGTCATCCAGGCCGTCGGCATAGGCCATCGAGACAAACCTCTGCTCCGAACATAAACGGTCAATCAAGCGCTGCTGCCAGGAACTGAGAACGGCGTGGGGAAGAATGGGAAAGTGGCGGAACATCCATAGGAAATAAGCACGTTGAACGAAAGAAGGCATTACATATCGCGGACCGATGGGAGTCTGCACCTGCACCACACCGTCCGCCAGTTTGTCAATCCACATAACCGGGCCACCTAGTTACTGAGTTTGGCCAGAGCAATTCTTGGGCCGCAATTATTGCACTAAGGGTGGGTCAAAGGAAAGCACTTTATCGAACATTTGCAAATAAAATGCGCGGAGAGAGGTCCTCAGAGAGCGGACAGCGGATTCTTCGTGGAAACCACGGGCAGCCTGGTCCCATACTTCCGATCATGGGGTGCAACAAGCTTGCGCAGGTAGGAACCCTACGTCGCGATCGGAATTTCTGGCAGTATATCCATTCTGCGGATCTCGGCCGCTATTCCGAAATCCTTGCCCGGCCCCTGTTCCACTCGCAAGACACGGGCATGGCAGCACACCCAGCACTTCTCCCCGGAGGTAAGCTCGGGAGGAAGGATAAGAACCAACTCCAGGTCCGAGCCCTCTACTATCCGAGACTCGGTATAGAGGAACACTCCGCTTGCGCTCACATCTCGAGTCTGGGCGCTGAATTCGGCATTCTCGCCGCTTCGTACGAGCACGGGCAAGCGGGCAACCACTCTGTGGCGGGAGCGTCGATCGACCTTGGAATTCATTTATTTTTAATTTTAATTTTTAATGTTGGTGAGCGATTAAAGGTTCGCAAAAGGATGACGCCAGCAGAAAGCTTTTCCTTCCTGCTGGCGTCATACAGTATAGAGTAACTTTGCCCTGAACCGATAAAAAGCTGCCTAGATCTCCGGGCGCCGCAGGCGCGCGGCCGGCACCACCAAAGCCTGCTCCATGGTAGGAACATTCGTGCCCCGCAGCCTGGTCTCCGCCTCGGCCAGCTTGTCAGATTGGTTGGTCTGGTAGTAAGCCTGCACCAGCAGTTCCATGGTGACGGGATTGTTCTCATCTTCTTCCAGATGGGCAATGGCCTCATCGAACTTCTTCTGGTCCATCAGCAAAGTTCCGGACGCGCCGTTGTAGCAGCTCTGGATCACGCGATCACGGCTGCTGGTGGCCATTTCTTCAAGCTTTTTGAGGGACTTGTCGGCCAGGGCAGCATCGCCGGCATGTGCGGCGCGGACGGTCCGGTTGCGTAGAATTCGCGATAGTTCCTCATCCTTGTCCGAAGCGGAGATCGTCCTACGGTGTCCCAACGCTTCCTCGGCGCTCTGCAAATACTTGAGCGCGGCGGAATCCTCGGTTTGGTACTCGGCCAGGTGCAGGTAAGCCTGCGCTTCCTGTAAGTCCTGTTCTTTGGCGTGACCGGTCTCCGCAACTTCCAGGAAGAGCTTGTCGGCTTCGGCGAACTTGCCGTCGCGCACCCAAGTCATGGCTTTTTGCATGGTATAGCTCAGACGATCCGCTTCATTATGGGCAAAGCGGATCGCCTTATCGTATTCGACCCGCGCCTGTTCCTGATTGCCCATGAGCGCATAAGTGTCGCCCAACCCAAGCTGCGAGGTAACGAAGTCAGGATCGATCTTTAACGCGGCGCGATAGTGCTGCAACGATCCCTCGAAGTTTCCCGCCATGCGCAGCAATTCTCCGTAAGAATCCTGCGGATTCGGTTCCTTGGGCAGCAGCGCAACGTAGCGGTCCATGGCCGCGAACGCCTCGACAAACTTCCGGTTGCGCGCATCCACATAAGCCAGATCGTTCAGCGCGGCAGGAAAATTCTTGTCGATGGCCAGGGCTCTCTGCATCATTCTCCCGGCCTGCTCGCTGCCCTCGGATTCCATCACCCAGTTCCCTGCCAGGTAAAGCAGATGCTTGTCCTTGGGATACATCTCCAGCATGTCATTCATGGCGGAAATACCGCCGATGAAGTCGCCTTCCTGCACCTTCACAATCCACGCCACCATCAACTGCTCGCCCGGGGTCGCCTTCTTCGCAAGACTCTTTGCCTTTTCGCGAGCCGCGCTCACTTCCTTGGGATCGCTGCTGTTGAAGGCAATCCACGCCCAGGCCACGGCCAGATTGGGATCTTCCTTCACCGCCGCGCGCCAATCGTCATTGCAGCGCTCCAGATAAAGGTTCTCGTAGTCCTGCATGCCTTTCTCGTAGAGCGCGCGTGCCTGCGCGGACAAGGTGGTCACCGGCATCGTTGCCGAAGCCGACTGCTTAACGTGGTGGGCGTAAACCGGCGCGGCAAAGCACACGCCAAGAATGAAAACAACGCAGATGGTGCGACGCATGAAAGTCTCCGCAACAGACGCTTTGGGGAGGAATACAAGGGCAGAGTAACAGCGGGGTAACCACCAGGATAGGTGACGGAAGGCGTTGCACGGATGGGGACGGCCTCGGGACCCTTCGTGTCATCTAATTCGACGGTGTGACAACTGGGGTAATTTACGAATTGCGAAGTTTTGAGCCCTTGTAGTTGCTTTTGCCTAGGAGTGAGGTACAATCCGCCGGACATGACTGCTCCCGCTCGCTGTGGTCGGAGCCGGTAGGCTAAGTCTGTTTGCCTATAAATTCGTTGGGCCCTAACTCCCTATGAAAAGGAGAAATTCGATGAGGGTAGCTATCGCAAACGGCTGTCTTGTTCTACTTACCTTCGCGCTAACGTCGAGTGCTGCGTTCGCGACGCAGGCGACCGTTTCGGTCTCTGGCGGCGGAACGCTCACTTACACCTATACGACTCAGCAGGGGTCGTGCGAGACAACGCATGGGCGCGGCACCCTGATTTACTACGACATAACTTACTACACCGGTTTTTCGTACACGAGTACGTCCGGCGGCGTCACGCCGCTTAGCGGGACCGTGAAGACCGTCGCACTTAGCGGCTGCGGGCCGTCGTCGGTCACCCCCGATCCCCTCATTCTCAGCTCGTCGCCAGCCTCATTGTCAGTATCATTTGTCGCAGTTCCAGGCAGCGAACCCCCGACCGGGACGGCTACCCTCGGAGTGGCGGGTTTTATCAACCCCAAGTACAAAATTATGGGCGTCGTTTACACCGTCCCGGGGGAGCAAAGCTACGTTCAGTACACTGACACTACGATGATGGGCACGAGCACCTCCACTTCGAGCTCATTCTCCACCGGCGTAACGTCAAGCCTAGAGGTGTGTGGTGGCGCAGGTGTCGGAGGTAACGGTACGAGTATCTGCGGCACTTACTCCAATTCGTTCACCCAGGAATCCGACACCTCCTCTTCGTTTGCTACCAGTCAGTCGACGAGCTTCATCAATCAGTGGTATCCACTTGATGGGCCCGCACTCGATCACGGCAACGATGTTATATATGTGTGGGTGAACCCGCAGGCGTGGTACACCATGTATCCCACCAGTTCGACGGGTACAACGCCCTTGTTTTGGAACGGGTACACCTACGACGAAACTGATGATTCGAACAATATGGAGGTCATACCTCTCAGACTAAGCTGGTGCCAAAATCCTTCTCTAATCCCGACAGGAGTCCAAGGCCGCCTTCTACGGGCCTGGGCTCCAAACAACACGGACGGGACAGGCCCAGCCATTACCGATCAGGACCTGCTCAATATCACAGCCGCAGATCCTTTCTCCAATCCAAAATATGCAGTGACCATCGGCTCGGACGGCAAAACGACCACCGACGGACGCTTCACCCAGACAACGAACGGCGAGCTTTTCTATTTGCAGGGAAATAACGAGACCTACAATTGGAGTTACTCAACGACCGATACTGAGGGACAAGGAGGCAAAAATACGTACGTCCAATCGTTCGCAATCGAAGTCAAGAATTCGGCTAGCTGGATTGCACATATCAGCTTCGATTGGAAAGAGTCAACGAGCTTTACTTGGACGGATCAGTGGAACGAGCTAATGACACAAATGATGAGCCAGATGAACTCAGTGTCGATACACGGATGGACGCCCCCCTATAGTGGGCCGGACGAATTCAACATCTATCAAGACAATGTCTATGGCACATTCATGGTCAACCCTGTGCCACCGACTTAGCTTTAAGGGGCACCACTCTTCTGGTTTGGCGTTAGCAAGCGGACAAGCAAAGGCCTCAGCCCGAGGCGAGGGCTTACCACGCGAGGATTAGAACTTAAAGATCGCTGCGAACTGCACTCCGCGGGGACCACCGCCGCCCAGGAACGGGTTGCCGATACCAACGTCGCCAGTTGCCACGATCGGGAAGTAGCTGCCGGAGGTGTAGCCGCCAGTAAAGGCGCCTGCACTGTTAGTGGCATTCGGCTTTCCGATATCGGCAATGAAAGCGGGCAGGAACGGATTCACGAAGTTGGGGTGGTTGAGCAGATTAAAGAACTCCGCCCGAAGCGTCATGTTGAGATGCTCGGTGAGCGACGTGTCCTTAAAAACCGAAAAGTTAAATTCCTTGAAACTGGGGCCATGCAGCGAGTTGCGTCCTTCGCTGCCGAAGTGGCGCGTGCCAGGGATGCAGTTGGTTTCGTCCGCCGAGCCGTCGGTGATGGGGTTTCCAAAGGTGCATGGAGCAGCGAACGCCGACAGGTTTAAGTACTGTGCCGGGTTGCTGGAATACTGCGGAGCCGAGATTACATCCGGGCGGTCAAAACCTTCGCCCGAGCCGGAGTAGTCCCCTTCAAACTCGTAGTTGAGGTGCCATGGTTGGCCATCCTGCAGGTTCAGGATGCCGTCCAACCCCCAGCCATTCTTCAACTTCTGCATCGATCCGCTCATCTTGGGGAACTGGTAGGTAAAGTTCCAGGTGAAACGGCGGCGGATGTCGAAGCTGGAGTTTCCGCGGTCGCCCGCAGGATTCGTGCTGTTCGTGGGCTGAGCCTCGTTGGGTTCGAAATCCTCCAGGTCGCTGGCGTCGTCGATCGAATGCGACCAGACAAAGTTGGCTTGTGAGGTCAAACCGTGCCAGCCGCTGGTGCGCAGGCTAGCCTGCAGCGAATGGTAGCTTGAGTTAGCTGATGATCTCTCCTGATTGAGATAGAAGAAATTCGGTGCTACCGTGCGCGGCACGCCATACCCCGAGGGACAGTAGTCGCCATCCGGGATGTCGGGAACGCAAGCCAAATCCGCAGCGGTAATCTGCGCCTGGCTGGGCTGATTGATATCCAGGAACTGGAACAGCTTAATGCCGATCGACCCGACATAACCGACCTGAAGTACTGTCTTGCTGCCCAACTGCTGTTGCAGGTTTAGATTGAAGTTCTGGATATACGGTGTGCGCATTTTCGGATCGGCCGTGAAGAAGTCTCCCTCGGGACCATATCCCGAATAGACTGGACTTCCCGCCGTGAGAGGCGTCAATGCCAGCCCCGTATTCGGGTCAGTCGCCACGGATCCGGTGGCTAGGGCATTCGGTCCTAAGCCGGGGTACGCCGGTCCTGGGCAGAACCCGCAATTCCAAGGCAGGTGGCCAAGGAACATATCCTGCGAAAAGGCGTCGTAGAACAGACCCCATCCGGCACGCACTACGGTCTTACCCTGGCCCGTCACATCGTAGGCGACAGCCAAGCGCGGAGCAAAGTTGTTAAGGTCCTTGTCATACAACTGGCTGGTTGGGACGTTATTTCCGCCATTCGAGAAATCAACCGTGTAGAACTGCCCGCCGTGTTCTCCCGTTACCCCGAAATAATCCCAGCGCATGCCGTAGTTCAACGTCAACCGTGGAGTCATACGAAAGCTGTCTTGAATAAACAAACCGTGGCTGTTTTGGTAAGTGTGTCTTTCCGTGTCGCCCTGCACCTGAGCGCCGCCATCGGGCAAGCCAGCTAGAAAGTCGGTGAGGGTATCGAAGTCCAGAGTGCCTCGAAAATTGTGATCGAAAACCTGCGCGATGGTAGTGCGCCGGAATTCATAGCCGAACTTAACGTCGTGTTTTCCCGACTTCCACGAATAGTTGTCCACGAAGTGCCAGTTGGCGTCCACTCGATTCTTCGCCAGAGACGAAGTGGCGCCGATCTGCGAGAAACTTCCAACGCTGGTCGAAGGAAGCCCGCCGTTATAGGCGCTTGCACCAGTATCCAGACCGATAGTGTTCGGGTTAAAACTTTGATCCTCGGGGAAAAATCCTTCCGCGAACCTGTTCCATCCTAAACGGGCCTCGTTGACCTGGCTGGAGTTAACCACTTTCACGTAGGAGATGGATACCAACTGCACGCGCGTGGGCGTCGTGGTGTTAAACCCAGGTAACAGGCCCCCGGATAACTGTGCGAATGGAAAGCTCTGGTGGCTGTTGCCAAAGTAGTAGCGGCCAGTCAGCAGATTGTTCGTATTGAAGTTGTGATCGACCTTGCCGATGAAGCTGTCCACGCGGTTGAAAAAACTCGTCGAGGAGGAAAGATTGTTGCCATTCGGACAGCCCACGTCGAATGCAGCATAATCGGCGGGGGTAATCGGGTTATAGACCGCCGAGGCGATGTTCGGCGCGGGGTAAGGGTTGCGGGCAAGAAGCGCTGCGATTACCGGGTTCGCCGGACCGTTCGTAGTTTCGTCGTATGCGATTTGCTGCGGATAGGGGACGCAGGTATTTCCGGCCTGCGCGCCATTTTCACTCTGGCCTTCATAATCCACATAGAAGAAGGTGTTGTCCTTCACTATGGGACCGCCGAGCGCCCCGCCGAATTGATTATTATTGAAAGGATTCTTCGGATTGGGATCGAGGTTGAAGTAGTTGCGCGCTCCCAGCTTGCCGGTGCGGAAGTATTCCAGCAACGAACCGTGCAAGTGGTTGGTCCCGCTCTTGGTCACGATGTTGATCACAGCCCCGCTGTTGCGTCCGTATTCCGCCTCATAATTGGAAATCACCTTCAGCTCGGCCACGGCGTCGAGCGGCAGAATGGTCGCGGGATCGCCAAACACACCCGCCTCATTGATGGCCGGATCGTTGCGGTAGCCGTCGTTCATGTCGGTGCCGTCGAGTAGGAAGTTGTTCGAACGGCCACGCGAACCATTCATCGAGAAGACCCCGTAAGAACCGGGAGAATCGGTGATCTGGTCTGGAGATCCGGCAATGCCAGGGTTGAGGTAGATCAGCTTTTGGTAATCGCGGCCGTTGACTGGAAGAGCCTCGATCGTCTCTGCGGTCAGAGTACCTCCGAGCTCAGCGGAGGTCGTCTCCACTTGCGGCAACGAGTCACCTGCCACCTCTACTTTGGTCGATACCTGACCCGTCTTCATGGCTGCGTCAACGCGCCGCTCCCCGGCGACATCCACCGTCACGCCCGTGGTCACGGAGGTTTCGAAGCCCGTCAGAACTACCGTCACGGTATACGTCCCGATCGGCAACTCCGGCAGAGCGTAGCTGCCATCCGCGCTGGTTTCCGTCGTGCGCTCGAGTCCCGTGCCTACGTTCTTCACGGTCACTTTGGCGCCGGCGACTACTGCGCCTGAGGGGTCAGTCACGGTGCCGAGAATTGTGCCACGGAAAGTTTGTGCCGAGAGAGTAACTGCCGCCAGCAGCACAAACACCAGGATGATGCGCGCTCTCATAGAGTCTCCTTGAAGTTGATGATTTCGGGGAAGTATGTCCGGCGCGGCGGGCCACGCTTCAGGCCCTTACCGAGAGGCTTGCAATCCCTTGCACACGAATAACATGCAGCGCCCCCACCGCACAGAGAACATTATCGAACCCGTATCCCCACAGTCAACCACTGAGTTCCGATCCGAGCCATAGATTTTACGAATAAGGTACTCCAAAGTAACCTCAACCCAAGCGATTGAGCCCGATTGCATGTGAGTTTTTGGGAAGGACTCGATACGACGAGGACTTAAAGCTAGAAGCTGATGGCCAAGCCGCCGCGCACGGAACGGGCGGATTGAACAAAATAGACGGTTTGGCCGTCCTGGCCCATCACCGGCACATAGCCTTGCGCCAGCAGGTTGCGCAGGTCAACCAGCGCTTCCATGTGAGCCGGAAGGAAGCCCAGCGTCGGGATGGGCTGCCGTACAAAGAGGTTAAGGAAGGGGTCGCTTTGCCCGGGCGAAGCGTTAAACATATCGACTGGAGTCAAGGCTTGGCCATTTACCCAACGGTAGGATGCGATCCAGCGCGTATGCGTACGATGAACGGTCCCGCTTAGCTTGGCAGCTACGGCCTCCCGTCGCTGGGTGGAAATCCACTGCAGCGCATCCTGAATGGCGACATCTGGCTTGGCTAGATCAAGGACGCCGCCGTAGGCAACATCCAGTGTGGCGGTAAGATCGGAACAAAGCTTGCGCTCGAGTACGAGCCGCAGCCCCCGCGCGTCCATGCGCTCGCCCGTATAGGTGAAAGTTCCAGAGTAAGCGTCGGGCAGCAGATCGCCTGCTGCGGCGGTTACTGCGCCGGTTCCCAGCAAGGCGGTGTTGTCGAGACGGTCGCTGAATAGCGCGAACTGTAGATTCGTGCGCCCGAGCCGCTGGGAAACATTCAGCTCCTGGTGGTGCTCCCGCTCGAGCTTAGTGGAAAAGCTCGCCAGACTAATGCGTGGATCGGTTTCTCCGGCATCGGCTGAGGCGGCTGCATCAAAATTGTCGTCTTGGTGGCTTGGCAACGCAGTGGCGTAACTGTAGCCGACGATTGTGTGCGGCGTAACGTGGAAGTCCGCGTTGCCATAAGGCCGGAACGCCGTGACTCTGCCCAGAAATTGTATGCTTTGCAGCTCGCTGCCAAACTTCAACTCCAGAACATCACCCATCGTGACATCGTCGGCCGCGGAAATCGCCACCGACTGCAATGACGCATTGTGAATATTTGGATCAGAAGGAGCAAACCGCCGTATCGCAGCCCCCATGGACGGCCCGGATCCGTCAGGCAGCACATGCGAATAATTCGCCCTTAATATCGCTGCCGGCAGCCCATCCCCGTAACCAACATTTCCCCTCACTCCAACTCGGTCTACCGAAAAAACATTGCGCTCCAGCGAGAAGGCGGTGGTCATGTCTGAGCCGCTGCCGTACCCCTCCGCCGCCGACCCGCCTAGAAACGACAGCCTTCCCTTGATCTCATCGTCTTCCTGGCCATCGCTTAACGTCCCCAACGCTGGATCGTCAAACACTCGCAGCACCGGACGATTCGCCACCGAGCGCAACGTCCACTTCCAATCGTCGTCGTCCGCTCCGCCTCGCAAAGGGCCCACCCGCATGGCGTTAAGCAGGGTCGTCAGAGTGATATTCAAATGCGTGCTGGCGCCAGGGTGCAAACCTACTTTGTCGCGCCAGGCAGGCAGGAAGGATGCGGCGGAAACTTTGACCGTGTATAAGCCGGGAAGCAGCTCTGTGGCAGAGTAAAATCCAGCGCCATCTGTGAATACGGTGAAGGTGCGCGCAGCGGTTCCTATGATCTCAACTACCGCTCCCATCTGCGGCGTTCCGGAAGCGTCACGCACGTATCCAGAAATCTCCCCTGGCCGGTCGGCCGCCCACACGGGTAGCGACAACGCAACAATCACCGCCCACGTTCTAACCTGGCGAAGCTTCATCCCACCTCCGGGGAATCAAACAGGCCGTTACTCCACAGCAAACGTCGCTGAAGGATCAACCGTCTGTTTGGAGATGTTGTCGTTCACTTTGATTTCGATCCTGTATACGCCCGGCTGCAGGTTCGCCGAAGCGATTGACTTCTGCAGCGTGACCTGTTCGCCCACGTTACCCATTGTGTCGGTCGATTCCATTTTCTGAACCACCGCCTTGTTGGTCGCAAGGTTGACGATGTCAAACTCGAACGTTGCCGAAGGTTTGTGGGTCTTCTCATCGACGCCCAGATTATAGACCTGCATCCAGAAATTTACTTTCTGGTCGCGATTGCGCTTGAACAGCGCCGGCTTTCCATCCGCCGGCGCAACCCGGGGCCTCACCTTGGTTACGCCAATCACAAAGTTTCCTGTGCTCACATCTTTCGTCGGCACCGCTTCCATCTGATCGGCCACAATTAAAGACGACGTCGACAACTTGTCGTCCGAATATTCCGGAACCACAATGCCCCGGCTCCACAGGCCTTTCCGGTCGCCGTTCACATCCTTGACCGCAATCTCCACTTTATAGCGTCCCGGACGCAGCGGAAGCGCCTTCCAGTAGACCGAGGAATTTTCCGCGGTTCGCGGCAGCAATTCCGCCGGAACATCCACCTGCGCAGTGTCTTCGAAAGTCTGCACCACGCGCCCGGTCAACGTGCTCACCCGGCCGAAAATATTCACCGTACCGCGCTGAATCCCGTCCTTGTTGGAAAACGTAATGTCGCGATACTTCATCTGGATCGTGATCGGCACCAGCACCGTGTCCCCGGTAACTTTCACGTAATCGGAACGCACATCGAATGGCATCAAATTCGTAATCAACTTCGTGTTGACGATCTCTTCCAGGTCCTTGAACTTGATCGGCGGCGGCGCCTGCAACTTCGCGTATTGCTCCAGCCGGTCGAATTCTTTGCTTTGAAGGTTCGAACTCATGGGACCGCCTCCCAATGGCTCCAGGCCCCCTGAATTGAACCGATCCGCCTTGCTGGACATGCCCATACTCTCGTAAAGAGTCAGACCCGCGTTCGGCGTGTACTTCAACGCATCTTTCTCGGACCGGTCGAGCGTCATGTGGTAATCGCCGCACATACAGCTATCGACGAATTCTATGATCACTTCCTGACCAATGCCTTCCAGATAGCGGTAGCGCCAGTCCTCGAAGGGGAAGGTGGAAGTTTCGCCGCCACCTTCTTCCATGGGCCGCTCGTAGGTTCCACCCGAGGGATGCGAATCCACTTCATCGGCCGGACCATACATGATGTAAATGCGCCCACGGTCGCTCTTCCAGCCGGGAATGCCCGCGGCAAAATGCTCGTTCGCATAGGCAATGCGCCGGTAGTGCTCTTCCTTATATTCGTTTTCTTCGGTATCGGGGGTGGGGTCGCGGCGCTGCCAGAAGGCTTCGATAAAATTGTCGCGCTCTTCGTCGTTGGAGAGTTGCTTGAAGGCCGCTCGTTCCTCGTCGGTGATAATCCAGACCACGTCCTCGTTCAGCCACTTCTTGTAAGTCTTGCTGAGTTCGATCTTCAGAGCGGCTTTCTGCTGCTTTTTCTGTTTCTCGTTGGGCTTGCGCTTGAGGGGATCGACGTCATCGGCGGGCTGCGCCTGAGCGGCAGTCGGCGCAGCGGCAGAGGCCGGAGCGCTCGAAGCGGGCTGGCCCGAAGCCGCCGTCTTGTCACTCTGCGCTCCCGCTGGGACCGATAAACCACAAGCGACGGCCAATGCAAAAAGAGACGAAAGATAACGTGAACCAACCCGAACCATGAGAGGGACTCCTGCGACGGTACTACGTCGAGCTATTTTAGGCTCTCAATCGAGCGAAAGCAAGGTTAAGTCACATTAAACGAATAGATTCCGTACTGGAACACGATCAATTTGCTGGATGCTTCGGATGTGGCGGAAGGTTGCCTGTCGCACGGTTTGCCGTCATATCGTCGGTCACTTCGCCTCCGGCACTTCCGTCGAAGTAACTTTTTGCCCTTTGCCAAGCCCTGAAGGCCACGACACGACCGAGCAGACGGCCTGCAAGGTCGGCGCCGCGGAAGTGGATTCCGCCATAGCGGCGGGAGATGCCGGCTTCATCGGCGGCGTCGGTGAATGTTTCCCAGCGCAAGCTGATGGGGCGAGCAGGCGTTATTCCTGGCTCGATCTTCGAGCTGCCGGCGGGAATCGTGACTGCCTCGCCAAAGTGGTCGCTTCCGGTCCAGAGTTCCAAAATTCTGGCGGCGGCGGCGCTGTAGGTGCTGTGGCCAGAGACGTAATCTGGAAATGGGGGCGTGGGGAACGTTGCAGCCTGATATGGAATCCACTGCGAACCGTCCATTTCGACTGTTCCCTTGCCCGGCCCGCCCCAGGCGCGAATCGTCTTGCCGCGGAACAGAAATGGAATCGCGGTAACGGGACGAACGGAGTCGTATGTTCGTTTCGCGTCCCAGGCGGCGATGCCGGCGTCAAAGATGGCATTGCTTAGAACGAAGAACATCTTCACGTCGTCGTCGAGCGAGTGATGGTCTCGTTCGGAGACGAACTGCGCGAAGAGCGCCCAATGCCCTGGAGGCTGCTCGGTGTTGGGACCGTCATTCCAGTATTCGGCGATCATCTTTTGTTTGTCGGTGAGCGCGGCGCTGATGGCGACGAGTTCTTCGGCCTGCTCCCGATATTCCTTCGATCCATAGGTTGCAGGACCAAAGCGAGCGGTCAGCGCGCGGAATTGATCTCCGCTGGTCAGGGCGAATGGAGTTACTTGCGACCACTGTGCGCCGACGAAGCGCTGCGTCATCAGGTCGCCGGAGGAGTTGACGTAGGTGAGCGGCTGCCAATGGTTTGGGTCGGACGGCGCTGCGCGCGCGGGCACGGGGCTGGGAGTGTTGATTGGAGCGTAGCCAGTCCAATCGGAGTGGGGGCCTTGGGCGAGATCGCCGAGCTGGTTCGATTTATCGTGATGGCGGTATTCGAGGACGGCGGCGCAGGCGACGTTGCCGATTCCGGTGGGCGTCTCGATGTCGGTGGAGCTGTCGCTCGGATCGTAGCCGAGTTGCTTCATCAGCGGGATGTAAACCGAATTGGTGTCGACCGGCAGCACGTCCACCAGCGCGCGGTATGCCGCATAGCTGATGGCTTGCTCTTTGTTGGCGAGCGTTCGTTCGGAAACTGGACGCCGCAGCGCGCCGCCAAGTTGGGTGCCGACGGCGCGCTCGTCATAGGCCGCCCAGGCGTCGTACATGCAGGTGTGGACGATGGCTAGAGCGCGGGCGACTACGGGAGCGCCGAGCTTGGCGTCGCGGATGCCTTGCAGGGCGGCGGAGTTCCAGCGAACGGAAGGATCGGACAGGGCGGACGGCCTCGATTCCGCAGAGACGGGCATAACCGGTATGCTGGCGGCGCCAATCAGGACTGTGATTACTATGTTCTGGCGGATCGTCATGACCTTATACTTCGATTGCCTCGTGCTGTTGGGCGACAAGGGCGGCCCCGCACCGGTCACCGCTGATTCGATCGCTGCCTGACATACGGTTCGAAAGCGCATGCTATCGGCTGTCGGAATACCCGCCCTTCGCAAAGTGTGCGAAGAGCGGGGCACCCCTCCAGTGTGGAACCTATGCATTTCAAAGGACGGGCCACCCGCCTCAAGACGCGGCCTTAGCGTTCATTGACTCGGTGGAGACTCACAAGGGCCGATAGTGCCATTCCCCTCGTTTCCGGATCGCTTGATTTCGAGGCTTCGATCAATGCATCTACAGCATCGTTCGTCTTCAATTGCGCAAGAGCGCCGATCATCAGTGATACAAATTCCCGCCTCTTCATTGCCTCAGCCAAGTAGGGAATGGCCACGGGATCTTTAACGATTGAGAGCGCCTTCGCCGCAACCAGGGATGATGCGAACGACTCCGAGCCATTGACGCGGGCCAGCAGCCCCGAGCACGCGGCCTTAAGCGCGTCGTTATCTCTCGGCTCAACCCGCAGCGAGAGCTTGGCGCTGACCCTCGACGGGAAGCCCCGCAAAACGACGTCTATTTGATACAGACCCTGCTCCCCAAAGCTAAACCATTCGTCCGCGACGACGGATATGGTCCTTTCTGTGCCCGCATCAACGTGAACCGCGTTGCTAAACTTCATTCCTTCTTGCGGAACCTCGGGGGACCGTTCCCAAGCGTGGCCACTTGGATCCACAACCTTTACCCAGACGTTCCTCCAATCGTAACCTGGGTCGAAGTCCAGGCTTGTCGACGGTGGACTCTGAAATCTGATATCCAGGATGACCGGTTCATGCTCAGTGACAATGCTTTTCTCGAGTGCGATGCTCGCCTCGTCTGGTGGGGGGGATCTCTGCGCAATGGCACCAACCCCGAGAAACAGGGAGACAACAGCGACGATTTGAGAAAGTTGGCGTTTCGCTTGTAACACAGTCCCTCCGATAACTCACTTTGGCCCCGCGGCTCAGGGCAGCGTGTATGTAGATGTTACACTCGTGTCGCTGGCTGAAACCGTTGCAACCCAGTTCCCGCCTGATTGTGCTACGGACCTCGTAATCGTATCTGTGTATATAGTGGTCCACGAGCCTCCGCTACAAGAGTATTGAATGAACTGCGTGGCGGTGAAGGAGTTTGCTACATAAGGTTTAACAAAACTTAGGTTGCTTACGTAATTGGTGTCTTCAGATGTACCGCCCGTAGCTGACGAAGGCGCTGTAATCGAGGGGTTTGGGTACGTGGATCCTCCTCCGCCCCCGGCCCACGGGGGGCTCGAAGGAACGTAGGGGTTGCTGCTACCGGGATAGGTCACATTTTCCCGCATTGAGCAGTTTGACAAGTCGTTAAGGTTCCCATCGCTCGACGTCCACGCATAAAATCTAAATATCCCCAATACTCCGGTGCCAGCGTTTTCGGCGCTCGTAAGGTCGAAATTGACCGGAACGGGTGGCGGCGTGATGACCGAAAACGATGTTGAACCCACGGTAAGATTCCCGTCGGAATTTGAAACCGTTGCTGTGATTGTAGCCGTGCCGACCGACACCCCCTTGACGACAACGGGGGTGGTCTGCGTGAACGTCCCCGTAGGGCTGACTATGGCGGCTGGGCTGCTGATCGAGAGTGAAATAGGAAATGCGTTCGATGACGGGGAAACCGTGGCGGTTGTTGTGGCGGTCTGCCCGACCGCGACTGAGGAGATGGTCGAAAAGGAGACCGTCGGCGTCACCACGCCTGGCACGGTCTGAAAAAAACCGGAAAATTCGCAGTCTTGCTCGTTGCATGCTTGCATGGTGACTGGCAAGCTCTCGGTGCCTGTGGTGGTAGCGTTTCCGGTCGCCAGCCCTTTGACGAGGCCCGCGCTCACCGTGTAGACGCTGGTGTTGCTGCTGGTCCAGGTTGACCCGGCCGTCAAATTATATTGCGTCCCTGTTTCGTAAGTGCCAGTGGCGGTTTCTTGCTGGGTGCCGTTCACGGCGACCGCGAAACCATCGACGGTAACATCGTAACCGGTGTATCCCTCACAGGTCGCGCAACCATTTTGGCAGGTCGCCTTGCGAACGTTATAGACTCCAAAATCGACCGCGACCAGAATGTACTCGTTCTCAGCGTGGCTGCCCATGATCTTCGCCGTGCCTTGATGAACAGACGGCGGTATCAAATTTCCTTCGGCGTCGGGAATCTGGTTCTGGAGAATCTCGGAGACATTAAATTCCCTCGTCTCCCTGCCTTCCAGATGCAAAGGAAGCAGATAATGTCCGCCTTCAAAAAACAATGTGAATACGTAGTCTTGAGCCTCGTCGGCGGGATTCCAGATCGTAACCATGGTGTCATCACCGTCGCCGGTGCTCCACTGCTGAAGCGACTTGGACGCGCCTTCGCTGACACCTCTTCGTTGCCTGATGTTCGTTCATATGCGGGACGGCACAATGCCTCGCCTAGCCGCGGGCCGAGCTTGGAATCGCGGATGTCTTGCAGCGCGGCGGAGTTCCAGATAAGAACGACGTCCCGCGCGTTCGTGCCCACATTGCCGGTCTGCGAGAGAGCAGCGACGACGACTAGCGCCAGGTAGCGAAGTGTTCGCATCACAGCTTACGGCGTAACAGCTTACGGCGTAATAGTAATCGTGATCTTATTCGATTTCACGACGTCAGCCCCCGGCTCGTCGGAAAGCGGCTTCGAAAGCTGAATCGTGTACTTTCCTGGCGAGAAATCGTAAGCCTCATTTAACCTCGTAAGGTCGCCTCGACTCTCGCCCGGCTTAAGTGTGAAGATCGGCCCACCGCCGGGACGCGTCTGATCAAACGGTTTTTGTTCGAGTTTGTTGCCGCTCTGGTCATGAACGTCGTAGGTATAGGAGATGGCAAAGCCATCTACATTCATTGCCGATCCATGTATTTCGTGGGTCGACGTGTTTGTAATCCGAATCCTCACTTCAACAGGTGAGCCTAGAGTAAAAACGGGCTCAGAACTGATTGAGAGCGCAAAAGGCGGATTGATCGACTTTGACTTAGCTGCGCTCTCGGATTGGGCGCTGACTGCTAACGAGCTCCCAACCACCAAAAACAGTATAAACGTCCTCATAAGCCCGTCCCTCTCTCGCTTCATTTCGAACTGCCGGTCCAGGTTGGATAGCCATACATTAAGGTATTGTTGCCCACAGAACTCTGAGAAGCATTACTAACGGTAAAGCTGCCTACTAATCCTGCACTGCTACTCGTCACCGTCCAGTTGCTCGCCGATCCGCAGGACGCAGAACAGGAGGCCGTACCTGAGAGCTGCCAGGTTTGGTACCCCAATGGAGCAGGAATCGAATTTGCTGTGCTCGACTGCCACAGCAGGAACATGGTTGCTTGAAAGCTCCGGGTTACCGTTCTGTAGGTGGATAAGAGATAAATCCACGGATTATCATCATTCGGAAGTATATCCCCGCCATACGGCCACGGCGCGTCCACCCCAGGCCCGTATGAAGTTCCGCCCCCTGTTAGAGTATCGTAGCTGACCAACTGGCCGATAACGAAACTTCCGCCAGATGTGTTTGAGTACCCCGCCGGAGTATTGAAGGTGATTCCGGACGTTGTAGCACTTAGCGAGCAGGCGCTTCCTGTGGCACCCGTGGCATATATTAAATATGGCCCGGCGGAAAATCCTGAGCATGCCGATAGGTTGGCTATGTGAAGGCTGCTGATGGCAGTGAAAGTCATAGTCCCTCCGCTCGGCCCGGTGACGTTAAAGGTCGCCGTAGCTACCGGGCTAGAAACGCTGCCACCGCCGCCTGACATCGTGTACTGGTAGGTCGCGTTCACGCCGCTCGTCGGATAGGCCCAGTAGAGGGTGTAGGTCGAAGTCGTGTTGCTCGGGAGCGGCGTCACCGATCCGGAAGAGGAGGATGCCGAGAATCCTCCCACCGGGGTCCCAGCAGTCGACGATTGCGAGGGTGTCCATTGTTGGCTCGATATGCTCATGCATGGTGGAAACGAAACGGAGCTGCTGAGGGCAATCTGCTGTCCGACGACAACAGACTGTGTACCGCTGATGCTGTTCCCGCCAAGCTTGATCGTAGGCGTCGGCGCAGCAGGAAGGGCCACATTTATACCGAACTGTCCGCTTGACGTTCCTGATCCCCCGTCTCCTCCCCCGAAGCTGATCCAGATGTTGTGTGCTCCGACTGTCGCGTCGCAGGTGACCGAATAAGTCCAATAATCTGCGTATCGGATCCGGCCACGACGCTCCCAGTCGCGGTGATTGAGGAGCTATCGAAGTTAATGGTTAGGGTAGTGCCCGAATAGACGGAGAAACCATATCCGTTTATGGTAAGGATGCCTCCCGTGGCACCAAAAACAAGGGGCGAGGGCGAGACGCTCGTGATGGTCGGCTGCGGTGGCACCGTGCCTGCCACGGTCTGGAAAAAGCCGGAAGATTCGCAGTCTTGCTCGTTGCATGCCTGCATGGAGATGGGCAAGCTCTCGGTCCCCGTGGTTGTGGCGTTTCCGACTGCGACCCCTTTGACGAGGCCCGCGCTCACCGTGTAGACGCTGGTGTTGCTGCTGCTCCAAGTTGAACCGGCCGTCAAATTATATTGCGTCCCTGTTTCGTAAGTGCCGGTGGCGGTTTCCTGTTGGGTACCTTTCACCGGCACCGCGAAACCATCGACAGTAACATTGTAACCAGTGTATCCCTCCCAGGTCGTGCAACCATTCTGGCAGGTCGCCTTGCGAACGTTATAGACTCCAAAATCGCCGCTACAAGAATGTACTCGTTCTCGGCGTGGCTGCCCATGATCTTCGCCGTCCCTTGGTGAACGGATGGCGGTACTAGATTTCCTTCCGCGTCGGGAAGCTGGTTCTGGAGAATTTCGGAAACATTAAATGCACGCGTTTCTCTTGCTTCCATGTGTAGAGGTGACCTGCCCCCTACTTTCGTTCACGTAAGAATACGACAACTTTCATTGGTTCCATCTCCGGTGTGAGCCGGGATGGGGGAGCGCGAGGGGCAAGGGACGGCGCTTGA